>Ga0307375_10006785_pt1 | contig 10553 bp, 14 predicted proteins | sample TR1MG_FD_202531 | JGI IMG/M metagenome (GOLD analysis project Ga0307375, IMG submission 202531) | Soil microbial communities from Risofladan, Vaasa, Finland - TR-1 | ecosystem: Environmental > Terrestrial > Soil > Coastal area > Acid sulfate soil | place: Finland: Risofladan, Vaasa | collected...
GGCGGGCCACGGTGATCTCCACGCGACGATGACACGGCGCTAGCACAAGAGAATCCCAAGAGGCATGTGCTACTCTGCTTTATCTTCGTCCATATAAGTGGCGAGAAGAGCCTGGATGGGGAGGAGCACAAAAAGAGGGTCAGTTTCGAGATCCGGAGAAGGGCGTGCGTTTTGGGGAACCTGCGGAAGGAAGGTCTGCATGCTGACGCCCGAGATAGCAGTGAAGTGCGTACCTGTTTCCTGCGTTCGATGAGCATCTGCTCCATCTCTTCCTTGGTTGGCAACTGCAAATGGGACGTAAAGTGCTCTTCCATGGCCCTGGCACCGCCGCCAACCGAGGGTCCGGCCTGTGACATCAGTTGCAGGATCTGCTCAGGATCCAGTCCCTTCTCTCTCTGTTGGTTCTTCCATTCTTCCAACTCTGCTCCGATTGCTGTACAAGGTGGCAAGAAAGGGGAGGGGGAGTGTGTTAGTGTGGGACCTGAGATGGGAGAGAAGAGAGCCCGAGAATGGCGGAGTGGAGCTGAAAGAACCGGCCGACGCGTGAAGCTGCACTTTGAAGTTGTCAAAGGAGATCGAGTACAAGGAAGTATCGAGAAAGTGTGTCGCTTGGTCGGGAGCAGGGCATGCGGGGTAGAAACGGGCATTGTGCTGTTCTGGGGTGCTAGCCTTCCTCTCTCGGAACTCCGAAACAGAAGCTAAAAACGGCAACATCGTGTTTTGCGCCTCACTTGTGGTCCTCACCTGTTACTCACTCCGGAAAAGGGTATGACACCACTCCGAGAATGCAATAGTGTGCGAAAAGGGATGAAAGTAGGTGTAAGAAGGACACGTACCGCGTGTTTCAGCGACCTCTTCCGCGGGCACCAGAGAACCATCTTCATCATCTCGATAGCCATAGTAGTCCGCGTCCACTAATTTGTAGAGATCTCTGCGATCTTTGCGAGCAGTACCACGTGCTTGAGTTGAAATAGGAGCCAGGGGGAGGAGGCGAGGCGAGCAGGCAGGCGAAAAGCGTCCCGGAGCAGAAATAGACGGAGCAGCAACAGAGGAAGGCGGGCCGCGCCAGAGTCATCACAAAAGCGTTAGTATCAGACTTGTATGGGGTGTTGAGTCGTTAGTAGCAGCAGCTCAGGTTAGTCACACAGTGTTCAGTTAGTGTTCAGGTGCATCAAGTTGAAAGACATCCAACGAAGACCATAATGGGATGCAGAATTTCGGGCGGTCTTTCCGCGTTGGCACTTGTGTGCCCACGCCCTCAATAGCCTCCACGCTCAAGTCGTCGACAAGTGTTCTACTGCATTGCACTTCTTTGGATTCACCATCAACCTTTTCGCTCAACTTCACAACATTCAACGAGAAGCGATCGAGTACACGCGCAAAAGGAGCTAATATCGGCTGTGCACCTCTCGCACCCAAACCGCCTTCCAAAACTGCCTTGCCAAGCACGCTCTTGCAAACAACATCACGTTTCCTCCTCTCCTCTTCCATGAGTGAGCGTCGCCAAAACTGATTCCAAGAGTCCACATCGCCATATACCAGTTTTCCAGCAAGGACACCAAAGGTACGCGCACCGAATCGAGTTTTCCGCAGGACACCAAATTCGCCTCAAATAGAGTTCGTCGCCTCGTGCAAGCGTTCGTGTACCTCTCCTCCACAAGCTCGTGACTGCTACGACTCAACACGATTTCTTCGACCAACCTGGCGCCTCTCAACCAGAGTTGGAGCATCGCAATCGTCACGTCGGGCGGGATGGTGGCGCCCTCGATTTGCCAAAAGGAGATCCGGCTTGCGCGCTGAGCTTCACGTTGTGAGAGTCAGTTTTTGAAGAAGAAGCGTCGGATATCAAGAGACTGATGTGTTTTTGCTTGTTTTGATGCAATGTGTGCGTGTACTGTGACGCCGGACGGGATGATGGTGATAGTATGTACGTGCGTGGGGCGCCTCTTCTGAATTCGTCGGCCTCCTCGGCCTCCTGAGGTCCAATTTGTGATGCACTTGAGTCTGTGTGTTGGTGAAGTGAAGTGCATCTATCGTTTGGTATCGTGAATCCCAAGAACCGGCCTCGTTGGAGAATCTAAACCTGCTCGCGGTGCTTGCCAATTCTCCGACACAAATCTCCAGCTGCTTTGGCGCTTCGTCTCTCGGATTTCCACCTTCTATCACCTGTGATGCGTCTCTCGTATCTCGTGTAGCATAGTAGACACTAACATAAAAGCTTATTGTGTATCTCCAGCGCCTTGTGTGAAGAAGGAAACCGTCTGTTGCCGAAGTAGAAATACGCCGGCAGAGTTCCAATCCATCCGCTTCGAAAGGTCGTCTCAGCGTCGCTCAACTTCACGCTCGATCGACGCCTTTGCCTTGTTAAGGAGTACTCCTACTAATGTCCAGTGACTCCACGCCAGCATCGACAGCTGAGTCCAGAGATACGGGAAATCGAGGCGAGATGAGAACGGGCATCCGTCCCTTCGATACGAACACGAACATGGCCACTTCCATCAACATCCAACAGGCCACTGAGTTTGAAACATCCATCGCCATGTCTTCTACACTCGATACAATTCCAATGGACGCACACAGCAGCACCTATGAAGCGCAAACGAGAGCATTCGACACCGCGCACATCGCCAGTCCATCTCCTGCCTTCCCTCATCAGTCTTCTGTCAGTCCAAGCACCATCGACTTCGCACCAAGTAGATACGCATATGCCAACATCTTCGACACAACTATGACACCGATACCACATCCACACATGCGCTACCAGCCACAGAGAAGTCATACGCAACCGGCGAGCCTTTCGCTTCCTTCACCACAGACGCCTCACCAGCAACAATCGTCCAACGCATTCCAAGATCACTCGCCTACGTTTATGCAGAGCGGTAACGGATACGGAGAAGGTCCTTACGCGCTATCGTCCATGATTGGCTCTTCACCCTACTTCAGCTCGCCTTCCATGTTGAGTGGCAGTCCCATCATCATGCAAGCTAGTACTCCTCCTATTGCCTCTTCAGCGACCTTTCCATCATCTCCACATCTCTTTCCGACATACGCACCTTCAAACAACATCAACAACACAACAACAACGTGGCTCAGGTTCTCAGGAGAAGATCCAAACTACGACCTGTACCATCGCTCGCATCGCCCAAAACCATTCACTTACAGCGAAGAAGTCATTCACCTGCCGCCTTACGTGCCAACGTACGGCAATGTGGAGAACATGGGAGCAACGTCGACCACAGCCATCGGTGCCCAGTCGTCATTACCACCCACCTCATCATCTCAAGCTGCAAACTTCCAATCAACAATGCAACATCACCACCATCACCACCATCACCATCGACAACCACATCAACAAGTTGGACCTCAAGACAACCCAATGACACAGACGCAACGAACAAGAGGAGAGGAAAGAGCGCCGCCCTACGTCCCCAATCGTGCCTTCTCTGCGCCCAATGCGGCGTCATACACATCTAAATCTCCAATTGAATCGTCTACGCCTTCAATCACGTCAAAATCGAGAACTCAAACGCTGGCGGCCTCCAGTACCGCGCCTCTGCCAAGTGCGGGCGCTTCAAGCGCGACTTCAGCAGCGCCCATGCTGCGCTCTTCAAAGACTCGTGTTGCAAGTAGCGGTGGAAGTGGCGGAAGTAGTGGAAATGGTGCCAATAGGAGCGTACGGAGTAGAAGGAGTCGAAGAAAGCCACCGCAAAGTGTGAGCAGCGAATCAGTCGAAGACGACAACGACGACGATGACGATGCGGAAGAAGATAACAGTGTCAAGCGTGAGGACGACGAAGATGATGACGAAGATGATGATGGTGGCGACGATGGCGGTGAAGATGCGCAGAAGAGGTCGTCAGAGATCGGCGGTGGTGCTTGGGCTTCTCCAGGTGGTGATCGCGACTCTCCCGTAAGTAACAGTGTTTCCTCCTCTTCTTCTTCTTCGTTGGCCGCCCATTTGGGTTCCTCTCGAGGTTTTTCTGCTTCTACTGCGACGGGCAACAATATTGCGAAAGGTGCTCCTGATATTGAAGCCGTGACTGCTGCGGCGAAGAAGGCAATCCAGCGCTCCTTCCTGAACGCTTTTGTGAAGATCCGCGGCGAACGCCTCCCCATTCTGACTCTGAAACTGGATGGCCACATCCTGTCACTCGAACGGCAACCTACTGAGCACCAAGTGAAGGACTTCAACATCATACCAACGCCAGTGGTGAAGCTGAACGCGACAATCCAAGCGCCAAGAGCGTGCGACTTCGTGACCGCCCATCTCCACTGCGACGAGAACATGCGCCAAGACGACTCCATCTTCCTCGCGGCACTCAACGCCAAGCTCATCACGAACAACGAACTGCCATTCATCAACTTACGAGTCACAAAGGACATGCTCAAGGGCAGGACCAAGGGCTACTCCTTCGTCCTCAGATTCACCTACGTATCGGACGGACAAGAGATCGACACCATCTACACCACTCCATTCTGGCTCTTTTCCAACGTCAACCAAGCTGGATTTCCAAAATCAGAACGAGACTCTTACCTCAGACCACAGTGGAGGGACACATCCGGAAACTTCTCCAAACGCAAACGATAACCACCTCACTCCAACATCAGCTCCGCCACCGACATCACACACACAACCGGAAGCTCATGAACATATCGCGCAGACTCGCCACAAAACACCGTCCTACAAGCCTTCCTCATCCACATGTTCCATACAACACCCCGAAACGGTTTCACTCCACGACCTGTATATACGCATCATGTAGACTTTCTCTCCATCTAGTTGTAGCTTAAACGATAACCTGCATCATTGAAACTCTTTTGCGGCATAGAAGTCCAAACAAAGTCCAAGAGGATGAACACAAGACACACGATTTGCAAAGGGATTCCTACATGACAAACAAGAGCTGCCGCAACTGAAAAGGAAGGAAAGACACACACAGCACCACTCTTAAGGTGAAGTGGGGATAGTAACGTACCAGATGAGCGTAGAAGCTCTCGAACGCCCGGAAGATTCTTGGCAGCTCCGAAGTAGATGTACCCACCTGGGCCAACAATTGATTCCTCGTCTGTATCTTTCGGATTGAGTTTCTGTGGAATAGAATGCAATGGATCAGTATTGAGACGAGTCGGATACAGGCAGGGACTCAGAATGGAGTTGGAAATGCGTACGGGATACGAAGGTCCTCCAAGTTCAAGAATACGTCTCTCCCAGTGATGTTTCTCTCGCAAAAGCTTGTTGATTGCATCGTTCATCTCTCTAACTTTGAATTCGTCCAATGATTCTATCTCACAACATGGCGATTGAAGTCAGTTTTTCGTTGTGCTAGGGTACCGAATGAGAGCACGGAATGTCCACTCGTTCTCATCGTTCAACACGCACCATTCTGAATAAGAGTAACTTGAGATGATACCTCGCGAAGGATTTGAGCTCTCCACTTGGTAGCCTCCTTAAGATTGTCGCAAAGAGAAGCAAGATAGGGACGTTTTTGCTTTTGGGGTGCTTGGCCACTTTCCGCCCTCTGTTGAGCGACCCAACGACTGAGTGCAGACTTGGCCTTTTCCTCGCTTCGAGCCATATTCGAGTACGTTGATGGAGGGGAGGGAATGGGCAGTTGGAGGAGGGACAGGGAACTGGGGAAGCGCAGAGAGGCGGGCGTCGTTTCGCTCTTCTCTCTCTGGTCAGTGCCGTCCCGCCGCCTCCCGAGTGATTGAGTCACGAAGGCGTTCCATGGAAAGGGGACTTCTGAAAACGTTTCTACGACTCGAAAGCAATGTTTTTCGGTCTTCAGGAGCCCATGATGAAGATTGAAGTCAGTGTGGCAAGCAGGGCAGAATCTAGATTCCAACGTTTCTCTCTGAGGCGCAGGAAGGAGAGAAGGGAAGAGTCGTGCGCTGCCCCCATGAAACCTCCCACGCGCACCGTTCGGTCAGTCCCGTCTCTTCTGACGTTTGTCTACCCTCGCGATGCTCACTCGGATTGCAAGACAGTTCTGCGCTTCTAGCGGAAGTGGAGCCGTTGGTGTGTCGTCTCGTTCAGGTCGTGCGAAGGCAGCCTTGTCGAGGAAGGTTCGTGACTTTGGGAAAAACGCCTCTTTGCGCGTTCTGTGATGTTGTTTGTGCTTGATCCTGCTCTTCATTTTGTAGTGTGTGTGTTTGCAAGTGACCTTTTGTGGATGGGCGGTTGTGTGGAGGATGCTGACGTGTAGAACTGGTGTGTCTTCTCTCGGTTCTGTCTGCCCTTGTTTAGATTCGCGTTCAGCCGTCGTTGTTGCAGAAGCAGCAGTCGAGGTATTTGTCTCTGCATGAGTATATTTCGCAAAAGTTGATGGAGGATGCCGGAATCCGAGTTCCGCGTCAAGGAGCGGCGCGTACGCCCGAGGAGGCGGTGGTGATTGCCGAGCGGTTGGGTGGCCAGGATTGGGTGGTGAAGGCGCAAATTTTGGCAGGAGGTCGTGGTAAGGGCACCTTTGACAATGGTTTCAAGGGCGGCGTGCACATCGTGAACGGTGTGCCAGCAGACGTGGGCGCGTTGGCGCAGAAGATGTTGGGTCACAATCTGATCACGAAGCAGTCTGGTGCTCTCGGTCGTCCCGTAGATTGTGTGGCCGTGACTGAGCGCTTCTATATTCGCCGCGAGACGTACTTTGCCATTGCCATGGATCGTGCGAGCAACGGACCGGTGGTCGTCGCTTCGGCCTCTGGAGGCATGGACATTGAGGCCGTCGCTGAGGAGACGCCCGACGCTATCATCCGCATTCCTGTCGATATCAACAAGGGCATCTCGAAGCAGCAATGTGAGGCCATCGCTGACAAACTTGGGTTTGTGGGCAAGAACCGCGCGCAGGCAGTCGACCAATTCAAGCGCCTCTACGATCTCTTCATCGCCAGAGATGCCACGCTCCTGGAAATCAACCCATTGGTAGAGACAAGCCAAGGTGACGTGCTTTGCCTGGACGCGAAGCTCAACTTCGACGACAACGCACTCTTCAGACACAAGGACCTCGACGCGCTGCGCGACTGGTCGCAGGAGGACCCTCGTGAGGTCGCCGCTGCCAAATACGATCTCAACTACATTGGACTCGACGGCACCATTGCTTGCCTCGTCAATGGTGCGGGACTCGCGATGGCCACCATGGACATGATCAAACTCAAGGGCGGAGAACCCGCAAACTTCCTCGACGTCGGAGGCTCTGCCAACGAGAAGCAAGTCACTGAAGCGTTCAAAATCCTCAACGGAGATCCCCACGTGTCCGCCATCCTCGTCAACATCTTCGGTGGAATCATGCGCTGCGACGTCATCGCATCCGGCATCATCAACGCCGCCAAGGAGCTCAACCTCCAGAAGCCACTCATCGTCAGACTACAAGGCACCAACGTAACCAGAGCAAAGGAACTCATCGACTCTTGCGGACTACGCATCATCCCTGCTGACGACCTAGACCAAGCTGCGGACACTGCCGTCAAGATTGCCAAGATCAGAGAGATGGCGGCTGAGGCAAACCTCTCCGTCTCGTTCGAGCTCCCGCTCTAAACACTCACTTCCTCCCCTCCCCTTACTCCTGTCTCCCTGCCAAATCGACTTTCAACTTCAAACCGACTACTTACTACCACTCTTCAACTCGAAGAATGCGACCAATTCACCCCCTCCCTCTCTTCTCCTCAAATGGCTCTTGCAAACCTCTTTATCCAAAAACCCACACACACTTCGACATACATGCACCATCCTCCGTCGCTCATTTGAATCTCACGCATTGGACTTCAATTGTACATGTACACGAATCACATACCTCAATTCACCAACTTCCCACCTCCTAAACCTCACACCAGGAGTTTCATCTGTCGTCAAGCCCCTCGCTCTATTCATCACTCCGATCTGGACTCCGAATAGAGCTCACATTGGCGTTGCCTCGGGAAGCGATCGTGCGGTGTGATACGGAAGCATTCTGTGGCTGAGACCTAATGATTTCAAGGGGGCTCTGGCACTGCTCATGCGTTTCGGGGGATCCTCTGGGGGTCGAAAGTTGCGCGTGGCATCCTGCCGCTGCAAGAACCTCCTAAGTTTGACCACTCCAAACTGTGCTTGGCTCTTGTCTGTCTGCATAAGTGCCGTCTTTCGGTGTTACTATTGCGTCTCGTTCCCATTATACCCCTTGGAGAGTCAGTTTAGTCGAGTAACGGAGGAAATGAAACTCTTGCTTGCAGTCGCGCTGCTTGCGCTCTGCCTTTCTAGCTTCGGTTCGTGTCCTTCTCCCACTTTCCTCCCTTTTCTTGTGCTCCAGTGCACTTGCTAACTGTTGTTATCTGTGTAGCCTTCGATTTGAAGACGGTCAAGTCTGTGAGCCGTGTCGTATCGTCGAAACGCGATTTTTCGGAAGACTGTCGCGCTGGTTCGCTACAACTGGAGACAAACGCCGCATTTCAGGCGGAGGAGAACTCTCGTGTGTGTTTTGCGCCTGAACCCGTGCCTAAGACTACAGACGAGTTCATCATTCACTGCAATTCGAGTGAGAATTGGGAGAACAAGTGCAAGGCCGCTGGCGGTGAGGTGTGTAATCTGAAGGCTAGTGTTTTCGGTCGCTATGGTGGAGAATCAACTCAGGATGCGACTTATCGCTGGGATGTAGACACTTGCGTACCGGTAGCGTGTAAGAAGGGTTCGAATGTGCCCGAAGCGACGCGTTACTTCACCGACGTCTGGTGCCCTCTGATGCAGCTCACGAAGTGCACGATGACGCTCGCGTGCGGAAGGTCGAGCGGAAAGTCGGTGATCATAGTAGGCGCAACGTTAGGAGCGCTGTCCATCACGGCGTTGCTCTCAGTGCTAATCTTCTTCCTCTATCAACGCTACTACCGCCCCTATTCCACTCCTGTAGATACCACCACTGGAGCTCCTTCATCTGCTGAATACTCTGAATTGGCGCAGTACGAGCAGGACGACGCATTCATCTCCGACCACGGCGCAGTCGAAGGAGAGGAACAACACGCCCTCAACTGATCAACACGCCCTCTCTTTCTTCTTCCGCTTCGCATCTTGCCATCACCTTCACCCTTTTCTCATTTGATCAATGTATCATAACATTCAAAGTCCAGCTATACCTCTACCCGTTCGTCTTTCGCTCGCTCGCACGACGGAAGTGGAACCCTGAGTTTACTACCTTACTCATCGTTTATGGGTCGGGGATTCAGAAGGGATAATGAGAATCCAAGAATGTAGAAGGTGTTTTCAGACTTGCACAAGGAGTCACTCGGAGGGCCGTGTGCCCTACGCGCGGAGTTCGGCGGCGCTGAGAGTCAGTGCCCCTCTCCGTCGGCTACTCGGTCCCTCTCTGCCTTTGGAACGCTTTCCTCACCCACGCGCGCTCTTGTGCCTCATTTTGGATTGAGTGGATTCGCTTTGTACCAACCAACGCACCACATCTCACGAGTATCCGCTGCAACGCGCTCCAGAACATGCTCAGATTCTTTCCCACCATCGTTCTCGTAGCAGCACTAGCCATTCCGCTTGAAAGACATGTCACTCGGTAAACCGTTTTCTCCTCGAAAGGGGGCGAACGATTTGTTGAAGAAGCAGAAGGCGCATAGCGAGAAACTCGACATAGTACGCTTGCCCAGGGCGCACCGTGCCTCTCGACGGCTCTTGTCTGCCAAACCTCCTCTTTCTTCGTGCATACCATCGCAAACAGTAGAAACTAACTCTTTGCATCTGATGTTGAAGGTAATCGTTGGAGACGCTGACTCTGGAAAGGGTATTTTCCTCTCCGCGCTTCTGGGGCGCAAGAAGATCGATCCAAGTACGTTTTTCTCCCTTTCATGCCCTTCTTTTGTCGTCCAATCCTACTTTTTACCTCCTACTCGAGTGTTCTAACCGATTGGATTCTGTTATTCCAACACAAAAGTGATGCCTTTGGTCAAATTCGTCACCGTGGACGCACTGCGGTATCAGCTCAACTTCACTGTGTGCATTGGCAACGAACGGTCTTATCTCCTTTTCGACCAAGTACGCTATCCATTTCCGCACCTTAGCCACACTATTCCGAAAGCAACGCCAACGATAGGAGACTAGAAAATCGCTTTCTGCCTGTCCTCGACACAACCGCAGTTCCAGCTGTGTTCTAACCCCTCCTTTGTTAGCCTTCAAGACAAGCAAACGGTTTCATCTTCCTCTACAACGTCAGCCTGAGGCATACTTTTGCAGCATTCGAACGGTGGCGAGAGGTACGGTCAACGCGCCCTTCATTCAGTCTCCTATGACCTCCATTCTCCTCCTCGTTGTGCCAACTCGGTGTATTTCTGTTTGGTTCTCGTTCATTCTCTCAGAGTCTCGTGTGTTGCCTTGAGTTTGAAGCAAAATTTTAGCGGATCTGTTTCGTCTTCTCCCTGCTGACCTCCCCATTTGCTCTGTTTTGCCATGTTCTTCTTTGCATACTCGATTAGACCATTGCCCCTACAACCGACGATGACATACCTCCCGTGTTGATGCTTGGATTTGCCCCGGATGAGCGCGCGAAAGAGCGTAGGTGCATTAGTGCTCATGAGTGTAAGGTGTTGGCCGA
>Ga0307375_10006786_pt1 | contig 10549 bp, 8 predicted proteins | sample TR1MG_FD_202531 | JGI IMG/M metagenome (GOLD analysis project Ga0307375, IMG submission 202531) | Soil microbial communities from Risofladan, Vaasa, Finland - TR-1 | ecosystem: Environmental > Terrestrial > Soil > Coastal area > Acid sulfate soil | place: Finland: Risofladan, Vaasa | collected...
AATTCCCTGGCCTCGAGAAAATAATCGAGACATATCGTCGTCGCGATGCGCCGCAGGAGAAATACAAATTGGCAGCATAGGAAAAGTTGGCACTGTCTAGATACCATAACTGCTACCGCAAATGAATGCGCCTGCACTCGATCTGAGCCTCCTCCAATAGGCACCCACCCCCCTGCACAGCCACCCTAATTTAGCTCTCTCCCAGCCCGCACGTCTGAAGCTACCGCCTCACTCGACGCCGATAAGGAGATCCATTTATGGTCCAAGGCGGCCATGATACGTTCAGCCGTAATGCTCGTATTATCAGCGCCAGGCTTATAGGAACAATAGTCTGGCCCTGTAGAGACAAGCTTCCGACAAAGCCCAAAGTCGTCAATCTCTGCAGCAGAGGTCGGACAGAAAAACGCCAAGCACGGCCTGCGCTGGGCAATCGCAAGATGCATGGGGAGACTGTCACTCGTAATGAGGTAATGCATTTTACTCACCACAGCCGCAAGGCGCAGTACCGAGTTGTCGGTTTCTGCGGCTTGGATTTCCTTCCCAAAGCGCCCCGCTATGTCTTGGTTTTTCTTACGGTCCGGTCCTGCACCCAGTAGTACAACCCTTAAATCCCACCCCATGCGTCGGCCCCATGCCAGCAGCGCATCGATTAAACCCTCTTGTTCTGCCAGAGGGAGCTCCTTTGATGGCCATCGCCCACCCGCGTAGGCATTTATACCGATATACAGTGCATTTTCTCCGAACTCCCCTTCCACTTGTGACTCGAGGATAGGGTTTCCATAGAACGTCGGCTCCGGCTTCGGCGTCCCGAATATGTCCGCAAATATCTGCGCGTGACCACGCGTGTTGCGTTTCTTTAGATTGTCAGCGCAATCCTTTCCAAGGCGGGATAGCAGCCCCATATCAAACCATTCTGCCGTGTCGGCCGAATACGTGGGCTGTCCGGCTTGATGCAGAAACGCGCCCCTCAGCGCATGCGTGCACAGTGAGGCAACGCCTTCCAGGGCGTCTCGTTCGTCGTCAAGGGAAAACACTATGTCGAGAACATAGGGGCCCGCCTCTTCGAAGGATGTCCACACATCATCAATATACGGGTTGAACCGCAGCAAAGGCAACGCGTCCGTCGACGTAATCCACGAGATGCGAATGCCTTTGCCCTGCCTCTCCTTGAGGGCGCGCGCAAAATAGGCGGTTCGCACGACATCGCCCAATGCTCCGCGCTTAACAATTAGGATATGCATCTCTGTTCCGCACGCAGCGGCCCGGTCTTGTCGATGCGCCCCCCACCTTCCCCGCATATATCCATCTCTATAACCCTAGCCAACGCCTCGAGCGAAAAGTGTTCCCGCGCGTAGGCTTGCTCTTGCGCTGACACCTGGCGCCACTTAGCATCATCCATGAGGGCGCCAAGTATTGCTTCTGCAAAGTCCTGCGGTTCGTCTGCAGCTTGCAATACCCCCGCCATATCACCCAACCCCTGCGCTCCAACGGGTGTCGTGACGACGGGCACGCCGTACCGCATGGCCTCGACTACCTTGCCCTTCATGCCGGCGCCAAACCGCAATGGAGCCAAGGCAACCCGCACCGTAGTATATAGCTTGGCAAGCTCCGATTCGGCAACGAATCCTGTTACTGTAACCCGGTACCCGTCAAGCACCGTTAATTCCTGCGGCGGATTAGAGCCCGCGAGATATAAATGAACATCTGGACGTTGAGCCCAGACCTTGGGCATAACGCTACCAACAAGCCAGAGCGCTGCATCTACATTCGGAGGGTGACCAAAACCAGCGACGAACATGACACCACGCCTGCTGGCTAGGTTTGCGCAGGGGGAGCTCAGAAATTCGTCGAATCCAAAAACAGGAATCGTCCTGACAACCTTGTCGATATTTTGGTCCCGCAACCACGACGCCACATAATCGCGCTCTGAATCCGATGGATAATAAATCACATCGACGGCAGCCCACACCTTGCGCTCAACAGCCCTAATGCGCGCCTCCTCTCGCATGAGATTAGACCGGTCCTTCTTTTGTACCTTTGCCTGCTCAGCAAGGCGCAAATGATGGATGTCATGGCCATAATAAAGGATTTTCGCCACACTCATCGCTCGGATTACCCCGACATACTCTATAGCAACGTCGGGTCTGCTCAAGAAAAAGTAATCTACTCGCGCCCCGTTCTCACGAAGCCATTCGTTGAAGCCTCCGAGGTAGTCGTGGGCCCGGTATATTTCGACCCCCATCTGCTCCAGGTCGGGGCCGTACTTCGGATCGTACCACCCGTTCCGCGGCCAAAATTTAACGTTCATCCCCATCAGAACGAATAATCTCAACAGGTGTACAATAGCCCGCGACCCGGCATCTTTATCAGGGCACGGAATATAATGGTCTATCACAATTATGCACGGCCTGCCGCCGGAGCGGTCTCGGGCGTTGAATAACTCGGTCCCGTTCTTGTAGTGCCCCGCCGCAAGCACCTCACCCCACCGCCTGCGGAACTTGCGCTGATTTTCCACCTGGTAGGCTTTGATGCCCTGGGCAAGATCGGTACCGTGAGACGCACCTTCATGGTGAATAACCGTTGACCGCGGCTGATAGTAGACTTTAAGCCCCCCCGCCCGTACGCGGAAAGCAAGATCCGTGTCTTCGCAATAGGCCGGCAAATACATCTCATCAAAACCATCCAGCTTTCGAAATAACTCCGCACGGATGAGTATAGACGCCCCAGAACAGTAATCCGCCTCGCGTACGTAGTTGTAAACGCCTTTCGCGGGGTCGTCACCTCTACCAAAATTCCATGCGCTTCCGTCGCGCCATACAATACCGCCCGCTTCTTGGAGTCGTCCATCAGGATAGATCAGCTTGGAACCAACCAAGCCGCAATCCGCGTTTGCGGCGTATAGGTCGAGCATAGCATCTAACCAGCCTGCCGTGACCTCCGTGTCGTTATTCAAAAAGTACAGATACTCACCACGAGCATGTTCGCTTGCAGCTCTGTTACAAGACCGGAGAAAGCCGAGATTCTCGGCATTCGCGATATAGCGTAGCCCCGGCACTTCCGAAAGCCTTGTTATCTCCTCATCCCCCGACGCGTCCTCTATAACAAGGACCTCGGTAGACGCAGCCGGCTCAAAGCGATGTATCGACATCAAGCATGCTAGAGTCATCCCAAGATTTCCATAGGTTGGGATAATCACGGAAACCAGAGGCGCTGGCACTCGATTGAAACGAAGGGACTTAAGGCCTTCGCTAATTTCCTCATTCGTAAGAGGGGCCGAGCCCACTAATCGAACATTTTTTGGATCTTGAGATTGCCTCCACGACTCGAAGTGCACAACGCCCTCAAAGAAGCCGCCGACATTTCGGTACAGAAAATACAAAAGGCGGGTTTTTACGCGACCCGGCAAAGGCAGGCGCAAATACAGGCCTCGCCCCCATCGCTTCACAAAAGGACGGGAAGACCCAATAACCGCTCCCCACTCCCCCCGCAAGATCCTTGCCCCAACCCTAAGCGGGCGCGTAAATCGCCACGAGCGTGTCCGCAGCAGGCGCTCATATTTCAGTTGGCTTTCACCCAGCCTTCCTTGCAAATGCTGGATTTGTGTCGCCAAATCACGTGTTGCCTCCCCGACATCCCCAAGGCGATCACTAACGCAGCCACCCACCTCGGCACTCGAATCGGCAAGGATGTCGCTCGCCCTCGTCGGTTTGGCGAAGTTCTCGTGGATAAGCTCTGCCTTCGCGACCTCGAGTAGCGCTGCTTCGGACTGTTCAGCGGTCACCCCGTGCTCGCGCAAGAAGGGCTCAAGAACGCTATGCAGATAGTCCGTGTCGCTCGCGAATCGAGGGAAGAACAAGAAATATATGGGAACCTGGTATTGGGTGAGCGTAAATATCAAATCAAAAAAGCGTCGAGCCAACGCGCTCTGCTGCTCTTCCAGATTTGCGGTACCCCATAACCCCCCTGGGTGCTCGGTGCCATTGAACCCCTGCCTCGCTGCCTCTTCCGTTATTCGAACTCGACTCAAGGCCGCCTGTTCTAGCTCGCGAATCGGGATAATGGCGGCCTTAATTCTTACACTCTTTTTATTAAGAGCCTCACCCAGCGTTTCGCAAAGCGATGGGCTTTTTACAATGTATGGAAGCGCTTCGTCCGAGAGATCTGAGAACTCGAGGCCGGCAGAAGCAATAGGGTCTACGTCGCTTGCCGCCTGCTCTACCGAGAAGCCGGTATCAAGACCGAGTCGCGTAAAATACTGTACCAGCAAGGTTGTGCCGGCACGGCCCGTGCCGCTTATAATTACGTGTTCACGCATGGGTTGGGGTAGAGACCTCGTTAAGCGCCAGGGCGCGTACTCTCCTGATACCATTGATTATCACAGGCAACCACTCTGGAGATCGGTGACGCGCCGCAACGGTAAGCCGCGAACCGTGACCCCGTACTAAGTTGAACTGCTCTTTAATTTTCCGAAAAAAGAGTCGTCATTGCCTAGGGCCTCCGAACAGTCCTCCGATTGACCGCGCTTACCGCCCGTCCCCACGAATTCTCCCAATTAGTGCAGTAACTGCGCGGAGCGGTCTCGTGAGCCGCCACGATCTTGACGCCCGCAACATCCTAACCTCGGAGGTAAGAGAGCCAACCCTTCGCTCTGCGTCTAGCAACAATTTCTGAAGATCTTGCCCCGAACGGCGCTCTAGATTCAGAGAAGGCGCCCCGGCGCCTAACGAAGGTAGGGAAAGTTCGATCGCTAGCCGATTCGCGGCCATAGCAAGCTCAGCCGGAATCGGCAACGTAAGCCACGGAGCGTGGTCTTCAACTGCCACCGCTGCCCCCGCCAGTCCCCCTCCCGATGACATGTCCGCGACCCCTCCGTGGGGACCCGAGAGTAGCATCCCTGCTGTTCCGTCCCAAGACCAAAGGACGTCGTCGCCGCACAGCAATTCTATTTTATGTAGCACCACGACGCCCGGCTGATCGGACGGGCTTAACCGGAACGCATGTGCGGCTCCAACCTGGAACGCAAACTCCACCCTCTGTTGGCAAGTGCCAATCAGGACTGAAACGCTTTTGCTATTCTCCTTCTCATATTGCGCACTCGAACCTCGCCAATAGAGAGTCGGCAAGGACCTCGGGCCAAGAGGTGGGGCTGGCGCCGCGACGGTATCGCCCAAGAGGTCTGCCCGCTCCTCCGGGACGACCTCGGCAATATACTGATAGACGAGGCCGTCGGACCGCTTCTGTAGCTCCTGCAAAAGAGCTTCATGCAAGTATTGCGTATTATAGGCTGAGAACTCCGACCTTTGCACATCAACGATTGTATAATCAATTACTTTTCCCGAAAATCCATTAGCCCTAAGAAACCGCAGAAAACTCATCCGGGTAAAAAACCTCAGATGGGTAGAGTCAAGGAGCCCTTCAGGCCTGTACTGAAAGTCGCCCGCCATGATCTCTAGCATAACCCCCATATAGCCAATATTTGGAATCGAAATAAAAATTCGTCCATCGCGCTCAAGGTGTTTCGCTAACTGCCGCAATACGGACCCTGGATCTCTTAGGTGTTCAAGTACATCAGCACAAACTATGTACTTATAGGTGCGCTGCCCTAATGCGTCGGCTAACCGGTCTGACTCGATATCAATTTCCCAAACATCTCGATAGAATTCGCGCGCAATAGCTGCGGACCGCGGATTCCCCTCAACACCATCCACTACACATCGCTTTTCTTGGGCGAGCCAACAGCCCAATGCGCCGACCGCACAGCCGAGATCGAGAACCGAGGAATTGCGCCCAATATGTGAGGCGATCTTGGCCAGACTATCGTTGCCATTTGGGTCAATCATATTTCGCGCGTAAAGATTAAGGCCTTCTGCCTGAGTGCTTACCAAAACCAGCTCCGCAATCCGATATTGTTGTTTGGGATCATACACGAGTCCCTTTCAAGTAGTAAGTTTGGACTCCCCAGTACAATTCTTGGGTGAACCTAGGCTCGGGCGTTTACCAAGTCCATGATGTACCGCCATTTCGAGGGTCGCGATAGATGGGGATCCGCACGATTTTTGATGGTCGCTTTGACCGTGTTGTTTAAGAGTTTATCCGTAAATCATTTCTATCTTGAGACACGCTTTTCGGAACGCAATAATGCCAGCTGCGAGACGGTTGGGCGCGAGGAGCCTAGGCTCGCGCGACTTCCAGCGCGAACCCTGAAACGGGCGAACTCGACTTGCCCTCGGCTATCTTCGGCCACCTACCGCTCGTGAAAAGATGTGCAACGAAAGGCACGTTCGTCACACAGGTCTGAATACTTATCGCCGGCCTCGGTATCTACTGCATAGCAGCGCACCCCAAGGTCAGCTTTGGCCGCCATCCGGCAGAAGCTAAAATACGAATTGCCGCTGCGGGGACCCAATTCGATAAAGACTTTCACTACAGCGTACCGCCAGCGAGCGATTATGCATAGACTGTTGCAGCCGCTAGCTCAAGGCCAGACCTGTCCTTGTCAGACACTCTCGGGAGCGCCCCAAAGGGCCATTCTATGGCGACATCCGCGTCATCCCATCGAATACACCGCTCATGCTCCGGCGCCCAATAATCCGTCGTCTTATAAAGAAACTCCGCCGCCTCAGAGAGAGTAAGGAAGCCGTGCGCAAATCCTGGCGGAATCCACGCGATTCGCTTATTCGCGGCCGACAGATTAAATCCCACCCATTTACCGAAGGTCGGTGAGCTTCTGCGAATGTCGACTGCTACGTCGAATACCTCGCCTTCAATGACACGGACGAGCTTACCCTGAGGTTGCTGGATCTGGTAATGAAGGCCCCTCAGGACCCCCTTCTTGGATCGTGAGTGATTGTCCTGTACGAACTCGTAGTCGATACCTAAGTCCTTTAGGGTCTTCTTGTTGTAGCTTTCAAAGAAATGACCTCGCTCGTCCTCAAAGACTCGCGGCTCAAGCAGCAGCACATCGGGTAACGCCGTCTCAATCACCTTCATGAGATCAGAGGCTCCCGGAGTAAGCCTAATAGATACTGTCCGTAACCGTTCTTCTCGAGCGGTTGCGCAAGCATCTCAAGCTGGGCGCCATCGATATACCGCATGCGATAGGCGATCTCCTCGGGACAGGCGACCTTCAGTCCTTGGCGACGTTCAATGGTGGCAATGAATTGGCCGGCCTCCAGCAAAGACTCGTGGGTGCCGGTATCGAGCCATGCCATGCCGCGGCCCATCACCATGACCTCCAGCTGATCGTCCTTAAGGTATTGCTTATTGACATCCGTGATCTCCAGCTCCCCTCTCGGCGACGGCCTGAGCTCCCGGGCAATCTCGGTGACGCGATTATCATAAAAGTAGAGCCCCGTTATCGCATAACGCGATTTCGGATGGCGGGGCTTCTCCTCCAGAGACACGGCCTTTCGGTCTGCACCAAACTCCACCACGCCATAACGTTCGGGGTCATGAACCGGGTAGGCAAGAATCGTGGCACCCCCCCTATGATCGGTGCGCGCCTGGAGCCTATGAGCCAAATCGTGCCCATAGAAGATATTGTCGCCCAGGATCAGGGCGCACGGGTCTCGCCCGATGAAGCGCGCCCCGATAATGAAGGCCTCAGCAATGCCCTTGGGCTCGGCTTGTGTCGCGTACTGGATGTTCAATCCCCACTGCGAGCCGTCGCCGAGCAGCTCACTGAAACGCGGCGTATCGTGCGGCGTCGATATCACCAAGATCTCGCGGATCCCCGCCAACATGAGCGTCGACAGCGGATAGTAGATCATGGGCTTGTCGTAGACCGGCAGGAGCTGCTTCGAGATCACCTGGGTGACAGGATAGAGGCGCGTCCCCGACCCACCGGCTAGGATGATGCCCTTCATGGCACGACCCCATCCACCTGCCGGGCTGATGCATACTGCCGATCGATCCAATGCCGATAGGCACCGGTCTGCACCGCCTGGAGCCACGGGCCATGATCGAGATACCACTGCACCGTACGCTTCAGCCCCTCCTCGAAATCCACGCGCGGTCGCCAGCCAAGTTCCGTGCGGATCTTGCTGGCATCGATCGCGTAGCGCCGATCATGCCCCGGGCGATCCTTCACGAAGGTAATGAGTGAGGTGCGCCTGTCGAGGCCTGAGCGCGGTCGCAGTTCGTCCAGGATGGTGCATAGGGCATGAACCACCTCGAGATTGGTCTTCTCGCTATCGCCCCCGATGTTGTAGGTCTCGCCGAGACGTCCGTGGGCCAATACCGTGCGGATCGCCTCGCAGTGGTCCCCCACATAGAGCCAGTCGCGCACATTAGCGCCATCCCCATATACGGGAAGAGGCTTACCCTCGAGGGCATTCAGACACATCAAAGGGATGAGCTTTTCCGGGAACTGATAGGGTCCGTAGTTGTTTGAGCAGTTGGTCGTGAGAACCGGCAGCCCGTAGGTGTGGTAATAAGCGCGCGCCAAGTGGTCGGAGGCCGCCTTGGACGCCGCATAGGGACTATTGGGGGCATAGGGTGAAGTTTCGGTGAACGGGGCATCAAGAGGTCCCAAAGACCCGTAGACCTCGTCGGTCGAGACATGCAGGAAGCGGAACTGCTCCTTCTCCGATCCGGCAAGCGCCGACCAATAACCCCGTGCCGCCTCGAGCAGCCGGAAGGTGCCCGTGACATTCGTTGCCACGAAGTCCTCGGGGCCCAGGATGGACCGGTCCACATGGCTCTCGGCCGCAAAGTGTACGACCGCTTGCGGGCGATGCCGCCGCAAAAGTTCCGCGACAAGCGCGCCGTCCCCGATATCCCCCTGCACGAACACATGCCGCGGATCATCTGCCACGCTCTCCAGATTCTGGATATTGCCGGCGTAGGTGAGCCGGTCGAGATTGACGACGGCGTGATCGGCCCCGGAAAGCCATTCCAATACGAAATTCGATCCGATGAAACCGGCCCCGCCGGTCACAAGGATAATCTTCTGTCCCAAATCCGACTCCTGGTCACGGGCACAGGACGCTCCGCGCGTCTGCCCCACCCCTCTCAATTTTGCCTATCCCTGACCCATGCCTTGCCAGCGCACAGGACCATGCCCCGACATTCTATACCGATTGGCGCGGCCATCACGAGGGGTAAAGGGACAGTTTGTCGACCTCAGGCGTCAGGTCGTCTTTTTTTAAGGTGACCATGGTCTGACGACGCACATCTACTGGCGATCATGTAAAACCGCGCCTTTTTGGCACAAGAACGCGGCGTGATCCTCCCCACCGCGGCGCATAGCCGTGCCCTCCAAGCGCTAGGCGCGGGCATTCGGCGAGGCACTGCATAGCGCGCGCCTCGCCATCGGAGACGGCAAGGCTACGGTAGTGATCCCAGTCGCGCGCTTCAGGAACTGAGCGAAGGCCCGAACCTCAGGGGTTCCCACCCGATCCCCCCCCCACGCAAAGCGCGGTTCGTTGGCCACCTCCAGACTCTGCGAGCGTTCTGCTGGGGGCAAGGCATGGGCTGGGGAAGCCCCAGCGGCAAGTCCTCTGGGGTCACAACGAGCCGCGAATGCATCAGGATGCCGCAGGCGGTGGTATATCCCGGTGTACCGTCTCCGTAAACACCGACAATAGGGGTGCGCGTCTTGCCGAGCGTCTGAAACTCTCCCCGTTGATAGCTGAATTCCGTGGTGTCGTGCAGTACCAGAAACGGCCCGTAGTCGCCGCTGCGCGGTCCGCCGTGGCCTCAAAGTACCCAGCCAGGCTATCCGCTTCACTGACCCAGCCCTTATCGAGGAACCAATAGGCCGCCTTCGTGTTGCCCAGTCCTGAGACCCGCGGAATGCTGTCACCGGGACTCTGGGCCAACCGCTCGAGCAAGGACCGAAATGTCTTGTAAACCCTTTCATCGGCGAAGATTGCGCCCGACCGCTCCTGATCCACCCAATGGCTATCCATGTTTCCTTTTTTGGCGGCTAGAGAACGTCCCTGCCCAGCTTTTTTCGCACACAGACCCCTTAAAGTTTTACACGAAAGATACCTGCCTCACACATCCGAATAATACACAATATGTTACGCTAATATATAATAATGCCCGATAAGTTATGGGTAATTGAAAAGGTTATGGCTCGGTTACACTCACATAACCTGTGCGTCCACAAATCACGCCTTTTCCGCTCGCACGAAGAATTGCTTACCGAACAATGGCCAAAGAAAACGCATACGAACATATGCCTTAAGAAAAATCAATGGTGGATTTCTCCCATCCGACATCGTGAATGGCAAAAACCTAGGAATGGATTCCTTAACAAGAAACCCCCCGAGAGCCAGAGCTTCTACCATTGACCTATCTGTGATGGGGGTATGATGATCCCAAAAATCCCAATACAGGCCTGGAACATACCTAATATTTGGGCCAACGCATATTATCATACCACCCCGTTTTAAACAGCGATGCGCTTCTCGTATAGTCGAATCAATGGCCGACTTACTTGAAAGCTAGACAGTGCTAAGTTCTCGCTGTGATTTTAGCTTTTTCTTTGGCGACCCTGAGGTTGGATAATTCCGTCGCCAAATCAATCCAGTGGTCCGCCAGT
>Ga0307375_10006788_pt1 | contig 10547 bp, 11 predicted proteins | sample TR1MG_FD_202531 | JGI IMG/M metagenome (GOLD analysis project Ga0307375, IMG submission 202531) | Soil microbial communities from Risofladan, Vaasa, Finland - TR-1 | ecosystem: Environmental > Terrestrial > Soil > Coastal area > Acid sulfate soil | place: Finland: Risofladan, Vaasa | collected...
CGTAAAGCTGGAGGTTGGCCATATGTGGGTAATAGGGGCTGCCGACCTAGAGGCGCATAGCGGTTGCATGGGCATGCTGCCCATACGCCTAATTGCTTAGAAGTGCAGCACCGCAACCCAGCTGCCATGGGGTCTCCGTACAAGCTGGGCGAGGCCTACGATTTTGGTGCTGGCGAGTAGCCGATCGCATTGAGCGAATCTGTTAATATCGATGCTACCGCGACTGTTGTCACATTACTATTCTGATTAATAATTAAAATAGAAATTGATATGGCTCTCGAGGAATTATTCGAAACAGCGAATAAAATTGTACCTTTTCGAAAATTGATGCCAATGTATATTGTGCTTGGCATTATGGGTTTTATTACGATTTTAGGAGTAATTTTGGATTCTGCTTTACCAAACAAAGATTTTTATCATGTTACACTTATTGGAAGAATCAATGATATACATAAAGAACCAAAAGACACATATTTTTTAATTGATCATAATTGGTATCTTATTAAAAACGAGTGTGTCAACTATATGAGTATAGGTGATTCACTTATAAAAAAGAAAAACAGTTATACTTTTACTATCCTTGGAGGTATTCATTCAGAGCAAGTAAAGTTTCAGCAAGAGGTAAAAAGGCTGGTCTTCAAAAAAGTTCAAATTCCAATTAGGCCTTGACATGTTGTTGGACCCCAGCTGGCCTGGACAACTAACGAACTCTCGAGAGGAGACAGATACTTCTAAATAAGAGCCGTAAATAATGAAAAATAGTGCGAGAAAGATTGAATTGAATAAAATGAGAACTGATTGGGCGGTAAGAAGATAGAACCTAAGATGTTACAAAACACACCTGGTTAATAGCAGCTATGAAAACCACTTATTCCTTATTTTTAGTAATGTTTTTGGCGTTAAACTGTTTTTCTCAACAAGAAGAAACACAGAAAGGCACTGTTAATCCTCATTTGCTTAAAGCAATTACAACATACATGGATACCTTTAATGAGATACCCAATAAATGTCATAGTAAGCCCTACTATGAGGTTTCATTTTCAAAAAGTGGAACAAAGATTTCTTTTGTAATATCAGCTTTCTTGGGAAAGCCTGGATTACCACCTCCGTTGCCACCATTATTACTTAGAGAAAGAGAGGATACCATTGCATTTAAATTAGTTGGGTATACATTTATAAACAAATGTCCTGTTGTGTTTTATGATTTGGATGGGAGCGATGGATATTCTATGTATGATCCTTTGTCTCTTAGTAAAGACGTCTGTGAAGTTTTTCAGAATATTCCTGATAGTTGTGCTAACGTTTTTTATCCTGAAAGTTGGCTTTATGGATTTAATGCAGGGAAAGTTTTTTTGGAAGTAAAAATACCAGGTTGTTATATAAAATAGTGGAAAAACCACCAGCCCCCGCCAGCGCTCAAGCCGGCTGGTCTTGGAATGTTGCGGTTATCAAAAAATTGAAGAAGTTTGTGACGTATAAAACCCATTGATTATGGTTTTAAATAAATTGTATTACGTCTTATTCCTAAACTTTATTTTATATAGTAATGGTAGTTTAGGACAAGAAAGGAGGGTGTTACTAAATTATTATTTAGAAGATAAGTTAGTTCCTTTGAGTGGTAACTTTAGCCTCTCTTTTATATGCAAGCAAGATACACTCAGGGCAAGGGTTGAAGAAAGTAGCTTTTATATCCCTTTGGATTCTCTGGTAAATAACAAGGTAAATATTCTTTTTAGAAAAGGGAATATTTCATTACTGTTTGATTCTGTTAAGATTAATCAAAATGATGTGGAACAAATGTGGGTAATCAAGATTGATAAAAAACCCTTTAAAAAAGGAGAGTATTGGTATTTAAAAGATATTATACAAAAGATAAAATGGCTATATACATTAAATATGGGTTATGGTGGTATCATTACTGAATTTAGATATGCTCGATATCCTCATTAAGTATAGAGTAGAGACAGTTAAAATTCTAGCGTATAGTCGGACTTCAACTCCTTTCCCAAGGTAATGCTCCATTGCCATGGCTGTTCTTATGCCCCCGGACAATAAGGTTTTTACTATATTTACGCTAGGAACTTTGTTGGGCACGGATGGGGAGGTCCAAACCAGTTGGGTAATACTTTACAAGTTCATTATGTTAGACCAAATTGGATAGTAATATGAAAAGAAATGTTATTTCATATGTAGCGTATATTACCTTATTACTTGTGGTAAGCTGTTCTTATAAGGTAATACCTCTTAAAATGAGTGAAAGTCCATCCTGTTTTGTACTACAACTTGAAAAGGCTGATTTATATTATGCGAAAGATAAAGTACTTGAGGTTAGCCTTGGTTTAATACAGAAAGAAACACTTCAATCAAGAAGAGAAGAAATGTTAGCAACCTACCAGAGATTAAAGCAGTCAGACTTTAAAATGCTTTATGTACCTGAAAAGGTTAATGTTAAAAGCACTAAAGAAGTAGTGGAAAATTATTTGCTTCTTTCATTAGTTCAATATCAGTTATTAAAACAAGGCAATGTTAAGGTATATAACAAGTTGTCAAAAAAATTTGTAAAGAGGATTAATTGTAAAATAATAAAAAATAAATTAGGAGAAAAAGGCGAAATGTTTAGTTTTCCTGATGGGACAGAATTTTATTATCGGCATATTAGTTTTGGCGAATGAGACTGTTTAAAATTATGTTTTCACTCGTAGGCCCGGACAAACAACAAATCGCTCTGGCGGCCAATCAATAAAATTCTAGCTTATAGTCGGACTTCAACTCCTTTCCCAAGGTAATGCTCTATTGCCATGTCTGCTCATTTGCCCCCGGGCAACGAGGTTTTTTCTATATTTACGCTAGCAACACATTGGTGGGCACGGATGAAGAGATTAGGGCTAGCTAGGGAAATAATGACAACGAAATTAGGAGCATGCTTCATGTTCATGAATACTTGGGACGAAACGTTAATAGTAAGGATGGTCGGTTCTACACTATATCAATTCCAACAAGAGCAAAACAAAAATATTGGTATTAAGGTCTCACCACAAAACCATCATCATTCAAAAAGAAATGCAGGGAGGTAAACCATGGTTAAAATATTGCTAATATACTTATCAACTTTTTTGTTTGCTAGTTTACAGGATTGCAGGGAGAAGTTCCCATTTAATACAGAATGGAAGAATACCGACTTTGTTTTTGTTGCACATGTAAATAGCAATCCTGAGTCACAGGTCCATGATGCTTTTGGAAGAATAATAATCTATAGTCAATTAGAGATTAAGGAGATTTTTAAAGGCAAGTATTTAGGCGATGAATCAAGCATTATTACTATTCTAAAATATACGGTGGATGACTATACCTTTGAGGAGGGGGAGGATTACTTAGTTTTTGCTGAATTTACGTGTAGTAATACTATGCTGAAAGTAAGTAAGTGTTCGAGGACATGTAAACTTGAGGATGCAGGAAATTTACTGGAACTTGCAAAGAAGAAAAGTTTAGAAACTCCTAAATGCGAGAAAAACGGAACCGTCGAAGAAATAATAAAGGAATAAATACTTCGGCGTCACTGATTTGCGATCCATACTTTTATCGCAGAAAGTCCTCCGCTGGACCGCACAACCAACGAGTCGATCGGGCTGACTCAATAAAATTCTAGCTTATAGTAGGACTTCAACTCCTTTCCCAAGGTAATGCTCTATTGCCATGTCTGCTCATTTGCCACTGGGTAACAAGGTTTTTACTATATTTACGATAGCAATACTTTGGTAAGCACGTATGGGGGAGATCCGCACCAATTAAGGTTATAACAACGGAACAGTTGAGCCATTCAAAAAATAGTAATTTATGGAAACAAAACAAAATATAATTTCTGGACTCATTGTGGCCTTTATTCTAATTGTTGGAGGAACTATTTATTACAATTATGACATGAGCAGAATCAATAAAATTAGAAAGCAGATTAATAAAGAGTATCCTATACTCTCTTTAAGCCAAGAGTTGAAAGGCGTTATTACCGATATTGATCAGGGTGATTTGCGAATTTTTAGGAATAACCCACGACAAGCATATCTTACCATTAATGGATATTCAAAAGTTAGTGTAAATGCTGGTTACGTACTAGATATTGATAGTGTTTTATGCTTGGATGATGTTTTACACATAGGAGATAGTTTGGTAAAAAAAGCAAATGTCGATACATTTTTAATTATCGGTACAAACAATGGAAACGCCTCAAGGTATTATTTTAAATTGACTGATGATTTAGGATATCCCTTAAAGAGAGATATTGTAATGAAATAATATGAGTTCAGCAATGATGAAATTATTGACCACCTAGCACCAAGTTGGCACAGGCTTTAATGAAAAACTAAATGGATGGCCAGGATTAGATATGGACGCAGATAAGAATGGTCGGTAAAAGTTAATTTTTTGGTTTTTTAATAATTGTAATTACTTTTAATTCACATGCAACATGAGGTACTTCTACTATAGAATATTCATGGCATTAACAAAAGTTAAAACAAATACTACTCCCGCATTTAATGCAATGGGGTTAATTGTTGCATTGCAAGGCTTAAACGTTTTTTCAGTTTTGATGATAATCAATTACATTTTTAAGTGGGATTTTGTTAAGCAGCAAGTTATTCCAAATGGATTGTACTTATACATTATCATGCTTATTCCAAATTACCTTTACTTGTTTCGCAAACGGGCTAAAATAGTAAAGAGTTATCAGAACGAAACGAAAGAAGATAGAACATGGGGAACAATTGGCCTGTTGCTTTATATCGTGGCTTCGATAGCAATTTTTTTTATATTAGGAGAGACAATAGTGCATAAACAATATTAAAGCAAGAGCCTTGCTATTGTGAGTTGCACTACACTTTTCACCACAAAATCAAAAAGAGCCTTCCCAATATTGGGAAGATATATGAAAAGCAAGGATTTGCAGGGTTGCCCGTAAATGTGTGATAAACACAGTGGAAAAACCACCAGCCCCCGCCAGCGCTCAACCGGTAGGGCTTGGCTTTTATAGGGTAGCAACCTCCTTCTGGAAGAAGTCCTTGAACCACTTCTTTGGGACAGTATAGTGCAGACCATTATACCGGGGTGGTACATACCACACGTCACTATGTTTGTAACTTAACCAATAAGTGCTGAAAATAATTAATCTTCGGTTACTTCAAATTTGTGTTGTGTGCTGTTTTACAACACTTTGCTTGTGGTTAAACTTTAGTTCATTAAAAAGTTTTTCCTTCAAATTGTTTTCTACATTTATGCCAAATTTTTTTAACCACTAAAACCTTTATGGAAAAACTGATAACTACTTTACGCGACTCGAAAAAGGCGAGATGGACCGCGCTGATAATAGTATCGCTATCAATGTTTGGTTCATACTACTTTAACTACGCCCTCTCGCCGGTTAAGCCGATGCTCGAGAGCATTTTGGGATGGAACAGCTCCGACTTCGGGATATATACCTCCTCCTACACCTGGTTCAACGTATTCCTGTTCATGCTGATCTTTAGCGGTATTGTCCTCGATAAGATGGGCATCCGCTTTACCGGTATTATGGCCACCCTAATGATGGTTATCGGCACCGGTGTTAACTACTGGGCGCTGATACACGTGTTCCCCGATGGTGCCATGATTTTTGGAATAAAAACTCAGGTAGTAATCTCCGCAATCGGGTTCGGAATCTTTGGCGTTGGGTCAGAGGCGGGGGGAATCACCGTTTCCAAGGCTATTGTAAAGTGGTTTAAGGGCAAGGAGATGGCGCTGGCCATGGGTATGCAGATGTCCATTGCCCGTCTGGGAACCGCCGTTGCGCTCGGCATAGCCTTGCCGCTGGCAACAACCTACTCCTTCACATCTCCTGTTCTGTTGGCTTTTGTCCTCATGCTGATTGCGCTGGCCGCCTTCATCATCTACATGGTTATGGATAAGAAGTTGGATGCTTCGCTAGCCCAGAACAGCAACGGGAACGATGCGGAGGAGGCTTTCGAGCTGAAGGATATCCTCTTCATTGTAAAAAACAAGGGCTTCTGGTATATCGCTATCCTCTGCGTGCTGTTCTACTCGGCCGTGTTCCCATTTTTGTTCTACGCAACCGACTTGATGATTAACAAGTATCACGTTAACCCCAACCTTGCAGGCGCAATCCCAGCCCTGCTACCGTTTGGCACCATTTTCCTCACACCTCTGTTTGGAACCATCTACGATAAAAAGGGAAAGGGGGCAACCATTATGATTTTCGGCTCCATTATCTTGATTCTTGTTCACGGTATTCTCACCATTCCTTTCCTAAACGCATGGTGGCTGGCAGCGGCCATGGTAATCATCCTTGGAATCGGTTTTTCGTTGGTTCCGGCAGCCATGTGGCCTTCGGTTCCCAAGATTATTCCTGAAAGGCAGCTCGGAACCGCGTATGCTGTAATTTTCTGGATTCAGAATATTGGCCTGTGGGCCATTCCGTTGCTGTTGGGCGTAGTGCTCAATGCAACCAATCCGGAGGTAACCCCCAACAAGCTTATTATAAAGGATGCCGTTGCGAGTGGTTACCAGCAGGTGCTGAGCAATAAGGCTTTTGGACTTACAGGTAAAGAAATTACGCAGCTCGCCGAAAAAGCCAGCAGCCGAACCATCGATTCGCTGGTACAAAATACCATATACGATGCTGTTCCAACCTCATCAGTTGACATGGGAAGCCTAAAAAGCAGCATTGCAGCCAGCACCGCAAGTGCGCTATCGGGTATTAATAAGGAGGAAAATAAGACTTTGTTTTACAAGGAGATTGAGATTAAAACCTCAGAAGCAATCTATCCTATCATAGAGAAGACAAAGTTGAACCTTCGGTACGATTACTTCTTCGATTTGGTAATCTTCACCTCGCTGAGCATACTCTCCCTGCTGTTTGCCTTCCTACTTAAGGCAGAAGATAGAAAGAAGGGTTATGGCTTAGAGTTACCCAATATTAACAGTTAGAAAGTTAAGTGATATATAATAACCAAAGAGGCTGTCTACACTTTCTAGACAGCCTCTTTGCTCATTTATTGCGTAGCATCGTCCTTTGGTAAGAAGCCTGTGAACTTGTTTTTGACCAGACGGCTTTGATTGCCGTGTCATTAAGTTTAAACTTAAATAAAGTTCTAGAATCCTTTTCCTCCCATGGCTGCAGCAAACACAAATACAGCAACAAAAATTAGAAGGTAAATAGAAAGGATCACAATGGTAAGAATACCCACGTAGCGAAAATGCTTCATGAGGTAGCCAAAACCAACTTCGGCATCGTCCTGGTTGCGGGTTGCCAGCGCACGCTTAATGGTGTCCGAAAATTTAAATAGGTAGTATATTGGAAAGAAATAGATGGCGATGAAAATAAGGTAGAGAAATGCAAATCCAACCATCATTCCTCCAGCCATCCCCGAATATGTGGATAACGCTGTTGATCCAACCAGCATTATTACAAATCCGAGGCCTAGTAGCCCAATCATAATAAATCCAAGAATGGAGAAGAAGAGTGCCCATTTGCGAACAGTATCGATGTGGCGTAGGGTGGTTTCCGATAGCGTAAGAGCCTCTTTTTCCGCAGGTGGCATGGTAGCCGAAGTTTCAGTAGATTCCATAAGTTCAGTTGTAGGTTAGTAGTTACTTTAGGAAACTAAATGTAATGATTTTCTGCAGATGAACAAGGGGAGGCTACTGCTAAGCTCCGATTAGTGAGCAGGGCAGTAGCATCAGGGTACCCTAACTTAGAGCAATTTGAAGCGATGTGCTTCTTTTGTTGGATATGTCAACGATTCAGATATGTAATTTGGAATTATGGAAATGCGATGCGTGTTGAATGAGAATTTTGGCTGTTTCGGTGGTATTTAGCCGCATGGATGGAACCTATAACACTCATATACCAGTGAGGCAATGTCCCACTCAGAACGCAAAATGATCAATATTGAATTTGAAACTAGGAGTCAGCAACCAGAAACTGCTATATCATTCCCTTTAACAGCCACTGCTTGGCAGTGGACTCCGATTTGAATGTGCCAATGGTGAGCCAAGGGAAGTGGTGGTAGGTTCTCCTTTTTACAATTCCTTTTGGGTATGCCTCGGAAACAATGGCCATCTTCCTAATACCGAGCCGCGCTATTTGTGGCAACACCTGTTGCTCCAACCATCCCGATAGTTTGTTCATCGGAAGCATCTCTTTTTGAGAGGTGTGGATTAGAATTAGGGTGGGCTTTTTGTATTCAAGAATTTCGAGAAACTCAGAAACGGTTAGGATATAGTTTACCTCATTGAACGGCTCCGCTTCTGTCATTTTATGGACAAAGAGCGACGTAACGGGGTCGAAATCGTAGGCAACGTTTAGCATAGCTAGCATATCTACTTATAAAAGTAGTGCACGAAGATGCCGTTTACAAACGTTTACTGTTAGCTAATTGGCTGTTGGTCAAATTGGTAAAATGGGCTAAAACCTCAGTAGGAATTGGGCTTTGACCTCGTTTTTTGCATTTCCGTTTATCGCAGTAAGACCCGAACCGACCTCGTTTTTTTGGGCAAAACGGATTTGCGACCAGCGTAACCAAAGCGTAAGATTTTGGGTGAGCTTGCTGGTGGCAAGCAGGTAGAATCGCGCTCCGGAAAGATAGTAGGCTGGAACAGAAAAGGAGTAAAGTACGTCGCTCTCGTAGGCGTATAGCCGTGAGTCCCATCCATCGGTGTTGAAGTAGGCTGCCCTTGCGCTCAGCGATAGCTTTCTATTGCCTGCGTACCAAGTTAAATCCTGAAGCAGCACCACTCCTTTTTCGTTGGGTGATAGTTCCTTGTCATACCAAACATGCTCCAGCCTTGTGCGCAGCGTCACCGTTTTCGAGGGCGAAAAGGTGATTTGCACCCTAGCCCTTGTTTTGGTGTTCTGCTCAAGCTGTGTGTTTTGGTTTATGTCAATGTTGTATGGCTTTGTCTCACGGGTAAAAAGTAGCTGTAGCGCAAACCCTGAGTCGGAGCGGAATGTAGCCTCGGTGAAAACTTCGTTGCCGGACGACGGCGCCGACGCTCTATACCTTAGCCAAGTGAAGGAAAAGAAGTCGGCGTAGCTTCGCAGCCGCCATTTGGGATAGGGACTGGTCTCCAGCCCGATGCAAATTCCTCGTTCAGCACTGGTTTGGCTACCCTCGCCAAACCCTGCGGTCATGCGGGAGAGGTAGCGTTTGCCATAATTTCGTCCAACAATATAGGCGGTAAGTGCGGGTGCGGCTTGCCACATGCCTCCGGCTACCATGGCTGTGGAGCGGTATTGGTCGGTGGCCACTTCGCCAAAGAACTCTGCCTTGTGGGTTATGGCCAAAAAGTGTGTGCCAATGCGAAGAATTTCTGTTGGGTCAGGTTCGAGCATATCCTGTGGCGCTGTGGAGGGAACGAACGGTTTGTTAGTTTTTGCACCAAACCCAGAAACTCCAACTTTAAACCAACTGTGGCTCAGTGAAAAGTTTAAACCCATAGCGTCCTCCGAAATGGTGTGCTTGTTGGCCATTTCGTTCGCTGTGGCATGGCTGCCTGTGGCGAGGTAGCTGCTGAATCCCGTGGTGTCAGTTTCGAGATTCCCATCCATGTTTTTGTGGGAAGCAAAGCCTGTGATTGTTACTTCACCCCAAGCGGCCGTGGTTGCCACACCCCTAAAGAAACGATTCTCGTCGGTGGAGGAGTAGGGTGAGATGGTCCTACCTCTTTTTCCTGGATCGATGAGCAAGCTCGCCTTTCCTAGAGAGTAGCCAGTCCAAAGGGTGAGTCCCTGTCCAAAGTTGGCGGAGAAGTCACCCACTACCAGCTGCTTCAGCACCCCTAGTTCAGTTGCTGCGATGTATCCCGAATAGAAGTCGAAGCCGTTGGGGTTACTCCCCCTAAGAAACTCCTCACCTGGATCTTTCTCCGCGGTAAAGCCAAGTGTTATTCGATGGGGAAGCTGCATTCGTCCCTTCACTAGGAGCCCATCTGGCGAGCCAAGGTAGCCGTTTACAGGCCCACCTTTCGATAGAGGTAGATAACCATTTTGCTGCTCCAGCACCCTCCTGTAGCGCATAAGCAACCTGTTCCGAGTTTTTTTACTTGAAGAGGCTTTTACAACTGGCCCCACGGTGATGAAGGGTATCAAATTTTCAGCAAGGGCTTGGTCTATGCCTGGAATCAACGGTAGTTCGTATTGGCTAGCCAGCTGCCCGTGCTTTCTGATATAATCCAAAATGCTACCTACCTGTAAATTGGTGAGAGGTAGCTGGGCTAAGTTTCCCGGGGTGGTATCGTTAATGTTTATTGGGTTGTCAATCAGGTTAAGAAGATTGTTGGAGACATCCTCCAAGGCCTCTTCGCTCATATCTTCCTTTTCGGCAAGCTCCTCCAGCAAGGTTTCTATGAGAATGTGAGAATGTCTTGTGGAGTCACTACCCACTTGGCTCCTAGCTGGAAATGGTGAGGTAATGGCTATGGCAAGCACGATGAAAAGTTGTTTCATGGCAGCCTAGTTAAAGAGGTACGCTACCGTGAGAAAGCTGGATAGGCCCAAC
>Ga0307375_10006789_pt1 | contig 10545 bp, 9 predicted proteins | sample TR1MG_FD_202531 | JGI IMG/M metagenome (GOLD analysis project Ga0307375, IMG submission 202531) | Soil microbial communities from Risofladan, Vaasa, Finland - TR-1 | ecosystem: Environmental > Terrestrial > Soil > Coastal area > Acid sulfate soil | place: Finland: Risofladan, Vaasa | collected...
ATAAGGCGTTCCTTGAGACGTCACGGGTTGCGGATGGTGCTGTTCCAGAGAGGGATTCGGCTTTGATGTTCCGGGCACTGGCATCCGCCCGCCATAATATCGAGCCTATTTCCCGATGCAGAAGGTCTAATGGTGACCTAATGCCATGTATTAAAGCTATTTTTCACGAAGGTTACTTGTCTCGTGGGGCCAGGCGTGGGGCCAAATCTGGATCGCCAGTCTACTTACTGAATAGTGGTCGTGATCTATATGTCGTGATCTTGGGTCTTCTTCGACTGGATTAATCACCAGTTCCAGCGCCATGTCTGCCGTTGCCCAGCAACCGGTTCACTAAGGCGCTGGTCTATGCGACATGCGCCCCATGAGGTGTTCATCACCGATCCTGGCCTGCCGATCGCAACCAGCTGGGAACGCCCTGAGGGCGATACCGATCGGCCCCCAAGAAAAGTTTTTGCTTGACGCGGCGAGGAGCCAAATTCGTCGGTGGAGACGCTGAGTATCCGTAATGGACGTCATATCGAATTTTTAGCCTGAAAAACGTGCTTGAGAGGGGGTTGGCCGGGCAAGAGCTGCTGCTTGGGCGGGTGGAAAATAGTCGTCACCGCCACATGATGGCCAGTAAGAGTAAGAGAAAGAGCATGAGCATGAGAACAACCCCCGCCCGGATTCTTCGGCTGCCTGACGTGATAAATCGAACTGGCCTGCAAAAAAGCACGATATATTTTCTGATGCAGGCAAATCGATTCCCGAAAAACTTTAAAATTTCCAGCCGCGCAGCTGGCTGGTTCGAACACGAGGTAGATGAATTTGTGCAGAGGGCGCGTCCATGACACCTGCGGAACGCGCCAAAATAATTGCGCAACTCAAGCCGATCGTTGCATCAGTTCGGGAAGCCCTGGACGAGATCGCAGACGCGATGTGGGAGATTCAGGAGGAATTTCAATTTCATCGCCGGGCGCTGCTTTCGGAAGCAAAGAGACAGAGCGGGAGAGGACAGAAATCAAATCTGTTGCTCTGCGTCAGGATCCGGAACGAGCGAGCTTTGGGTGCGCCGGCGGCTGACTGGAAAAAGATCCAGGCGCGTGGCTACCGGGTCACTCATGCCAAAGCTACACTTGCCGCCAAGCTGCATCGACAGCTGAGCCCTGCACGTCGGGCCGCAAGCTCGGTAAATATATTTTCAGATACGATTGCCAAGAACCGGAAATTTGGGTGGCGTGATATGGATATCCTGCGGTACGCCCATCAGTGTGAATACCAGCTGGTTAAAGCAACCGAGAGGAAGCTGCGGCCGCTGCGCAAGCGAGTGGCCGAGCTGGCTAGAACTGGCACCCGCGCACTGCAAGCCCTTTACCAGCATCAACGCATGCTGTGTATCGAAAATGATCGCGAAGTAATGCCGTCAGAAGATTCGACGAGGATTGAAGTAAAAGAGCGATTGTCAGAAGCGCCTACACCCAGGCCGTTTGTTCCACAGCTGCGGTTTCCTGATCGGTACCCCAAGCCCGATTCGCCCATCTCGGGCCCCAGACCAGCTCATGCTCCAGACGACGCGCTCGATTCAAGCGTACCGCCTCAGCTGCGGAGACCGGTGTGAATATGCTCCGCGATGAAATGTCGAGTCCTGAACGCTGGAGCTTCTTGGCCTGCTTCTTGAAACGCTCCACGACGGCGTCGGGCGTCATGCATGGCAGATTTCTTCAGTGTTCGACTTAAGGCAACGCTGAAGAAGTCTCCCACGTTTGCGAAAATCGCGGTGCACTGACATTGAAGCGGAATGCTAACGATGAACCAGCAGACATTGGCGATGGCGGCGGATCAGGGCGAGGGTTTCGAGCAGCATCGCCGAGCGACGCGCCGGGATGTGTGGCCGACGAAGCGTGCGAGGAAGCCCTGCTGGACAGCACGGCGCTGCGCCGATTCGTGGGCATCGATTTGGGTCGTGAGCGGGTGCCGGACGGAACGACACTGCTGAAGTTTCGCCGCTTGCTGGAGAAGCACGAGCTGGGCGCGGCGCTGTTCACGCAGGTCAACCAGACCCTGCAGGAGCAAGGCTTGAAGGTCGGTACCGGGACCATCGTGGATGCCACGATCATCGGCGCGCCGAGCTCGACGAAGAACGCCGACAAGACGCGCGATCCGGACATGCACCAGATGCTGTCGAACAAGGCCTGGAAATGGCTGGGTTCGTACGAGTTGGGTGGGCTTAGACTAACGATGCATAGTCCGACTTCGCCGTTGAACACGCGGGACCTGTGCGACGCGATCCGCCTCAAGCTTCGCGACAACGCCACATTCGACCATCCCAGTAAAGCGCCCCTGCGCGACGCCCTGGAAGAAATCCTCAGTGCCTCGAACCTCACTTGGAAATACCTGAACGGGGGACGCACGAAGAAGAGGATCGGGACGAGTTCGACCGGGTCGAAGTGGAACTCGTAGTGTCCCGCCTGGAACGCATCGACGCCCTGGATCTGCGCACTCCCAGGTGACCGTCCGGCGGGTGCAGCGTGCGCGGCGCTTGCACGCATCCTTGTGCATGGTCACGGGCGTAGTCGGCCCGGGCTGTCATGCTGCGCATCTAGCGCAGCTACCTCGATGAGTGACCGCCTTTCAAGAGGCCTAATGACCGCGACGGGTGGATTTCTATCGGTCGTCGGGCTGGTCATCGGCGATCGGTCGCGTGATGCATGCACTCCGGTACACGCGGTCCCTCGAACAGACCGGCGGGCATCCATCCGTGGTGTATTCGTGGAGGGCGACAACATGAATTGGCTTACGCAACACATCGACGTAGCGCGAAGACTGCAAAGATGGCGGGAGACTCACTGACAAATCCGACGAAAGCCCTTTTGGCAGTTTTGTCAGGGCGGACGACTTGTTTTGATAACCACAGTGGTACACGCCATGAACACTTGGTGATCGTCAGTCGTGGACGCGTTGGTGGCGGAGTGGTCCAAATTGCGCCAGTCTGCCGCCATCAAGTAGATAACTGGTGGCAGACTGATCTGCCTTTTCGCGGACCCGTTGCGGAAATGTTGTGATTTTCAGCAAAAGAAAAAATGACCGCGCCTGGCCTTGCGCGAATCGCACTCCATGTTATTCCGGTCGGTATCACTCGCCAGTGACCGCCCACCGATCATGAGAGTCATCCACCGTTTTACCTCGGAAGAAATCTTCGACCAGGCGCATCTCGCCAAGCTGGGTTTCACCCTCGAGCAGTTCCTCCACGCCCCGATCGCCACGCTCAAGGCGGCCGGCCAGACCGATGCGATCCAGATCATGCTCAGCGGCCATCGGCCATTGCTGCCGGCGCAGGTGGCGCTGCGGCGGAAACTTGAAGCGGAATGGGCCATCGCAGGTAACCCCGCCGAGCCGCACCGCCGCCGGGTACCCGCCCGTCGCGCGGACGTTCCGGTGACGTCGAACCTCGACAGCGTGCTGGCCGCGTGATGGGCAGCGAACGCGCTGACACGTTCCATGCCCTGCCGCCATCCCTGTGCTGGCTGGTGACCCCCTGCACGCACCCCGCAGCGTTCGGCGTCCCGCTGTTCAGTTTTGCCACGACGGATGGCTGCATCGTCGAGACCGCGATCTCACCCCTGCCGCGTCCGGGCGAGACCAGCGTGGACCCGGGTCGGGCTTTGGGCTGCGCCGCGTCCCATCCGAGCCTGATCCTGCTAGTTGAGCAGGCGCTCGGCGGCGCACCGCCGGCCGTCATCCATAGCCTGCACGCGCACCTGGTCCACAAACGCCTGCTGTCGCCGTTCGGTCAGGGGAGTGCGCTGCCGCTGCTGGATCCGGTGGCAGGACTCCTCGCCACGGCCGACGGCGAGATCGCCGCCGTGGCCACCGTGATGCACCAGGGCCTGACCGGCCTGATCACCGTCGAACGCCTGGCGCGCGGCGCCGACCTGCGCGTGCGCTGGGTGTCGCCACGGGATTTCCTGGCCGACCGGGGCGGGTTCGCGCGGGCCTGCGAGGGACTGACCCATGAGGACTTTGTGGCCGGCCTCGACGGGATCGCCCCGCAGATGGCGGTCGATGGCGTGGCGTTGCTGCTGCAGGATTCCCGACGGCTGGTGCCGAACCTGGCGGCCGGCGCCTTCCTTGCCCGGCTGCTCGCCGATCTCCCCGAGGATCATCACCCGGCCGTGGTGAAGGGGCGCGAGCTGCTGGCGATGATCGAGGTGGCCGAAAGCCAGCTGTCGCCGGTGGAGTTGTCCGGCTACGCCGACGCCCTGGCGGTGTTGCGCCAGCTCCTGGTGCTGGTGACCGGCGCACGCCGACCGGGCAAGGAGGCGGTCTACGAGCAACTGGTCGCACGGCCGTCCTGGCACAACCTGTATGAGTCCATCCTCGACGCGATGGTACGCATCCACCAGATCATGGATGGCGGCGACCCACCGGATCGGGACGCGGTGCGTCAGTCGGTCGAGCAGGTCGCGCTGACCTGCCGTGATGCCTATAGCCAAAAGATGGTCAGTTTTCGTGGCCGCGTCCTGTCCGGCGTGGGCGAACTGGTCACGCGGTTCCCGCAGACCCGATCCGGCGAAGCGGCGCTGGAACGACGCTTCCGCCAGATCGCGCAGCTGCTCGGCGTCTCAGGCTGGGAGATGGCGCGCCCCTACGATGCCGGCGTGCTGGCAGCCGCCATGGGTGGATGGCGATGCGATCCACCGTGTGTAACGGGAGCTCAACGAACCGCCGCGACTCCCAACGACCGAGGACAGCCATGAACCAACGCCATCTCCACGCCTTCATCGAACGGATCACGCAGGGCCGGCGTGAAATGCCACGGATGTCCCGTGCACTCATGACCACGATCGGTCGCTGGTTTGGTCGCGCGGCAGACAACGCCACGCGCCGCCGCCCCGACGCACCATCGGGCCAGATCGCCCGCACCCGGCCAGCGAGGCCCACGCGGCCCAGCGTCCGCTCCTTCACGACCGGTCCCCTCTGGCGAGGACCGGCGGCGCCAGTACCGGAGCACGTGCGTCAGCACGGTATTCCGTTTCAGTCGATCGGCATCGATGCCAGTCCGGCGCCGAAGGATGACATGCGCGACGCGCTGGCTGCGGCGCTGGAACGGATCACCGTGCTGGAACAACGCCAGGGCGCACTCGCCCACGGGGTGCCGCCGGGCGATGGCAGCTGCGTACCGCCAGTCGCCACCCCTTCCCACCTCGCCTAGGAACCGACCATGTTCAAACCCCGATGGCTGATGACGCCGCGCCAGCGCGAGCAGCTCGATGCCCAGTACGCCGATCTGCTGGAGCTGCGGCGCGAGCTGGCGACCATGAATGCCACCCAGAAAAGCCTGCGGGCGCGCGAGCTTTGCGGTGGGGCGATGGAGCTGCGACGCGATCTCCAGCTGGATGGTGGCGCTCTGGCGGCGTGCGTGGTGGCGACCTCGCTGATGCTGGCGGTGACCACGACCATGCACTCCTTATTGGTTCTGTTCGCCACGATCCTGCTGCCATTCAGTGCGCTGCGCCTGCTCAGCCACTACGCCGTGTCGCGCGACACCTATTACGGCGCGCTGCGACAGGTCCGCGAGGTCGACCAGCCCCCGGAACCCTCCCGGTTCGATGACTGACCCCGTAGCGCAAGAGCACCCACCCCGCAGCACTCACCCCACCAAAGGACGCCACGGATGAAGCAAGTCACTCTGTCGGACCATACCGGCGACCAGATTCGCCAGGCCGAGGCCGCGCGGCACGCGATCTACCAGCGGCAACAGGCCATTCACCAGGCCGCGGTGCAGGCGATCGCCGCACGTCGCGCCAGCACCCGGCAGGCGCTGGCGCTGGCGTGGGAGCAGCGCCAGTTCGGGCGCGTGGTCACGGGGATTTTTGCGGTGATTGGCGCCCGCCTCAGCAAACAGCCAGCCGAACCGGTGCTCCAGCGTGCTGGGCGCGACGAAGTGGTGTGGGCCACCGGTCACGAAGGCGAACAGCAACTGACCGGACAGCTCGCCGGCCAGCTGGGTCCGGACTGGATCGCGTTCTCCGGGTACCGCAACCGCAAGGGCGAAGTCGACTTGTTGGTGCTCGGCCCGTACGGCCTGCTCGGCATCGAGATCAAGCATGTCAACGGCGTCATCCATGGCCACGGCGATACGTGGACGCGGGACAAGATCGACCGCTATGGCAACCTGGTCGAACGCGGCGTCCCGCTGGCCGACCGCCGGGGACGCGGTCCCAGTCGGCAGGTCAACGAGGCCTGTGCGGTGTTACGGGATTTTCTCACCCGACGCCAGGTCACGGTGCCATTCCTGACGGCAGTGGTGTTCACCCATGAGCGCGTCCGGCTGGGACAGATCCAGTCGCCCACGGTGGCGTTTGTGGGCGAGGCCGCGCAGCTGGATGTGCGCTCGCTGCTGGCCAGACACGACGCACCCCAGCTGACGCCGGCCGATGTCCAGCGTGTGGCCCGCCTGATCGAACAGGATCATGCTTACCATGCCAAGCCGCCGCATGAAAAACCGGGCGAGGTGCGGCGACGGGCGTGAGCCGAGGTGCGGCAAGCCATCCGTCCGATCGCCGTGGGTGAGTTCTTCCAAGACATTGAACACATCGAGGGTTCCGTCCATGAGCCGTAAAGAAGAAGAAACATTTCAGATTCGGGTACTGCCGAAGATGTGGCACGGTAACGATGTTCCCATCAGCCCGGACATCCTGAAGAACGGGATTCGGATTCCCGGAGCCAAATATGACCCCAGGCAGGACCTGAGGCGGGCACTGGGGAGGCTAAAGTCGCCGCCGAAATCACCCGAAGGCGATCGCTGCATGAAAAGCGGGGAGACGTGCGGCGACGGGCGTGAGCCGACGCGCGACGAGCCCTCCGTCCGATCGCTGTGGGTGCGCTTTTTCAGGATGCTGACCCGAACGAGGGTTCCGTCCATGAGCGGTAAAGAAGAAGAATTTCAGATTCGGGTACTGCCGAAGATGTGGCGCGGTAACGATGTTCCCATCAGCCCGGACATCCTGAAGAACGGGATTCGGATTCCCGGAGCCAAATATGACCCCAGGCAGGACCTGCGGCGAGCACTGGGGTGGCTGAAGCCGCCGCCGGAACCACCCGAAGGCGAGCGCTGATCAGCGTGCCTGGTAGGGGGCAACTCATCGCCCGCATCGACGAATGCAATGTGGAGGACGACATGGTCATCGGAGTCATGGTGGTTCTAGCTTTGATCCTGGTCCTGATGCGCGACCTGTTCGGAGCGAGCAGCGACCGGGCCGCCGGGATGGCCAAGCGCCGCCCGGCTACCGCCGATGACCATACCGGCTGGGCGACTATCGACGAGGCGACTATCGACGGGCAGGCCGACCTGTCACCGCACGGATATACCTCCTCGTTTGAGGACGACCACGCCTTAGCGGTGTCGGAAACCCTCTGGGTGAATCCGGCGACGGGCTTGCCGATGATCGGCGGCATCGGCGGCTTGGATGCAGGCGGCAATCTGTTTGGTTGCAACTTGCACGCAGACATGAACCACGACGCCGGCGGTATGTTTGACAGCCATGGGTGCGGCAGCTGTTTCGATGACTTCCACAGCACGACGTCTTCATTCGATCCATTCGACTGAAACGCGCCGTGTGGCTGATCGGTGCCGGTGCGCAACGGTTAGCCGGAAACGCCGACGTCAGTCGGATGCGCGATCCGAAGCCCACGTATCGGCCAGCAGTTCCGCTTGCGCGATCACTTTTTCGGTGGCTTCGGCCTGCTTGTCGGGTGGGTACTTGTGGATGGCCAGTAGCACCTTGACCATGGCGACCATGCGGGCGCGCGCATCCTTGCGATTCTGCCAGTTAATCGTGGCGGACTTGCGCAGCTTGTCGGTCAGCTCCTGCGCCAAGGCGCGCAGCACTGGATGGCCGAGCTCCCTGACGGCCGACTCGTTCTCAATCAACGCCTGGTAGAATGCGAACTCCTCATCGGTCATGCCTTCCGGCGGCTTCGCCGCATTGATCTCCTTGGCCAGCTTGATCAGTTCCTCGATCACCTCGACTGTCGTCAGGCCGCGGTTCTGGTATCTGGTGATCGCCTCTTCCAGCTTCTTCGTGAATTCCTTGCCCTGCATGGCGTTCTTCTGACCACGTGCCTTGATCTGATCGGCCAGCAACCGTTCAAGCAGCTCAGCGGCCAGGTTTTTGGTCGGCATGGCCTGAATCTGGGCAAGGAAGTTTTCATTCAGCAACGAGATGTCGGGCTTGGCCAGGCCGAGCGTGCCGAAGATGTCGTTGACGCCTTCCACCAGCACACCTTTGGCAACCAGCTGCCTCAGCGCCGCCTCTTTCTCCACCCGTGAGCGGGTCTGCCCGGCACGGGTCAGCTTGATCAGGCACACGCGCACCGCCTGGAAGAAGGCAATTTCCTCGCGTACCGCCATCGCCGGTGCCCGGGTGCCGGCCAAGGCCTGTGCGGTGGTGAGCTTGGCCACCTGATCAAGGTAGGCACGGACGCCGCGGTTACGCCCCTTCGCGTCCGGTTCGGGATCATGCTGCAGCACGTGTTCCATCGCCGGCCCCAGCAGTGCCAGGGCCTTTTTCGGATCCTCGAAACCGCTGCAGTCAAAGCCGTGGAAGAACTCCTTGCGGATCACGTCAAGGGTATCGAGCAGCACGTGCAACGCCTGACCGGAGGTATCCACCGGCTCGCGCTCGGCGCCGGAATCCTTGGTGTACTGCTTGATCGCCTTCTTCAGTTCTTCGCCGATACCGATGTAGTCGACGATCAGGCCGCCGGGCTTGTCCTTCCAGATACGGTTGGTACGGGCAATCGCCTGCATCAGGCCGTGGCCCTGCATCGGCTTGTCCACGTATAGGGTGTGCACCGGCGGTGCATCGAAGCCGGTCAGCCACATGTCGCGCACGATCACCAGCTCCAGCGGGTCGTCGGCATCCTTGAATCGCTTCTCCAGCATCTTGCGCTGGGGCTTGTCGGTACGGTGCGGCTGGAAATGGAGCGCGTCAGCGGAATTGCTGGTCATCACCACCTTGATCTTGCCCTGGGTGATGTCGTCACTATGCCAGTCGGGCCGTAGCTTGATGATCTCGTCATACAGGCGCACCGCCGCCTCGCGCGAGATCGACACGATCATGGCCTTACCCGCAACGGATTGCTTGCGCGCCTCCCAGTGGGCAACCAGGTCGGCAGCCAGTGTGGCCAGTCGTCCTTCGGCCATGGCCAGCGCTTCCAGCCGGGTATGACGACTGCCTGAGCGGTTCTGCTCGCTTTCGTCCTCGTCGTCGGTCACTTCAAGGAACTCGTCCATCAAGGCCTGCTTCTCGGCCTCGTTAAAACGCAGCTCGATGATCCGCGACTCGTAGCTGACCGGCACCACCGCCTCGTCGTCCTGCGCGGCGATCATGTCGTACACGTCCACGTAGGTACCAAACACCGCCTCGGTGTCGCGATCGTCCAGGCTCACCGGCGTGCCGGTCATGCCCAGGTAGATCGCATTCGGCAACGCGTCGCGCATGTACTTGGCCAAACCGTAGCGGGTCTTGCCGGTCGTGGTGTCCAGATCAGCACGGAAGCCGTATTGCGTGCGGTGCGCCTCGTCGGCGATGACGATCACATTGGAGCGCTCGCACAATGCCGGCATCGTGGTCTCGCCGGGACGCGGTGCGAACTTGTTGATGGTGGTGAAAATCAGTCCGCCAGCCTGCACTTGCGAAAGCTTGTCGCGCAGATCCTCGCGGCTGTCAGCCTGTTCGGGCGTACCGCGCAGGGACCAACGACAGTCGGCAAAGGTCTCGAACAATTGCCCGTCCAGATCGTTGCGGTCGGTGACCAGCACCACGGTCGGGTTGCGGAACTCCGGGTGATCGCGCAACGCCATCACATAGAACAGCGCCAGCAACGACTTGCCCGAGCCCTGGGTAAACCAGATCACGCCGCCCTTGCCATCCTTGCGGTGGATCAGCGCTTCCACCGCGCGCGCCACCGCCTTCTGCACACCGTGGTACTGATGCCACTGCGCAATGATCTTGAAGCTGGCGCCACCGTTGGCGCCGCCATAGGCGACAAAACCGCGGAAGAACGGCAGCAGGGTTTGCGGTTCCAGCAGGCCGCGAATCAGCACCTCCAACTCCAGCTGCGCCTTGGCCACCTTCTTGCCATCCAGCAGGCGCCAGCGTGAGTAGCGGCCGAGATCCGCGGTGAGCGAGCCGTAGCGCGCCACCGTACCGTCGGAAATCACATTGAACAGGTTGAACCAGAACAGCTGCGGGATATCCGCCTTGTAGGTCTGGATCTGGTTCCAGGCACCTTGAACGTCGGCATGAAGATCGGCCGGGTTCTTCAGCTCGATCACCACCAACGGCAAGCCGTTGACGAACAGCACGATGTCCGGACGACGAACTTTCTGCCCGTGGATGGTGAACTGGCGCACCGCCAGCTGATCGTTGGGCCCGGCAAAGTCGATCACCGGCACGCGCAGCACGGAGCGCCGGCCATCGGCCTCGACGCGTTCCACCGGCACGCCGTTGCGCACCCAGTCGTAGATTTCCCGGTTACCGTCCACTATGGACTGCGCGC
>Ga0307375_10006790_pt1 | contig 10544 bp, 6 predicted proteins | sample TR1MG_FD_202531 | JGI IMG/M metagenome (GOLD analysis project Ga0307375, IMG submission 202531) | Soil microbial communities from Risofladan, Vaasa, Finland - TR-1 | ecosystem: Environmental > Terrestrial > Soil > Coastal area > Acid sulfate soil | place: Finland: Risofladan, Vaasa | collected...
CTGGTGGCGGCATGATCCAAGGTCCGGGGACCGTGACCAGCGATTCAATACCTGCTATGATTTACCAGAACGGTAAACCGGTAGAGGAAATCGCCGTGGCAAACGGCGAAGTTATCCTTTCCGGTAAAGATCTGGCGGCCCTTGATCCGAAAGGAAACATGGACCGAGCTGCAAGAAAACTGGACTCGGTGCCCAACGGATCGCGTGGGGCCATGGCCGCGAGAATGTACGCGGACGTAATGAACAAGAGGGCGTGAAATGGCCGTAGCAACGACAACATCGATCGCCGATCTTCCCGACTGGCAGAAACAATACGCCACGGACATCCTGTCCCGAGCGCAGGCTCTTGGTCGGCAGGACTACACGCTTCCCGCCTATCAGGTTGCGGCGCGCTCCCCCATGCAGCAACAGGCCAGCCAGCTTGCTGTGCAGGGCATTGGCGCGTACCAGCCCATGCTGCAGGCAGGGGCAGGCACTGTCGGGTCGGGCGTCGAAACAATGCGCGCGGCCCTCGATCCTTTGTCCGCCTCGATCCAGAGCGCAGGACAGATCGGATCGCAGACGGCGGCCAACATCATGGACCCCACTGGGGTACAGGCCTTCATGAGCCCGTACGAGCAGGCTGTTATCGACCAGTCCATGCAGGACATCCGCCGCGCGGGTGACATTGCAATGCAGGGTACGCGGGCGCAGGCTGTTGGCGCGGGCGCATTTGGCGGATCGCGCAGCGGCATCGCCGAGCAGGAGCTGAACCGGAACGTGCTTGAGCAGCAGGCACGGACCGCCGCGCAGCTTCGTGCGTCTGGTTTCCAGCAGGCACAGCAGCAGCAGCTTCAGCGGGCGCAGGCCGCCGGTCAGGTTGGTCTGCAGGGTGCACAACTCATGCAGTCGGGCGCAGGCCAGTACGGCGCGCTGGGTCAGGGCCTTGGTTCGCTGGGTCTGCAGCAGGCACGTCTCGGCGAAGCCCAGCAGGGTTTGAGCCTGAACGACATCAACACCCTGCTCTCGCTCGGCGGTCAGGAACAGGGCCAGCAACAGGCTATCCTCGACGCGCAGCGCCAGACGCAATACCAAAATGTCATGACGCCCTACCAGCAGCTGGGCTTCTACAGCGACATCTTCCAAGGGATGCCGACGGCGCAGCAGACGTTTACGCAGCAACAGACGCCTAACCCGAGCATGATTTCGCAGATCGGCGGCCTCGGTCTTGGTTTGTATGGCATGAACCAAGCTGGTATGTTTGGGCAGGGCGGCCTGTTTGGAGCAAACCTATGAACGTGAACAACCGTAAGCTCTTCGCAAACCGTGACGCTCGCCGCCGCCTGTCAGAGATGGGCGGCATCGTCGCTTCAATGCCCGAGCTTCTCGGTGTGGCACAGCAGTACAACCAAGGTGGCACCATCCAGCCCGTCTATGACACGGGTGTTACGCCGTTTGACGTCATCGCGCAGCGCGTTCCGGGAATGACGCAGCGGGAGATGATCGAGGCAGGCCTGCCGCGCGCTGGCTTAATGCGTCGCGAGATCGTGGAAATGATGCGCGATCCCAGCGTCGGCGGTGGTGGGGTTGACCTGAACATCGGCCCGGAAGAGTTTGCAGCGATGAGCCGCGAAGAGCGCCGCGCAGCTGGGTTCTCGGGCCTCGGCTCTTTGAACAACGCGTACTTTGCCGCGCGCGATCGCCTGCTTGAGTCGCAGTTCCCCATGCAGGGGCCGCCCATGCCGCCCGAGCCGGAGCGTCAGCTGGCTCCGGAAGAGTATATCAACCCCGCCGACGAGTTCGCTGGGCTGACCTCTGGCATGACCGATCCGTACCAGCTTCCCGAGGTGGTTTTTGAACGGGAACCCGATCCCGCTGTGCTTTCATCTGAGATGATGGGCGGCGACCCTTCCAGCATGGAAGTGTTCGACATGGGAGAAGGCTCGACGGCAGAAGTTGCGCCTGCACCTGAACCTCGGACCCCGGACGCAGACACGCGGCGCCCGGTCCTCCGGCCTGATCGCCCTGCACCTGCAGAGGCAGAGCCGGAAGCAGAGCCAGAGGAGACCGTCATTGCGGCGGCAGAACGGGCTGTCAACGACAACCCCGACGATCCCTCTGGTGCGGCGGCTACGACGGCACTGAGCCGCCTGACCGGCGGCGCGGCGGACACTGTCCGTGGGCGCGTCCAACAGTACGAACAACTTTTCCAAGAGATGTTCGGCGAGTCGGATGAAGACAAGACGCGCGAGCGGTACATGAACCTTGCGATGATTGGCTTTGCCATTGCCTCTGGGGAAGACCCCAGCGCGCTTCGCAACATCGCCTCCGGTATGCTGCAAGGAACGGCTCAAATGCGCGAAGACGCAGCTGTCCGGCGTCAGCGCCAAGATCGCATCAAGGAACTGGCCATTGCCGCCGGTCTTGAGGATGACCGGCTGGCACGAACTCTTGCAGGCGACATCGCGGAGGCGTCAATTCGTGCAGCGGGCACGGAACGTACTCCGCTCACGGATGACTCTCCGGCAGATTTCTACAACAAAAACTTTGCGACAGCTCTCGCGGCAGCGCGTTCTGACGAGCCCCCGCTTGACATGCGCGAAGATGAAGACCCTGTCGCATACGCAACCCGTATTGCGCGACTGATCCAGCCCATATACGGCGGAATGGATGAAGCGGCCGAGGCTGCGATATTGGGCACTCCTTCTCCCGCCGGAGCTACGAGTGGCATGACGGAAGAAGAACGCGCACTTTACGAAGGGCTTTGATATGTCCGGGTACGAAGACCTGCTTGCAGCGGCACAACGGGCGCGAGAAGAGAACAGGTTAGACGCTGCTCGCGCTTTGGCAGGTAGGGCGTACGAACTCCGTACAGGAAACCGGCTTGTAAGTGATCCAAACGCACCTTTGCCGGATGACGTCTACGACCCCACGCAGAGTGAGGGCGTTGCCCAAGAGTTTTTCGAGGGCGTTGCTTCTGGCGGAACCCGGATTGCTCAAGGCGTCTTAGAGACGCTCGCGCTTGTACCGGACATGGTGGCCGACACGGACTACTCGTCCGCAGTTACCAATGCTTTTGAGAACTTCCGCGAAACAGCAGGTATCGATCCTGTTGGCTTGGTGGGCAAAGGTGCAGAGGTCATTACCCAGTTTGTGGTTCCGGGCGTTGCCGCAGCGCGAATTGTAGGCGGTCTTTCAAAGGCTGGGCGTCTCAACACCGCCATCCGGCAGATTGCTGCCGCGGGGGTGGTCGATGCTGTCGTTTCGAACAACGACACAGTCACACTGGGCGACTTCTTTGAGGGTGGTCCCACCGAAACGGACGACACTGTCGGGCTGCAGGGTCGGGAAGAAGCTCTTCGCCGCTTGGGCAACAAGCTTCGCATTGGTGCAGAAGGCGGTGTAGCGCAGATTGTAGCTCCAGCCTTGATCCGTGGAACAGGGCGCTTGCTTGGAGAAACGGCACTTGCTGTGGACCGGATTCCCGGCGTTCGGTACGCAGGGCCGGTGGCAATTGCCCGTGGTGCTCGGGCCGTGGCACAGCCGATCAACACCCGCCTGCAAGCTATTGAAGAAGGTCTACGACTGGGACAGGAGACCGGGACGATTGGTCGGGCCATTGGCGAAACGATGGCTGCTTTCCGCTATCGTGGGATGTTGCCGGAAGAAGTGGCCGAGGCTCGCCTGCGGACACTGGGTGCACAATCAGCGGACGTAAACGTGGCGCGTTCTATTGCGACGAACCTAGACAAGTCGCTCGACAGCGTATTGACCAAGATCAACAAGGCCAACATCACGGGCACTCCTTTGACCCGTGCGGATGCGTTCAATACAATTGAAGAGTTTTTGACAGCGACCAGCAAAAATCGGCGCGCTCAATTGTTGAGGACAATCCCCAAGGAGCTTCACGCCGAAGTCCGCAGCATGCGGACGATGATCGATAACCTCAGCAAAGAGGTGTTGGGTGGCGACCTGATTAAGCGGTTTGGGCAGGTCACTCCTGCTGGCGCCAAAGACACCATCGAAAACATTATCCGTGGCGGCTTGGGTTCGTACATGCGGCGCCGCTACCGGATTTTTGAAAACGCAAAGTACCAACCAGATCAGGCTACACTTGATGCGGCAGTGACGGGTTTCTTGACAGACCGTCGCGGCACACAGGCTCTGTTCAAAGAGCTCGTTGAAAGCGGCCGTGCTACTCCCGCCCAGCTCGGGTCAAACGTCGGGCCTGACGGGACCATCCTTGGCCAAGTGACCCGGGACAACGCAGAGATTGCCGCTCAGCAGTTTCTGAATAAATACCAGCAGTCACGTGGAAAAACACGTGGCATTGATCGTGTTGCGGAGAACAGGCTTCCGACCGACATGTTGATTACCCGGAAAAATCTTCCGCAGTATCAGCGCGCACTTCTTGGCGAGGTAAAGAACCCAATCGAAAACTTTGTTGCGACCGTCGCGGACTTGGCTGAGTTCCGGGCAATCGACGAGTATTTCGGGCGTGTTCGAAACTTGGCCGACGATCCGGCAAACGCAAACACCTTTGGTCGCTTGTTCCGAAACACAGAGGCGATGTCGCCGCAGCAAAAAGCACAGCTGCAATCGGATGGCTTCCGAATCTTGGGCGCATCGGATGATCCACTTCGATCCGGTTGGGGGTCACTCGAAGGATACGCGGTGTCAGATCGTGTCTACCGGGATTTGACCCGTGCCGTTGTGGGAGACATTGGCGTTGTCGGAAACTCCGCTCGGTCTTTGTACAGCGGGTTCTTGAAGGCCAAGGGCTTGACCCAGTTCGGTGCAACCGTGTTGTCGCCTGTTACGCAGATCCGAAACGTAACAACCGCGGCTTTGTTCTCCAGCATGCAGGGCAACGTCGGAGCAGGTGCAAACCTGTGGGAGTCGATGCGGCTTGTGTACGGAAATCTTCCGGCAGGCAGCATCGAGCGCGCGCTTACGCGGATGCAAGAACTGGGTGTTCTTGGGACGCAGGCTGAGCTTCGCGAAATGCAGGATCTTATCTCAAAGGGTTTCGGCTACGATACTCCAGCGCAGACGGTTGGCGGCTTGGCGACACAACGCCGCTTTGGTTCTACGTGGACTGATAACCCCATCGGCCAGTTTGTAAGTTCCACGGGTAAAAAAGCTGAGAGCTTGTATCAAGCAGGCGACGATGTTTGGAAAGCTTACAACTATATGTTTGAGCGGAACAAACTTCGCAACGCCATGCGGACGATGAATGCGACTGAGCGGCAGGCGTACAAAGAAGCGCGCGGAAAAGGCAACATGCCTATGCGTGAGTTCTTGGATGAAGAAGCAGCTTACGTTGTTCGCAACCTCATCCCCAACTACAACATGGCGCCGGAAGCTATCCGCTTCTTGCGTCGGATGCCGGTTGGTAACTTCATTGCGTTTCCGTATGAGATCATCCGGACCGGTATCAATACTGTAACGCGTGGTCTTGAAGAACTTGCTAACCCGAACCGCGCTATTCAAGAAATAGGCATGCGTCGACTGGTGGGTGCAACGACAACCGTGGGTGTCATTGGGCCCACGCTGTCCAAGCTGGCCTATGCAACAACGGATGTGACGGAAGAAGAAATGGACGCTGTCCGTCGCACGGTTGCCGCGCCATGGGAACGCAATGCGCGTCTTATTCCAACGGGCCGCCACGAAGACGGCACCCCTCAATACGTCAACTTCAGCTACTCAAATCCCTATGACATGCTGGAAAGGGTGTTTGTTTCCGCCATTAACAAAGCGGAAGAGGGACGGCTCATGGGCCGGAGCCCGGAGCAGATCGCCTTCCAAGCCTTTTCCGAATCGTTCAGTGAGTTGATGGCGCCCTTTACGGAAGAGTCGATTGTTACCGCGGCCCTTCGTGATGTTCTTGACCCCAATGCTCAAACACCCGGTCTGGGCCAACTTGGACAACTGGTTGGCGGTCGAGGTGGTCGAACAATTACAGGCGCGCAGGTGTACAATCCACAGGACAGTGCCGGAGACAAAGCCGCGCGCAGCTTCGCCCATGTGGTTGGAAACATCCTGCCCTCAATCGTCCCTGTTGATGTTCGCGGGGGAGAACTTGAGCCCAGCCGTTTTGCCCGCGGGTTTGTAAACAGCCTCGGCCTAAACGAGGTCTTGGGTGTTGAGGAAGAGGATCGTCGCGGCCGTGAACGACGGTTGAGCGCGGAACTTGCACGGACTTTTAGTGGTGTTACTGAGTCAGAGAGCCAAGCTTCTGAGGGTGTTGTTTATCGGGCATTTGAGTTTACTCGCGGTGTCCGAGAGTCGAGTGGCATCTTTAACTCCGTTGCGCGCCGTCAGAATGCTACATCGGACCAGTTGATGGATGCGTATGTACGGGCGGACGAAGCCCGATACAGAGTGTTCCGTCAGTTCCGTCAAGTTGTTGAAGACCTCCAGTCAATCGGCATGTCTGATCGAGACATTCGTCGGATCCTATCTCAAAACAATATCGGTGGCGTCGGAGCAATCATGCGTAACCGGTACGACCCGTTGAGTGTTAGCGATGAAATCCGCAGTGTGATGCGCCGAAACGGCACATTCTCGGAGCTGCCTCGGCGAGAGATCCAAGCTTACAGGCAGAGCCGCAGGGGCATGCCGATTATTCCGGCGGAGGAAGAACCGAGAGCCGCGGCCCCAGAAGCAGCGCCTGCTGCCGCACAACCGGCGACGCCTGTTGTCGGCGCGGTGTCCGGTACAACTCCTGTCCCGGCAGCAGCGCCAGCAGCAGCGCCTGTTGTTCAGGCGCCCCAAGGCACTCCGGCAGCAGCACCGTCGCCCACGGTCCTCGGTTCAAACCCGATTGACATACTTCGGAATATGGAAATCTTCCAGCGCCAGCAGGCGGGTCAGTAAATCTCGACGGTGGTGGTGACCCCATTGCCGCCCAAGAGCTTTACCATGTTGTCCACGGCGTCCTCGGCTTCCTCATAGACCTCTGGGCCACAGCCCGAGGCTAGGTTGAGGGTGACCGCAATCACCTCCAGCACAGCCTCGACCTGCATGGGGTGCATGTCTTTAAAGCCCAAGCTTTTGAAATCTTCCATCATTCGACATCTCCCCAATCCGCCTCGAGAGCCACGTCAATCTTGGATGGAACTTTGAGCGGACAGCCCGTCTCCATAATGTGCCGGATACGACCAGCCTGCTCATCGTTCTCCACGGAAAAGCATAACTCATCGTGAACCGTGAGCATAGGGGTGAGGCCAGCGTTGTAGCAATCGAGCATAGCTTTTTTTGTTTGGTCGGCCGCCGAACCTTGGATCAATCTGTTTAAGGCCTTGTAAGTAAAGGCTCTTCTCAGGCGGCCCATACCGCCGTAAGCCTTCTGTGCCTCCTCCAACGAAAGAGGTTTGTTGTAGCCAAAGGTGCTGGGCTCCCACATGTCGAACCGGCACAGCCGCCCGAGCAGGGTGCGGATCTGACCGTTGCGCTCGGCCTGACGCGTGGCTGTCTCCGCCAACTGACGCACGAAGGGGACGCGGTCGTGGTGTGTGCCGAGCAGGATCTTCGCGTCGGTGTCGGAGATGGCCAGCTGATTAGCTAACTTAGCTACTCCCATGCCGTACATGATCCCGAGGTTCACGGTCTTGGCTTCCTTGCGGCTGATGCCTGCGATGTCGGCCACCATCTGGTGCAGGTCGACGTCACCTGTGTTGAACGCCTCGACGATCTCGCCGACGATTGGATGCTGCATGCTCTCCGGCATGCTTGCTGCAAAGTGTACCAGCAGCCGTGGCTCCTGCGAGGAGTAGTCAAACGACCCCCACTTGCACCCCTCTTCGGGAATGAACAGGCCGCGGATCAGCTTCTTGATCTCAGGATCGCGGGCCGGGATCTGCTGTAGGTTGGGGTTGGATGAAGAGAACCGCCCCGTCACCGTGCCGCCCTCGTCCCGGCGGGTGGAGTGCAGCTCCGTGTGGATGCGGCCCTTGTGCTCGTGCTTCAGGATGCTGTCGATGAAGGTGGCGTCGGCCTTGTCCAGCTCGCGCAGGCGCACCAGAGACGTCGTCACCGGGTGCTCGTGGGCGTTCAGGAACTGCTTGGTAAAGGACGGCGCACCTTGCTCCGTGGTCGGGTAGGATATCTCCAGCTTGTCGAACATCTTTGCGATCGACGCAGCCGCCCAGATGTCGACGTCAAACCCCGCCGCATCCCGCAGGATCTTACGCTGCTCGTCGGCCTTGACCTTGATGAGCTTCTTGTTGCGCTCCGCCTTCTCAAGGTCCACCCGCACCCCGTTCGTCCGCATGTCCAGCAGGCAGGGGATCAGGCTGTTCTCAAGGTTCCAGATCGACCACAGGTCCTGACGCTCCAGCTCGATCTTCAGCGCCTCCCACAGCTTGAGGGTGGCCACCGCATCTTGCTCCGCGTACAGACCCACATACTTGGGTGGCAGCTGCCACATGTCAGCCTTGGGGTCGATGCCCCACTCCTTAGCTGCAGCCTGCAGAAGCTTCTCGTCCTTACGAATTTCCGCGTAATCTCTGGCCATCGCATCGAGGCCAAAGGACCAGCGGTTCTCGTCCACCAGCGCGCCGGTAATCATGGTGTCGATGATGCGACCAGCAACCTCCACGCCCTCGGCCCGCAGCCAGCCCGCGTCGTAGGTGGCGTTGTGCATAATGACGTCTTTTTCCGGGTCAGCCAGCTGCTTGGCCAACCACTTCATCGTCATCTTGGCGTCGAGGTTCTGGCCGTTAGCGTGGCGGATCGGCAGATACCACGACTGGTCACCGGCGGCGATGGCGATGCCAATGATGTGGCCATCCTTGCGGGACCAACCCGGACCAAGCTCCTTGATCCTCGGATCTTTGGTCTCAAGGTCGACAGCGATCTGCTTGTATTGGGACAGGTCCGGGAAGGAGGTGGGCATCAGCCACTCCTTCTCGATCAGGTTCATCTCCTCGCGGAAGACGTGCGGCAAATCCCCGGCGGCAAAGAGATTATTCTGCATTGCTGGTGAACTCCGAGCCAAGGGCCGAGTATGCAGCCTTATCCACCCATGAGTCCTCGTGCTCGATGGTCTCAAGCAGGCGGCTGGTCTTTACCCAATCCATCATCAACGCCACATGCGCAGGCAGGATGCGCCCGTGCTTCTTCATCGCCGCCAAAGCGATGACGTTCCAGCCTTCAGCAATCCGCTGATGGTTCAGGAGTGCGTCGCCATAGTCCTTGGCCCGTGCTCCGTTGACCAAGTTCTTGGCAGTGTCGAGGGTGTCGTCCCGTTTCATAGCTCGTACCTGTATCGTTTGTCTGTGTCCAAAATGTGCAGCACTTTCCGTGCTCTCGTTACGGCGACGTAAAACGCCCGGTGCTCGTCATCCGGTTCGCCGTCTACGCATGCCTTGGTTGACCCAAGGTATACGACGCAGTGGTCGTCCTCTCCACCCTTCATCGTGTGGAAGGTGGACAGCTTGATGCGGGGTGGGTCCAACGGGTTGATGCCCTTGCGTTCCACAGCCTCGTAATAAAGTTTCTCCCGCGAACTCATCTGCGCAATGTCCAGCGCGTTCGTTTCCAGCGGAGCGATCAGGCCGTACTCTTCGACCAGCCGCTCGTAGGTATAGTAGTCCTCGGGGTCGGCCGCCTCCAGCAGCTTGCTCGCGCCGCGCTTGACTGTAGCCTTGTCCCCCTGCTTGGACACGTTCTTGTAGAGCGTCACCACTGCGCCAAGCTTCAGGCTGTAGCCCTCTTGCAGGGTGCGCCAGTACTCGACGACCTGTGCCTTGGTGTGGTTGATCGAGGAGTTGCCCTTCACGCTGTAGACATAGCCCTCGTCCTCCAGTCGGCTGGCAAAAGAATACATGTAACTGTTGACACGGGTCATGATCGTAAAGCTGTCGCCGTTATCAAAAGGAATTGTGTCCCATGACAAATGGAATTGCAGGTCACCCATCTCCTCACGTGGCTTGAAGACCTTCGGCTCTCGGACCTTGATCCTCTTGGTGATCTGTGTCGACAGCTCCCACACCTTCCGTGGTAGCCGGTACGACTGGTCGAGCACGATCTTGTTCTCCGACATGCTGATGAACTCTTGAACGTCTGCACCGGCAAAGCGGTAGATCGCTTGGTCGTCGTCCCCGGCAATGTAGCCCCCGGTGCTGGAGGCAAAGAGCTTGGCCACCATGCGCCACTGCATGTTGTTCAGGTCCTGTGCCTCGTCGACGATAACAAGGTCAGAATAAGGTGCCTCGCACTGCGAGTTATACTGGTCTATTAGGTCCACGAAATCGAACTTGCCTGTCATCGCCTTGTAGGCCTCAAGCGCCTTCCGCGTTTTGACCAGCAAGGGGTAGGACAGATCGTAGTCCGTCGCCTCGTTGAACTCCTGCTCCAGCGTCACGTCCCGATACCGGGCCCGAGATTCGAGGAACAAGTACCGCGCACCGTTGCCGTCGTACGAAGGGATGACCGTGCCGTCATCGAAGGACGTGGACTTTATCGTGAGCACCATCCCCAGATCGTTGCCCAGTGTACGGTAATCGTCCGGTCCCATCATGTCGTTCTTGTTCAGGCCCAACGCACGGAAAGCCATTGAG
>Ga0307375_10006792_pt1 | contig 10543 bp, 13 predicted proteins | sample TR1MG_FD_202531 | JGI IMG/M metagenome (GOLD analysis project Ga0307375, IMG submission 202531) | Soil microbial communities from Risofladan, Vaasa, Finland - TR-1 | ecosystem: Environmental > Terrestrial > Soil > Coastal area > Acid sulfate soil | place: Finland: Risofladan, Vaasa | collected...
AGAGAACCTAAGCGCCTCATTTCGTTCGTGGCTATTAATAAATTGCGACGGGGCCAATCTAATCGTGTATGCCACTGTTTAATACGATTGAATCGTGCATTGCTACGTCGTTTATCTATTTTTGTTGTTAATCCATAATTAGTGAGCATTGAAGATAAGGGAGCACCGGTATGGTCTCTGGCTTCTTTTTCTTCTGTAGTGTAAGCACGTCTATCGCCTCGACTTGTATCGGCAATGGATTCCATAATTACTAAACCACAAGCGCTGCAAACTAGTTCTGCTCTCTGATAATCATGAATTATTTCTTTAGATCCACATTCAGGGCATTGGGGATTTTCGCTAACAGATTCTGCTAAATCGGTTTTCTCATGCTTTTCCTCAAGTAAGTCTAGAGGAAGATTCGATTCAATTATTTTAGATTTGCTCATAACGTAATAATAAGTTTAGAGCGTACTTTTTTATGTCATCACCAAAAAAAACTAGAAAACATAAAAATTCTAAAGATAGATAATCGATAGAGCATACGGGGATATTGTGGAGGTTCAAATGCATTTTCTTAATCTTGTTTTTTATTGTAGAGATTTGGTGATGTTAATGAACTTTTTACACCGAAAATTGTATCATGATAGTAAAAAGAAGGGACAACTAAAATCCACAAATTATAATGGATTTACATTTCGAGAAATTGCTGATTTTGAGAATACAATATTTGAAGTACATGATTTAGTACGTAAAAAATTTGAGGAAACGAAAGATTTTGAATATGCCACAGTAGCTTTGGATTGTTTGAAAGCTATCAATGATATGGAAATAATTAAGAGCAAGATCATTATAAAATAACGTAAATTACCATTCAATTTGTGCAGAACTTTGTAATTTGAGCCTATTTACTTTGTGTTAATATAATTACGGGCACTAAAAGAGAATAAGTTTATTTTTGATGTATGGTTTGATAGAAACAAAACTTTTTTTATTTAAAAGGTAATTTGATTAAATACTTGAAAATAATATTATAATTCTTTATACGAGTGATTGTATGACCGAAGTTATGTTAACTGCAGATAAAGCTGCATTTCCAAAAGAGGATGTCGGGTTCTTCCTTCCTAGCTTTTTTCCAGGAGCTCCATGGGAACAAATTCCGAAGATTGGGCAAATTGTCTTGGAACGAATTATGTTTGGAAAGCTTCCAGAGGAGAATGGCAAAGTCAGAGACTGTTTTTATGGATTACGCAAATTTGAAGCAATTCTTCTCAAAGCAGGAATTGATTGTGCAGTATATTCCCCTTATACCCTTAAAAAGTATGCAGATGATGTGAAAGTTTTCTGTATCTCTGCCATGGATCCGCTCGCTTTAGGTCCTGTCTCTGTCACATCGATGGGACTTTTTGGAAATAAAGAATACAACCTTACGGGTAACCTGGAGAAGTTCAAGCCGCCACTTTCATTGATCAGGTTTAAGGAATTAGTTGAAGAATTAAAATCTTTTGAGAAACCGATAATTGTGGGAGGATCTGGAGCAAACCAATTTGAGTTGTTGCCGCAAGAAATTGATAAGTTAGGCATTGATTGTGTATTTATTGGCGATGCTGAAATTGAGGGTCCCGAAATTATTCGAAAGGCACTTCAAGGCGAAAAGTTACCAAAAATTGTAAGATCAAAAAACATCCCGAAAGATGTCGAGATTCCAACTATCGTGAATCCAGTGAGTTGGGGGCTTACAGAGATCTCCCGGGGGTGCGATCGGCACTGTAGATTTTGTGATCCATCAGTAAGGCACTTCCGCTGGATTAGTGAAGAAAATATCATAAAGGAGATTAAGGTCAATCTTCGGGCTTCTGATAATGTTACGCTAATGAGTGAAGATGTTTTTCGATATGGAACAGAGCAATATGAATGGGTACCAAATTGGGGATTGGTAAATCTTGTTAGAAAGGTCAAGAAAATTCCTGGTATTAAGACGATTGGTCTTTCACATGCATGTCTTGCGAGTGCTCTAGCGGCATCAGAACAGATTGAGGCATTACGGGATGAATTGAATCTTTCAAAAACGCATTACTCATCCGTTCAGGCGGGTGTGGAAACAGGTTCGGTACGATTGATAGCCAAATATATGCCACAGAAAGGAGCACCTTTCGAGGCAGATCAATGGCCGGATATTGTTTTAGATGGTTGGAAGCTTCTATGTAAAAATTATATCTATCCTGCCGGCACGTTGATGCTGGGGCTTGATGATACAGAAGAAGATATCCAAGCAACTATTGATCTTGTAAAAAAATTGAATAAATATCCTGGGATGTGTTGGCCACTAACTTTTATGCCTTTAGGTACTTTGCGATCCAAAAAGCGTGAACATTTCTATACAGATTGGGAGGTTATGTCACCTAAAGCTCAAGAATTATTCCTGTTATGCATCAATCACATGCTGGACCAATCGGAATTGATGCATGAGCACATCTTTGGGACGCAATTTCATCGGCGGGTTTTGAATCACTTGGGAGCAATAGTTGGTAGAGTAGTTGTCCGTTCTATTGAACAGAAGGCGTATCAAAAAGGAAAACATGATTATCTAAAAATGGGAAAGATTGCATTAAAAGAATTGGTGGCGTATAGTGCACATTATCTTAAGACAAGAGATAAAAGAAGAACAAAATTCTACGATGAAGTTCCATCTTAACAATCCTATTAAATAGGAATCTCACAATTACCATAATTATCTTTAGCCAGATAAGAAAAATTCAGATGATAATCCAATAAGTATTTAAAAAAAGAGATATATATTTTAAGAAAATTGATCATGGGAGATGAAAGCTTTTGCCTTTATTTCGAAAAAGGAAAACAATTTGGCAAATTCGAGAATTAGAAGGCTATCTAAATAAAGTGCCTGAGAGTAGTACTATTCCTAATTATGATGCAAATGCTCTGAATGAGCTTCATCAATCCATTGATGCATTTATTAAGAACAATTGGGAATTCCTTCATCCAGCTGAACAGGATTTTATTTATTCGTGGTTTATAGAATACAAAACGGCAGAAGATCAAAATAAGAATATGCAACTGAAATTAGAGAACGTGAACAAAGAAATTGCGGCTACACAACAAAATACAGAGGCGAATATTGAAAAATTTAATACAGAGATTAAAATGCTGAACTCTGAAATTTTGAATGCAAAAAATGCGTTAATCCAAAATAATCAATTAATTGAAGAAATAACAAACGCTATCCAAAATCAGCAGATAGGGGCAGAACAATTGAAAGAAAATCTAGGTCATCGAATTAAAGATTTAAATCAACAAATGATCCAGCAACAGAAGCAGTTTGAAATAAACCAAACGAAAATTGGGAGTCAATTTAAAACTAAAGTAATGGAGTTAGATGAGGAAAAATTATTATTAAATGAAGCGATTACTCAAAATACACAAAAGATTCAAGAATTAGAAAAAGAGAATGATGAATTGAAAAAAATGAACCGGTTAATAAAGACATTTCAGGACAAAATAAAAATACTTAAAAAATTCATTGGAGAAATACCATCAAATATATTAGAAGGAGGAGCATAGATTGTCAAATGAAACATTTTGGGACCTAAAACATTTAATAGCTTATCAGAGAAAATTTGATAGTGAATTACCTCCTTTTTACGATTTCGAACAAGTACGTATTGCGCACCGAGAAATTGAGGCAATAATTCTTGAATATTGGGAATTCCTTCATCCTATTGTCCAAGATTATGTTTACTCTTGGTGGCTTCTCTGGAGCAATTTGAAAAAAGAGAATGAATTATTAAACACAGAAATTGAACAAAAATTATCAATGCTATCCAATTATAAAGCAAGTTCAAGTGCAAAAATTGAAGATCTAGCAAATCAAAAAAATACAAAACAATCAGAGCTAAAAATTGTGAAAGACGAACTATTGCCAAAAGAACAACAGATTCAAAAGTTAGAAGGTGAAGATAAAGAAAAGCAATTAGGTATTGCAGATCTTCGTTCTGAGCTCGAGAAAAAGCTTGCTGAAGTTAATTTACAAATGACGGAAACGCAAAATAAATTTGATAAGACACAATCTCAGGTTGTTCAATCATTTGAGCACAAAATGATGATATTTGAGAGTGAAGTCACTAGTCTGAAAGAGCAGAAGGAAGCTCAAGAACAAAAGATTCAACGGCTACAAGCTGAAAATCAAACGTTAAAATCGAAAAATCAACTTTATAAAGCTCTTGAAGAAAAGATCTGGGCGATTATTACAACATTAAGAAGTATATCCATAAAAGAAACATAATGAGAATCCCAGAAAAATCTAATTTCTTTTTTTATGGTAAGATAATTGGTCCAACCCAATAATACCAGAAGAGATAGCCAAGTAAGCCTCCTAAAATACCCGCTTTTAAAATGGTATAGCGCTGATATCGGGGTATATAATAGAGCGCCACAAGAATTAAAACTAAGGCAATAATTGCACTCCCATACATTAGTAGATCGGGGCTTAGGCTTAAGTATTCCGCAATCTTCACTTCATCGGAATTACTCAGATTTCCTAATATTGTTGAAAAAATTAAATAACCTCCCGCATTAAAAATAAACCGAATACCAAAAGATGTACATATTAAAGCAATAGTTTGTCCGATACCGACAGTTTTTTCTTTCTCTTTATGCATTGCACGATAAAATATGATGATAATTGCTATCCCTGATACGGCAGTGATCCACGTACTAATCGGGCCACCCATAATGAACCAAAAAAATTGATTTGGATTTGGAGTAAGATGGTCCGGAGGAATTATATGAGTGAAGGCATAGGAGATATAAGCTGGCTGCTTAAATATAAAAGCCACGAGATAATGTCCCAATTCATGGGCAAGTGTCCCTATTATTGGAATTGTAAAGAAAATCAAGAGATATTGAAAAAACCACTTCCATTTCAACGAATTCTGTAATTTAGGAAGATCCATCATCTTATTGCCCTTATGGCTTAAATGTTAAAATATATTAAAAAATTAAAAATAAATAAGTATTTATAACAATCTCTTTAAAAAGGGTTGAGTTATCGTTTTGAAGGGATTAAGGAAAAATGTCAAAGAAAATCCAGAAATTTTATGAAAGATTGGGGAAACAAACTCAATTTGAACGCAGCGATGAGAAGTTATATGCTTATTTAAAAACAAATCTGAAGAAAAAGCGAGTGGCTTATCCTCGATTTATGGAATATTTCAAAAATACATGGGAAAATTATATTAAAACAAGTTCAAGCATGAATATTGCACAATTTTTTATTGATAAAGGAAATGAAATATTAACAAAATGGTATTCTGAGGTCTGGCCTTTTCCTAAATCGCGCCTGAGTTTTGAATTTGGACGAGGAGGGAGTCAAGTTGATATACTTATCACTATAAAATATGAATTTTCCGATAATGAAACTTCAACAATTGAAGAAGTCATTGATAAGTACAAAATTGAAGAGAAAACCGAAACCTCTGCAGCATTAGTTTCATTGCTTGAACCTCTTGTTCTTTTCGGCTTAATTCTTTCAGAAATTATTGGTCAAGAGTTTCGAGTGTCAATTGAGGACCGAACTATAGAAAGCAATCAAATAAAAATCGAAACATCAGCTAGACCAAAATGAGTGCTTTTTAATTCTAAGATAGTTTTAACTGCATTATGAGTATATTTATTGAGGAATTCTATGAAACTCCTTGCTTTTTCTGATTTTCACGGGATATTTGGATTGATTAATCATTTCCGAACTGTCCGGATAAGAATTTTTGAAACACAGCCAGATCTTTTGATTTTTTGTGGAGACTTCAGAAATCAGATTTCAATTCCATTGCTTGAATCACGATTACGACGCCTTAAATTTCCTGCAATATATTATGTTTGGGGAAATTCTGATGAAGTTCATCCTGAATTTGAGTTAAAAATTGGCATTAATTTGCACTTAAAATTGAGTGAACTTCCAAGAAACTTTGTCCTTGTGGGAATTGGAGGGGATGAATATGACACCAAGAAGAATATCGATGAAGTAGATCGGCTCTTATCCGGAAAGAAATTTCAAAACTTGATTTTCGTTTCACACGTTCCCCCCTTTAATTGCTGTGATTTTGCAGTGGATGGGAAGCATGTTGGTTCTCGAGAATATAGAATACTTGTGGATAAATATCGACCTCAGCTATGCATCTTCGGACATATCCATGAGGAAGCTCAAAAATCTAAATTAATTAACAATACGACATTTTGGAATGTAGGTCCTAGGGGGGTACTTATAGATTTATAAATGGCGCGGGTAATAGTATGACGTCAAAAGGTAGAAAAAAAGAAAATTATTTACTCTATTTATTTAATGGATTTGATACCATGCTGACATCCGCGGTTTTGAAGTTCAACGGTACTTTTTGCATCTGCAACTCCTAAAAATTTATTAAAGGTCGGGAAACACATTTTCTCACAGTAGGTTTCTTCTGAAAATAATTCCTCAGCCTTGTTCTTTTTCAACCCTAATTTCCATGCGCGTTTTGCAGTACATTTCTGTATAACGAGATCCACGCGATCTGGATAAAATTCTAGTTTCTTTATACAACTGAGGTTAACCATGTGCTGCATATTGATGAAGAAGCTAGTTAAAATCTTATTAAGCAGCGTTTTTTTAGAAATTTTTTTGAGAAACCCCGCACCGAGCTTCGTTAACCCACTCATGTTTTTATCAAAAGTTTCATTTACAAATCTACCTAGGACTTCATCGACAGCCTCTGGCCCCATTCCAAGTTTTATGAACTTCAAGTATCGGACTTTTCCTTCCATTAACTCTTCGAGTGCAGAAGTAGCTCTCCGTTTATCATCCCAAATATTAAGATTCTTTTGGACTTCCCATTCTACTTCATCATTCGGTTCAGTCATTGGATTACCCCGTTTTTCTGCTAATATCACATAAATCTTTAACCTTTAAATCAATAACTACTGGAAAAAAGATAATAAAAAAAAAAATAAAACTAATCTATTTTCAGAAGATGATTATTGCAATCTATAGTGTATTCCTCTTTTTAACCGACTTATAGAACTTTTAAGCGCACATTCAACCGTAGAATTATAAAAAAGGGGTTATAGTCATATAATCAAATTGATAGAGAAGAAGAAGACTAAAACTATATTATTTAGGTCATTTTACTTTGATCTAAAGATTCTATTTTTTAGTTGAAACGTGAGAAAGTAATCTATTCAATTTTCTTTTTTATTAAATATTGCCTCTACTTAACATTAGGTGAAAATATATATCATTTTCAATGACCGTTAGATCTAGAAAAATTTTCGGGATTGCTCATAAGGATCATGAAAGATATCAGAATATCACTTCCAAAAATCCAACCAGTAAAATTTCCGATCTCAAATCCAAAGCTACATTGAAAATTGACCCGAAATTCCGACCAAAAACCAGTACCTTTTTATAGTTTGATTTTTGAAAATACTATCAGTAGATTATATCACAAATCTACCAAGAAACCCTGATAGTAAAAAAAATATGAGGGAGAAATATGGCAAAAGAAAGTAAAGTTATAACTAAAACAGCTTTGCGAAGATTAATGAAGAACGAAGGAAACGCAGGCATCGTAGCCTTAGATGCAGTATTATCACTTCAAGAATATTTAAATGATACTGCCATTGACATTACCAAGAAAGCGCTTGCTCTAGCAAAACATGCGAAACGCAAAACAATCACCAAAGCTGATATTAAATTAGCAGCTTAAAATACTGTATAATTATTAAATTCTCTTCTTTTTTTTATTGTTCTACTATTTTCTAAAGCAATTTTTTCTGAAAATTAGATTATACTTCTTAAATATTAAAAAAAAATTTAAAAAAATAAGAAAAAAAAAGGGTTTAAAAACAGCGATGTACGACGGTTGGTCCTATGTCTTTGTATTCTTTTCTTGTAACCCACATTTTTTGGAATGTTTTCAATGACGACAGAATGCTTCCACCAATCCAAACGGAATACATACGTTCGGGTGGGGCGATAATTTTAACTTCGACGTTCTCAGGGATCATTTCTGCAATCTCTTTGGTCAGGCGTTCTTTTAGCCCTGGAAACATTGTTGAACCACCTGAGAGGACTATATTCGAATATAAATCACGACGAAGGTCAATATCGCACTTTGAGACAGCTTCGACAATAACCTCATCCATTGGGCTAGTTTCTTTCCCAACGGCACCAGGATTGAAGAAAACTTCAGGTGCCAGGAACCGCTCAACACCGACAGTTAAGGTTTCACCATCCGGTAACATATAGGACTTTTCCATTCCTGATACTTTTTCAGCAAGTTTCAGCTCTTTTTCCGGATCGAGCGCGACATAGCAGAGTTTCTCTTTGATATCACGCACAATTTCTTTTTCAGCTGAGGTCGTTAATGCATACCCTCGCTGGCGAAGCAGACGCATTAAATATTCTGTGATATCACGCCCTGCCAGATCTAACCGCGAGATAGCATGAGTGAGGGCAAATCCTTCGTAAATAGGTACAACGTGCGTAACACCTGTACCGGAATCGCATACAAGCCCAGTAGTACGACCAGATGCATACAGTGATAGAACTGCTTGCATTGCAATATACAGGGCTGGTACATTAAAGGTTTCAAACATAATCTCGCACATCTTCTCACGATTCGGTCTTGGATTCAAAGGAGGTTCTGTGAGGAGAATTGGATGGTCACCTGGATCAATACGCAAGTCGGTATAGAAAGTATAATGCCAAATTTTTTCCATGGCGCCCCAATCTTCTACGATTCCGTGTCCTACAGGATAGGAAAGTCTTAAGACCCCCCTAAGCTGGAGGGCTTCTTCGCCAATATAGTATTCACGTGTATAATGCTCGACATCTGTCATAATACTCGTATATTTCGGGTACCCGATTAGCGTCGGGAACACGCTGCGCGGTTGATCCTCACCGGCGTATCCATTCTTTGTAATACCTGTCCCGTTATCCACTACTATCGGTTTTCCTAATACAGATTCTTCTTCCAATTTGATTCATCTCTTTAAAATAAATATTGATAAATTTTTGTAGCTCTATTGTTTTGATATTCTTTATGGTTCCATATTTAAGAAGTTTTGTAATTTTGATTTTTATAGATGAGAAATGTGACCAGATGGAGCTAAATTGATATAAAAAAAGAAAAAATCGAGATTAATAAAATAAAATTAAAAGGTTTTGCCATTTTTATATTTGATAACTGAAGTTCTTATTTGAAAAAAAAGTTATTGGTCTTTGATCCACGCAATATTCTCGTTTGGATCGAGGTAAAAGATTTTCAAATCATATTCAAAGGCAAGTTGGGTGAGCGCAATTGTAAAGAACTTTGATCCAGTCGAGAGATTAACAATTATTTCGTAAGAGGAAAGCAAATCCTCTATTTTATCACAAAGAAAGTTGTAGATTCCCGCATAGGTCATTTGATTCCGCGGTATCTCGAGAATTTGATCCCGAGGAATACCACCCGAAATAGTTCGCTTCAGCCCTTCTGGAACGATAATAAAATTCTTTCCTTCCTCAATATGTTGGTTATAAAACAATCGAGTCAGGCGTAACTTTTGAGAGAGGCGGGTGAGGCGCCATTGATCTTCCTCGACATCAAAGCCTGTAATGCAGGCTAAAGGAACGATATCGCGGAAATAATGGCGAAGTTGTTGTATTTTACAGGGATTTATACGTGCGATTTTGGATTTATACTCAGTTTCGGATCGTTCGCGGATAATCAACCCAGCTATCTCTAGATGCTTCAAATTGAAGTAAAGAAGGGCATCGGACACGCCATCTATTCGGCGATCAAAACTATCTTTTAACGCCCAATGGATCTGGTCTCGAAAGAGGGCCTCACCTACTTCATTATACTTAAAAATGCCCCAGCGCAATTCTGGGCCCGTCTTCGGACCGAATAGCAGAAGTGAACGTAGGATGACACGCCTTGGTCCTACTCCTGCAATTATCTTATCGATTTCTATGTCTGGGTCAGGCTTCACTCTTTCCAAACTTATCCTTTCCACATTTATCCTTTCTAATCCTATCCGGTCTCGAAAGAGACTGGGGAATTTTCTTCGCGTCCGTAGTAGTAAAATAATATATGATCATAAATTATTGTCGATGAATCCTTTTATTTATTATCAATTCCATACATTACCCAAGATCACTTTGAAGAATTATCCGACAACCAAAAATTGGGAGCCAAAAGCCTATTTAAACGCCACTATGAACGGGCTTATTTTCGATACCATGCAATTCGCCAGATAATTTGTCTTCGGATGCTTGGGTCCAAGAATTTTCACTCATACAGTTAGTAACGCGAAGAAATCTTCGACTGTGGCCAGCGCCACCGTCCAGCTACCAATACTCGTTAATAATTCATCGAGGATTTGGTGCTCACCTCCAAAACTTATTTGTGTTCGGCGCTCCCACGTATTATAAAACTGGCGATAGACTCTCGCCATTCCCGTTTTTGGGAGCAGTGCCCAAGTCCGGGCGGTATCTTGATAAATAATTTGAAAGGGGCTATCGGGCGTACAA
>Ga0307375_10006793_pt1 | contig 10542 bp, 6 predicted proteins | sample TR1MG_FD_202531 | JGI IMG/M metagenome (GOLD analysis project Ga0307375, IMG submission 202531) | Soil microbial communities from Risofladan, Vaasa, Finland - TR-1 | ecosystem: Environmental > Terrestrial > Soil > Coastal area > Acid sulfate soil | place: Finland: Risofladan, Vaasa | collected...
TGTCTTACGCATGTTTGGCAAAGTAGTCGGTTCCGAAGGATGGAGGGGAGATTTTTGGGAACCAGAATCAAAGAACAACGAACGTGATAGCGGCCGCTCTCGAATCGCTGACACCTATTTGTTACCACAAAGAGTCTCAAACTGAGGTTGAGTGATGTGTTACGGAGGGCGGTGCAGCGAGGAGTGCTGTTGCCTGTGGGGATGTCGCACTCGTTGCCCTTGGGAAGCTGCAGACAGAGCCCCCAAGTTTCCGCGAACTTTGGAATTTTCCTTCTCTTCCATTGGCCATTTTCTCGATTCAACATGCCGTTACCAGGATATTCCTCTCTGTTTACTGTATGACACAGATGCTTACACAGTTTTCTCCTCAGAAACACGGGATGAAGAAGGCAGAGGCCAGATTTCCGCTGTTTCCTTCGTTTCTCACTCGTGTGCGAACTTCGCGAAGGTTGGTGGTGCGGCCCTCGTTCCTAGGCCTCGTTCTCCAAAGTTTCCAACAGTCTCCAGTGTATTGCCATCCGACTTTGGACGTTTAAAATGCTCTTCTCTTAGCATACTTGCCTGATAACCTGGTCTACTCATCAACAGAGAGGCGATTCCACCAACTTTCCTCTTCTGCTCTCGCTCGGAAACGGCAACAGACTCAGCGCCGCTGCTCAATCTCTCTTCGGCTCTCAAATGGAAATTATCTGTTAGAAATTACGTTGAGGTATGGATTTTCGGGTTTGTTCCTGTTTGCTTGTTGCCTGTTCGTGAATCGCGCCGTTTCCGAGTGATCACGGACTCTGCTGTCTCCAATTGGCTTTGGATACTGTCATCGCGCGCGATTCTCTAGTACACTCCCGTTTTCACGTCTCTATGGCTTATAAGCCCGACACAGTTGCTTTTGAAGCGCAGCCTTGGTCAGTTTGTTCCGATCTCAATCTTGATGGCTGCTGGACCCACCAGAGTGAATCTAACCCTCTTCTTCCTTCTTCATTGTATGTACCATTCGATTTGGATTGGGATGATGCAGTAGTCATCTGGTTTTGGCATCATCCACCAATGAAACGTGAGTATGAAGCGATGCGCCTGCTTTCGATCGATTTCTGGCTAAGTTGACCGTTGATTTGGCAGAACACTGGTGCGATGCTTATATAGCTTACGGCATGCATGCAATAGCATCTAGTGACTCGTTTACGCCTCGTTGAAGGAAGAAAGGAGCGTATGTGTTGTCTTTACGATTTGATCGGTGTTTACTATACAACATGGACTCTGCTGCGGCTGTTGCCATGGATTTGGCGTGTCAGTGCACAGGATTAGTTGTTGCTACTGGAGGTGGTTGGATGGTTGCTCTGCGTTCGAGGTTTTTCGTGGCCTTCTGATCTTCGCTCTTGCATTCGTGTCTGTGCCTCTTCTCGGACGCCCAATCGCCTATGCGTTTGAAGGAAGCGGAGACTCGTTTGAGGAATGGCGCCTGTGAATCGTGCATAGTGGCATTGTGGGCGCGGCGTCGTCCGGCAGCGGATTCGGCCAGCGCTCTCTGGTCGTCCGCATTCTTCCTGTGTTGTTGAATCTTGGTGTCCAACTGTTGCACTGAGTACTGCTTTTTGGCGAATGGGTTCCAAGAGTGTTGTTGTCGTTGTTGTTTGGCTGGAACGGCACCCTGTTGCTGTTGGAGAGTGCGAGACGAAGTGGAGGGAGGCGGAGGCGGAGGGATTGAACTTGAAGACATTCGATTGCCGCCACCACCACCACCACCGTCGTTCGTTTGCGATGCCAATTGGTCGTCGTTCATATTTGTGGAAGAAGCATCCAAGGAGTGAGTTGAAGAACGCTGTGGGCGATGTTGTGTCGTCGCTGCTGCTGCTGCATTAGCGGTGGTGGAACTGCCTTGTTGTTGGCCGTGAGAACGCGATCTGGAGGACGAGGCCATGCCCATCGCCGCCGCCGTTGCCGCCGCCGTGCTTGCTGGGAAGGATCCGATGGACGACTTGCCCGCCGCGGCACCTCCACTCTGCGTCGCATTGTAGCCGCTGGAGCCATCGCCTTGGTTGTAGTCGTTGTTGGTGGTGTTGGTGGTGTTGTTTGTTGTCGACTTCGTCATCGTCGTGCTCTTTGCGTTCTGGGATGTCGGCGCTCCTGGGATTGCTGCTGCATCGCGCTGCTTGCTCGTCTGTTGGGTGTACTCTGGATCACTACTCGTGCGCTCTTCTCCTGCACTGGAGGGCGAGGAGTTCTCGGACTCGCTTTCAGAGGAGGAGGAGGGTGAGGAGAGTGGCGTCGCACGCGCAGCCGAGGAATCCATCTCGCTGCTCAGAACGTGCACTCTATCAGTCTCCGCTCGGGAGGTGCACTCTATCAGTCTCCTTGGAACCAGGAAGAACCTCTCTTCGCCACTCGCTACGTTGTTCAACGAGCTCAACCAACAAATGACACCGACACGATGAGCTCACAGGAAGGAACCTAATCAACCAGGGGCTAACTCTCCCGACATGGAAAACGGGCTCCTTCCGATCCGCGGAGGCTTCTCACCTAGACAAACGCCTCTAGTTGTCCCTCGAAATTCTGTACCCAAACCCCACAATGAACTCCATATCGAATTTGACTTCTCTCCAGAAGGAGCTTTATGTACAACATCGTCGTTTTCGGTACCATACGACAAGACCTGCACTGAGTGCAGTCTTAGGACGTTGCCTGCTTCTTCTCCATCTCGAACTTTGCTTCATGTGCCTTCTCTTGAACGGTGTCGGTGATGGCAGATCCAGTTGCAGATACGCGTTCAGAGATGGGCTCTTTTGGATCTTTGGCCTTCTCCTTGTTCGCTTCCTTACTCATTCCAGCAGCGAGTTCCTCCTTCTTCTCGGAAACAGCTTCTCCAACATGCTTGGCCCGTTCCTTGAGATTGGTGGCGGCTTGGCTTGCGGTGGCAGCGGCAGACGTTGCGGCATCGATCACGGTGTCCATGACTCCCTTTTGAGGTTGTTCGGTAGACATTGTGTGCTCTATTGGGGATGTTGATGAGGATGATTCAAGGCTTCAATTTGAGATCAGAGATCCAGAGGCTTGGAAGGCGAGGGTGTACAGCAGACGATCCGTGCGTGGACTGGGTGAGTGCACTCGGCTGGTTGCACTTGGCTGATGATGCGCCAAAACGAGCGATTAAGGCATTATCGCGAACTTGTTCATACCATGAAGGGCGTCAAGTCGGGGCTTATTGACTATATCGGGCCCAGAGCGGGGGGGATGATGGGAATTGCGGAAGGAAGACTCATTTCCTGGGAACGAGAGTATTTAGATGACAAATCACATATGCATGCTGGTCGACAATGCTGGATATTGAAGAAGGGCAGTAAAGGGCTGGAGATTGATCAACTCGCTCTCTGCGCCTTTGTTGCGTCTTGTTGAGACTGCTCCTTCTCTAATAACGCCTGCGCAATCGCATGAAAGAGTTGCTCCACTCCTATTTGGGTAGCCGCACTCGTCTCGTAGTATTCCATGTCGTGACGTTTTGCAAACTTCTCCGCCTCCTCCTTGTCTACCATCCTCTCGTCCTCTCGATCAATCTTATTTCCAACTAAAACGATGAGTGCAGTCGAATATACGGATAAGTTCACTGTCTGCAGCCAACTATCGCAGCTAGTGAAGCTCGGCCGAGACGTCACATCGAACATCACTGCAACAGCATTTGCAGACTTCCAAAGGCCAAAGTTCGACATACGCATCCAGTTTCTCTCCTATAAACGGGACAGAACAGACAAAGGGTACAAGAGTCAGCCTCAACTCTGGGTAAAGAAGGGGTGCTCTGCAAAACGGAGAACGCACATGTCCAGCCGGATCGAACATCTGTAAGCGCACTCGCTTTTGATTGACCTCAATGTTCTTCATCACTATATCTACGCCAACTGTTGATGGGAGATGGTCAGGGACCTGTTCGGTGCAGAAGGCAACCGAAACGCTAGATTTGCCGACATCCTGAAACAAGGACGCGCTGTGTCAGTACAATCAGAAGAGAAACGGTTCTAAACACCACATTACATCGTATGGTTTCGTACAGAGTCACCTAGAACCATGATGCGGAACATGGCGTCGCTGAGAAATGAAGGAGGAAACTGGTGTGAGACAATTCTGCATGGTGCGGAATTCTATGATATCCAATCAGGGTTCAATGCAAGGAATCGTATAGAACCGAATGCATAGCAAACGTACTACTCAGGAGATTGGACGCTATTGAAGCCGCGAACTTGGTTGAGGCGGAGGATGGTGGAGGGCGAAGGGCTGCTGTCTGTTCGTCGCTTGGCAGTAGTGGAGGGCGGTGCTGAAGGAATAGAATCGATGGCATCTGGGCGAGCATCATCATTGCCGTCTGAAATGAGAGAGTTTGCACAACCCATGACCTCACCGGTGAGTGATCGGGTGGCGAGCATCACACGAGGGCCGGTAGAGAGAAACGCAGTTCACAGCACTGACTCTCAGGACTCGCCCCCTTCATGTGAGACATGGAAAGGAGTACCAGAATTCACTTTTGTGGGGTTGTATTTGAACAAGATGATGGGGAGGAGTGCTTTGGGCTGGGTAGAGCTCTCTAGTCGAAGATGGAGGCCACGGAGGAGCTCGCCTTCGAAGCCGCAGTGCTCTTTGCCGGTTTGCTCGGTTCCTCGTCAAAAATGGAAGATGCAAATGGCTTTGAGGCAGCGGGTTTGGTCGCGACAGGTTCGTCGAAGATGGAGGCTGCAGAGGCCTTGGCAGCCGGCTTGGAAGCCGCGGAGGCGGTCGGTTCGTCGAAGATGGACGCCGCAGCTGAGGGCTTGGCTGAGGGTGCTGTGCTGACAGAGGGCTTGGAAAGCATAGGCTCGTCGAAAATGGAAGCACTACTGGTGGCCGCACTGCTGGGAGGCTTGGAGGCGGCGGTGGCGGGTTTCGCGAGTTCGTCGTCGAAGATGGAAGCGGCGGTGGATGCTTTGGATGCCGTAGAGGAAGTGGCAGGTTGAGCAGCAGTGGGAGCAGTCTTTGGGGTGGAAACAGCAGCAGGTTGAGCGGCAGAGGGTTTCGAGTTGGCGGGAACCGAGGGCTCGTCCAAGATGGAGGAGGCTGTGGGAACCGAATCGGTCTTTTTGCCGACCGTCTTTGCGGGTTCCTCGTCGAAGATGGAGGCAATAGCAGCAGCAGTAGCAGTGGAGGGGATGGTGGTGGTCTTGGCCGGAGAGGCGATGGCTACGTCGACGACGGGCTCTGGTTTCCTCGGCTTGGCCGGTTCCTCGTCGAAGATGGATGCAGCAGCGCTCTGTTTGGGCTTCGAGGCTGGCTTCGCTGGCTCATCATCAAAGATGGAGGCAGAAACAGCAGAGGATGCAGTCGACTTCGCCGGCTTGTTGGCCACAGTAGCGATGGGCTCCTCCTTGGCGATTGATGATGCCACTGATTTGGGCTCTGAAGAGGCAGACTGTACTGGTGCAACTGCAGCAACGGGTTTAGAGGGGCTAGCAACGACGGAGACATCCTCGAAGATGGAAGCGGCGGAAGTTACGGTTTTCGGCTTCGATGTGGCGACAGTTGGCTTATTCGTAGGTTCGTCGTCGAAGATGGAGCGGGAGGCGGTAGTTGGGGAGGCAGCGGCAGAGGAGGTCGTTGAGGAGGCACCAGAACCCGGTCGTCGGGAAGGAAGGCGTCGATTGGTTTGAGGCTTGGCACGCGTCAGGTTCGGATCCGCCAATAGTTGCTTGGAATCGCTGAGAATGTCGCTTGATGAGGCTCCAGTGGGATGCGAAGGCGCGTGGACGGTGGTGATCTCTGAAGTGCTCTTGTTGGCCTTCGGCGTGGGATTCTGCTCATCGTCATCTGGATCCCAATCCTGATCCTCTCCTTCGTCCTCATGAGCTGCCACTTGTTGTTTGGGCGGCTTGGCTCCAGGAATCATCGCATTCATGTTCAAGTTCAAGTTCTGTTGCAGAGAGGCGATCTTGGAGTGTTTCTGCTCAGATGCAACCTTGGTAGAGGGGGGTTTGCTCGTGCAAGTCGTGCCAGTAGCAGTAGAAGATTCAAAGATGTCGTTGCTGGAAGATGAGGCCGAGGGGGTAGAAGCAGCAGGCGCAGTGGTAGTCGCAGCGTTCGGCTTCGGCGCCTCGACTTCTGCGGGTCCTTCAGCGAAGAAGGATCGTGCAGCGTTGATGCGAGACTTGGATTCTTGAACTGAAGTTGTAGTGGACTTTGCAACAGGAGCGAGCAGATCATCCTCGTCGTCGCTGAACACGGACTTCTTGGTGGAGGGCTTGGGTTTCGCGGTGGTGAGCGCGCTCTCCTGATCATCGTCAAAAACGGACTTCTTGGCAGCTGCTGTAGTGGTAGTGGCAGCAGCAGCAACAGCAGGTTTGGCAGCTGCGGAGGGCTTCGCCTTGCTACTCAAGGCAGCGAAGATGTCGTCAGAACCGTCGTCGTCATCAAAGATGCTCTTTTTTGCTGTAGTTGCCTTCGTCAGAGGCTTGGCAGCATTGGTAGTCGTCGTAGCAGCAGAGGTAGTCGTTGTAGTTGATGAAGTGGACTTGGCAGAAGCGATTGACTTGGGCTTTGCATATGGAATGGGAGCACCCAGAATGTCGTCGTCATCATCGGCAAAGGCAGATTTCACAGGAGCCTTCTTGGCAGCAGGAGCAACGAAGAGCGGAGGCTCGTCATCAACTGTGTCATCGAACATGGAGGCGCGTTTGGCGGACTTGTTGTTGGTCGATTGGGATTTCGCGATGTCGCTCGGTTTAGTGGCACCGCTTGCGGTGGGCATCTTAGGCAGGACTGAAACACCTCCAAATGGCTTCGGCACCTTTGCAGGAGACACTTCGGCATCGTCAGACACAACAGTAGGAGCAGCAGCGGGGGAAGCGACCTCATCGTCAAACACGGAAGAGGCCTTCGCGTTCTTGGTACTCTCAGCGGCAGAAAGCTCATCTTCAACCTCATCAAACACAGATTTCTTCGGGGCGGCGGGGGCAGCCTGTACAGGCTCGACGTGGGCAGAGGCGGTCTTCTTGTGTTTCTTCTCCACCTCTTTGGCGGCACTCGCAGCTGCGGCACCCAAAAAGTCAGTCTCTCCGTCGTCATCGAGAAGCGAGAAGGCAGATTTGGTGCCATTGGCCTTGGTAGAGGGCTTTTGAGCAGCAGAAGAGGCGGGTTTGGGAGGCGCCGACGAAGCGAAGATGTCCTCCTCATCGTCCAGATCGAAGATGCCCTTTGCAGTCTTTTTGGCCTTGACGGTGGGGGCAGCAGCAGCAGACGTTTTAGAAGTCGTAGAAGCGGGTGCAGCAACGGCAGGGGACTCATCGTCTTCGAGATCGTCCAAGAAGCTGGAGGTGGCATTCTTCGCGGCGGATTTGGGCTTGGTAGCGGCGGCGACGGTGGCGGCAGGTTTGTCTCCAAATAGGGAACCAGAGGATGAGGGGTCGTCGAAAAGGGAAGCGGATATGGACGCATAACGTGACTTGGGCGCGGTGGAGGCGAAGATGTCGCGCTCTCCCTCTTCTTGATCATCTTCGTCTAGGAACGATACCTTCTTGGGTTTCGGGGCTGCGGCGGTTGTGGCAGCGTGTCCATCAGCGGAAGGGGGGATGCGGTCCTCGCCATCAGCGGGGAGATTTGGTTTGGGCTCTCCATCCTCGTCTGCTGCTTCCGCCTCTCCATTTGCGTTCTCAGCGCTCGCCGCGGCATTTTTCTTTGACTTCTTCGCGCGTTTCGTCTTCTTTGTGGCGCCAGGCGCGGCTCCACCACCCAACATGCTGTTGAGTGTGCGCGCGAATGCGGCGCGCGGATTGGCCTCGTCAAGCTCGGCGTTGATATTGCGTGCGCCCTCTTCCTCCTCCTCATCTCCAGACTCGTGAAACTCTCCATCGCCCTCGATATCACCGTCCTGATCATCGCCAGAGAGGCCATCTTCGCCATCTTCACCTTCGCTGCCGCTCTCGTACTGCGAACCGCTCCCCGCGTCACTGTGATCCGGACTCATGTCGTACACGTCTCCCATGTGCTCGTCCTTCTTCTTCTTCTTCTTCTTCTTCTTCTTGTGGCTCTCGCCATGTTGCGCCTTCAACGCATCGGCCAAAGCATCCGGTTCTCCGCCTTCGGAGAGCGACTCGAAGTCGCCATCGATGGAATCCTCGCTCAAACCATCCAGAATCGTCTCGCTCGCCACACTCGCATTCTCAGACTCTGGCTCTTCGTAATACAGACCGCAGAAGTCATCCTCGTTGAATTGAACGGTGTTGATGAAGAAGGGCAACGGACGGCGGTTCCAATAGTTGGTCGTGATGAGAGAAGAGGCGTCTACTCCTTGATGCTCCATTGACTCACCATGTGCGCCATCCACCACCGTTTCCTGAGAAATGTAAAGACCAAGAACGTGCGTGCCAGCAGCAATAGCCTCAGTGTATTTGGGAACCAACAGCGCTTCAACCTCCTCCTTGGCAAAGTCTCGCACTGGTTTCGCGACTGGCGCCGCCTGTGTCACTGTAGCCGCTCTCTCATCATCATCATAGACTCTATTCTCCACAAACTGCGACGTAGATAGCTGAATGAATGAATTGAAGGTGTTGTGCAGGCGTACACTCGTGCTTTGCGCCGCATAGTCGAGCTCGTCCACTTGATTGAGCAAATCCTTCGTCTTATGGTCCAAAGCAGTAGATAAGGCACGGAGATAGTTCAATAGCTACAATATGCATCAGAAAAGAACATTGGTTAGGCATAAAGGGCATCAAGAAGGAACAACGACTGCCAAGAGATTCGAACAGATTGAAAGGGCAGTTTTCCAGGCACGGTGACGCTAAAGAGATGGATAACTCCGAAATCCAGGTGAACAATAACGAATTGAAGAGGGAGGGACGTACTCCACAATCAGAAGCAAGCGACCAATTCGAAGATCCATGTCTCAAATCCGTAAGAGTCCATGTGGCGTTTGCAGCTGGTTGCGAGGGGGCAGCAACCGGCGCGCCAACTACATCGTCGTGTGGCTCCAAGTCATAACCATCACTCATGTTTGTTCTGCTCACCTGTTCAGGCGGAGAGGCAAACGGCAACTACCAGAAAAGTCGAAGCGGGCGCCACATTTCCCATTTGGCGGTCCAAATAGAGAAATCCTTCTGGCATCGCGAATAGCGCAGTTTGGCCTTCAGCCGCGGTTTGATCGCACCCAAGTGGCACACGGTTGGTTTGAAAGAGAATGGAGAGATATGTAGTTCTAGAGATATGAAGTTTTATACTCGTAATAACTGAATGGGAGGAAGGCCAAACCGCGGCTTAACACTCTTACTGTCCAGGCTGGCCGCGGTTGAAGGGAGGCCAAACTGCGCCATTCGCAATGCCCCTCTCGAGGCCGAACCTCAATTCAATGCTCTTATTGTCACGTCTATCTTCATCACAAGTGTTTTGCACAATACCACACGAGCAAGAAGTGAATGTACTGAGATAAATGACGGTACATATCCCCAATCTCTCTGTGGCAAGGTCCTTCAGAGAGAATCGGGTCGTTTGACAGTCAAGCGCTGTTCGCTTTAGTACTGAAGGTTCTCGCTCAGTTTGCCATATTCCTTGTAAATATCTATAGTATACAATGCCATGGCCACGTGAATACAAAAGGAACTAGAATACGGCCAGAAAGAGGCATTTTGTCGGTTCAAACGACTCTCAAACAAAAACGTACACGCATTGACATGCACATCGGTAGTCGAACTTCTCATGATGATAAACTACAAGATGAACCTCATATGACAACTTTCTCATCTTTGATCTAAAGAAACCTGTCAATGTAGAGCACCTATCGCCCTCAGTCACCTTAACTCCATGATTACGTGCCACAACCACTGCTCCTGTCACTAGGGAGTTCTTGTTGCTCGTTTCAGGTATAAGCTTATGCAACAAATCAGTTGTCAGCCAAGTAGAACCAGCAAAGGCATCAATGAAGTCATCAACAGGCGTTCTTTGGATGGCCTCTCTTCCGCGCTGCGCAGCTCGTCTAGCTCTGCACAGACCACGTCCTTTGGGTCAGACAACTTATGTAATGCAGTATGTTCTATCGTTTAATGGGTGTAAGACGTGCGTACGGTCTGGCACTCATGAGGGCGCACAGAAGACTGGCTTCAGAGAGACGAGTGGTCTAGACCTTGTGCGGTTACCGAGTAACTCGCTAATTACTCAGTTTTCCGTCCTGCTCATTGTGTTCTTTGTTAGCATTTACTTCACTGCTATTCATCCCAACAGCAACGACTGGAAATTCCCCTCTAGCATCAGCTACCCTCGTAGCATCACTGGTAGCTCTGGCAAACTCCTTGGAGCCACGTGAGGACTTGGTACTGCGAAAGGCATGATTCTACTGATAGCGACAGCCAAACCTTGATCCCAATTACACCCTCCTTCGTTCAAGGTCTTACAAACCCGTCGGAAGAAGGAGACGTCACTGCGGAAGTCGCCAACGAAGAACAAGGAGAAGTCGCCACCTGGTCGCCACTCGCCAGGGAAGCAGGGAAGTCGCCAACGAAGCAGCAGAGCTGGATACTACCCAAGAAGAAGAAGAAAACAAGAAAGGAC
>Ga0307375_10006794_pt1 | contig 10542 bp, 11 predicted proteins | sample TR1MG_FD_202531 | JGI IMG/M metagenome (GOLD analysis project Ga0307375, IMG submission 202531) | Soil microbial communities from Risofladan, Vaasa, Finland - TR-1 | ecosystem: Environmental > Terrestrial > Soil > Coastal area > Acid sulfate soil | place: Finland: Risofladan, Vaasa | collected...
GCGAACCTTTCGCTGACTGACTTTGCTCGTCATAGCGGGCCTGATTTAACAGAATCGACGATGCCTTGAGGTCGCCTGCTGCGGCTTTATTGACGATCTGCTTGGCGATGATCCGTCTTTTCTTGACCCGACTTTTCTTGCCATTCTCGTTGATGGGCACGACCGTGTTGAGTTCGCGGTCAATCTCCGTTGCGAAATTCAATGATCCTTTGGGGCGACCATTCCGGTTACCACTTTGTCCGGCCTTGAATTGCGCGGACTTGGGTGGCCGCTTGTAACCGATTTCATAGTCAGGCTTGTTAGTCTGCTTAGCCATGATGCACCTCCGCAAGGGCGGCGAGTTCATCAAAGCGCTGGCCGGATTCGGCATGGATCGCGCTGTCGCCGCTATGCGCTTGCCAGCGCCTGATTGCGGTGTCCACATATAAGGGATCGATCTCCATGCCATAGCAGATCCGGCCCACCCGCTCTGCCGCCAGCAGGGTGCTGCCGCTGCCCAGGAAACTGTCCAAGACGATGTCACCGCGTGCCGAACAGTCCAGGATCGCATCGGCGATCAGTGCGACCGGTTTAACGGTCGGGTGCAGTGCAAGCAAATTTTCCTGTCCACGCTGACGGGATAGGGTATTGGCTCCCGGGTAATTCCAGACGTTGGTCCTGTACCTGCCATATTTGCCCAAATCCACATTATTCCTGTGTGGGGCGGTGCCGTGCTTGAAAACAAACACCAGTTCGTGCTGGCTGCGATACAGCGATCCCATGCCACCCTTGTCCTTGACCCAGACACAAATATTCTTGAAATCAGAGTAGGCTTGCTTACCCGCAGCCATGATTTCAGAAACGTGCCGCCAGTCCATACAGATGTAGTGGATGGAACCGGGATGGCTGTGTGCTGCCAGGAGTTGGAGCGATTTCGTCAGGAAGGTAGTGAATTCCGCTTCGGTCATTTCGCCGGACGCCATGGCGAACTCACGGTGATCTTGTCCTGTCACGTGACCTTGGATCGGCACGTTGTAGGGCGGGTCAGTGAACACCAGATTTGCTTGTTCACCTTGCATCAATGCTTCAAACGAAGCGCTTTCTAGCGCATTACCACACACGATTCGATGTTTGCCAAGGAGCCAGAGATCACTCAGTTGGGTGATGGGGGGATGATTTTGAATGGGCGGAATCTCGTCAATAGCATCGGGTTTGCTTTCGAGGGAAAGGCCTTCGATGCGCAGATCGATTTCACCCATGGTAAAACCGGTGTCTTCCAGGTTGAAGTCAATATCAAGTGCAGATAGTTCGACGAATATCTCGCCTAGTAGTCTTTCATCCCAGGTTGCGTTCTCGCATAAGCGGTTGTCGGCAATGGCGAAGGCGCGAGCTTGCGCCTCGTTCAAGTCATCGAGCCTGATGATGGGGACTTCATTCAATCCGATCGATTTGGCGGCCAAAAGTCGACCATGGCCGGCCAGAACTTTATTACTGCGGTTTATTAAGGCGGGAACGTTGAATCCAAAGCTTTTGATGCTTCTGGCGATCTGCCTGATTTGTTTGTCGCTATGTTCTCGAGGGTTTCGTGGATCTATTTGGATTGCATCAATAGGTAAATATTCTACATATAGGGACGGGCGGGATTGGCGCATGATTTTCTCCTTGATGTAGCATGGGAAAACCTCCCAAGCTTGGAGAAAATCTTAATTGGTCAAATTCGCGCTATCGGCTTAGCGCGAGGAAACTTTTTTCTTGGCTCTGGATAGACGATCTTTCAGACCAGCGATCGAGGCGTTCTTAATCTTACCGTTGCCATTATTGAATGAGATTACCCCATCTTCCATATCGTTAATAAAATCATGATCCATTTGATTCATTAACTTATCTAACAATTGACTGTCAGTAATTTTGGAATTGAGTTGAACGCACGTGATAATATATTTCTGCAATGCATCTTCTTTAACTGCCTTGCCACCCTTTTGGGCAAAATACTTCATTGATGCGTTGTGATTTTCCTCGGCATCAGCCAACGCCACCTCGAGCGATTTCTTCCAGTATGTAGGTAGGAGATTTTCACAATTCGAATTCATCGTTTTTAACGCATTTCCAACGATGAAATCATTCGTAAATCTTTTTTTCATGAGAACACGCTGGACTTCCCAAAATTCCGAGTTTTTCAAATTGATTGCGACGATAGTACTATTTGTTTTTAATGGATTCATTACTGGCTCCAAAATCAATGATAAATTTTGTTCGATCTAAATTCAATCTTCGGCAGGCTTGATTTGACTGAACAGTGCCGGGTCGACCAAATCCTTCAATGGGACATTCAGGGCTTCGGCCAGCTGGCCCATATTGTCTATAGAGATATTGCGTATCTCACGTTCCACTTCGCTCACATAAGCGCGGCTCATTCCGGCCTTTAGAGCCAGTGCTTCCTGGGAAATATCCTGCATGCGTCGATATCGGCGCAGATTTTTAGCAAATACCTGCCTGGGCGTTAATTTTGCTGGTTTTTTCATGTAACCAGCTTCGCCCAAAGCCTGTATACAAACAACACTGTATTGAGTACGTATGGTAAAGTATAAGTGTCATTAAGTTGTTTATATTAACTATTCTGATCTTGATAAATGTCTATATGAAAGCACCTCATGGTTGATAAGGATGCCATCAAAAAAAGACTGGATACCAGCCTGGAATCCGAGGCAGCAGAATTCCTTGTTCTAGCTTGGCTGATGCTCAATAAAATTCCGACCTTCAAAGCTTATGTCAATTATCCTGGCTATGACTTAATCGCTACCAATGCCGAGAGAGGAACCCAAGTAACCATTCAAGTGAAGAGCAGATTTGTTACGGATTGGGACGGCTTTATCATTAATAATGATAAATGTGACTTTGTCGTATTTGTGGCACTTAACAGGCGATACAAAGTTAAGAAGAAGCAGGGGAGTGGAGAATCTGATCCCGAATTCTATATCCTGCCGATTGATTGGGTTAAAAGGGTTCGTGATCCAAACAATAAATGGGGCAAGATTACGAGAAGTAGATTATTGGGTATGGGTATTCAAGATTATAAAAATCAATGGGGTCAAATCGCGGCTGCATTAAATAGTTAAATATATACACCTCGCATAACATCGACCCCAATTAGTTGCTCACATCTTGGCATAGGCCAGACATGGCATTGGTCACCAAACTTCCCGTCACTCAATATCGCGTTGTGTAATGGATATCTTGTGAATGACATCACCAAGGCAATCGGGATGCTGTATGAACATAACGAGATTCGGAATCTTGCTGCTGAAGTTCAGCCTGCTACGTGATGTAATTCCTTCTCATGGCTCTTTCTTTCCCTGCATAGGCAGCTTAGCCACAAGTAGTCATTCGCTCCTGACCATACTATTATGTATATAAGGACAGACGAATTTGAAAGGTAGCAGCCTTTAATGTGCACTAATAATCCATGCCGACAAAAATATTCAACTCTCAGCTATTAATAATTATCTGCCTGTGCCTGCTTCACACACAGGTTCAGGCCGCAGAAGTCACCGTCCAAAAAAATAACGAAAGCGGTCTGCTGACATGGACATCAAAGGACAACGGCTTTAGCATAGAACTCATCCAACTGAATCCTGACTTTGTTCGTGCCGTATACAGCAAGCACGGCTTGCCTGCTGATGAGGTCGAGCGAATCGCCGGTTACTGTGATTTTGGCACTATTATCCAGAACACTTCACAGCAGCAATTAAGTTATCGGGTTTCGGACTGGCGCTATATCGATAAAAACGGTAAAGCTTATCCTGTCAAAACCAAAGCCCAGTGGCTCGAAGAATGGCACAAAGCAGGCATCACTTTTGCTTGGACATTACTACCCGGAACTGGTGACTTTGGAATCGGTGACTGGCAGCAGGGTTTTACCACCATACAAATAGACAGAAATGAAAAATTTGACCTTATTTACACCTGGACACTTGATGGGAAAAAACACCAGGGGAAAATTGAAAACATGAGCTGCGCACCCGCCAACCTTTCAACAAGCCTGACCACACAGTGACAAAACCTGCTATGACCTTACAAACCGTTATGCCATTTAAATTTTTATCGGTGTTGCTATGCTGCCTGCTGATGTATTCAGCGCAGGCCGCTGAACGTCAACAACCAAAACTGGGTTACACATTAACAGCCATATCAAAACCCATTCCAGCGCCGGACTTTACACTTGAAGATATAGATGCGAAAAAATTCAGTCTAAAAGACTATCGAGGAAAAGTAATATTGCTCAATTTCTGGGCCACGTGGTGTCCGCCTTGCCGAAGAGAAATGCCTTCCATAGAACGCTTGAAACAAAATCTCAAGGGCAAGGATTTTATCGTTCTTGCTGTTAACCAGATGGAAGACAGTGACCAAGTTTTTACTTACACAGGCGAGCTTGAAGTTGCCCCGACATTCACCATTCTGTTTGACAAAGACAGTAACGTGGCTCGTGCTTATAGTGTGCAGGGCTTACCAACTACATATCTCATCGACAAAAAAGGAAATATACGTTTCCGAGCTATTGGTGGGCGTGAGTTTGATCATCCTGAAGTGGAAAAGCAGATTCTGCAGTTGATGCAGGAGTAGGCATTTTGCGCACTGACTAGTGCGCAATCGTCATCTCCGCGAAGGCGGATATCAAAGCGCGAGGCGGATCCAAAACCAGTTGGAATTCTGTTTTCAGTCAATTTCTCACTTGACGCTAATTCTGGTTCATCCGGCGATAAGCCGGACGCTGGCAGGAGGTTTTCCTCAGCTGCGATGGCTTTGATGCCGTTGCATTCGCCAGAGGTGAGTATCGCAAACCAGTCATGTGCTTTGGCGATCAAGACAGACAGTACATCTTGGTTTGAAATTCTTCCTTGCATGATCTTAAGCAACGATTCAATTGCCAGCCTTGAAGCCGCAAAATGAGGCGGACAGTCAGCAATCAGGCGGACAACTTGGCGCGTATCTATCAAGCCGCATTGTAACTGTGCGCTTATGTGTATGCCCGCACCCTTGTTGTGCGGGCATACAAACTGCAGTTGTCTTTTTCTCTTTGCAATCATGTGCAGAAAAACATTTTTGTGTCTGGCACATAAAGTGCTGTAGGTACTTATGTTGTTCAACCATTTCAACCAGGAGAAATTGCAATGCTTAAAAATCAGAAAAACCTTAACCCGTCAGAGCAGACTTACTTCAGGAAACTTCTTTTGCCACTAAGTCGGTTGTCGAAGGCTTTTCTCAGCGCACTCTTCGCAGTAGTCATCGCCAGCCCTGGGTATGCAGCAACTGAAACGCTCACACCTTCGAATGCGTGTCTTGCATTGCAGGCGAAATTTCCGCAGCTAAAGGGTAAGACGCTTGTTGATGCGATAAATCCACATACACCAGGTTACGAGTCACTCGACCCCAAAGACCCCAGCAAATATATTGGTTTCGATATTGACCTGGCAGAGGAGTTGGGGAGTTGCCTCGGGTTCAGTGTTACCTATAAATCTGTTGCTTTCGCGGCATTGATTCCTACGATGCAGAGTGGGCAGGCGGATTTAATTATCTCAGACATTTATGCAACTGAGGACCGCGCTAAAGCAGTTGATTTCATCACTTACTCGAAGGTTTCTGATGGTGTGCTTGTTGTAAAAGGCAATCCCAAGCATATTTCCGGTATCGACATATCGATGTGTGGAACAACGGCCGCAGAAAACACCGGCTTTGTCGAAGTACCATTGATTGAAAACTTGTCCGGCCAATGCAAGGCCGCAGGTAAGCAAGCGCCCAGCTTACAGCTGTACAACAACAATGCGGACTGCATTCAAGCGATCTTGGCGGGCCGAGCAGATACCTACATCAATGACGTTAACACGGTGGACCAAGCGGTTAAAGCTTATCCAGATAAGCTTAGCAAGGCACTTGCCGTTACCTTGCCCTACTTTATCGGTATCGGGGTGCCTAAGGATAATCCTCACCTCCGCGATGCAATCGTAGCTGCGCTAACCGAGATTCAAAAGAGTGGAATGGAGACCGCTTTGCTCAAGAAGTGGTCGCTTGATGTAGGAGCTCTTGAGGCTCCACGGTTAATCACCAGCAAATAATTCAGCGCGGCACCCCCCCCCGGCTCTGTCGGGGGGTCATTTAATTCGATTGGCACAAATGGAACTTTTCCTGCATTACCTTAGCCTTGATTACCTCCTTCAAGGGATTTTGCTCACGCTCGAAGTAACTGGGCTGGGCCTTGCAGGGGGATTATTTTTGGGCATGATACTGGCGGGCATGCAAATGTCTCGCCATGCCTGGTTGTCCGGTTTCGCCCGGACTTATGCCGTCATCTTTCGTGGTACGCCACTTATTTTGCAGATGGTATTTGCTTATGATGCGCTACCCCATATTGGATTGAAACTCAGCGCGGTAGCCGCAGGTGGACTCGCATTGGCTGCCAATGAGGCTCCATTTATCGCTGAGATGCTGCGTTCCGCGGTGTTGGGTGTCGATCGGGGGCAAGTCACGGCGGGTCATGCCATGGGTCTATCCTCCATGGCCATGATGCGTCGCATTATAGCTCCACAGGCTATCCGAACCATGATTCCAGCCATCGGAAATGAATCTGTTAGTGCACTTAAAAACTCTTCTCTTGCGTCAATAATTTCTGTCCCTGAATTGACTCTGCGCAGCACCCAACTTGCATCGTCGACTTTCGATTTTTTCTCTATTTTCTTTGCTTCCGGGGTGCTCTACCTATTGCTCACCAGCGCAATAGGCGGATTGCAATTAGTTGCAGAATATTCGCTTGATTTGGACCGAACACCATCGCAACATCCGCTGTTGCAGTGGTTCTCCAGGTTCTTTACGAGGAATGTGAAGGGATCGACCGAGCCCGCTCAAGCAAAGAGTAATGTTGCTCCAGAACCTTTTGCTTTGGATGAGCAAACTGTTTCATCCGCCGCCGTGACTCCCATAGGGCACAAGGATCGGGCAGAGCGTTCGGCCGAGCTTTCGCAGGGAAAAATTATGGTTCAGGTTCAGAACCTTTCGAAGCGATTTGGCAAAATTCCGGTACTTAGCGGGCTGGACTTGACGGTTCGGACGGGAGAGGTCGTAGCGCTTCTGGGTCCCAGCGGATCGGGAAAAAGTACGCTGCTTCGCTGTATTAACCGACTTGAGGAATGGGAAGATGGTGTCGTTCGAATTGGCGGACGACGGGTCGGATACTCGGAAGGCGGAATAGTATTAACACCGACTGAAATTGCCAAACAGCGTGCCGATCTCGGTGTGGGTATGGTGTTCCAGCAGTTCAATTTGTTTAGTCATTTAACTGCTTTGGAAAATGTAGCGGGACCTCTGAGATGGGTTCATGGAATGTCTGAGGTGCAGGCCAATCAGCGTGCACACGAATTACTGGAACGCGTAGGCTTGAGTCACCGCGCCAATGCTTTGCCTCGACACCTCTCGGGTGGACAACAGCAACGCGTGGCGATTGCGCGTGCGTTGGCACCACGGCCGAGTGTTCTGCTGCTGGACGAACCGACATCTGCGCTCGATCCAGAATTGGTCAATGAGGTGTTAGAGGTCATTCGGAAATTAGCCACTGAAGACGGTTTGACCATGATCATTTCGACGCACCAAGTGCGATTTGCAAGCGAAATCGCAGATCGAGTGGTATTCCTGAGTAACGGCATCGTGACAGAGGAAGGTCCCGCCAACGATGTACTGACACGTCCTAAGCATCCCCTGACAGCCCGGTTTTTGAGTGTCATGGGAGCAGGCACAGAGTGCCCCACGGAGATTCCGGTATGACTGCCAGCAAGCAAACGTTTTCCTTTTCCTCAGACGATGGAGTCCCGCCCAAGGTGGGGCCCTTTGCGCATGCAACTCAATGGGGAGATCTTCTTTTCGTTACCGGACAAATGCCGACAGATCCTGCCACCGGTAAATTGGTGGGCGGCAATATTGTCGCGCAGGCCACACAGGTACGCTACAACCTCGAAGCCGTACTGTCCCAGTTAGGGCTAACCCTTGACGATGCTTTGATGGTACGTGTTTACCTCACCTCTTTTGATGATTACGCTGCATTCAACACTGACTATAGCAACTGGTTCAGCGGTCCGTTGCCAAGCCGAACTTGCGTCGGTGTCAATGGACTTGCTGTTGGTGCTCTCGTGGAAATCGACCTTATCGCAGGAATTCCCAAGAAAGCCTGATTGATAGGCGCTCTTGAATTGCTGACAAAAAACCGTAATTCCGCAATTTATCAATTAAAAAATCCGAAAACATCATGAGTAATCATAAATGCAGTTCAGATTGTCACCATGGCTCAACACCTGAGAATGACCATGAGTTCAAAGAGGAACTTGAAGTATCGCGTCGCGCCGTGATGGCTGAAGAAGGTGCTAGCGTTTCAATTGCGAAAATTGGTTCAATCGAGGCGCCCCCTGATGCCGGGCAGATCAAAGCTCGTCAAGCAAGTATATCCACACATCATTACATCCCGGCAAGCAAGGATACCGTTCTATGGGGGTACTTTAGCCATTCGGCCAAGCCAGTCGTCGAAATCGACTCAGGTGATTACGTGACGATCGAGACCCTTACGCATCACGCGAACGATGACGCCGAGCGAATGGTTCATGGAGATTGGGGGGCGGAGAGCGTATTTCATTGGGACAAAAATGGTAAAGCCGTAAACCGCCGCGGTATCGGCGAAATGAACGCTGCGGTTGGTGCAGGCGGCGGACTGGGCGTTCATATTTGCACCGGACCTGTTTGCATCAAAGATGCCTCACCTGGAGATGTCTTGGAGGTGAGAATTATTGATGTGAAACCCAGACCCAGTGCCAACCCGATTTATCAAGGCAAGACATTTGGAAGTAATGCAGCCGCCAATTGGGGTTTTCATTATGGAGACACAATAACCGAACCCAAAAAACGCGAGGTGATAACAATCTATGAACTCGATTCCTCAGGCGAGAGAAACTGGGCGCGTGCGGTATACAACTATCGCTGGACACCGCAAACCGATCCGTTTGGAGTGGTTCATCCAACAATTGATTATCCCGGAGTGCCTGTAGATCACCGGACTATCGCAAAAAATAGTGACATCTTGAAAAACATTCGCGTGCCGGTCAGGGCGCACTTCGGAACGATTGGTGTCGCGCCGAGCGAAGCTGAATTCGTGTCATCGATCCCCCCAAGCTATACCGGGGGAAATATCGACAATTGGCGGATTGGCAAAGGAGCGACAGTCTATTACCCGGTCGCTGTAGCTGGTGCGATGTTTTCCGTGGGAGATCCCCATGCTTCGCAAGGTGATTCAGAGCTATGTGGTACAGCAATTGAATGTTCGCTTACTGGCACTTTTCAATTCATTTTGCATAAAAAGGATGCCCTGGCAGGAACGCCACTCTCTGATTTACGGTACCCACTGCTTGAAACCCAGGATGAGTGGCTAGTCCACGGATTCAGTTATGCGAACTATCTTGCTGAATTAGGAAGCACTGCTCAAAGCGAGATTTTTGCCAAATCCTCCTTAGACCGCGCAATGCGCGATGCATATCATAAGATGCGCCACTTCTTAATGACAGCCAAAGGATTAAATGAAGACGAAGCAATCTCACTTATGTCGGTTGCTGTCGATTTTGGAGTTACCCAGGTTGTCGATGGCAACTGGGGGGTTCATGCGGTCGTGAAAAAAAATATTTTTATAGGATAGTAGTTTGAATGCTTTCGACCCTGAAGAGACGGACAGCATTGTTATTTCGCTGCCCGGGACCGGATGTTCATGTGGTGCAGCAATTGACCCGTTGCAGAAGTTCGATTTTCTCGGAAGCAGACGCTCAATGACGCTTGCTTAATTCAACTTAACCGAGAAACCAAGGTTAGCGCAGCCTCCCACTTTTATTATTTCCGAACTAAAGCCAAGCATATCTGCTCGGCAACAAGTACCTTGGACGATTTGCGCGCGGTATATTCCCTTGTGGTGCAGTACCCGGTGATCGTCACGGGCTGAACTTCAAAACTTGTGCCATTTTGACCTCACCCGCTTCTATCTGTGCGGCCAACTAGTCTGACTGATTTCCATGCATACGCTATATGACGTATTCAGCTTGCGATACGTATCCCTCTAAACTTGCCTCGTATTTCGTTTGAACCCTTTTCACTTATATTTTCTTAATCAAACTTAGGAGTACGACAATGATACATAAATACTGCAGTAATTCGATTGCCACCAGTAATCGAAACTGGAAAAAATTCATGTTGGGTTTTGCTGTGTTGGCAACTTTTGCCGGTGCTTCGACCAGCTATGCCGGGCAAACTTTTCAAGCGGGGGACGACAAGTCGCTTTCTCTGGGTTTCGGCCTGAGGAGCAGTTTTACCAGTGTGCAAGATGGTGCACCCGATGGGACATCGCGTTCGAAGTCGTTCAATATCGATAATGCGCGCCTGTATATCACCGGCCATCTCAACAAAATGATCAGCGGTACTTTCAATACGGAGCGGGATGCTGCGGGAAATATCGTGCTGATGGACGGATTTACCGAGTTTGCATTCAGCAAC
>Ga0307375_10006798_pt1 | contig 10539 bp, 11 predicted proteins | sample TR1MG_FD_202531 | JGI IMG/M metagenome (GOLD analysis project Ga0307375, IMG submission 202531) | Soil microbial communities from Risofladan, Vaasa, Finland - TR-1 | ecosystem: Environmental > Terrestrial > Soil > Coastal area > Acid sulfate soil | place: Finland: Risofladan, Vaasa | collected...
AAAGTGCCTGGTCAGCAGGTTACTCCTACTATGATCTCATGGTCATAAAGGTTTCCGAAGGCGATGTGTCGTTCTTTACCGAGCTACAGAACGATCCACGAGACCCATCAAGGTGTATCTTCAGCCGTTGGTACACGTATAGAAAAGAGTTTCGACCCAACAAAGATGATGTACCTGAGCTTTGGTTAATACCAAACAAAGAAGGTGCTTCAGTGCGCCTGGTTGATTGTAAGATATTTGCCTTCACTGATCCTTCGTTGGGTAAAACATCGTCGGCTGATTACTCGGCAATCGTTATTATCGCCAAAGCGCCTAGCAGACAGATGTTCGTTTTGGAAGCCGATCTGAAGAGGCGTCCACCGACGCAAATAATGGCGGATCAAAACGCATACACACTGGATTATGCTTTCTCGCGTTGGGGAATTGAGAGCACACAATTCCAGGCTTTCTTCGCGTCCGAGTCTGCGCGTGTGAGTATGGAAGCCGGTACTAATATCCCATTCATGCAGGTCAACCAGCAAAGCAATAAAGAGCTTCGCATACAATCGCTACAACCCGATTTGGAAAATGGTTACTTGCTTCTGCTTGAAGGTGGGCAGGATTTGTTGAAGCAACAATTGACCGAGTTTCCAGTTGGTGCTTACGATGATGGTCCAGATGCTTTGGAGGGTTGTCGTACTATAGCGCAGAAGTGGGAACCTATTATGAGTTCTGAGATAATGCAATCAGAAGCTCACGACTTTGGAAGAACATCCGTACCACATGGTTATAGACCAATTAGTTCTAGCGATCCTTATGCTGAACATGAAGCAAAGGCAATAGAAGAAGAGAATGCACGTCGTGCGCTGCAAAAACTTCCACCATTACAGGAGTCGGCGTTCGCTCCGCAAATGTACTGGTGAAAGGGGATAATGTGATTCATAGGACGATCATTCTTGCTGACATACATACTGGCAGTACCAGTGCTCTATGGCCACCTGAACAGCAATTGGGTGATGGTGGTATGTACACACTTAACAAAGTGCAGCAGTTCCTCTTAGTATGTTGGAAAGACGCTACACGCAGAATCATACGATTGAAGCCAGATGTGGTTGCAGTTCTTGGTGATGTTTTGCAGGGTAATAGTATCCGTGACGGGCAGTTAGTTACTAATCGTAGCGACATACAAGGGAGAGCAACGCTTAAACTATTAAGTCCGATAAGGGAGAAGGCACGTCGGTTTTTCATGTTTAAAGGAACGCCGTGGCATGAGGGCAAAGCATCTGAAAGTACAGGTATCTTAGCGCAGGCATTAGATGCTGAGGTATGTCCTGTGACTGGTGAGTATCTTTTCTGGGAATTATACTTACAGCTTCCAGGTGGGGACGAGCCTATCATACATCTTACACATCATATTGGTGCTACGAAGGTGTCATGGTATGAGGCCACCGTGCCTCTACGTGATACACTGATGTTGCTTTCAGAATTAACACGCTGGTACAAGGATGTATCTCCTAATGTGCGTTTGACTGTTCGGGCGCATCGACATCGTTGCATTGGCATCTATATTGCTCCAGACATTCACGCTTGGACGACACCATGTTGGCAGTTAAAAACAGCTTACGCATACCAGAAAAGTATCGTTACTCTACCACACATTGGTTACTTGCTTATAGAATGGGACGGTAAAGATATTGTGATTAAACCACGTCTATACACCGTACCACTTCCGCACGTGGAGGTTTTCAATGCAGATTGATTTGCGGTCTGATTTCACACTCGACGATCTTTTGAGTGCACTAGAGGAACAAGAGCAGGTTGAAAGTGGTAATTTTCACACAACTAATGAGTGGTGTGAAATTCTTGGAACATCAGGATACAAAGTCGCAAAACTGCTTCACCTTGCTTTAAAGAAAGGTGTACTCTTGCGTGCAAAACATCAAAGAGAAGGCTTAGATGGTATAAATAGACCGACACAAGTGTACGCTTTCAATGTGGAAAAGGTAAGTGAGGACGAAACATGATTCCATCAGTGACGATAATTATACCAACCTACAATGCAACGGAACATTTGAAGCGTTGCTTGTCAGCACTTGAGCGTAACACCGTCGCGCCTTATGTGACATTGATTGCAGACGACAGAAGCTCGAACCCTGCGTTTCGTGCTTATTTACGTGGACTTAAAAGTAGGTACAGTATTATCAAGTCCCACATTCGTAGGGGCTTTGCTGGCATCAACAATTGGGCTGTGGCTAAGACTAATACACGGTATGTGTGTCTGCTCAATTCTGATACTGAACCTGGCTATCAGTGGTTGACTTTCATGCTCGAAGAACTTGACAACAATGGGGATGTTGGTATAGTTGGTGCTAAGTTGATGTACCCTCCACAGAAAGGTTGGAGCCTTGGTGGTAGCATTCAACATGCAGGAGTGGCCCGTAATAGCGACGGGCTCCCATATCACATATTTGGTGGACAGCCTGCGGACTTTCCAGCGGCTAATGTGCGCCGAGAACTGAATGCTGTTACCTTTGCGTGTGTGCTAATCCGTCGCACGTTATGGGACGAACTTGGCGGTCTCGATAAGGGTTATATCATAGGGCAGTTCGAAGACATTGATTTCTGTTTTCGCGCTCGTGACAAAAATTGGAAGATAGTTTACCAACCCAAGGCTACACTCTTGCATTATGAACACGGCTCAGGCGAGGATATTGTTACGAAACACAGTATGCAAAATAGAAATCGCCTCATGCGTATTTGGGGGAACTTGGGTTCAGACGAGTATTTGTTTGAGTAGGGGGGAACAATGTACGAAATCTCGATCATCATTCCCGTGTACAACAGGAGAGAGAACCTGTACCTTACATTGTGCGCTCTGGATAGAGCACGTGTGCACTACGGCGAACCCCTTGAATTGATTGTCATGGACGACGGCTCTACTGACAGTCCACTTGACGTTATGTTGGAGTTTCAGAACAGATTTGCACTGCAATACCGTTGGCAACCACACGAGGGGTACAGACTTGCTCTTGCACGTAATCGTGGTTGTGCTATTGCACGTGGAAAGAACTTCCTGTTTATAGATTCAGATGTACTCTTGGTGCCGGAGTCCATAGCACATCTCAGCAACATTGCTCGTGCGAATCCTCAAGTGCTCATAGCTGGCCGCTATGATTGGATGGCACCCATGAGAATCAGCCCATTTGATGTTTATAATAATTGGGATAAGGTAGTTACTGGTACTCTCCCACCGAAGCAGATTGACAGTGAGCCAAAAGGCATCATCGGCGTCGATCCACGTTATAGGGAATCTCCAAGGTTGTTTGATGATGGAAGACCACAGGCTATATTTGCCACCTCATTGTTTGGCGGTGTGTTAATGTTTCCAAGACATATCTACGAAGCACTTGGTGGTTACGACGAGAACTTTATTGGACACGGTGGAGAGGATTGCGAGGTAAGTATCCGTGCTCAGAAGGCTAACTATAGAACCATCTTTACCAGCCTTGTTCACGGTTATCATGTATATCACGACAGGAATCAGTTGGCTAATCAAGCCACATGCAATGCCAACGTCAGGTACATAGCTTCTAAACACGATTTGGCCAGCGTCGGTTTGCATGTGTGGGAAGTTGGCGATGATCTTGGTATATCGCCCATAGGGTTGGAGCCACCGCGATGAGTAGAGTTCACTACATTGATCCAAGAAGAAAGATTCTAAGATACCCTGAGATTTTGGCCAAGATAAAGGGTGGTCAGAAGGTTTGGCCTATTAATGTAGAAATGGATTTGGCTAACTTCTGTAACCTTAAGTGCACGTGGTGTGACTTTGTATACATGCACGACCAAACCTACATGGACTATGATTTGGCGTGCAAGATTTTACGTGAACTTGCTCTCTTGGGTATTAGATCAATAACCTTTACTGGTGGTGGGGAGCCAACGCTAAATCCTGACTTTGCAAGGATTGCAGAGATTGCACATACGTCCGGCCTACATTTGGGGCTGTACACTAACGGCGTTGAGGTTGGCCAGCTTTTGTCTGTGCTTAACTGCTTTGACTGGATTTATGTGAGCCTTGACGCCAGTAGCCAAGAAACATTCCTGAGACTAAAAGGTGTAGACGCTTTCCATAAGATTTTAGACAACATAGCTACGTTGCGTCATTGCACCACATCCACCATTGTTGGTGTTGGCTTTTTACTCTGTGGCGGCAATTGGCACAGCGTGTCAGAGGCAGTGGACATCACTCGTGGCGCTGTGGATTACGTTCAGTTTCGTCCTGTCGTTGGTGATGTCGATTATTCATGGGTGACAGAAGCCCTTACGCTTTTGTCTAAGTATGATGACTGTGGTTGGATTATTTATTCTCCTGAGAGGTTCTTGGAATTACTTGACAACAGTTTGGGGGTATGGGTTAGGGGCTACAGTATTTGTAGAGGCTCCGAACTTGTCCCGTGTATAGGCGCAAGTGGTGAAGTTTGGGTTTGTCCAAATACTAGAAGTCTAAGAAAACTCGGAGACCTCAAGGATGAAAGTTTCGAACAGATTTGGTTGCGGAGAGCACAGCAATGTGTAGACGTTGGTTGTCGCGTGTCCTGCAGAAATCACTATCTGAATCAGACGTTGGAATATGTGTGTTCAAATGGTGTACATAGGGGGTTCGTATGAAACTGAGTGTGATTATTCCGGTTGCATCTGGTAGGTTTGAAAATCTGCGGATGGTTTTGACTAGCCTTACGTGTCAAACATTTAGGGATTTTGAAGTTATCGTCGTTAACGATGGCGGTGATAAGGACATTGAAAAGCTGTCTCGTGGCTTTGGTGGACTTGCTCTTCGCTACATTTGGGCACCAAAATTTGTTCCAGGTGTAAGCATACAGCCTCGCAACAGAGGCGCTTTGCTTGCACGCCACGACTTTTACGTGTTTGCTGACAGCGACGTGATTCTGCGCTCCGACGCTTTGGCTCTGTACGTAGAGGGTATGACTGTTAATCCTAGCCGCATCATTGCTGGTGTCTACCATTGGCTCACACCTATGCACGTCACTGCTAATGATGTCATCAACCGTTTCGACGACATAATTGCCGAAAAGCTACCTCCGCGTAAGATTGGTCTGCCACCAACACATAGCATCTGTCGTGACTATCGTATGGATACCTTTCTCGCTGTGGAACCACACGAGGTTTTTCACACTAAAGAGGTGTTGCTTGGCGCATTCAGTGGTAACATCTGCTGGCCGAGGGGTATCTTCTGGGATACTGGGGGTTTTTGGAACGAACTAAATGCTGGTCTTGTTGAGGATGGTGCGTCGGGTCTGGCTGCATACTTTGCAGGTCACTCTATTAGCTTTGACAGGCGAATAATTGGTGGACATCTTTATCATCCACGCAACTTGGCTTACATTATCAAACAGAGTCAAGTCGAGGTTGAAAAGTTTGAGCGCTTCTTTCACATGGGTAAGTATGCTAATGGTAAGCCCCCAGGAAGTTACAGAGGGTGGGAGGCACAATGAAGCCAAGATGCACTGTCATACTGACCTCGTATAATAGACCGGCCCTACTTAAGTCTGCAATTAAATCTGTCTTTGCTCAGACGGAGACGAATTGGCAGCTAATTGTAGCTGACGATAATTCTGGCCCTGGAGTTATAGACCTGTTGCACAAGCTCCTTGACGACGATCCGCGCTGTTCGTGGTGGACTTCTGATGTTTCGGAGGAGGATCGCCCAAAGCGTGTTCGTTATGCTGTTAACATTAACGGAGCGTTTCCAATGGCAAGGGGTGACATCCTCTTGTATCTATGTGATGACAATGAGTTCTATCCAGATTGCTTGAAGACTGTCTGTGATTATTTCGACGAGCATCCTGACATTCACGCCGCGTATTTCAGGCACCGGACGTGTGTGGTGGATTGGAAGACGGGCAAAATAATTGAAATGCACGGTGTACGTAGTGTTAGAGGCACAATAGACAAAGTGGCTTGTGGCGTGTTGGATCACAGTCAGGTAGCACATCGTAGGGAGATATTTGGTGATGGGTGGCCCGAAGAGCCTGTATATTGGGGTTGTGCTGATGGACAATTCTTTGATAGGATATTAGCCCAAGGGTATGCTTTCCATCACATTCCAGTGGAGTTGGCTCTGTACAAAGATTCTCCACAGACATCAATGTGTAGGCAAGTAGATCGTAGCGTGGCTTTTAAACGGCTCCGTGAGGAGGGAGATGTGTTGGACGCTAGGGATGTTACGAGCATACTGTTCGTGGTGTGGGATTATCCCATCCTGTTGGATCGTATAGTATATGGTCTGAGTAGAATGCCTAATTATTCAGCGACAACAGTCCATGCGGGGCGTTTGCCAGAGGTGATGCACCGACATTTTGATTTCGTTATTTTCTATCACCCCTGGCATGGGGATATTCCAACCAGTGTGGCTCGTGCCCTCGGAGACGTTTCGATTCTGTGGTCTGTAGAAAGTCCATATGAGATCGACATTATCGAACGCGCTGGTAAGGAGGTTGACCTTCTCTGGGACACTGATCGTAACTCAACTAAATATCTTGAGGGTGTATTGGGTAAGCGGGTGATTCACTCTCCGGCTTGTGTGTACCCTTCATCCGTTGGCTTTACGTCAGGGAAGACAATATCCAGTGACATTTGCTTTGTTGGCAACGCATTCCCTCTTAGAGTCAAGCTCATTAAGGAGGTTGCCGACGAACTTAAGGGTTATGATGTCCTACTTGTTGGTTCGGGTTGGAAGCAGGTTGCTCCGTGGGCTAGAACTGCTGAATACTATCATTCACCTGATTATATGGCTGCAATAGCCGGCGCAAAAATTACATTGAACGTACACCGCCAGAATGACATAGATCACGCCAATCGGAACAAGATATGTCCATCGTCACCCAATGGTCGTCTTTTCGACCAAGCCATGATTGGTTGTACACAATTGGTTGACTCTAGCAGGATTCCTGAATTGTGGGAATACTTTACGGACGACGAGATTGCAGTATTTGTCGATCCTAATGACTTTATGGCACAGATACGTGGTCTGCTGGAAAACACAGCAAGACGTGTTCTATTGAAGCGAAACGCTCAAATGCGTGTCAAAAGGAGTCACTTATTCGTGGATCGCTTCGCCAAAGCGATGCGTGAAACTAGGAACACAATATGATACAGTTGTTTAGGCCATATATTACGGAAGATGCCATCAATGCTGTGTCAGAAGTCTTGCGTTCTGGTTGGATAGGTCTTGGCCCTAAGACGCAAGAATTTGAGCAGGCATTTGCTGAGTACGTTGGGGTAAAACACGCGATTGCTCTAAACTCCTGCACGGCAGCCCTACATCTTGCTCTTATCGTTTCGGGTGTTAGTGATAGAGACGAAGTTATAACCACGCCTCTCACTTTTGTCTCGACGAATCATGCAATCCTATACTGTAGGGCAACCCCTGTGTTTGCAGACGTTGCCTTGTCAGATTGCAACATTAGTCCTGAGAGTATCGTTTCTCGTATTACGGAGCGTACGAAAGCCATTATCTGCGTTCATTATGGTGGCTACCCCTGTGACCTTGATACTATTTATGCGATAGCGCGTGATTACGGCCTGAAGGTTATTGAGGACGCTGCCCATGCAGCAGGTTCTATTTATCGCGGCAGACATATCGGCGCATTTGGTTTAACCTGTTTTAGCTTTCATGCAGTCAAAAACCTTCCCGTAGGTGATGGCGGTATGATAACAACCAACTCAGATGAGATTGCTACTAGCTTGAAGAGGCTGCGATGGTTGGGGGTAGATAAAGACACATATGCGCGTACTGAAGATGACGTTGGCACGTATGCCTGGAAGTATGATGTTTCTGAGCTTGGATACAAGTATCACATGAATGACATCGCTGCTACGATTGGTTTGGAGCAATTGAGGGAGTTAGAGAGATGCAATAGCTACAGGCGTTCTATTGCGTCCACATATGACAGCCATCTTAAACACCCAGACATTCTAAGGAGATGTCCACGCACTCCAGTTAGGACGGTAAATTCTCAGCATCTTTATTGGATACAGGTACATCGGCGTGATGATCTTGTTGCCAAGCTGAAAGGCAACGGAATTGCACCTGGTGTTCATTACCTGCCGAATAATCAGTTTCAAATGTACAAGTGTTTCCGTAGTGACACGCCTAATGCACAACTCGTAGGTGATACCATAATTTCCCTTCCCATGCACATGTATTTGTCCTATGCAGACGTTTGCAAGGTTGTGGAGGTCATAAACGGTGGTTGGTGAGATTACACTAGAGCCTTTGACTGATGATACTTTGGAGTTCGTTCGTCAGGTGCGCAGTGACCCAGATGTGTACAATTGGTTGTTCACACATAGGGCTGAGATTTCCAAGGACGCACAGCAAGCGTGGTGGAAGGAGCGAGACAAGCCACCTCCATATTATGTGGCCAGATGTGATGGAGTACCTTTTGGTTATGCAAAAATGTGTCGCCACGAAACTCTGTCTGGTGCGTGTTTGGGAATATGTGTTTCCCCTCCTTTTCAGGGTAGGGGATTGGGTGAAAAACTATTGCGACGGATGATTGAGTTAGGGAATAGTTTGGGGATTACATGGTTTTGGTTGTTTGTCTTTGCTAATAATGAGAGGGCAATAAACCTTTATCGCAAATGTGGGTTCGAAGAACTAAGCGTGACAGCGCCAATGTACTTGAGTTCAAATCTATCACATCCAGTACAAGTGATGGTAAAGGTAGGAAGGGTTTAATAATGACTAAGTTTGCAAGTCTAGTTGTTTTGTCATACAATCGCAGGGAGATGTTGCAGCGTAGCCTAGAAACGCTATTTGCAAGTACACATGCTCCATATGAATTGATTATCCTGGATGACAGCAGTGACCAGGAAACGCAGGATTACATCTACGAACTGGTTCGCGCCAAGAAAGTGTCAACGGCGCTCTTCAACTGTGGACAGAATATGGGGTTGGGTATTCAGGTCAACAGAGGTTTTCAGATTGCGCGTGGAGACTTTCTGCTCAAGCTCGACGCTGACCTATCTTACACCCCTGGCTGGTTGTCGCATGTTATGTGGTTGTTGCGATCTCACGAGAGAATTGGTTGCTTGGGCCTGTTCAAGTATTGGCATCCCCCTGTACATTTTCCAGACAAGCTAATTGCAGAACATTTCGAGAAGGAGCCTCACTTTTATGAGGTCATGGATTTCGTTGGAAGTGCTATTTGTGTACGGCGGGAAATTTATGAGATGTTTGGCCCGTGGTTTGAGGACGCGCCGCACAACTTTGGCGAGGATATAGCATTCAAGGATGCTGTGCAAAGTGATGGGTATATGCTCGCACTACCAAAGTGTGATCTCGTTCATAACTTTGGCTTTGGGGAGCATCTGTCCAGTCTTATCAAAGTGATTGACTGGAAGGGTGGAAATCACATTTACAACGTCCCATCGTTCGCGCCGCTTATTTTCAACCCAGGGAGTAAGTAGAATGCAGATTGCCCTTGATGTTGGTTGTGGTGATGCGCTGGACATTAATCGCGTTAAAGGATTTCAGTGGATAGGTTTGGACAAGCACGACTATTCTCACCTGTATCCGAGTGGTAGGTTCAGACAGCATGACTTGAAAGACCCGCTACCCTATCCAGACAGTAGTATTGTAATGGTTTGGTGCCATCACGTTCTTGAGCACCTTCCACCGCGCCACCCAATTGAGGACGTTGATTACGTAATTTGGGTCATCAACGAGTTTCACCGTGTGCTAAAACCCAACGCGCAGTGTCATCTTATAGTTCCTTGGAAGGAACACAAGAACGATTGGTATGATCCCACACATTATCGACACTTTGGTACGCACACTTTCAACTGGTTTACTGATACGAATTTGAATCCTGTGCGCACATCGGCTGGGGTGCATGGTCGTTGGCGCGAAATGATGAATGAAATCCGAGACGGATGCCACGTTTACGCGATACTCATACCGATCAAGGTATAGGATAGGAGAATTGACATGACAGTAGATGCACCTAAGAAAGCCGGTTTTATCGGGCGGGTTCTTGCAAAGATTCGTACAATGCTTAGTACACCACTTGTGCCTGAAACGCAGCCGACTTCCGCTATCGGCGTTGTAGAAGACAATCTGGATATGCTCTCGAATCTTTTCTTCAATATCTCGACTAAGCGCGTGAATGTGTACATAGATACTGAGGAAATGGATGAAACTGTTGACGAGGTGACTTCGGCACTTGATATTTTGGCTGACAATGCTGTTAACTCGGAGCAGGGTGCTGGTCAATCTTTCATCCTTCACTATGTCGGCGTGCCTGAAGCTCTAGTGAATAACATAGAGCAAATGCTGGCACGCACTAGGTGGGCAGATAAAGCCTACTCGTTTGCTAGGCAGACTCTCAAATACGGTGACTGTTTTATTCAGTTTGTCTTTGACAAACAATTCAATATTGTGCGCCTTATGGATATGCCTGCAAGCACTATGAGGCGAAATGAGGACAAACAGGGTTTGCTGCTGAATGGTAGTAAGCAGGGTGAATTTGCATT
>Ga0307375_10006799_pt1 | contig 10539 bp, 9 predicted proteins | sample TR1MG_FD_202531 | JGI IMG/M metagenome (GOLD analysis project Ga0307375, IMG submission 202531) | Soil microbial communities from Risofladan, Vaasa, Finland - TR-1 | ecosystem: Environmental > Terrestrial > Soil > Coastal area > Acid sulfate soil | place: Finland: Risofladan, Vaasa | collected...
AATTTCATTTATTTCCATGAAAATTGCAGTGGCATTGCTTGGAGCGACCATAGGACCGTGATCGACATGATAAGTATAGGGCGTAACGCCGCTATGTGCATACTCACCAAGAAGAATACTACCCGAAGAAATTGGTATCCAGGAATCATCTAATACAGCTTTATAGGAGACTATTCCGTAAATTTGGTCTCTAATAAATTCACCGACGGTTATTGTTGAAAATTGATCAATTTTCCATTTTAATTGGTCCCCTACATCGTTAAAGGATTCAGGCTCAGAATACGCGGGATCATCCAATAGAGTGACTTCCCATATAAAATCCGTATCTCGAACGTCATCAACACAGAATGAATCGCTGGGAAAATTTGGAGCTTTGCATAGTGGAATTGTAAGCAGAGAGAGGGTAAAAAGGAGGATTAAGGAACCAAAGATTAAGGAAGTTCTTAATTTCATATTTATTCCGACCTATTTATTTTTAAGTAGCAAAAACTGTTTTGTTAATCCTTATTTATCAATAAGGGTATTATACCTTTAAAAAATGGATCATCAATCTAAGTTGTGATAATTTTTTGTGTGGTTACAAAAAGATACAATGTAATTCGTTCCTTCTGCATTTCTTTCGCTAAAAGTAGCTTTGGGACTTGACTCTTTCTTATACCATAATTTTTAATGGCATTTAGACATTATTAAGTTAGAAATTGAGAAATTTTGAGGGTCAATTTTTGGTTGAAGTAGACGAAACGCAAATGCAGCAGGTTTGTCGTGACATAATAGAAGAAATACTTGAGGGACATGTTAAAAATAGAGCGGAGCTTGCACGAATCAAAATGAAAGTTTGTCGGAAATATAAGGTTTCAAAGTTACCGAGAAATGGGGACATTTTAGAAATTGCAACGGAGGAAGAAAGAGCGATAGTTCTCCCAATTTTAAAAACTAAACGTGTAAGGACTATTTCAGGGATTGTGGTAGTTGCAGTTATGGCAAAACCGTATCCTTGTCCACATGGAAGATGTATTTATTGTCCTGGGGGTCCAGAAGTAGGTGCGCCTCAAAGTTATACAGGACGAGAACCCGCTACGCTCCGAGCAATTCAAAATGCGTTTGATCCATTTCAACAAGTAACTAATCGACTCAAACAACTTGAAATAATCGGACATAATATTGATAAAGTGGAACTCATCATCATGGGCGGCACATTTTTAGCGATACCCGAAGAATATCAAGATTGGTTCGTGAAACGTTGTTTAGAAGCTGTATGTCAGAATGAATCAGATACCTTAACTGAAGTGCAACAAGTTTGTGAGCAATCGAAACATCGAAATACAGGCGTCACCATTGAAACGCGACCAGATTTTTGTAATCAAGTCTATATTGATCGAATGCTCAATTGGGGTGTAACCCGAGTGGAGATAGGGGTACAAAATGTGCGAGATGATATCTATGAGTTTGTTAAAAGAGGGCATTGTGTAAAAGATGTAATTGCAGCGACCCAGTACCTCAAAGATTCGGGTTTAAAAGTGGTATATCACATGATGCCGGGTATGCCAAGAAGTGATCGGCAAAAGGATATAGATGCCTTTGAAACAATATTTACCAATCCCGCTTTTAAACCAGACGAACTTAAAATTTATCCGACTTTAGTCATCAAAGGAACTGAATTATATGATTTATGGCTAAAAGGAGATTATAAAGCATATACAACTGAAGAAATTGTTCAGATTTTAGTAGAAATTTGGAAAAAATTTCCAAAGTGGATTCGGATCCAGCGGGTGCAACGGGATATTCCTGTACAGCTCATTGATGCGGGTCCAAATAAGAGTAATTTACGGGAATTGGTTCATGCCGAATTAGAAAAGCAAAATTTGAAATGTAATTGCATTCGTTGCCGAGAAGTGGGGCATGTTAAACTTAAATTTAACAGAGAGCCTGATCCAAATAAGATAGATCTCTCTGTTGAGAAATATTTGGCCTCAGGTGGAGAGGAATTATTTATTTCCTATGATGATTTAAGCCAAGATATACTAATTGGATTTGTGAGGCTGCGTATCCCATCTGAACAAGCGCATCGACTTGAAATCACTCAAGTACCTTCCGCCATTGTTAGGCAATTACATGTTTATGGACAAGTTGCCCCCTTCGAAAAATTAACCCCAACTCCAGATATATGGCAGCATCGGGGATATGGATTACAACTTCTGCAGACTGCGGAACGGATTGCAAAAGAAGACTACGATTGTAAAAAAATATTGGTTACTAGCGGAATTGGGGTGCGAGAATATTACTTTAAATTGGGGTACCATCGAGATGGTTCCTATGTTTCCAAATTCTTATAAAAGCAGCCCATCAACGAATTGATTTTCTCACAAAACATTTAAGTCTTACAAATTTATTTATATACCTATGGATGAGCAGCCTAAAAAGAAAAAGAAAAGTAGATATGACCCTTTGGATGCAGATAAAATGGATGAGCATCCTAAAGAGAAAAAGAAAAGTAAATATGGCCCTTTTAAGGCAAGTGAAATCGAAGCTGAATACGAGAAGCCAAAAAAGGAAATAAAGAAAAAATATGCTGAACCTTGGCTTGATCAAGAGAAAAAAATAATAGATAAACATGATAAAAGTAAAGAAAAATATTATGAAAATTATTATGATAAAGATTATGACAATTACTATGAGGGAGAAATACCAGACTAGGTTCTAATGTGGAATCAATCTCTCAAATTATTTACAGATTATTCCTTAAAATATTAAGGATTTGGCTGAGTGCAGTCGCATCTTGGCGTAATTTGTGCCCCGCATTCTTTAAAATAATAAGTTCTTTTGGTTCCATTGCTTTTTCATAGAGGCTATGGGCATTTTTTACATTGATTAAGTCATCTCGCCGCCCGTGGAGGATATATTTAGGCATAAGAATAGAGGCGATCCATTTAACCGGCATATATTCTTTGAATTCGAGTAACATTTGTGAATCATATTCCTTTTCGATTCGGATGCCTTCAATTTGGTTTGTAAGTTGGATCCCAAGTCTCAGTTCGCCTAATCTGGCATCATGCAAATCAGCAGGGCACGCACAAATAATTAAGAATCTAGGATATGTAGTTTTGTTTTGGTGAGCTACATAATATATGGTCGGAATGGTGCCCATACTAAAAGCAAGGAAGGCAACCCGAGATGGATCGATATACTCTAAATTCCAGATATAATTTGAAACCAATTCAAGATCTTTCGTCCAGTTCTTCAAACTAAAAAAGCCACCGGAACCCTTACAACCTGAAAAGTTAAAAATTAACGAGACCGCCCCCAAGGCACAAATTTTTCGACCTAATGAATCATACCCTTTCTCTTGAACCGGGGCAGGCGTGCTTGGTAAGCCATGGGCAATAATAACTGCGGGATTTTTCTTTTTCCCTTCAGGAATAAATAATACTCCAGAAAGTGTGATGTTATTACGTTTTAATTCAATGTTTTGCTCAATCATTTTTAGCCCTCGCCGTAATTTAAACGTAATTTTGTGTCAATTCTAATCAATTTATTCAATTTTTGGTTTGTCGAATCTATTTCAGCCACTTGATTGCCCAAACCAATAATGGATAAAACGCTTCTCCAAATTCGTCAGCTTTTTTCGTATATTGATAGAGCTTCTTACCATCTTTTTCAACTATTTTAATAAAATCTCGTTTTTCAAATAGTTTGAGAATACTTTTGACGGCTTCAAGGGGCAATCCCATATGTTCCATGATTTCTTGTTCGGAAAGTATTGTCGGCGTTCCCTCCTTATAACAGAGCATTTTCCCTAACGTGATAAATTTAAAGATTTCAATTTCTTCAACAAAAGTTAGCTCTTCCGATGTAAAAGTGGTGATTTCATTAATCATCGCTATCGCTTTTTTAAATAAATCGATATTTTCATTGACAAATTTTCCAGAAACCGCTGCCTTATTTTTAATCAAAAATTGTAGGAGCCCATCTGTTGATTGGGGACTTGGTTTCACTGAATCTTTGCTTAAATATTCCTCTGAAAATAATTTATCTTCAAATTTAAAAGCGCATCCCCGGGGATCTTCGTCTTGAATTCTGCCAAGATATTCAATTGTCTGCCCTGAAATCCCACAAGGACACTGCTCATCGGATACCTTGATAAAGTCTTCTGTTAAAACGAAAGCAGGCCATGAATGAGATGCGAAATCATAACAAACCCCAAGACCTCTATTACCATTTTTTAGAATTGAGAGATCATCCGGATTGACTGCAACGTGGTAACACCAGGGGGGGACGTGATACCGTTTATGTGAACATTCCATATATCCTAAAAGAATTTCTGTACATCCATATACGTCACGGATATTCTCAACTGGAATATCAAATGCATTTGAAATATATTTTTCCATTTCTGCACGCGTTATATTTGCCCACTTACTATCCTTTTGCCGTGGTTTCCACCCACCCCCCGTAACAATGACACCATCTTTACCCAGCGAAAGTTTGATATCATGCGCTTCTAAATAATCATATAATTGCGTTATAGTAAATGGAAAACCTATCAAATTTTTTACAGGCGCAGGATGTTTTATGAATTCTTCGATATCTTTCGTATTTGGTTCTATTATTGGTCTTGGATCATCTCCAAAAATAGCGCGCAGCCCGAAGAAATACTCATTATCTATTTGCGACATGACTTTCTTACAAGTCGCGGCAAATTTTAATTGAGGAACATCAGGAAGCATCATCAGCGTTGCCCCTGGTTTCATTTTGATATGCGTTTGAAGGAGGTATACCATTCCTTGGACCATCCAATCCATAGTTTTTTGGTCTAATGAAATCCAAAGAAGCGGTTTTCCCGATGATCCAGTCGAAGAAAATTGAGCGATAATATTTTTCCTCTTAACACTGCGGAATTGCGTTTTTCTCAGCGTTTTAAAAGAATCTAAGAGGGGTATTTTTGAAATATCGTCTAAAGTCTTTACCATGGTTGGATTAATATCTCTCCCCTCACAAAATTTGCGATATTTCTCACAATTTGTATAGTGATGGTTAAAGAAACTCTCTAGCAACGCATTTTGCCTTGTTCTCAGATCTTTAAGAGATAAATGTAGCATCGAGTTATCTTTCAACGCTTCATCGATTAATTGCTCATAATTCATATAATCCACTTGTTTTTTTTTTATATTTATTTTTTATATAATATTTTTAAAAACCGCAGCGGCTGTGTATAAGCGGTTTTCAGCTTCATCAAAGACCTTAGAGTGCGTTCCATAAAAAATCTCATCAGTAACTTCTTCCGGATGGCGAGGAAGGCAATGCATAAAAATATAATCATGGCTTGCATGCTTAATCAATTCAGTATTCACTTGAAATCCTTTGAAGGCGTTCAGCTTTTCAGCTCGCAGATTTTCCTGTCCCATTGATATAAATGTGTCAGTAACCACCACGGTTGCATTGGATACTGCCAATTTCGGATCATTTGAAAGGGAAATCTTAGCAGTTCCTAGTTTCTGGCAATATTTTACAATCTCTTCGACCGGTTCATAACCAATCGGACTTGTTACTTTCATATCTACGCCCATTTTCGCACATGCGATCATTAACGAATGACAGACGTTATTACCATCCCCAACCCATGCTACTTTTTGTTCTGCTAAGGTTCCAAAATGGGTTTCGATTGTCAAGAGATCCGCCAAACCTTGTAGTGGATGGTAGAGATCGGAGAGAGCATTAACAACGGGAATTCCTGCATATTTCGTTAATTCCACGAGATCTTTATGAGTATATACTCGGGCTAAAATGCAAGAAGCCATTCGGCCTAATACTAGTGCGGTATCCCGAATTGACTCATTTGTACCCAAATGAATGTCATCTTTGCTGAGGACTATCGATCTCCCCCCTAAGTCAGTCATAGCCAGTTCAGAGGTCACTCGGGTTCTCGTTGAGCGCTTTTGAAACACCATAATTAAGGTTTTTCCAGTGAGTGGCGCCTTTTTTTTATAGATATCTCGATTACATTTGAAATCTTTGGCTTCATCCAATAAAAAACGTAATTCTTCAGGAGTAAAATCTCGTAACGTTAAAAACGACCTGTTTTTCAGCATCAATCCATCCTTTTACGCATATGAACATCATTAGGTATGCAAATAGGAGTTAAATTTTTTGATCTATTTTAATAACTTTATTAAACAGATTTCAATCTTATGGAATTTGTGATAAAAATGCCGTCAAATCTAAAAATGTTCTCACCCGGAAAGATTGGAAATTTAACAATTAGAAATAGATTCATTAGATCCGCTACAGCAGAAGGCTTGGCAAAAGAGGATGGAACTGTGAGTGATAAGCTTATAGAGTTATTTCAAAGATTAGCCGAAAATCAAGTTGGATTGATTACCATGGGCTTTACTTATGTCATGGAAAATGGAATGGCGACGCGGCGACAAACGGGAATATATAAAGATGAGTTGGTGCCCGGCCTTAAGCGATTGGTTAAAACTGTGAAAGATCATCCCGATACGATAATATTTCCGCAATTAGCCCATGCCGGGAGGGAAATTTTTAAAGAACTTGCAAAAACACTAGATGTGATGGCACCAAGTGCAATAAGGGATCAAGCTACTCAGGTGAAGCCGAGGGAAATGACGCAAGAAGATATTGAAATATGCATTAAAAGTTTTATTGCCGGAGCAAGACGTGCCTATGAAGCGGAATTCGATGGGGTTCAGCTTCATGTCGCCCATGGCTATTTATTAAATGAATTCATCTCGCCCCATTTTAATCATCGGTCAGATGCATATGGCGGATCTCTTGAGAATAGATTTCGAGTTATTAAAGAAATTTTACAGGGCATCCGAGACGAAGTAGATAAGAGGTTTCCCATTACCGTGAAATTAAATACAGTGGATTTCGTTACTGAGCCGCAATTAACAATTGAAGAATCAACGGTTATTGCGAAAAGAATGGTTGAAGAGGGGGTCGTAGCTATCGAAACTTCCGGAGGTGCCTATGAATCAATGTTATTGGGAAATTTTTCTCCAACAAGAGTCAATATTAAATCTAAAGAAGATGAAGCTTATTTTCTTCCCCAAGCAGAAATTATTAAAAAAGAAATTAATGTTCCAGTCATTTTGGTGGGAGGAATCCGATCGAAAGAGACTGTGGAAGAAGTATTACGAGTGGTTGATTTTGTAGCACTGTCGCGCCCCCTTGTACATGAGCCAGATTTAATAACAAAATGGAAAGATAATTTAACCTCGCGTTCGGGTTGTATCTCCTGCAATAGGTGCTTGACAGAACAAGGAGATCAGGGGCTCCGCTGCGTTTATTTAGAGAAAAAGCAAAAGCGTGAAAAAGTGTCATAAAATAAGCTCTTAAATACCAAGAAATCCTATAATTCAGTATGAAACGCATTACAATATACGATATACGCACAGAGAGTAGTCATTCAACCTTGGAAGCCTGTATAGATGACCAAGGGGATCTTGTATTGGAGGGCTATGATATTGGCGATTTCGTTAAAGAATATTGGGGCGATAGTGATTACGAATATTGGCTGAGGGTGAAGGCAGAACACGTCCCTGCCGTGTTATTATGGCTCATTCAAGAACGATTTAAGACGGATAGTGAGTTTCGGAACTGGCTCGATGCAAAAAAAATTCCCAGCCAATTTGATAATTATATTTAGTGCTTAAATATATAGAAATTACATTATGAATTATGAAACGCATTACGATATACGATAAAGAAACGGATACAAGTCATTCAACTCTGGAAGCGTATATAACTGACGAAGGGAATCTTGTATTGGAAGGCTATGATATTGGCGATTTCGTTGAGAAATATTGGGGCGATAGTGATTATGAATATTGGCTGACGGTGAAATCAGAAAATGTCCCTGCTGTGTTATTATGGCTCATTAAAGAACGATTTAAGACGGACAGTGAGTTCCGTGAATGGCTTGATGAAAAAAAAATTCCTAGCCAATTTGATAGCTATATCTAATTTTTACAAATTAATTAAAAAAATATAGAATAATTTAATAGATGAAGTGTTTTAATGAGAAATGAAATGAATTGGGAGCCAATTTTCGAATATAAAACATTATCGGCCAATGTTGACCCAGAAAGACCATGGCTGAAGTACTGGCCTACAAATATCCCTAAAAATATTACGTTTGATCCAATTTGCATTCATGATTACGTACGATTAGTTGCCCAGAAAATTCCAAATAACGTCGCATTCTACTATATTCCCGAAAATAAGAAATATACGTATCGAGAAATCTTTTGGTACGCGGATAAAGTTGCAAATGCCTTGTATGAATTAGGCGTAAGAAAGGGCGAATCGGTAGGCATTATGACGGGCAACAGACCAGAATTTGTCTTTTCATCTTTTGGAATCACACAGTGCGGCGCATCAATTTCCCCAATCAACCCACTTTTGAAGGATAGCGATATCGAATATATTCTTAGAGAAGCTGGAAACATAAATACAATTTTTGTGCATAAAAGCAATTATCGGGTGATAAAAAAAGCAAAGCAATCCATCGAATTTGACAATATTATTTTATTAGGCACAGATCAGCCAAAAGATGACGCAATTACATTTGAGCAATTAATTCAAGATAAAGATCCAGTGTCACCGCAAGTTAATATAGATCCATTAACCGATTTAGCAGCATTATTATTTACAGGCGGGACCACAGGGCTTCCTAAAGGCGTTATGTTGACTCACAATAACCTTGTAGCAGATGCCTTATGTTCGATCAATATGGAAAAAGAACGATATGAGAAGGAATTTGGGCGAGCAGTCGCTTTGGGAATTCTTCCTTTATGCCATACTTTTGGATTTGAAACTTTGATTATTGCATTGGCAGCAGGATCTATGTTATTGCTATACAATTCTTTCGATCCGGCTCAGATTTTGGCAGATATTGAGCAATATAGAATCAGACTTTTTGCAGGGATTCCGCTCATATTCAACCTTCTTATTCAGCATCCTGATTTTAAAAAAAGAGATTTAAGTTCCCTACAGGCAAGTGTTTCAGGTTCAGCACCATTACCACCTGAGTGGGCACGGAAGTGGGAACAAGGAACGGGGGGCTCTAAGATAGGAATGGGATATGGTCTGACAGAAACATCACCTATAACTCATATACAACCCCTTTGGCTTCCTGAAAAGAAATTAGAAAGCATAGGGATTCCGATCATCGATACTGACGCTAAAATTGTAGATCCTATCACTTTGAACGAATTAGAACCTGGACAAGTAGGGGAATTATTAATCAAAGGGCCACAAGTAATGAAAGGTTATTGGAAGAAACCAGAAGCCACAGCGAGGGTAATATTGGAGGGCGGGTGGCTTCGAACAGGGGATTTAGCACGGATGGATGATCTAGGTTATTTTTATATCGAAGGACGCACCAAGGATATGATTAAATATAAGGGTTATAAAGTAATGCCGCAAGAAATAGAAGAGAAACTGTGTGAGCATCCAGCGATCTTAGAGGTAGGGGTTGTAGGAATTCCTGATCCAAATATAGGTGAGACCATTAAAGCATTTATTGTGCTTAAGAAAGAGTATCATGGAAAAGTGAAGGAGGAGGAGATTATTCAGTGGGCTAAAGATAAATTAGCGGGTTATAAATATCCAAGGAAAGTTGAATTCTTAAATTCGCTTCCAAGAACCCCCGTTGGAAAGATATTCCGTCGAAAGTTACGCGAGAAGGAAGAATAACCTTCTTGTGAATAGATAATTTCAATTTTCAATATTTTCAGAATAATTTTAATTTCCAGATAGAGATTGACATGTATGGAGTCTCCAAATCTAGAACCATTTTTCCATCCGAAATCAATTGCAATTATTGGGGCATCCACGAAACCGTTCAAATTTGGGAGTCTATTTTTAAAAGCGCTCTTAGATTTTCAGTATGTGGGAAAAATATACCCGGTGAATCCAAGAAGAATTAAAATACAGGGGTTAGATTCGTGGAAACTGGAAGATGTTCCAGCCCCGATTGATTTAGTGTATATTACGGTCCCAGCGACCCAGGTACCAACAGAAATTGAGAAATGTAAAGGAAAAACGAAGTCAGTAATTATCTTGACGGCAGGATTTAAGGAAACGGGAGAGGAAGGAAAGCAATTGGAAGAGGAATCTGCTAAAGTTGCACAGGAGTGCGGAGTTCGGGTTATTGGTCCGAATTGTTTCGGAATTTACCATCCAAATGGTGGAATCACCTTACTTCCAGGCGGAGATTTTCCGAGAGAAACTGGAAATGTTGCAATGCTCTCTCAAAGTGGAGGACATTCCGTAAATTTCACCCTTTTAGGACAGAGTGCAGGATTGCGATTTAGCAAAGTAATTTCCTATGGAAACGCGTTGGATTTAGATCTCCCGGATTTCCTTGAATTTCTGAATAACGACGCGGAGACCAAAGTAGTAGCAGCATATGTAGAGGGAGTGAGGAACATGGAGAAATTGAAACAAGTGCTCGGGGGAATTAGCAAGCCGCTTATATTATGGAAAAGTGGGTTAACAGAAGATGGAGCACGAGCT
>Ga0307375_10006800_pt1 | contig 10538 bp, 11 predicted proteins | sample TR1MG_FD_202531 | JGI IMG/M metagenome (GOLD analysis project Ga0307375, IMG submission 202531) | Soil microbial communities from Risofladan, Vaasa, Finland - TR-1 | ecosystem: Environmental > Terrestrial > Soil > Coastal area > Acid sulfate soil | place: Finland: Risofladan, Vaasa | collected...
ACTCCATGATCCGGCTCTTCTCCATGGTGTGTGTAACTCGTTTATATACCACGCGGGATAACTACTTGAACAGGCTGCGGATGTAGTCGCCGAGGTTGCGCACCCCCCGGCGGAAGGTGTCCACGATGGGGTTCACGGGGTGGAGGGGACACGTTTCCCTCGGGGCCGTCCCGGAAAGGTACGCTTCCCGCAGCGTCTGCGGGCACGCGGTGGTGGCGAGAACCCCGGACTCCGGGTCGATCTCCGCGAACTCGATCCCGTCGGGGGGCCGCAGCGTCACGGGGCCGGATTCGGGGTAGAGGGCGCGCAGGAAGCGGGCCCAGATGCGGAGGGCGCCGCGCGCCCCGGTCACCCCCGTGTCCGCGCCCGAGTCGTACCCCACCCAGACCGCGCAGACCACGTCGGGGGTGTAGCCGACGAACCAGGAGTCGCGGTTCCCGTCCGTGGTCCCGGTCTTTCCCGAGGCGGGGAAGTAGACCCCCATCTCCCTCGCCGTTTTCGCCGTGCCGTTGTCGAGGACCCCTTGCATCGCGTACCCGGTGAGGTACGCCGCCCGCGGATCGATCGCGCGCTCCCAGTGGACCTTGGACGCGGTGAGGATCTCCCCGGACGCGGTGGTCGCGGAGAAGAGAGGGAACGGATCGTAGCGGATCCCGCCGGACGCGATCGTCGCGTAGGCGTAGGCGAGCTCCATCGGCGTCACCTCGAAGCTGCCCAGCGCCGCCGAGGGGACGGGGGAGAGGGGGGACCGGATCCCCGCGGCGCGGGCGGTCCTCACCACCTCGCCCAGGCCGACGTCCAGCGCGAGCCGGACGGTGGCGGTGTTCACCGACTCCTCGAGCGCCTTACGCACCGTGATCTCCCCGTACCGCTTCCCCTCGAAGTTCGACGGAGTCCACGGCTCCTTCGGCCCCGGAACCGTCACGGGCTCGCCGGAGACGATCGTGGAAAGCGTCGTCTTCCCCTTCCCCTCCGCCACCCGCTCCATCGCCGCGAGCAGGACGAACGGCTTGAAGGCGCTTCCCGGCTGCCGCTTCGCGTCGGTCGCCCGGTTGAACTGTGTCTCGCCGTAGCCGCGCCCCCCGACCATCGCGGTCATCTCCCCGGTCGCCGGGTCCACCGCGACGAGCGCCGCCTGCAGCGGCTCGCCGGCGGGCAGGGCCGTTTTCTCGACCTCCGCGAGCCCCTTCGCCACCGCCTCCTCCGCCGCGGCCTGCTGCGCCGGGTCGAGGGTGGTGTAAAAGCGGTAGCCGGTGCGGAAGAGCTTCTCGCCGCCCAGGTCGTCCTCGGTGACTCTCTGGATGTAGTCGGCGAAGTACGCGGCCATGTTCGCCGGGGAGCGCCGCGCCCGCGTCCGGACCGGCGCGTGGGAGGCCCGGCGGTACTCCTGCTCCCCGATCATCCCCAGCTGTCGCATCCTCGCGAGCACCGCGTCGCGGCGTTCCTTCGCCGCCGCCGGGACGCGGAACGGGGAGTACCGGTTCGGCGAGCGGATGACGCCGGCCAGCGTCGCGGCCTCCTCGAGGGTGAGGTCCGCCGCGCGCTTCGAGAAGTAGAAGCCTGCCGCCTCCTCGACGCCGTAGATCCCGCGGGCCCCCTCCTGGCCGAAATAGATCTTGTTCAGGTACATCTCGAGGATCGTCTTCTTCGGGTACCGCAGCTCGAGGGCGAGGGCGAGCTCCGCCTCGCGAAGCTTCCGGCCGATCGTCTTCTTCGGGGAGAGGAAGAAGTTCTTCGCCAGCTGCTGGGTGATCGTGGAACCCCCCTGGGCGAATCGCCACTCCCGCAGATTCCGGACGACCGCGCGCGCGACCCCGACCGCGTCGATGCCGTGGTGGGAGTAGAACCGGGCGTCCTCGGCGGCGAGCACGGCCTGCTGCAGCGACGGCGGCATCGCGGACAGGGGGACGATCCGCCGCGATTCCATCCGGGGGCCGAGGATCCGCCCGATCTCCTCGGGCTCGAGGTGGATCGAATCGAGCGGGACCCCGGCGTAGGAGACGATCGAGGCGACCCGCCCGTCGCGGATCCCGATCTCGACCGGGCCGCCGTTGTGCGCCAGTTCCTCGATCCGGTAGTCGCGCGTGAAGACGCGGATCCGGTCGGGTTCCACGGACCAGGTCCCGGCGACGGACGGCTTTCCCACGACCCTTTTGTAAGAGAGGCGGCGCAGCCGCTCGACGAACCGGAGGTTCCCGAGGTGGTCCCCCGTGCGGACTTCCGTGGGGCGTCCGTAGAGGATGGAAGGGACCTCCCAGGCGTCCCCGGCGACCCCACGCCCCACCTGGTAGTACGAGTAGGCGAAGTGGAGGAGAAGAGCCGCCGCGAGGGCCGGGAGGAGGATCCTGCGGATCAGAGCGTTCGCCCCGCCGCAGCGATGAAGGGCTGGAGCATCGCCATCGCCTCGGAGAACTTCGTGAAGTCGAGCGACTGCGGACCGTCGGAAAGCGCCTTCTCCGGCGAGGGGTGGACCTCGATCATCAGCCCGTCGGCGCCCGCGGCGACGGCGGCGCACGCCATGGGCGGGACGAGGCGCGCCACGCCGGTGGCGTGGGACGGATCCGCGATGATCGGCAGGTGGGTGCGCTCCTTGAGGACCGGGATCGCGGAAAGGTCGAGCGTGTTCCGCGTGGAGTCCTCGAAGGTCCGGATCCCGCGCTCGCACAGGATCACCTTCTGGCTCCCCTCGGAGAGACAATACTCCGCGCTCATCAGGTACTCGGTGACCGTCGTCATCATCCCGCGCTTGAGGAGGATGGGCCGCTTCGACTTGCCGATCCGCTTGAGGAGGGAGAAGTTCTGGACGTTGCGCGCCCCGACCTGGAGGATGTCCGAATATTCCGCGATCCGCTCCACGTCGGCGGGGTTCATCACCTCGGTGACGATCGGCATTCCCGCGCGGTCCCCCGCCTTGCGCAGGATCTTGAGGCCCCTGAGCTCCAGCCCCTGGAAGGCGTACGGGGAGGTTCGCGGCTTCCACGCCCCGCCGCGCAGCACGTGGGCGCCCGCCTTCTTCACGGCCAGCGCCGTTTCGATCATCTGCGCTTCGCTTTCCACGGAGCAGGGGCCCGCGATGACCAGGAGCTGCCGGTCCCCGATCGTCACCCCGGGGGCGATGCGGATGACCGTCCGTTCCGGTTTCACCTCGCGGCTGGCGAGCTTGTACGGCTTCAGGATCGGGACGACCCGCTCCACCCCGGGGAGCGACTCGAGCCCCTGGAGGACGTTCTTGCCGCGCTCGTCCCCGATCGCGCCGATGACGGTGCGTTCCTTCCCGTAGATCGGGTGCGGGGTGTACCCCAGCGCCTTGATCCTGGCGATGACGGAGCGGATCTCTTTCGGGACCGCACCCGCTCCCATGACGATGATCATGAATATCTCCCGTCGGCACGTCGTATATTGATGTACAGAGAAGGCACCATTATATGGATTCCGCCCCTTTCTTTCCACCTCGACGGGCGGTATCCTCGAATCGATCCCCGGGTCGCCGGGGAAAGAAGGAGGGCAGCATGAAGAAGCATCTCGCCTTCGCGCTCGCCGGGTTGCTGGTCGCCTCGACCGCCGCTACCGGCCTCGCCGCCGAGTACGACCGGTACGAACGGGGCCCCGGGGCGTACGCGCCGGCCCCGCCGCCGCGTGGGGCCCCGCCTCCTCCGTTCCGGCCGGCCGGGTTCCACGCGGGGCCGTACCTGTTCGGGAACGTCGGGATCTTCGAACCCAGCGATTACTACACCGATTACTACGGGACGTATGGGCTGTCGGGATACGGCTCGGATCTCAGCGGTAACGTCGGCTTCGGCTCCCGCGTGAGCCCGATCGCCGCCATCGAAGGGACGGTCGGCTACTTCTCCGCCGAACGCGGGTCCGACAAGGCGTCGGTGGTCCCGGTGACGATCGGTGGGCGGCTCATCTTGCCTCATCCGGTTTTCGAGCCGTATTTCGGGGGCGGGATCGGGGTCTATTTCGCCAGTCTCGAGGAGGAACCGTTCTCCTACACCTCCAGCCTGTACTACCCGGGCACCGACGACTCCAACACCACCATCGGCGGCTACTTCTCCCTGGGCATGGATTTCTGGCTCAGCCCGAGGGCCGCCCTGAACTTCGAAGGCCGCTACCAGATGGTGCAGCCCACGTTCACCGACAAGATGGGGGGATCCTTCGACCTCGACATGAGCGGGTGGGAACTCAACTTCGGGTTCCGGGTCAACTTCTGAGCGGGAGTCCGCATACGAAGCCGCCCCGGGTCCTCCTCCTCGGAGGATCCGGGGCATACGCCCTGCCGGAGGGGACGCTGGGGGAGAGGGTCTCCTCCCGGCGTGTCCGGACGCCGTACGGACTTTCCAACCCCGTCCACCTCTGCGAGAAGGCCGGGTTCCGTTTCCTCTTCCTCTCCCGGCACGGCGAGACGGGGTACGGGAAGACCGCGCCGTACGTGAACTACCGCGCCAACATCTACGCCGCGAAATCCCTGGGGGTGACCCGGATCGTCTCCTGGACGGGCCCCGGCGCCATCGCCCCGAAGCTCCGGCCCGGCGACCTGGTCCTTCCCGACGATCTCCTCGACTTCACCCGGAACCGTCCTTCGACCTTCTACGAGGGGAAGGGGATCGGCTTCCTCCGGCAGTTCCCGGTGTTCTGTGAAACCCTGCGAAGCGCCCTGCTCCGTGCCGCGAAGCGGCGCCATGCAGGGAGCGGAGCAGGGCGATTCCACCCCTCCGGCACCTACGCCTGCACCGAGGGGCCGCGCCTCGAGACTCCCGCCGAGGTCCGGTTTCTCGCGCGCGCCGGGGCGGATCTCGTCGGGATGACCCTGTGCCCCGAGGCGTTCCTCGCGCGGGAGCTGGAGATCTGCTACGCGCCGGTGGCGTACGTGACGAACTACGCGGAAGGGGTGCGGAAGATGCCGTACCGGCCCGGCGCGCTGTTCGAAGGGATGCTGCCCCCCGGGGAGGCGGCGGCCGTCGAAGCCGCGAAAAACGCGATCCCGGGGATCGCGATCGCGGCCGCCCGCGCCGTCGCGGGGGAGGAAAGGGATTGCCCCTGCGCCGTTTCGATGGAAAGATACAGGAAGCGGGGCGTGATCGGCCCCGACTTCCGCGGCTGGGTAACTAGTGCACCGTCTCGCAAATAACTTGGCATTCGAACGCCGCTGCATCCGCTCCGGCTTCGTTGCACTCCCTCGCCGTACTTCCAAGTACGCCTCGGTCGTGCGCCTCGCCGGGCGCGGCGCATCGTCGTTCTCGGTGCTCAAGCTATTTGCGAGACGGTACACTACCGGCCCGAAGGGGGCGGGGCGTTGAGGTTCACCGACGATCTGGTGCGGCGCCTCTGCGCCGCGATCCTGGCCCGCTGGAAGGCGAAGGGGTTGATCCACCCGAAAGCGTCCGACGACGTGCTCCTCTCCCGGATGACCTCCGAGATCCACAAGGACATCCAGCGGGAGGCGGAACTCGACCGGGATGCCGATGCGCTGCTGGAGAAGCACATGGGGAAGATCGAAGGGTCCCAGGCGAACAGCCGCATCCTGTTCCAGAAGATCAAGGAACGTCTCGCGAAAGAGCGGGACGTCGTCCTGTGAGGAGAAGGCCGTGCGCCTGACCGATCCCCGCATCTCCCACCTCTCCCACCGGCTGCGCAATGCCCTTCAGAAGGGGGGGCTCGCCGACTTCCCGGACGAACCGGCGGCGCACCGGGAAGCCAAGGCGGTCCTCGATTCCTACGCGGATGCCGAGGAGGCGGTGGACGCCTTCGCCCGGGACCGGATCTCGCGGCTTTCCCGCAAGGTGCCGGAAGGCGGGCGCGAGTGGGAGATCCTCTACCGGAAATATTTCGAGGAGGAGATCACCCGCAGGAAGTTGTAAAACAGTCATTTCACCTCCCACGATCGTTGAAACAACTTGGAATAATTGAATTTATCGAGCAAGCCTCTTTTTTCCCCGTATCCCCTTGACATCCCTCCGTGGTCTTCTGTATGATCGTTGTTAGCACTCAACTTGGTTGAGTGCTAACCGCTGGAAGGCTATCCAGGCCAATTTCAAAGGTGAGGGAGGAAACAGCATGAAGGTCAAGCCGTTGCAGGACAGAATTCTGATCAAGCGGGTGGAGGAGGAGAGCAAGACGAAGGGCGGAATCATCATTCCCGATTCGGCCAAGGAGAAGCCGCAGGAGGGCCTGGTCGTCGCCGTGGGCCCCGGCAAGGTGACGGACAACGGCACCCGGGTGGCCCCCGAGGTGAAGGCGGGCGACCGCATCCTGTTCGGGAAATATTCCGGCACGGACATCAAGGTCGACGGCGTCGAGCACCTGATCCTGCGCGAGGACGACATCCTGGCGATCCTGACCAAGTAGCCCGCACTAAATCCATACAAGCGAATCAACAAGGAGGAAGGATACGATGGCGAAAGTTCTGAAGTTCAGCGAGGAGGCCCGCGGCAAGATCAAGCTGGGCGTCGACGCACTGGCCGATGCGGTCAAGATCACTCTCGGCCCCCGGGGCCGCAACGTAATCATCGACAAGTCGTTCGGCTCCCCCCTGGTCACCAAGGACGGCGTCACGGTGGCCAAGGAAGTCGAGCTGGCGGACAAGTTCGAGAACATGGGCGCTCAGATGGTGAAGGAGGTCGCCTCCAAGACGAGCGACGTCGCGGGTGACGGGACCACCACCGCCACCGTCCTGGCGCAGAAGATCTACCAGGAAGGGGCGAAGCTGGTCGCGGCCGGCTACAACCCGATGGGTCTCAAGCGCGGAATCGACAAGGCCGTCGAGGCCGTCGCCGCCGAGCTCAAGAAGATGTCCAAGGCGACGAAGGACCCCAAGGAGATCGCCCAGGTCGGCACCATCTCGGCGAACAACGACGAGACGATCGGGAACATCATCTCCGAGGCGATGGCGAAGGTCGGCAAGGAAGGGGTCATCACCGTCGAGGAAGCGAAGGGGATGGAGACCACTCTCGAGATCGTGGAAGGTATGCAGTTCGATCGCGGCTACCTCTCCCCGTACTTCGTCACCGACCCCGAGCGGATGGAGGTCATCCTCGAGGACCCGTTCATCCTCATCCATGAAAAGAAGATCTCCAACATGAAGGACCTGCTCCCGCTGCTGGAGCAGATCGCCCGCAGCGGCAAGCCGCTGATGATCCTCGCGGAGGATGTCGAGGGAGAGGCGCTGGCCACCCTCGTGGTGAACAAGCTCCGCGGGACGCTGAACGCCTCGGCCGTCAAGGCCCCCGGGTTCGGCGACCGGCGCAAGGCCATGCTGGAAGACATCGCGATCCTCACCGGCGGGAAGGCGATCGCCGAGGAGATGGGGATCAAGCTCGAGGCGGTCACCCTGGCCGACCTCGGCCGCGCCAAGCGCGTGGTGATCGACAAGGACAACACCACGATCATCGACGGGGCCGGCAAGAAGGCCGACATCGAGGGTCGGGTGAAGCAGATCCGGGCGCAGATCGAGGAGACCACGTCCGACTACGACCAGGAGAAGCTCCAGGAGCGGCTGGCGAAGCTGGTCGGCGGCGTGGCGGTGATCAACGTCGGCGCGGCGACCGAGACGGAGATGAAGGAGAAGAAGGCGCGCGTCGAGGACGCCCTGCACGCGACCCGCGCGGCGGTCGAGGAAGGGATCGTCGCCGGCGGCGGCGTGGCGTACATCCGGGCCGCCCACTGCCTGGACACCATGAAGCTGGAGCACGACCAGCAGGCGGGCGTGGACATCGTCCGGAAGTCGCTCGTCGAGCCCGCCAAGCAGATCGCGATCAACGCCGGCCAGGACGGCGGCGTGATCGTCGACAAGATCCGCAACGGGAAGGGGAATTACGGCTACAACGCGGCGACCGAGGAGTTCGAGGACCTGATGAAGGCCGGTATCCTCGACCCGACCAAGGTGACCCGCGTGGCGCTGCAGAACGCCGCGTCGGTGGCGGGCCTCATGATCACCACCGAGTGCGCCATCGCAGAGAAGCCCGAGGAGAAGAAGGATATGCCGCAGATGCCGATGGGCGGCGGCGGCGGCGGGATGTACTAAAATAGAGAGATAGCGGTACCGCTCCCCGGGCCGCAGCGGCCCGGGGAGCTTTTTTTCGTTACGCCAGGCAAGGAGGAAGCGGGTCATGCCGATCCACGAGTACAAGTGCAGGAAGTGCGAGGCGGTCGTCGAGCGGATCGAGGGGACGCACGACAAGCCGATGAGGAAATGCCGCTCCTGCGGCGGAAAAGTCGACCAGATGATCTCCTCCTCCGCCTTCGTCCTGAAGGGGAGCGGGTGGTACGCCACCGACTACGGGGCGAAGAGCCACGGCAACGGGAACGGCAAGGGGAAGGGAAACGGGAAAGGGGAACCGAAGGCGAAGGAGTCCGCGGAGCCGTCGTGCCCGGCGGCGTCGGGGGCCGGAGCGCCCCCTCCCGCCTGCGCCGGCTGCCCGAAACTCGACTAAGCGCCCCAGTTCACAATTGCGGCAACAATAGATACACTCTCCTCGCATAGGGACGCAGGTCGTAGCGGAGTGGAAGCCGCCCCGCGAGACCGCAGTCCCATAATCAAACAGGTTGCATCGCGTGTGACTCCATTCGACCGGGGGCCCCCCAATGACCGCGAAATTGATCGACGGGAAAGCCATCGCCGCGTCCGTCCGGGCCGGCGTCAAGGAGCGCGTGGAGGAGTTCACCGCCCGCACGGGAGTTCGCCCCGGCCTCACCGTCGTCCTCGTGGGGGAAGACCCCGCGTCGCAGGTGTATGTCCGCAACAAGGGGAAGGCGGCCTCGGAGGCGGGGTTCCTCTCCCGCCAGATCGACCTTCCCGCGTCCACCCCGGAGTCCGAACTGCTCGACCTCGTGGCGCGGCTCAACGCCGACGACACCGTCCACGGGATTCTCGTGCAGCTCCCCCTGCCGAAGCAGATCGTCGAATCGAGGGTGATCGAGGCGGTCGATCCCGCCAAGGACGTCGACGGCTTCCATCCGGTGAACGCCGGACGCCTCTTCACGGGCGGTACTTCGTTCCTCCCGTGCACGCCGTACGGCATCCTGACCATGCTCGACCACGAAAAGGTGGAGCTGAAGGGAAAGCACGCCGTCGTCGTGGGCCGCAGCAACATCGTCGGGAAGCCGGTTTCCATGCTGCTGCTCTCGCGCCACGCGACCGTGACGATCTGCCACTCCCGCACCGTCGACCTCCCGTCCGTGGTCCGGACTGGGGACGTGGTGGTGGCGGCCGTGGGCCGGGCCGAGATGATCCGGGGCTCCTGGATCAAGCCGGGAGCCGTCGTGATCGACGTCGGGATGAACCGGAACGCGGCGGGGAAGCTTTGCGGCGACGTCGCCTTCGACGAGGTGAAGGAGGTGGCGGGACTCCTCTCCCCCGTTCCCGGCGGGGTCGGCCCGATGACGATCGCGATGCTGCTGCAGAACACCTGCGAAGCGGCGATCCGCCGCGCGGCCGGCGGGTAGATTCCGCGATGCACCCGCCGCCGGACCGCCGCTATTCGCGGTCCCACGCCTGGGCGATGCCCGGCGGTTCCGGCGACGTGCGCTCCGGGCTGACCCACGTGCCGGGAGCGTTCCTCGGAGACGTCGTCTCCGTGGAGCTCCCCCCCCCGCGGACGGAGGTTTCCGCCGGGGAGCCGATCGGGTTGCTCGAATCCACCACCACCGTGTTCGAACTCCTGTCCCCCCTCTCGGGGATCGTGGTCGCCGTCAACCCGGAGACGGAGAGCGCCCCGCGGAAGGTGACGGAGGATCCGTACGGCGAGGGGTGGCTGCTGTCGATCCGCCCCGCCGCCCGTGAAGAGATCGACGGCCTGCTTACCGCCGAGGAGTACGCCGGGTTCGTCGACGCCGCACTGGCCCCCTGATCAGCGCAGCCGAAGCGCCCCTCCGTGGACGTAGACGAAGCGGCCGCGGATCTGCAGCCTGTCGATCTTGTAATCGGCGGGGATCGGATCGAACGGGGCCGCCACCCGGAGGGAGCGGATCGCCTCGTCGTCGAGGATCTTCGACCCCGAGCTGCGGACCAGCTCGACCGAATTCAGCGCCCCGCTGCGCGCGATCACGAAATCGAGGGTCAGCTCGCCCTGGATCCCGGCCACCGCGGCTTCGTACGGGTATTGCCACACCAACTCGATCTTCCGCTTGATCGACGCGAAATACGAGATGTACTGGATCTCCGGCGCGTTCAGCGGCGTCAGGCGGAACCCGCCGCCCCCCTCCTCGGTGACGCCCTCCTCGCCGGTCGCCTTCCCTCCGGTGCCCACGGCGTTCCCCCCCGCCGCTCCCTGCCCGCGACCTCCCGAAGGCTCTTGGCGCGCCATCACCATCTTTCCGAGGGAAGGCGTGAGGTCCCGCAGCGACTTCGACGGCGCGCTTTCCGGTGAGCGGCTTTTTCCGGGGGCGCTCCGCGGCGTTACGGGCGAAGGCGTCGGCTCCGCCTTCGCCTCGGGCGCGCCGGCACCCTTTCCCGGCGGTTTTTTCGCCTCGCCGGCCGGTTCCGCTTTCCGTGCTTTTACGGGGAACGACTCCTCGGGCGGCAGGTCCGGTTTCACGGG
>Ga0307375_10006801_pt1 | contig 10536 bp, 14 predicted proteins | sample TR1MG_FD_202531 | JGI IMG/M metagenome (GOLD analysis project Ga0307375, IMG submission 202531) | Soil microbial communities from Risofladan, Vaasa, Finland - TR-1 | ecosystem: Environmental > Terrestrial > Soil > Coastal area > Acid sulfate soil | place: Finland: Risofladan, Vaasa | collected...
TACGTTGGTCGGGGCTGCGCAGTTGAAAGACCGCGAGCGGCCGGACTTGCCCATCAGCCGGGTGACCGGCAGCAGCGGCAACGATGCCAAAGGCTCTTCTATCACCTATTCCGGCGGTGCACGAGGTTGATGTGATACCGACGGCGACTGTACGCCCACCCACGCAACACGGACCAGAGATTGCGATGAACACGAGAAACCGTCCCGGGCGGCATCTGAGCCCTCAGCCAGGAGCAAACCGACCCCCTTATGGTCTGGGTACGCCAGCCAGTGCGTTACAAGCACGGCCGCCGTCGCGGGCATTCGCATCACACGAACTGCTGCACAGCCCGATGCATGCAGCTAACCCGGCTTGCGCTATGGACCAGGGACGACCCTGTCGGCACCCGCTCAGCAATGAGTCGGAGAACCGCCGCCTGCTGGCCCACGAGCAGGCGATAAAGGGGCACTTCGCGGCCATCATTCCGGCGCTGAAGCGGCTTGCCGCCCAGCAGCATGAGGCCGATTTTCCTGAGCGCGCACAGCGCCTTGCCGACGCAGATCTGGGCTTCACGTTGCCCGCTGGCATTCTGGAGGATGCCTGGATAGCCAAGCTGGATATGCGCGCGCTGTATGGAGCGTGCGTCATGCACACCATTCGCCTCATGGCGGAACAAACGCAGGTCGCGCCGCCGCTGCAGAACTCGGACGAGATGAGCTCATTCTTGCTCGACTGTGGCTACCACGCGGTGGATATCACGCCGTGCTCGGATGGGCGTTTGAAGGGGCTGATACGCTACATACTGCGTCTGCCCGATGACGCGGTGCGCAGCCGCAAGGCTTACGCCGGTGCCATGTTCGACGTGGAAGCCAACGTCAAACGCTGGATCGAGACCGAACTGATGCGCTATCGCGAAGGCCATCCGGTGCCTGCCGACGCGGGTACGCGGTACTTGAAAATAGTGGTGTACCACTGGAGCAGTTCCGATCCCGCCCACGAGGGTTGTGCGGCGCATCACAGCAACGAAAGGGATGCAGCAGAAGCCGGCCTGGGGCGATTGCGCGAATTCCGTCAGGCCATCGAAAACAGCTTCTGCTGCGGGGCCTCGGTAGATACCTTGCTGATCGGGGTCGATACGGATACCGATGGCATCAAGGTGCATGTGCCCGATGCCGATGGCGAAATGAGTTTGTATCGTTGGGTCAGCAATCTGACCTTATATAAGGAAACGCTCAATGAGGACGCCAGCACTGCGCGACTCAAGGTGTACCAAGCGATTCAAGCCGCCAGTGCTACGGACGGTTGGGGCATGGGCAACGGCGAACCACACGAGGGTATGCGTCGGCTCATCGCCACGCTACTGATCAACAACCTGTCGCAGATTGAGTATGTATGCGGCAACTGGGAAGGACGCTACCCGGACATTGGCCACAACGAACGCTTCATCAGCGTGGGGGATGGATTCGAAGAATTCCAGGTGCGTAATCTGGCGTATTTCGTGTATTTGCACACGGTGGAGGAAGGCGGGCCGGATCTCGACGTGGGCATTCAGATTTTTAGCCGGATCAATGTGCTACACGGATTACCCGTGCCGGTGGCGATTCATTTCCGCTATGACCGTCGCGTGCCCGGCAGTCGCGAACGCACGGTAGAACACTGCCAGCGGGTCAGGGCCGCGATCGAGTCGCGCTATGCAGAATTGCACCGGCAGGGTTTGCTGGTATGCGGCATGACCGTGCAGGACAAGCCCTCGGGCAGCCCGATCGAAGCGCTCGCGGCGGATGATGGTGCCTCGGCATTGCGGAGCGCGCGATGAAAATTTGTCAGGTGGAAAAAACCCTGGTTTCGACCAACCGGATCAAGGAAATGGGGCACCGTCCACTGCTGGTGGTCAAGGAAAAGGGTGGAGCAAGAAGCATCGCCGTGGATGCGGTGGGCTGTGTCACTGGCGACTGGGTGATTTGCGTGGGTTCGTCCGCAGCGCGCGAAGCGGCGGGCAGTAAAGACTTCCCGAGCGATCTTACCATCGTCGGCATCATCGACCACTGGTCGGAAGATTAAGGGGGCCGATATGGACATCATGCGCGTCGTCTCTGATCTCGTGGCTACCCGACGTATACCGGGCCTGCAGAATGCATCGCTCCGGGTACTCACTGATGCGAAGGGTCGGCTCAGCGTGGCCGCCGACCCGGTCGGTGCGCCACCAGGCAAATGGGTGATTGCCGTGAGCGGTTCGGCCGCCCGTTACGCTGCGGGGGATTATCGGATACTGACTGACCTGACCATCGCCGGGATCATTGATCACTGGGATCCCAGTGCTGGACAGACAGGGAATTAAACGTTTTTTTAACCGAAAGGAGTAGTTGAAATGGCAAACGTCAGCGGAGTGGCACTGGGTATGATTGAAACGCGCGGCCTGGTGCCGGCGATCGAGGCGGCGGACGCGATGACCAAGGCGGCGGAAGTGCGCCTGGTGGGTCGCCAGTTCGTGGGCGGCGGCTATGTCACCGTGCTGGTGCGCGGTGAGACCGGCGCGGTGAATGCGGCGGTGCGGGCCGGGGCGGATGCGTGTGAGCGTGTCGGCGATGGCCTGGTGGCCGCCCACATCATCGCCCGCGTGCACAGTGAAGTGGAGAATATTCTGCCCAACAGCCCGGTGGAATGAGCAGTATTACTTAGCGTCAAGCGAACCAGAAAAGGAGCAGTGAAAATGGCAAACGTCAGCGGAGTGGCATTGGGTATGATTGAAACGCGCGGCCTGGTGCCGGCGATTGAAGCGGCGGACGCGATGACCAAGGCGGCGGAAGTGCGCCTGGTGGGTCGTCAGTTCGTGGGCGGCGGCTATGTCACCGTGCTGGTGCGCGGTGAGACCGGTGCGGTGAATGCGGCGGTGCGGGCCGGGGCGGATGCGTGTGAGCGTGTCGGCGATGGCCTGGTGGCCGCCCACATCATTGCCCGCGTGCACTCCGAGGTGGAGAACATACTACCGAAGGCGCCCGATGCCGGTGACAGTGGGCTGGATGGCGTGGTAAGCCAGTCGCTCAGCTAGCACCGCCCCGGCCATGGCGAACGATCCGCGAATGATGGGCTACCTGATGCGCGCGCTCAGTGCTGAGATGGCTGCCGTGCAACAGTATCTCACCCAGGCCAGCCTGACCGCGATGTGGCAGTTGGGCGCGCCCAGTAGCCGCTTTCGCCGTGATGCGGAAGAGGAGCTTGGGCATGCGCAGCGACTGATCGAGCGCATGCTGGTGTTGGGTATCCCTTCCAATGGTACTCAACTGCCGCCCATCCGACCGGGCCGTTCGCTGGAGGAAATGCTGTTGATCGACCGCGAGCTGGAGATCGAGGTCATCCGTCTGTACGAAGAAGCGGCCAACTACTGTGCCCGGGTGCGTGCAGCAGAGACGCAAACTTTATTCGCCGACCTGCTGCAAGAGGAGCTGGGTCACTTGCATGATCTGGATGGCATGTTGATCGAGATGCATCAAGGAGAGACGTCATGAATGCTGGAACTAATCCAAGTGCGGCAGCATCAGGGCCACAGGAACGTTTGTCCACGTTGAACTGGCGATTTGAGTTTGGAAACTACGCTGCGACGCGGCATTTTCTGGACCAAATGGCCGATCTGTCCAAACGCGAGGATTACTATCCAAATGTGAGCTTCGGCAAAACCTACGTCAACATCAGTATCGATGCCGAAGGTCAGGCTGCGCTGGCCGAGCGCAACTCCAGCTTCATGGGCGAGATGAAAGCGCTGGCCACTGCGGACAGGGCCTAAAGCGGCGGACCGACAGCAGCGGCAGCAGGGGCAAACATGGCGGACAGGATCATCGCGGTAATCAACCAAAAGGGCGGTACCGGCAAGACCACCCTAGCGCTGAATCTCGCGGCGGGCCTGGCACGACGCGCTGCCACCCACCTGGTGGATGCTGATCCTCAGGGTTCGATCAGTCAGTGGGTCGCGATGGCCGCAGCCCACACGGGCCTGCCGCCGGTGGCACAGCCTGGCGCTGATCCCTTCGCCACCATTGCGCAACTGGCATGTACCCACCGCTACGTGGTGGTGGACTGCCCGCCAGCTATTCAGGGTGACCTGGTCGCTGCGGTGATGCGCTCGGTTCAGGTGATATTGATTCCGGTGTTGCCCTCCCCGATTGATCTGTGGGCCAGCGTGGGGATGGCGGCAGCGCTGGGCGAGGCCCGGCGCTTGAATCCGGACCTGCGCGCAGGCCTGGTGCTGAATCAACTGGAATCGCGTAATGCCCTGTCTCGCGCCATGCGCGAGGCCCTGGCGGAGTTCGATATACCGATATTGCAGGCCGGCATGCAGCGGCGTGCGGCTTATCGCAGCGCCGCGGTCGAGGGGACAAGCGTCTACGGACTGGGCAAACGCGCCCAAGCAGCCGTGGCGGATATGGAAGCGATCATTGAGGAGGTCTTATGCCTGTGAAAAAGTTGGGATCCAAACTGGCGCAAGGGGTACGCCAGGTTCAAGCGCAGCAAGTCGATACCCCGTCGCCGACGCCAGAGGCGTGCGCGTCTGCCGCGCCGGATGACCAAGCGAAAGGCAGCAGTACGGCCCATCCGGACGAGAAGCCGCCGTTATCACCGCGCGCATCAGGGGACGAGCGGTCCTCCACACCGCGCTCAGAGGGTCACAAGAACCTGCACCCGCGGCGGGTGTGGCCCGATTAAATGCCTTATTTTTGGCTTCAGGAGTGAAAAATGTCACCCGAAATTGATCCATATCTCGTTCAAGATATGCCCTACTACCGTGCGGTAGCCGACGAAGTAGAACTATACGAAGCGGCCTATTCGGTACGCATGCCCATGATGCTGAAAGGACCTACTGGTTGCGGGAAAACACGCTTTGTTGAATACATGGCGTGGAAGCTGGGCAAGCCACTGATTACCGTGGCGTGTAACGAGGACATGACGGCATCCGATCTGGTCGGCCGTTTCCTGCTCGACGCTTCCGGCACTCGCTGGCAGGACGGCCCACTGGCCATTGCCGCGCGTTTTGGGGCCATCTGCTATCTCGACGAAGTGGTAGAAGCCCGCCAGGACACGACGGTGGTGATCCACCCGCTTACCGACGCGCGACGTGTGCTGCCGCTGGAAAAGAAGGGCGAACTGGTACAGGCGCATCCCGATTTCCAAATGGTAATTTCCTACAACCCGGGCTACCAGAGCTTAATGAAAGACTTGAAGCAGTCGACGAAGCAGCGTTTCGGTGCACTGGATTTCAGCTATCCCGCCCACGCTATTGAAACCGAGATCGTTGCCCACGAAACCAGTGTCGGTGTTGAAATCGCCGGCAAACTGGTGTCCATCGCCGAACGTGCGCGCAATCTCAAGGGGCATGGCCTCGACGAGGGGATCTCCACACGTATGCTGATTTACGCGGGCAGCCTTATTACCCGGGGTGTGGAGCCATTGGCGGCATGCCGTATGACGCTGGTTCGACCGATCACCGATGACCCTGATATGCGTGATGCACTCGACGCTGCGGTGAGTACATTCTTCTGATATCCGGAGCCCAAGATGGCGGTCGAACTCGAAAAATACCAGGACATATTGGCCGAACTCGGGGAGCACGCTAGCGAAGTGCTGCGTGCCTCCTGGGATGAGGCAGCGCGCGTATTCACGCCACGTGGACTGGAAAATGACTATTTGAATGGCGCGACCAGCCTGAAATCTTTGGGCCGAGGCACTGATCTGGTGGTGTCATTTATCCAAAGCGCACCGGCAGTGGCGCGCGAACTGGGCGAAGATGCCGTCCATGACATGCTCGCTGCCGGGATCAAAATGTATTCCAAGACCAGCGCCACGGTCATTGCAGCCATGTTTTCCAGCAGCCCCGTTGCAGCGGTGCGACTGGGGGATCCGGAGCTGTTCCGTGCCTATTTACACTTGCTCGATACGCTGCTTGCCCAGGCGCCGCGCGGGGTGCGTCCGATGCTGGACCACCTCAGCATACTCCTGGGCCAGCTTACCCTGGGCGGGCTGCGGCGCTGGGCGCTGTGGGGCGCGCAGGCGCACAAGACCGATTTTGATGGCCAGGCAAAATATTTCGCGTTGGAAAGCCCGGAATCTATGGGCGTTCTGCAAAAGGAACGCAAAGGCACGCTGTTCATCGACGTGCAGCGCCGCATCGGCATGTATTTGCGCGCCTTGTGGGGGCGCGATTTCTTCATGCGCCCCACCAGCGGCGACTTCGAGCGGCGCGAAGGCTACCGCCCCTCCATTGAGGGATACATTATTCATCTCCCCGATGCATACGATGATTTGCTGTGGCGGGCACCCTCAGGTGAGGAAATGCGCATTTCCGGCATTGAACTATACCGTGCCAGTGCCGCCCACGCGGCCTGTCATCAGGTATACACCACGCACCAATTTGACAGTACCGGGCTCACTGCGATGCAGGTGACGCTGGTCGGGTTGGTTGAGGATGCCCGCGTGGAAGCCATCGCCCTCAAGCAATTTCCTGGGCTCGGGCAAATCTGGCTGCCGCTACACACGGCAACACCCGCATCCGGCAACGATGCCGCGCCCTTAATGGCGCGCCTGGCACGTGCTCTGCTGGACCCGGAATATTCCGATGAGCATCCTTGGGTAGCAATGGGTCGCCAGATGTTCAGCGGGCAGCAGGATCGTCTGGGTTCCACCGAATGGGCGCGCGAGGTTGGTTTGCACTTTGCTGCGGAAATGCAGCAACTTGGCGTGGTCTATTCAGGCAGTTCGGGCCTGCCGGATATCCCCTATCGGGACGACAACCGTTATATGTGGGAGTTCGAGGATGTCCGCGAAGTCGGGCAGGTGATCGCCGGCGTCACTACGCAGCAAATCCGCAAGTACGTCAGCGTGATGGAAATGGTCAATGCCATCGACGTGCCCGGCGCCGGCGATGATGCCAACGAAATATGGGTACTCTCCAGCGAATTCTTCCGCGATGAGGAACCCACCAGTCTCAATCAGCAAGAGGGTCGCGAGCCACCGCCGGAGCCCTATCATTACCCGGAGTGGGATTACCAGATGCAACTGGAGCGACCAGACTGGTGCACCGTGCTGGAAAAGCGGGCCAAAAGTGGTGCTTTGGAGATCATTGATGAAATTGTGGCCAAGCACAAGCCTGTCATCGGTCGACTCAAATATCTGATCGAAGCGTTGCAACCGCAAGGTGTGCAGCGCCTGCGCAAGCAAGAGGATGGCGATGAAATCGACCTGAACGCCGCGGTGCGCGCCATGATTGAGATGCGTATGGGCGAGCAGCCCGATTTGCGCATCATGATGCGCAACGTGCGTAAGGTGCGTGATCTCTCAGTACTGCTGCTGATCGATCTGTCCGAATCCACCAATGATCCGGTGCAGGGCTCGGAAAGCACCGTATTACAACTGGCACGTGAGGCTACGGTGCTGCTCGCCGATGCCCTCAACAAAATAGGCGACCCCTTCGCCATTCACGGATTCGATTCAAACGGCCGTCACGATGTGGAATATTTTCGCTACAAAGATTTCGGCGCAGCCTACAACGACCGTGCCAAGGCCCGCCTGGCGGGCATGAGCGGTCAACTATCCACCCGCATGGGTGCGGCAATCCGCCATGCTGGCTCGATTTTGAAGCGGCAGCCCAGCAACAAAAAACTCTTGCTGGTGATCACCGACGGTGAGCCGGCGGATAACGATGTGCGCGATCCCCAATACCTGCGATATGACGCCAAGAAAGCCGTCGAAGAACTGACCCAGATCGGCATCTCTCCCTACTGCCTGAGCCTCGATCCCCGGGCTGACCAGTACGTATCCCGCATTTTTGGCGCGAACAACTATGTGGTTCTGGATCAGGTGCAGAGATTGCCCGAAAAATTGCCGATGCTCTACATGGGACTCACCCGATGAAAAACCAGCCGAACGATGATGGGTAAACGCTTTGTTAAGGGTCAGGAATTACCGGAGCCGGTGCCGGTGATGCGGCGCCGGGAATGGAAATCTTTCCGTACAGGATTCATTCGGGGGATAGCGTTATGCCTTTGGTGCACATGAAAGATCTGCTGAACCATGCCTATGCGCACGGATACGCGGTAGGTGCTTTCGACGTCGTGAGTCTGGAGTTCGTCGAGGGCGTCATGGCCGCTGCCGAGCGGTCTCGCGCCCCCGTAATCCTCTCTCTGGCCGAATCGCACCTGGAGCACTACGATTTCGAGCTGCTGATGTCAGGGGTAGAGGCCGCGGCACGTCGTAGCGCGGTGCCGGTAGCTCTCCACTTTGACCGTGGAGCGAACCTGGAAGCGGCGGTGCGGGCTATCCGCCTGGGTTGCAACGGCGTGATGGTGGACGCCTCGCAGTCGACTTTCTCCGATAACCTGACGCATACGAAGACTGTGGTCGAAATGGCCCATGCCTGCGGTGTGCCGGTCGAAGGGGATTTGGGTTACATCCCCGACGCAGAGGACATAGACGCCCAACGGCGTCCTGCCACGTTACCCTACACCACCGTGGCCGAGGCGAAAGGCTTTGTCGAGCGCACGGGAGTAGACTTCCTCGTGGTGTCCATTCGGGCGGAACAGATCTGTCCAAATGGTAAAGCCAAGCTGGATATTCAGCGCCTGCGCAGCATCAACCAGGCACTGGGTATTCCGTTGGCAATCCACTGCAGAACCCGGCTCGACGATGACCAATTTCGGCGACTCATTGTCCATGGCGTGGCCAAGATCAACTATTTTACCGCTTTGGCTGAAGCCGCGAACGCGGCGATCCTCGCCCGGGCAAGATCGGCGCCGGGTGCTGGCTACCTGGATTTGGTTCAGGACGTTGGTGCGGCGATCAGTGCCGAGGCTGAGCGCTGTATGCGCGTGTGGGGTGCTGCCGGGAGGGCCGCTGAGGTATTGGCATGCTGTCGACCGTGGGCACCCGTGGAACACCTGATCATCCATAATGTAATCGGCATTTCTGAAAAGGAAGTGACTGCGATGATGATCGAGGGGCAGCAGACGCTGAGCAGCATTCCGGGGGTGCGGTCAGTGATTACGGGTAAGGCGATGAGAGAACGCGCTCAATACCGCTACTGCTGGCGGGTGCGTTTTGCGGCACCGGAAGTAATCAATTCCTATCACGAGCACCCTGACTATGTGGCCTTCACCAACCGGCGTTTCCGGCCCGTGGCCGACCGGGAAATCAGCATCGACTACGCCATGGAATGCCTATGAAAACCATTAGCGACGTTGTCATGTCAGATACTGCAGGCCGCACCGGGCTCTTTGTTACTGGCACTGACACGGGCGTCGGCAAAACTTGGGTGGCGGCAACACTGACCCGCCTCCTGGTGCAGCGGGGCCTATTGGTGCGCCCGCGCAAACCGGTGGAATCCGGGTGTCCATAATGTTTTGATCAAATACGGCTGAAAAACTTGCGGAAAAGAGTGAAAAATCATCGTGGACGTATTCTGTGCAAAAAGATCAATCAGAAAGCTTTTGTAGAATTCTGTAAGTTCAAAGATTTCTATACGTCCTACGATGATAAGGTGAAAGGACGTCTTGCCGACATGACGGGACAGCTTTCCACGCGCATGGGTGCCACTTTACGTCATGCGGGACATTTGCTAGATCAGCATCCAAGCCAGAAAACACTCATTCTTTTACTGACAGATGGTGAACCAGCCGATAATGATGTGCGTGATCCCCAATGTTTGCGCTTCGCTACAAATAAAACGGTGGAAGATATTAATCGTAAGGGTATCCGCACGTTCTGCTTGTTACTAGATCTTTATGCCGACGAATATGTATTGATGATTTTCCGTCAACTTAATTATTTGGTTCTGGATCATGTCGATAAAATGCCAGGGAAACTACCACAACTCTATATTTCCATGACCAAATAGCTTTATAGGGAGGCATAAGAGGACGAGATGGAAATTCTGACAATAATCACACCATTTCTACTGGTGTTGTCGGCAATCATTATATCCCTTTTCCTGCGTTCAAAACGCAGAATATCTGCACGGGTCAGCGTGATAGCCACATTGGTCACTTTTTTTCTGTCACTGATCATGCTCGGCTACTATGTGGTCGCTGGTCATTCGCAGGTGGTACATATCGGTATCCATTGGGGCAGCATCTGGTTAGATCCCCTCAGTTTGATCATGTGGGTATTTGTCAGTGGAATTAGTTTGCTAGTACACATCTACTCGGTACGGTACATGGTTGAAGAACCGAACTATACACGGTTCTTTGCCTTATTGGATTTAATGACTGCGATCATTTTGTTCATGGTTTCTGCGGCAGATTTGGTTACCCTGCTGGTGGCCTGGTTCCTCGTCGGTGTGGTTCTTTATTTTCTCCTCGGCCATGATACCAACCGCCCCGCAGCGGGGCGCTATGCCTTCTGGACACAAATCACTTACCGGGCAGGCGACTTGCCGCTTTGGTTCGCCGCATTTGTGTTGATCAAAACCTACCATTCCATATCCTTGCCGGTTATTTTTGCGCAGATACAGATAAATCCGCATCTTCATGCTTTTTGGGGATTATCTATTCCGGAGCTGGTGGGTTTTCTTCTGG
>Ga0307375_10006802_pt1 | contig 10535 bp, 7 predicted proteins | sample TR1MG_FD_202531 | JGI IMG/M metagenome (GOLD analysis project Ga0307375, IMG submission 202531) | Soil microbial communities from Risofladan, Vaasa, Finland - TR-1 | ecosystem: Environmental > Terrestrial > Soil > Coastal area > Acid sulfate soil | place: Finland: Risofladan, Vaasa | collected...
GGTGCGAACGGGCGGCTGCTTCTTTCCGGCGTCTCGGGCCTTTCGGGGCTGTAGCTCAGCTGGGAGAGCGCTGCAATCGCACTGCAGAGGTCAGGGGTTCGATCCCCCTCAGCTCCATTCGCGAGGCAACTCGCGCGACAATAGAATTGCCCGCCGCCGCTCGGTAGGACGCAGAGTTCCAATGACGGCGCGCGTGGCAAACAAAATACGGCGACGCCGCGGACCTGAGGGTTCGCGGCGTTTTTTGCTTTCTGTCCGACTGTCCGACTGTCTGACTGTCAGACAGCATGAACGTCAGCGAGGCGGTAACAGCGCACCAAAGTCGGTACGCATCGCGGCGAACGTGGACGCAAAGAACTGGAACTCCTCGTGTTCCACTTGGCCGTCCAGATCGAGCATCACGCGCGAGATGAGTCCGCCGATGAATCGCATCATGCGGTTCTCGTGCACCTCGGCGTGCGAGCGGCGGCTGAGAATGGTCTGCGCGCCCGCGCTGTCGCGGATGCCCACCCGGTACCACATGCCCGGCCCCTGGAACGGGCGGCTGAGCGGCGAGTGGAACAGGCGGGCGGCACCGAGCGGCAGCTGCCAGTCGGGTTCCCGGCCAAAGTGCAGCGTCCACGACCGTTCGTGCGCCGAGCGTCCGATGACGAAGTCGCTGGTGAAGTGGTGCACGCCCACCGTGAACACGCTGATCCTGGTGGAGAACGCACCGGAGAGCGTGAGCGAGTCGGGGAGCGGGCGGTCGCCGCCGGCCAGGGGGAGAAACTCGTGGCCGCGCACGCGGGCCCGCACCACCACCGGCGGCCCGTCGGACACGGCGCTGAAGTACTCCGCGCCGGCGTGGTCGCCCATACGAAAATCATAATGGGTGGGGCCGACGTACCTGTCCATGTAGGCGGCGAACGCCGGGTACCGGGGCTTGAGCTGGTCGGGGTGCAGCGTGAAGTGCAGGGCGATGAGCGACGACCCGTCCGTCTGCGGCGCGGCGACCAGCGAGTCCAGGGTGAACAGTTGCGACAGTACCGCCGCGGTGTGCGGAAAGGCCGCCGTGTAGTCGGCGCGGATGGCGGCGTCGCTGCGGGTGCCGGCCGAGGTGAGCAGGGCGACGATGCCGTCGGCCACGTCGTGGGCGCGGATCGTGCCCATGGCGATGGCGGCGTCGGTGTCCCAGATGTAGTCGCCGTCGGGGAGGCGGCGCAGGTCGATGGTGTGGCGCGCGTCCCCCAGGTGGTCGGGCCACGGCGCGTCGACCTCGGCTTCCTGCTCGGTGAGCCCGGACGGATTCACGAATTCGCCCAGTTCGAGGCGGCGCTCCGTGGGGCTGGGCATGGCGGTCCAGACCGCGCTGTCGTCGAACACGCGCGACGGCACGAGGGCGGCGCTGGACAGCCGGTGGCGGGCGTATTCGTACCTGGGGCCGTGCAGGATATCGCCGTATCGCTCGTGGAGCGCGGTGAGGGCCTGCTGCACGCGTTCGCGTCCGCCGGGGCCGGTGCCGGCAAAGGGCGCGGCCGCCTCGCGGCAGGCGGCGAGGGCCAGCGCGACGGCGAGCGCCGAGGCCATCGTGGCGGCCCGTCGGAGCAGGCGCGGGGCGGGGCGCGTAAGTATAGGCGTGGGAGGCACTAAGCTCGGGTGGCGCGCGGGGGCAGCAGGGTTGCCTTTGGCCTACCTGAAAAGTAACTTTGGTGGCCTTGGCGCGCTCAGGTGTAGCGTGTCGAGGAATACTGCCCCTTGGTGTAACTGGCAACACGCCTGACTCTGGATCAGGAGAGTCCTGGTTCGATCCCAGGAGGGGCAATCAGAGCGCCCGACCTCGCCTCACGCGTGGTCGGGCGTTCTCGTTGTACCGACGGCCGGCTCCGCGGTCCCTCCTCACTCATACCGCAGCGCGTCACTCGGCTCCACCCCGGTCGCCCGGCGCGTCGGCGCATACGTGGCCACCACCGCGACCACCGCGATCACGACCGGAATGGCCGCGAACGTCGCCGCGTCGGTGGCCGCCACACCGAACAGCATGGCAGTCATCACGCGGGTGAGCGCGAAGGCGCACACGAGCCCCACGGCGAGGCCGGCGCCCACCACCGCCAGGATCTCGCGCGCCACGAGCCCGAAGATGCGCCCGCGACCGGCGCCCAGCGCCATCCGGATGCCGATCTCGCGCCGGCGCTGATCCACCCAGTAGGCGATCACGCCATACGTGCCCACGCCGGAGAGCAGCAGCGCGAACGCGGCGAACGCCACCAGCAGCGATGCCCACAGCCGCCGCCGCGCCAGCGAATCGTGGAGCCGCTGGTCCATGGTGGCGAGGTCGTACGCCGGCAGATCGGGATCGAGGGCCAGAATCTCGCGTATTACTGAACCCGTAATGCTCGCCGCGGGCACGGCCGGCGCCGTACGCACCACCACGTACCGCGGCCGGATGGTGTACTGCTCCACGGGAAAGTACGCGGTGATGGGCGGCTGGGGATTCACCTCGTACTGCTTGGTGTTGGCCACCACGCCCACCACGGTGCGCCACGGCCCGTCGGCGCCCTGCCGCAGGCGCTTGCCCAGCGCGCTCTCGTTGGGCCAGAACCGCGCCGCCAGCTTGTCGTCCACGATCACCACCGGCGGCGACTGGCGGTCGTCCTGCCGCGTGAACCGCCGCCCCCGCGCCAGCGGAATGCCCATGGCGCGAAAGTAATCGGGGCTCACGTACGCGCTGCTGGTGATGATCAGATCCTCACCGGCCGCCTTGGGCACGTAGCCCTCCACGCCGATGGGCTCCCACGCCAGCGCCACGGAACTGAGCGGCAGCTGATAGTTGCTGCCCACGCTCTCCACGCCGGGAATGGCGCGCAGGCGATCGTCGAGCTGCTGGTAGAATGCCGTCACCGATTCGGGCGTGCGGTACTTGAACGCCGGCAACGCCACGCGGAACGACAGCGCGTTGTGCGGATTGAACCCCGGGTTGGCGTCGGTGATGCGCTGGTAGCTGCGAATCAACAGCCCGGCGCCGATGAGCAGCACCACCGACAGCGCCACCTGCGCCGCGATGAGCAGTTGGCGCAGCCGGCCGTGTCCGAGCCCGAACGAGGTGGCGCCCGCGGCGCCGCGCCCCGCCTCCTTGAGCACGACGTTGGGATCCACGCGCGCGGCGCGCAGCGCGGGCACGAGGCCGAACACGAGCGGCGCCGCCAGCGACACGAGCATCGTGAATGCGAGCACGGGCAGGTTGATGCCGATCTCGCTCACGCGCGGCACGGTGGCCGGCGCGAACCGGCGCACGGCGTCTATGCCCAGCACGGCGAGCCCCAGCCCCGCCGCGCCGCCGGCCGCCGACAGCACCAGACTCTCGGTGACCAGCTGGCGGAAGATCCGCCGCCGGTCGGCACCCACCGCGGCGCGAATGGCGATCTCGCGTTCGCGTCCCGCGGCGCGCGCCAGCAGCAGGTTGGCCACGTTGCCGCAGGCAATGAGCAGCACGAACGCCGCCGAGCCGAACAGCACGTACAGGGCGAGGCGCGCGTCGCCCACCACCTGGTTGAGCAGCGGCACCACGCTGAGCGTGAGTCCGCCGTTGGGCGGATAGTTGGCCGGATACTGCTGCTTCATGCGCGCCGCCACGCCATCCATCTCCGCCTGCGCCCGCGCCACGGTGACGCCCGGCTTCAGCTTGGCGAACACGTTGAAATCCTCGCCGCCGCGCCGGGCGCGCGCGCTGGCCGGCAGGGGCAGCGGCAGGATGAGATCCGAGCGCTCGATGCCGTTCACCGCCGGCATGATCTGCTTGTCGAAGGTGAATCCGCGCGGCATCACGCCGACCACCGTGAACGTGTTGCCGTCCAGTGTCAGCGGCCGCCCGATGATCGCGCTGTCGGCGCCGAAGCGGCGCTGCCAGAAGCCGTACATGAGAATGACCCCCGGCGCCTGGCCCGGTGCATCGTCGTCGGCATTGAACACCCGGCCCAGCATGGCGCGTTCGCCGAACAGCGGAAAGAACGACGACGACACGCGCACGCCGTCTATGCGCTCGGGCTTGCCCTGGCCGGTCATGTTGAAGCTGGCGCCGATGCCGGCGGCGACGCGTTCGAACACCGTGTTCTCGGTGGCGATGTCCAGGTATTGGCCAATGGACAGCCAGTCCTGCGGCACGTTGAGGCCCGGCGACCGCTGCCAGATGATGGCGATGCGATCGGCGTCGGGGTATGGCAGCGGGCGCAGCAGCAGTCCGTTGGCGGCGCTGAAGATCGCCGTGGTGGCGCCGATGCCCACGGCCAGCGACACGATGGCGGTGAGCGCGAACCCCGGCGACTTGAGCAGCAGGCGCAGGCCATGCAGGAGATCGTGACGCCAGCTTTCCATGGAGTCCTCGCGGGGGAGTCGCGGTCGTGAGTCGAGGTGGAGTCTTCCGTGGCACTCGCCTGTCTCGTAGAATGGGCGCGCGGCCAATTCCGTTCAAGCCACACGTCTCGAACAAGGCGGACGATCGTGACGCAGTCCCGACGCGATTTCCTGAAGACCGCGGCCGCCGGTGCGGCCCTGCTCGCCGCGGGCCGGATCATCCCCGCTGGCGCCATGGAACTGCGGCGCGGCCGCTCCGCGGCGCCGATGGACCTGCTCATCCTGGGCGGCACGGGGTTCATCGGACCGCACCTGGTGCGCGGCGCCGTGGCCTGCGGGCATCGCGTGACGATCTTCACGCGCGGCAAGCACGACGCCGACCTGCCGGACTCGGTGATCCGGCTGATCGGCGACCGCAATGGCAAGCTCGAGGCGTTGGAAGGCAAGCGATGGGACGCGGTGATCGACGATTCCGCGACCAACCCGCACTGGGTGGAGTTGAGCACCGAACTGCTCAAGCGCGCCGCCGGCGCGTATCTGTTCACGTCGTCCACTGGCGTGTACTACCCGTATCTGCGGCGCGGGCTCAACGAGTCGGACGCCGTGCACTACGACCTGCACGACCCCAAGGACGGCTCGGAGACGTTCGGCGTGGCCAAGGCGCAGTGCGAGCGGCAGGTGTTCCAGGCGTTCGGCGATCGTGGCATCGTGGTGCGTCCCACGTACATCGTGGGGCCGGGCGATACGAGCGACCGGTTCCCGTACTGGCCCGTGCGCCTGGCGCGCGGAGGCGAGGTGCTGGCGCCCGGGCATCGCGGCGACCCCATGCAGATGATCGACGTGCGCGATCTGGCGGCGTTCATGCTGCGGCTGGTGGAGGACGGCAAGCACGGCGTGTTCAACGCCGCCGGTCCGGCATCGCCGTTCACCGCCGGCCAGTTCTATCCGGCCGCGGTCAAGGCGCTCGACGCCAAGGTGACGCTCACCTACGTGGACGACTACGACTTCCTGGTGGCGCACAAGATCGAGGAAGCGATTCCCTGGGCGCTGCTGCGCGGCAACGACTACGGCATGATGTCCATCGACAACCGTCGCGCGATCGCCGCCGGGCTGGCTTTCCGTCCGCTGGCCGAGACGCTGCGCGACACGCTGGCGTGGTGGCCCACCGTGCCCGCGGCGCGGCGCGCCAATCCGCGGTTCACGATCTCACCGGAAACCGAGGCGAAGGCGCTGGCCGACTGGCACGCGCTGGGGCACTGACCGCCTACTTGGGCAGCGCCGCCAGGCGCGCGCGCACGTCGGGGTCGGCGTCCTTCCACGCCTCGCGCACCAGCGCCGCGTACGCGTGCGCGCTGTCGGCCTGGCCGGCGCGCGCGAATGCCCGCGCCAGCCAGGCATCGATTTCGGTGCGCGGGACGTAGCGCCCCATGGCGTCGAGCGGGCCGTGGAGCGCCTGGTGGAAGTAGGCGATGGCGCCCGCGGCATTCCCGTGCGCGAGCTGGATCGCGCCGAGCTGCACCACGGTCGTCGTCCACCCGGCGGCGCCCCAGCGCGCGGCCGACAGTTCCGTCTCGGCGGTGGCCGTGTCGCCGTGCGACAGCGCCAGCAGGCCAGCGAGGTGGTGGTACAGTCTCCAGTCGCGGCCGTAGTAGCTGCGCGCGCCCACGTGGCGCACCGAGTCCATGAGCGCGTGCGCGGCCGTGGTGTCGCCGGTGCGCCAGAGTGCGTCGCCTTCGAGCGCGTGCGCCCAGGCGAAGGCACGCGACTGCTCCGCGCTCATCGCTTCCACGTCGCGCGGCAGACTGTCGTGGCCGGCGCGCTCGTAGAGCCGGCGGGCGTCGGCCACGCGGCCCACGCGCATCAGGTTGTCGGCCTGCACGAGTTCCAGGCCGGTGAACGCCAGCATGGGCTGCAGCAGCGCGATGGAGCGCCGGAACTGTCCGCGTTCTCGGGCCAGCGTGGCCGCGAGGTCGGTGGCGTCGGCCAGGCCGCCGGGCCGCTGGCGCAACACGCGCACCAGGGAATCGACGGCGCCGAAGCGGCGCGCCACGAGCAACGCGCGTCCGAGGTCCGCCGTGCGCACGGGGTCGGTGGTGAGCGACGCGACCCGCCGCGCGGCCTCGATCGACTCCTCGGCCCGTCCCGAGAACTCGAGCGCCATGGACAACATCTCCCACGACCCCGGCACGCCCGGCTGCAGCGCCACCCACCGGCGCGCCGCCTGTTCGGCGCCGGCGAGGTCGCCGCGCACCAGGCGCAGGCCCACCAGCCCCGAATAGGCCCCGCACGGCGCGCAGGGTCCGTTGCCGGCTTCCATGGCGAGTGAGTCGAGCGACAGTTCGTGCCCGTACACCGAGTCGGCCGCCAGCCATCGCCCGTGCATCGACAGCACGAATGCCTGCAGATCGTAGGCCCGGGGATCGCGCGGATAGCGCGCCACCAATCGTTCAGCGAGCGCCTCCGATCGGTCTACCGCGCCGCTGACGTCGGCCTGCGTGATTTCGCCGACCAGCCGATCCCAGTCGGACATCCGGTCGGGGTGGCGGACGATGAGGGAGTCCAGCCGGGTGGCGAGCGCGCGGTCGCCGAGCGATGCGGCAATGTCGTGGCGGGCGCTCAACGCGCCGACGAATCCGGAATCGAGGGCGATGGCCGCGTCGAACTCGCGCGCGGCGTCGGATCCCCGGTGCTCGCTGCTCGCCGTCAGTCCCAACACGTAATGCCGGTAGGCTTCGGGCTGCGTCGTGGCCGCGCCGACGAACCGCGGGGCCTCGCTCCCCACCGTCAGCGTGCTGCTGGCCAAGTCGAGCAGGCGCGCGGCGGCCAAGCGGCCCAACTGCACGGGGTCGGCGGACATCACGGTGAAGCTCTGGAGCGAAGCGCCGGTGGCGACGTCGCGCACGTCGAGATCGAGGATGTACACGTCCTTTCCGCCGGTGAGTCCGCCACGCACGGCCCACGTCGCCCCGACGCGGCGCGCGAGGTCCATGGCATCGGAGGCGGCGAGCGGCGCCCCGAGCGGCGCGCCGCGTCGCAGGAGCACGTCGCGCACGCGCACCGGCGAGACCGGTTCCAGCGGCCCCTCGCCGGCCAGGTTGTCGCTGATGATCTGGGGGAGTCCATCCTCCAACCAGGCGAGCGCCGTGTCGCCGCGCAGATTGGCGATGTCGGTGATGGCGACCACGGTGCGCGTGGTCGGCGCGGCGTTCGCGTCATGTTGCCCGCGGACGATCACCATCGCGACGCCGACCACGGCGACCACAGCCGCGATCGCCAACGCGGGGCGGATCCAGCGGGTGGTCCAACCCGCCACCGGCGGCGGCGCGGATCCGGCGGGAGCGGGCGACGCAGGCGCAGGGGTGGCTGAGGACGCGGGGGGCGCATCGGCGCGCGGCTCCACGAGTCGCTCGGCCATGGCATGTTCGCCAGCCGCTACCTGCATCTCGAGTTCCGACACGATGTCACCCACGGCCGCATCCGGTCGCAGGCCGTGCTCGCGAGCCAGCCAGTCGCTGAGGCGGGCGTAATCGTCGAGTGCGGTCCGGCGTGCCGACGGCGTGCCGGGTCCGGAGCGTGCGCGGAGGAGCGTGGTGAAGGCGAGCGTCGACTGCGGCGCCGCGTAGAGCCACCGTTCGGCGAGCCCCGCGCAATCGTTCCACGCGCCGGCGCGCAGCAGGGCCGGCGCGTGGCGCTCGCACATGGAGAGAAAGAGCCGTTCGAAACGCGAGCGTTCGCGGGCCACCCAGGCGTCGAACCCCGGGGCGTCCGGCACGAACACGTCGTCGAGAAACGGCCCGCCGTACAGCGCCGCGGCGCGCGCGTCGTCGCGCGATTCGGCGGCGGCGGCGAACTCCAGGGCGTCCACCGCGAGGCGCAGTTCCGGGTTCAGTCCCACCTCATCGCGGCGTGCCGAAATGCTGGACGCGCCGAGGACGGCGCGCAGCGCCGAGAGCGTGTTGCTCAGCGAGTGGCGCGCGCGGGCGTCCGTTTCCTCGCCCCAGAACATCGCGGCGAGCACGTCGCGCCGCAGGGCGCGGGGCGACACGGCCAGCACGGTGAGCAGCGCCAGATGCCGCGGCCGGACCGCGGCGGGTGTGTTGATGTCACCCACCTGCGTTTCGAGCGCGAGTCGTCCGAGCGTTCTGAGCCTGAAGTGCTTGTCCAGGCGCATGTTGACTTGTTGAGACCTCGCGGAGGGGGCAACGGCAAACTGGGCCCGTTCGGAGAACATACCGCCCGCCGGTGGGCTCGCAACTCGGGCCGTCCGCCTCCCCACTGGAGGCGTCCGCGGGCCGCCACCGCCACCGCCTCGCCCGTCCTTAAGGAGACCTCCATGGCGAATCAACCGCCGAAAGACCTGATCGGATTCCTCGATTACTACCTGGTCCGGAAGGCGCCATTCCAGATCCCGAATACCGCCCGGGAGTTCATCGTTCGCTTCGCCCCCTGGATCGCAGTCGTCTTGCTCGTGTTGTCGCTGCCGGTGGTGTTGCTGGCGCTCGGGCTCAGCGCCGCGGTCCTGCCGTACGCGCCGACGAGCGCGAGCGGCCTGGGATTCACGATGCTGGTCGTGATCGCGACGCTGGTGCTCGATGTGCTGGCCCTGCCCGGGCTGTTCGCGCGCCGCATGGGCGGCTGGCGGCTGATCCTCTACGCGCGACTGGTGACCATCGTCTCCTCGCTGCTGCAGGGGGCAGTCGTCGGGGCGCTGCTGGGCGGACTGATCAGCCTCTACATCCTCTTCCAGATCCGGCCGCTGTACGACGCGCCGGCCATCGCCACCCCGGACGGAGCATCCGCATGAGAGTCGTGCATCTGATAGCCGCGGGGCTGGTGATTCCCGCGGCGCTCGCGGCGCAGACCCGGACCGCGCAAACGGCTATGAGCGGGAGGCCGGCCGCCATCACCGTCACGCCCAACGAGCGCACGCAGATGTTGGCCTTCGAGCGCGGGTTGAAAGTCGTGGGGGTGAGCACTGATGAACACGGATGCAAGGTGGTGACGCTCCAGGCTGTGCCGGCCCCGCAACACGCTCAGTTTGCCACGGGGGTGGCCGGCACCGTGGTTCGCTACGGCGTCCGGGCAGCGTACGATGCCGGCCAGCCGACGCCCAGTCAGCAGACGCTCATGGCGGCGGGCAATTGCGGGTCGGGGAGTCCCGTCACCACGGGACCACGGGGTCGCGGCGTCACCGTCTGGCCGTTGGGGGGCTACCCGCGCAACGGCAGGATGTGGAGGCAGTGTCAGTCGCCGCCCTGTGCCGTGTACCCGCCGCCGACGTCGTGGGGCACGCTCGATACGTACATGGATGCGACCGCGACCACGCCGTTCCCGATCCGCATCTCGTCCACCCCGGGACTCGGTCGCGTACTCGTCCGACTCTACGCGTTCGCAGTTTCGGTCGGAAACGGCAAACCGGTGATCGCGCCGATCGACTCCACCAACACCGTCACGGTGACGTACTGACCCATGCGAACCGTGGCGAAGGTGGCGGGCGGGTTGGCCCTGATCGCGATGCTGGCGGCGCCCAAGGGTCTGGCCGCGCAGGCGTCGATCACCGTCACGCTGTCCATATCCGGCCGGACGCTTGGGCCGGACACGGTAGTGGCGGCGGCGGTGCCGGGCGCCGGTGGGGGGCGAGGCCAGGCCGACGCCAGACAGCGTGTCGGGGCCGGCGCTGGCGCCAAACGGCAGGACGATGAGGTCCTGCTCACCGTTCACCCCGGCCGTGGCGCGGACGAACTGGCGAAGCTCGCGACGCGCACCGCGAACGGCCGCCCGAGCGGTGGGTCGTGCGACCTGGTGTTCCGCGACGGCGCGGGCGCCGTGTTCCGCACCGAGCACCTGACCGGCTGCTTCGTTCGCCGCGTCGAAACCGCCGGCGGGATGCGACGCGTGTCCCTCGGCTACACCGCGATCTCGATTCAATCCCCCGTCCCTGGAGGAACCGCGCATGATGAATAGAGTCACGTACCTGGGTACCGTCGCTGTCGCGCTCGCGGTATCGGCGATGACGCAGCCGCTGGCCGCGCAGGCGCGGGCGATGGCGCACCCTCCCGTCAACCGCATCGCGAAGCCGCCCGTGCTGCCACGCACCTCCCAGCCGCTTCCGAGCGGCCCGTGGGAAGGCACGCTCCAACTGTCCACGAGCAACGGGCTCCGGTGGGGGCAGACCGCATCCATCACCTACACCAACCCGTGCGGCGCCG
>Ga0307375_10006806_pt1 | contig 10529 bp, 14 predicted proteins | sample TR1MG_FD_202531 | JGI IMG/M metagenome (GOLD analysis project Ga0307375, IMG submission 202531) | Soil microbial communities from Risofladan, Vaasa, Finland - TR-1 | ecosystem: Environmental > Terrestrial > Soil > Coastal area > Acid sulfate soil | place: Finland: Risofladan, Vaasa | collected...
ATTCAGGATCTCCCCAGACAAACAGTCTATTTTTAAACTCAATAACTCCCATTACTGCAGGAAGTGGATCAGGAAACATTGCTGTAGCTACCATAAATACTCTAACATCGGTATCAGTAGTAGCAGCATCTATACTTACTCTATACCAATAACCAGGAACAGTATCCCAGTCAAATATTCTCCTTTTTGCAGTGACCGCAGCAGCATTAAACCATACCATTCCTGTCTGGAAGAAACTCGAATCTTTTGTTTCATCTAGTGTTCCATCAATAATTCCTGTAGTAACAGCTGTCCAAGAAATTCCTGTCCAAACATCTATTTGATCTATTTGAGCATTATCATCTTGAATATAGCCCTGTACCATTCCAAAGCCCATACCACCAAGAGGTTCTGCTGCCTTAATATAGATAAAGTCCCCAGTCTGCATTTCTCCTAATTGCATGTATTGGCTAGTAGACTCGTTAAGTACTTTTCCTGTGTTGTCTATATACTCCTCAGTACTAGCGTCATAGAATCTAACTGCTGTTGGAAATTCATAGACTCCATTCCACTTATTAGTCATATCTTGAGCAGAGAAAACCACTTGACATTTAGTAATTCTAACTCCTGCTGTCATTGCAGCGCTAAAGGAGAACTTATACCAGTATCCCATTATCCCGCCAATGACTCTCATGCTATCAGTAGCTTGTATGGCCCAAACTATTGTGCCTGTCTTTCCATGAGTTGTTCCTGCTGGATCTACTGTCCCATCATCATAACCGGCATCACCAGTTCTACTATCCCAAGCACCAGCTTGCCAACTCTCCACAGTCAATACATTAGCTACATCATTATCATAAGCAGCTGGTATAGTTAACCTAACTCCAGTAGCCTTTTCAGGACTACAGACATAGTAAACATCATGCTCATCAGCCCTTAGCATTGCATAGGTATCGTCACCCCTATCGTCAGTCACCTCCCTTGTAAAGTCTGCATAAGTATCTGGAGTACCATCATTGGCTATATCAAAGTGAGCAATGAATCCACTACAAAAAGGAAGATCTCCTCCCCACACTGTTGGAGGCTTACTTCCATCAGCATAGAAGAAAAGTTCATCTACCATTGTTGAAAAGCCAGGAATAGTTTCTGAAAGACCACTTAAAAGACTATCTCCAAAGGTTGTCCCTCCTGCAGTCGGAGGATTATTAGTAGCTTTATGAAGGTTTCCATTATACTGTCCTAGAAAGTGGTAATCCTTATTTCTTGGATGAGTATATTGATGAAGAGAAAGAACATTTTCAGTCCCAAGAAGAGTAGTATTATGAACAGTACAACCTTTCCTAGGTTTCCACCCTCCACCTTCTCCTACTTTCCTAACATTAAGTCCTTCACTAATAGCCCCTACAGGAAGTAATGTAGGAGGAGTAGTCCCGTCATAGCTACCAGTAAGAGGTTCTTTAAACATTTGCAGAGCCATTAGAAACCTTCCTCCGTTATTTCAACTCTTCCATAGCCCTTGATTCTCGTCTCAAGCCAATCTTTTACTTCCTTCAATGCCTCTCTCCTCTCATTAGTATAGTATTGAAAAACCTCTTTATCAATGTTACTTGAAGGTTTTGCCAATGCAAGCAATGTAGCTTCCAAGAGAATTAAATGATGAACCTCTTCGGGGAGAAAAGAAATTGTCCCAAAGACACTAGTGTTATCATAAGTCCCACTTACTACACAAGCCCCTGTATTCCCTACATAGTCAGTAATAATATCCCCAACAGTCCCTGCGCCAGTCCCGCTATCCACCTCAATCCCAACTCCATTATAGTAATCATCTACGTGTTTTACATTAGAGTTGACAGGAAAGGTAAGAGAAGTTGCAGCTCCTGCACTTGCAGTCCCAGCCATCAAATCTGGAACTCTCTGATCATACCACAAAGTTACTTGACTTACATAGCCACTTGAGTTAACTTCAAGAGTATTTCTAAGAGGATAAACTTCTGGAGCATTCACAAACCAAGAAGAAGGTCCAATTCCCCTAGAGACTCTTCTCGCACTTACTCTTTCAAGCCAAGCAAGAGGCGCTCCGCTACTAGTCTCTTCCAAGTAAACTGGCTTAGCACAATCTTGTGGAAGAGTAATAACGCTGGCAACTGGAGTTAAATTGACACTTTTCAAAAGCCATGCTCCAGGATAATTTTCTACTAATACAGCAACCTTCCTCTGAGAGACATTAAGCCTTCTAATTAAATTAATATCACTCCAATGAGACGCAGTAGCTTCTGCAATCTGATCCCTTAGAAGTTGTAACATATTATAAGCGTCCATCTTTTCCTCTCTATTAATTCAAAAAATGAATCAATCTAGTATTGAATTCGAGTCTCTGGACCCATCTTTACTCTTTCTTCTCCAAAGTCCATTCCCTCAAGTTCCCTCAATGGCTCCCTAGGCATCTCTTGCTCCATCTTCGCTGTTTCCACTTGCAGAGACTGCCACATATCCCTTAGGGACTCAAATTTCCTCTTCTCTACCTCTGTCCCATAGCGAAGCATACCTTCAATCCTTTTAATTTTCTGATACTTTCCAAGCATCTGCTTCATCTCAGGAGTTATTTTATAACTCTCCACCTTTTTCCCTCTCACATCTTCAGCCATTTCCTATAGCCCTCCCTATTTTAAAAGCTCTCGATGGTCCTTTTAAGGCAATACTCCCAGGTAGAAATCTTTCTGGCACCTTCACTCTAAGACCTCTACCATACCACTCAAATTCTTTCCTCCTATCAGTGAACCAATTCTCCATCTCCTTTGCTTTTGCCCTCTGGATATTGTCATCCATAGCATTGAAGTAGTTATGAATCTCTTTTAGAGTATATTTCCTAAGATCTCCTTTCTGCAAGTTGAGGAGAATATCAGCCCCTAGTTCTCTAAAATTTCTCCCCTTTGTCTGTACTGTCATTACGTGAGTGGCCCTCTTGCTCTTCAACTTCTTAACTCTCTCTTTCTGTCCTGGAAATCTCCAAATCTCCCACTTAGAGCCACTCCACACCACATCTAGTTCTGGATCAAGAGCCCTCAGTTGTCTCTTAAATCCAATATCTGCAATCATGACTCCGTCATTAGTCGTCCGGTAGTCCTTGAATTTTAGTCTCATTTTTAATGTCTCCTTCTTTCATTTCTTTAAGAAAAATAACATACATTTCTTCCACAGCTTGATTTACCTCGTTTTGAAGAAATGTTAGTTTTGCTAATCCTCCTCCAACAGATTCAGAATTCCATTTGATTCTTCCACAAACATATTTTTCTCCTATACAACTAGTGAGTAGTAATTCCCAACTATTGTATTTCTCAAGTATATCTGTTGAAGAACAGTCATTAATAAGATTTATTGGAAGTACTGAAATAGTCTTATAGAATTCTTCCTTTGTCATCTCTCTTCTCCTTCTTTTAATTTTGGAGTCGGTGGAAGGAAAGAAGGATAAACCTCCCACCTTCTCCAAGGTGCACCCAACCTACATTGACTCAATAAATGAATCAATGCAGTTCCTCCATCCTACTTTCCCTTTCCTTCTACCTTCTTGGTTTCTGTTTTTACTACAGGTTTCTTGCCCTTACAATTAGGACAAATATTTTCTTTTGCAAGATACCTTGCTCCACAGTCTTCACAGTGTTTTACCTCGATCATAATTACCTCCTACAGCGCATCTATTTTTTCCTTAAGATACGCCAGTTTCTGATTTACTGTTTGACACCAAGTCTTAAGTTCGGTAAAGCTCTCGTTGATAACATCAATCTCGTCTCGCATATCTTTGAGATATACATTTAACTCAAGCCCTGCTTTAAGGCCAGTACCGAGACAAGCATAATGAAACTCGCCATCAATTAATCCAGTCCCTCCGCACAAATAGCAAGGATTATTTTCTCCAAGTGGTCCACCTATAGCCATAGCAACCTCCTACTTAAGCTGTAGCTTCAGCACCCAAACCACCAGAAGCCTCTGCATTGGCATTGTTTGTTTGAAACTGCGTTCCTGTATCTCCGACTTGCCATTCGTCGCAACCTATTGAAAAACAATCTTGTAAGGCAATGGTAGAAGTCCTTACTTGTTCCTCTCGAACAAAGACAGAGGCAAGAGTAACGGCCCAACTTGTGGACACATTATGAAAGAGACAGCGATCAAATATATGAAGCATACCCATGCAGTTTCCATCAGCCAGACGAACAATACCTACAGTAGAGGTTTCCGACCACACTACAAATTGACACCGCCTAAAAATTCCGTGTTGGGGATAAGGATAGGCCGTAGCAATATAGGAAAGAGCACCACTAAGAGCTGCGGTTCTTGTTCTCCACATATTGTTTCCAATATGACAATCCTCAAAACGATAATTACTTGCGAGACCTGCAATGTGGAGCGAAGCATTAGCAGCAACATCCTGAGTAGAATTCAAGACACCCTGAAAACTACAATCCTTAAATTGACAGGCGTAAGCGTTAAGAAGCAATCCTGCCAAACCATCGGCATCAGCCGCACAATTAGTAAAATCTATGTTGAGAAAACGACAATGATTTCCAGTTACATTCACAGCATAATTTACGTCTGCAGTCTCTGTGTATATGGAGTTATTAGATTCTCCATAATCATTGCCTTGTGCTGGTCCGCCAAGACCCATTAAATGAGTCTGTGCTTTACTCCAAGCAAGTTCGCTAGTAAGAGCATAGTTACCAGGAAATACCAACACTACATCATTCCTATTTGCACTACAGGCATTGAATGCAAGTGCAGGAGCTTGAGATCCAGTGAATAGTAAATTCGCTGGAATATCCATTTCGGTTCTTGCCCACTCTTCATAAAGAGAAGTAGAAGAACCGGCAGGTACGGCAAAATGGATTTGTCCTAATACAGGAATCCCAAATGCCTGCGCTAATAAATTCCTTAAATATCTTTCTTGTGTTTGCCACCTCATAATTAAATCCTCCATCCATCCTAGTTTCCTAGGAGGAGTCATCCTCCTAGGAAAGAAAAAGGTTTACTTCATTGATTCAATAAATGAATCACTCCTAGAGCGTGTAGGACAAGTCACACAAAACTCCGTGACTATTTCGACGCTTACAACCCAACTCTGCATACCTAAACAGAATTGCCTCATAGGCATCATAATTTGCCACCCTCGAAAGGACCGCCCCATCCTTGTCCATCCAGTTATAGTCGCTCATACGATAAATGGCCAAATCCCTGGTAGTAATGAAGTAAATCTCTCCATCAATGGCATCATTATCTACCGTGAAAGGAACGCCATTATAGTCAATAGCCTTCCAGCCACCATCCAGTGTCATCGTATTTACATAGCGCCTATCAGCCCTACAGAGATCTGTATATTCTCTTCGCAGAGCCCTTGTTGTTAAAATCAAATCAGGACCGTAATCCTTTCCAGCACTTTCTTCTACATCATCAAACATCTTATCCATCAGATTAAGAGAAAGTGCCCTCTGGCCTTCATATCGCCCACTTGAATGAGCATTCACAATGGCTGCGAACCAATCATAAGTACCCACGAGCAATCCCTGCAAAGGATCAACTACAGTCAATCCAATATAGGTCCCGTTGTTAAAGGAGATCTCGTCCAAGTCAGTATTAGTAATAATCCCCCTAAGACCCATCATTTCCTTCCTGTTAACCCCCGCAGTCAGGCTATCCGCTCCAAGAGAAGCTACCGCAGCACTAAAGCGGACATAGAAAGTTCCCACTGCTTCATCTACGCCAGCATTAGAAACAGTCAGTGAATCATAGTCAGTACCCTTCGTCAACACGGTCGGAGCAATATCTGTAGCATCAACTACATAAGTTCCTACTGTACCACTTGAAATTGTTGCCACTACCGGAGTAGCCCCAGTTCCTACTGGAAGATACTTAGCTCCGAAGGTACTTCCAAAGCCATCTACACCGTCACTGTTTCCCCTATACATCTTCTGCACAGTAAGAGCCGTAGTTGCACCAGTATTCCACCTGGCCAAAAGTCCATGACCAGCACCCCACAGTTGCCTATTCACATCTTTCTTCAAGTCAGTCACAATCCCTTTGATTTCAGCATCAAGAGCCTTAGCATACGCTCCCCTTTCATCTCTTGTCGCTGCCATAGTAGGCCCAGAAACCTGGATTCTACCATACTGATACTTCATCGGAACAGTAGCCTGAATGAATTTCTGGTAATTGGCTGCAGGAAGAGCTTCATTATCCTTCCTAGCACCTATCCCAGTACTTCTACCATAATGCATTTCTATCTTTGCATCTTTTCCAGAAACATCCGTCTCATTCACGTCAATCAAGTCACTTAAAATCGTAGAATGATTCAAGTTCTCCTGGATTGCTGGAAGATAAATAGTTTTCAATACTTCAGCATAAGTATCCAATGTTACAGTTGCCATTTCTTATTTCTCCCTCCTAGCTCAAAGAGCCTCTAGCTTGAAGAACGAACTCTTTCGAGATACTCCATTGAGGCCTTGGCAGGATCTACTTTCTCTCCATCATCACTCCTAGCATTAAAGGAAAATTTCTTTCCCTTAAAGAGTACTCCTGCTCCGCCACCAGCTCCTTGCTCCTTTAGCTTATTTTCATCAAATTTACTTACATCAACACCAAACTCCTTCGCATGAGTTTTCCTCAGCTCACTGAGTTCAGCTGCCTTCACACCTGCAAGGGCCTCTGCATGCTCCCATAGGCTCTTAGACCTATCATTCATAGCACTTCCAAAGACCTGAGAAACGTCACTCGGTTTCAGCACAGGAAACTTACCCATTACCTTTTCTTGGAGATTAAGTCGAATCATATCCCCTTGCGTTTTATCCACAGCAGCTACTCTTTCTCCCAGTTTCTTTATCTCATCAAACTGAGGACCAAGAGCCTTAGCGACTATCGCAGCCACTTTATCGGCTCCTTTCAGGCCACTTGTGTCTCCTCCGGATAAATTAAAGAGTTTTGCCAACTCGTCATCTCCTTCTCCCTCATTCTTCTTAGGTAATACTGGTGCTTTCACTGGTATAATGTTTCCCTTTTCGTCAATTATCTTGTCATTAATTAGTTGATTCATAACGCCAAAAGCTCCTTCTGCCTGGGCTATATAGGTTTCTGGATCTACCCCATATTTCTGCGCCGCAGCCAGTACCGCTGCAACCTCTTGCGTCTTCTGAGTTGCAGTTGCCTGTTGGTTAATTAGATTTTGAACATCCTCTGCAGAATATTCTTTATCCCCTACCGCGATTTTTCCAGTAACTTTAGTCTCTCTATCAGACTCGCCACTTTCATTAATCTTCACTGTCATTTTCTTTTTCTCCTTTTAGTTTAATTTCCGGAGGAAGAATAATATACATACTATCAAGGCCTCCAGCTCCTCGATAGTAGTCCACAAACATACTTACCATCCACTCAAAGTTAACATTCCTGAATCTCCCAAGATGTTTCTGTGCAGCAATTGGATAATTCTCCAACTCTCTCCTACCAATAGTGTTGATTTCTTCTTGAAGACTCTCCCATTCCTTCCTTGCCTCTTCCATACAGCGGACAAATTCGTTCCACTTTCTTGCCGCAGGATACTTCTCCACCTTCCCGTAATCAATATCAGGACTCTCGTTTTGTCCCTTTACCATTTTACTGACACTTTCCCTAGTTACTGCCATCTTCACTCCCTCCTTTTATTTTCTTTTCTCTTCGATTTGTTGTTGCATCTTCATCCTTTCCTCAAGAGCTTTTATATGGAAAGACTCATGAGTCTGGAATGTAGCATCAAGAATTAACCCTGTCTTAGGATCACTCTCTTTCACTTTCTGATAAGTTCTACTTTTCCTAAATGTCCTATGAGATTGAAGATGAACTGCATCGTTGTCATAGTCATTAGATGCCAGCACAGTCCCAGGACTACTTAGCAAAGTTCTATTTTCAATCTCTGCATTTTGTTCATCTAGATGAGTCTCTCCATAAATATCTTCCACAATAGCATCATCCAGCATTTTCAGGACTTTCCTTTGCACTTTCGGATCTTGAGGGATACCGTAAAGTCCAGCCTGGTATCTATCCATCACTTTCTTATTTCTCATTACCCTAGAGTCTGGGAGACTACTTTCCTTCTTCACAAAGACATCAGTATTGTCCCTCAAGTCTGCCCCTTTAAAACTTAGAACTTCATAGACATTTGCCTCTCCCCCTATTTTAATCATCCTTTCAGTAGAGTAACCCTTTTGCACTCTTAGGAGTACCCTATGGAGAACTTCCTCTAACGATTCTTCAAAGACTGCATGAGTAGGAATATTACCCATATCATCACTTTCGAGAAGTAACTCTACCATATCCCCACTTCTAATGTCGCTCTTATTAGTTCCTTGTGTCACTTCATGCTGGTGGAAGAGTTCCATAAGTCCATTTGCCACAAGTGCTAATGCTCTATCATAAGTAGCAGGAAGTCCCTTCAAGTCCATTATTTCTGGCTTATGTCCAAGGACAGGAGTGTAGATAAGTTTCTGCCCATGAGTATCATCAGGCTCCACTTCCATCTTACTCCCTCTAGGAACAAGATACTTCCCTCTAGCCATTGTTTTATTAAACTCTACAATGTCACTCAACGTTTTATTATGAATTTTCTGAAGTGGAATTCCTGACTCCAGTGTAGCCACACCGTAGAAGATTCCAGGAATTTCAATATCTTTGAATTGTTCTATATGATAGTGATTGAATGGATAAGAACTCTTTTCTAAAATAACTTTATTCGCTCCAGCAAGAAAAAGTCCTTCTTTGTATTGCTCATTAGGTTTTACATAAAGTTCAATCAGCGTAGCTCCTTCCACCTCAGTTACTATCTCTCCAGAAGGATTCCACAAAGAAGCAACATTAAAAGAGCCAGTAGGTCTATCTTCATTAATTACGTCCCCTCCTCTTTCGTAGTGAGCAGTTAAATACTCTAGACTCCTATATTTCATCCTAATCATCCAAGGAAATTCATGAAGATTAGTATCTCCAACTCCAGCAATAGGAAATCCTACCTCAAAAGGACTCCAAACTCCACAGTCTGCATCTCCCTCATAGACTAATTCTCCTTTCTCTGTATCAAGTCTCGTAGGTCCAATCCTCGGATTCCAAGAATCACTTAAGAATCCATTCCCGGTAGCATAGATCCAGCCACCAAGTTCTCGTATTTTCTTCCTCATCTTGGCATTACGCCAAAAGTGAGTAAGGAATTTAGTCCCCTTTCTTGCCGCTTCAATGTCCTCTTGATCACTAGTAGAAGGAACAACACTCATAGTAGGATTATTCTTAATAAGTCTAGAGACTTGTTTCCTATATCTCGGGAGCAACTTATTATCTACAATCCTCAACTTCCCTTTCTTTAGGAGAATAGCTTGTAGCATTTCTGCACTTTGGTTATAGAAAACGTATTGCCTACCAGCTAGGAAGGCTAGGCAAATAAGCCACCTTCTCTCAAAAGGTCTCCTTACAGTAAGAACCAAATCATACTTCTTCTTCAAGAAAGCCCAGTCAATATCTTGTTCTTTCTCTTTCCCACTCTTTTTCTGAAGCCACTTTTTTACAGTAACCTTATCTGTCCTCAAGTCATCTCGTTCCATCTATAGTTCCTCAAATAGAATCCTTGGCTTTCGTTGCTCTTATGGCTCGTTGCCCAAGAAGTTGTTGATAACGAAGTATTAGTTTCATTCCCTCTAGCGTTATTGTTATCTTTGGTGTTTCTCCATAGTCAGGCATTATAATTCTCTCCATTGATTCATTTTTTGAATCAATATAGTTTTCTACTCTGAAACACTAAAGATCTCCCCAGCCATGTCAGGATCTTCTTCTTTCTTCAATTCCTCTCCTACAGTCTCTTCCTTTCCCTCTGTAGTGTAAATCTGATAGCTTTCAAAGTCCCTGGCCATTAGTCTGTTAAGAAGTTCCTTTCTTTCCTCTCTTAGATTCTTCACTTCCTCTTGAAGAATAACAATAATTTCTGCTCTCCCAAGAAGTTTCTTCTTCACTTCATCTACTTCATTAAATCTGTCGTTTACCAGAGCAACTAAATTATCTACCTTCTTTCTTAGTCTCATCTCTTGCCTCCGTTATGTTAGTAATTGTTGCCTGTATTTGAGACGGAGGAGGAAGATTATATTTCTTTGCTAGACGCTTCATCTCCTCATAATCTTTAACAGTTATATAGGTAAGCTTCTTCATCTCTCTACTCCTTCTTTTTCTTGTGAACTTCTCCACCTACAGTTCTTCCACCTTTAGGACCCTTCTCTCCCTTGGGCAGAACACAGACTTTCATATAGCTTCCATCAGCCAGTTTCTTTGTTCTGATTTTTCCTCCTCTCTTAAGGCATCTATCAAAAGCTACTGGCATCTTCTAATCCTCTCTTCCTCTCATAATCTCTCGTAGAGTCCTAATATTTCCTTCTCCCCATTCTGGATAGACAGTATAGTCTTCTTCTTCTCTTCCCCTCGTCTCTTCCTCTTGCTGTCTTCCAAACAGTCCTCTCCACCAGTCACCCCAATTCTCTGTCTGGTAGTAGTCTTGTACGTTTCCA
>Ga0307375_10006808_pt1 | contig 10527 bp, 10 predicted proteins | sample TR1MG_FD_202531 | JGI IMG/M metagenome (GOLD analysis project Ga0307375, IMG submission 202531) | Soil microbial communities from Risofladan, Vaasa, Finland - TR-1 | ecosystem: Environmental > Terrestrial > Soil > Coastal area > Acid sulfate soil | place: Finland: Risofladan, Vaasa | collected...
CTGCGGTTTAAGGCAGCACAACAATATAGAAGCAAGAAAGGCTAATCATGCGTCACCGTTTAGGTTTAAGAAAACTCAACCGTACCAGCAGTCACCGTCTGGCGATGTTTCGCAACATGACAGTTTCCCTGTTACGCCATGAACTGATCAAGACAACTTTGCCCAAGGCCAAGGAACTACGCCGTGTTGCAGAGCCTATCCTGACACTGGGAAAAACCCCGAGCCTGGCGAACCGTCGTCTGGCATTTGCCCGGTTGCGTGATCGCGAGATGGTCACCAAACTGTTCGATGAACTCGGTCCGCGCTATGCGGCACGAAACGGCGGCTATCTGCGTATCCTCAAGTTCGGTTTTCGTAAAGGAGACAATGCGCCGATGGCACTGATCGAGTTGATGGACCGTCCGGCAGATGCAACAGCAGTTGATGCCGAGTAATCAGCCGTTCAGCACATGAAAAAAGCCGGATTCGTCCGGCTTTTTTCATGTGCAAATAAAACAATTGCCCTTAGTCACCGACCTTGCCGCGCAAGGTCTTCAGTTGACCGCGCTGTGTTTTACTATCGAGCCTTCTCTTTTTTGAAGCCCTGGTAGGTTTGGTTGCGGTGCGTTTCTTGGGCATGATGGACGCGGTTTCGATCAAAGCTTGCAGTCGTGCAAGGGCATCCTCGCGATTCTTGTCCTGGCTGCGATAGCGCTGTGCCTTGATAATGATCACTCCATCGCCGGAAATGCGCCGGTCAGTCAGTTGCCTGAGTCTATCCTTGTAAGCATCCGGCAGTGACGAAGCGTTGATATCAAAGCGCAGATGGATGGCGGATGAAACCTTATTGACATTCTGTCCTCCCGCGCCCTGCGCACGAATGGGATGCAACTCTACTTCGGAATCCGGAATGCTGACCTGTTCGGATATTTGAAGCATCAAATCGGGTCTGGGCTTACTTGTCGAGTGCCTGTTTCAAATACGTTCCCGTCACACTTAGCCTGTTCTGCGCGAGTTCTTTAGGTGAGCCTTCGGCAATGATTCGACCGCCGCCATCGCCGCCTTCGGGACCGAGATCGATCACCCAGTCGGCGGTTTTGATAACGTCAAGGTTGTGTTCAATCACCACCACGGTGTTGCCCTGGTCACGCAACTTGTGTATCACCTTGAGCAGCAGGGCGATGTCGTGAAAATGCAGGCCGGTGGTGGGTTCGTCGAGGATGTAAAGTGTGCGTCCGGTATCTCGTTTGGACAGTTCCAGAGAAAGCTTTACGCGCTGTGCCTCGCCGCCGGACAGGGTGGTGGCGGATTGTCCCAGCGTGATGTATCCCAGGCCGACATCCAGCAGGGTTTGCAGTTTGCGCGCGATGATGGGTACCGGTTTGAAAAACTCATGGGCCTGTTCCACCGTCATCTGCAGAATCTGGTGCACGTTCTTTCCCTTGTATTGAATTTCCAGTGTCTCCCTGTTGTAGCGTTGGCTGTGACACACATCGCACGGAACATAGACATCGGGCAAAAAATGCATTTCGACTTTTATCATGCCGTCGCCCTGGCAGGATTCGCAGCGTCCCCCTTTCACGTTGAACGAGAATCGTCCCGGCCCGTATCCGCGTTCGCGTGCCGACGGTACACCGGCGAATAACTCGCGGATCGGTGTAAACAAACCGGTATAGGTGGCAGGGTTGGAACGCGGCGTGCGTCCGATCGGACTTTGATCGACATTGATCACCTTGTCGAAAAACTCCAATCCGCTGATCTTGGCAAAGGGAGCGGGTTCTGTGCTGCTTCCGTAAAGATGCTGCGCCACGGCGGGATACAGGGTGTCGTTGATCAGTGTCGATTTGCCGGATCCTGATACACCGGTTACGCACACCATCAGGCCGACCGGTAGATTGAGCGTGACTTCCTTCAAGTTGTTTCCGGAAGCCCCTGCAATCTGCATCATGCGTTCTGGATCTGGCTTGAGGATCTTTTTAGGCATAGGGATAGTGCGCCGTCCTGTCAGGTATTCTCCCGTGAGCGAATTCCTGTTTTCGCAGATTTCCTTGGGCGTACCTTGTGCAACGATCAGGCCTCCGTGTTCGCCTGCTCCGGGCCCCATGTCAACCACATAATCGGCGGCGAGGATCGCCTCTTCATCGTGTTCCACCACGATCACGCTGTTACCCATGTCGCGCAGTTTTTTCAACGTGGTCAACAGGCGATCATTGTCGCGCTGATGCAGCCCAATGGACGGTTCGTCCAGCACATACATCACACCGGTCAGGCCTGAACCTATCTGAGAAGCGAGACGGATGCGCTGTGCTTCGCCGCCGGAAAGAGTCTCGGCGGAGCGTTCCAGCGACAGATATTCCAGCCCGACGTTGTTCAGGAAGGTTAACCTGCTGGCGATTTCCTGCACGATCTTTTCCGCAATCGCCTGCTTGTGGCCTTGCAGTTTCAGATCCTGAAAGAATGCCAGAGCCTGTTTCAAAGGCAGCGCGCTGATTTCATACAAGTTCATATCCGCAACGCGCACATGGCGCGCTTCCAGACGCAGTCGCGTGCCATTGCATTCCGGGCAAACACAGCCGTTAAGATATTTTGAGAGTTCCTCGCGCACGGTGGGCGAATCCGTTTCGTTATAGCGCCTTTCCAGATTGTTGACGACACCCTCGAAGGCATGTTCGCGGAGCACCGGCTTGCCGCGCTCGTTCAGGTATTGAAACGCGATCTCGGTCTTGCCGCTGCCATACAGGATCACCTGCTGGACCTTATCCGGCAAACTTTCGTACGATTGCTCGATATCAAAGTTGTAATGTTTGGCCAGTCCGGCGAGCAACTGGTGGTAGAACTGGTTGCGCCTGTCCCAACCCTTGATCGCGCCCGAGCTCAGGCTGAGTGTCGGAAATGCGACGATGCGCTTGGGATCGAAAAAGCTGATGTTGCCCAGTCCGTCGCACTTTGGACAGGCGCCCATCGGATTATTGAACGAAAACAAACGCGGCTCCAGTTCCGGCAGCGAGTAGTTGCAGATCGGACAGGCGAATTTGGCCGAAAACATGTGCTCCTTCCCGCTATCCATCTCCACTGCAACAGCGCGGCCTTCGGCATGACGCAACGCGGTCTCGAACGATTCGGCCAGGCGCTGCTTGGCTTCTATATTGACCTTCAGGCGATCGACAACGATTTCGACGGTGTGCTTCTTGGTTTTCTGCAAGGCCGGCAACGCGTCGATCTCATGCACCTTGCCGTTGATGCGCAAACGAGTGAAACCCTGTGCGCGCAACTCATCGAACAGGTCCAGTTGCTCGCCCTTGCGCTCCACTACCAGAGGGGACAGGATCATGATGCGGGTGTCCTGCGGCAGTTCCAGCACATGGTCAACCATTTGCCCGACACTCTGCGCCTGTAATACCAGATCGTGCTGCGGACAATACGGATCGCCCGCCCGTGCAAACAGCAGGCGCAGGTAATCGTGAATCTCGGTAACTGTGCCGACCGTGGAGCGCGGGTTATGCGAAGTAGCTTTCTGTTCGATCGCGATTGCCGGAGACAATCCCTCGATCAAGTCCACATCCGGCTTTTCCATCAATTGCAAAAACTGTCGCGCATAAGCGGAAAGCGATTCCACGTAGCGGCGCTGTCCTTCGGCATACAGGGTGTCAAAGGCGAGTGAGGACTTGCCGGAGCCAGACAAACCGGTGATAACCACCAATTTGTGGCGGGGCAGATCGAGGCTGATGTTCTTTAAATTGTGGGTGCGTGCACCGCGTATACGTATCTGTTCCATGCCATCCAACTTGATAGAGACGACCTGACAGTTTACGCGATTTTGCATGCTTTCCCAACACGATGAAGTGGCGGGTGTTAAATGTCGAAAGCATGCAGGCAACAAACATCTGCCGACTGAGAAAACTTGAAGACAAATTTAAAGTTTATAAAGAAAATATCTGTCTGCTTTGCATAAGAACGTTGCTATGTTGAAATATCGATTTCAAGGAAATATCGCTCGAAATGCGAGTTTGATACTTCAGCGTTTGCTGAATAGACGGTTAAGATATTTTTCTCATGAGCCGAGCCACACCCGGAAAAATAAAAGTGGATGAGTTACAGTTCGCTGCGTTTGATGCTCAATCAAGCAGGGTGAGCAGTTGCTTGACTACCGCTTTTGTCCGTGCGGGTGCTGGCTTGGTCCCGCCGAGAACGCGCAGTCCCCAAATACTGGTCATCAGGAACGCAGCCAGCGCCTTTGGGTCCTTGTCGGGTGACAGTTCACCGTTCGCTTGGGCAGTCTTAAGCGCATGCAGGAATAGCGCCTCGATATCGGCAAGATGCCGGTTCACCCGCTTTTGCACCATTTCATTCTGGCGGGAAATTTCAAGCACGGTGTTCACCAGCAAACAGCTGCGACCGGCATGCTCTCCCGCGGCTTCTCTGCCCATGTTCAGAAAAAAGCCGCGTATGCCCTGCAATGGTGTGTCCGCTTCGGCCAATGCGCGCTTGATCCGGGCAACACTCTGTTGTGCATAATGATCAAGCGCGGCCAGAAACAGGCCTTCTTTGGAATCGAAAGCAGCATAAATGCTGCCGGGCTTTAATGAAGTGGCGTCGACCAGGCTGGCCATGCTGGTTGCGTTATAGCCCTGATCCCAGAATGCCTGCATGGCTTTTTCCAGGACGTCATCTCGTTCGAATTGAATGGGTCTTGCCATGTTGTCACCCCCAAAATATATGTCGATATTAACATTATTGATCAATCGTTCAAAATCTTGTTGACCGGACAATTTAATTGACCGACAATACTTGAACGATCGTTCAATAATGAAAGGAATAATACCCATGGACATGCTGGCAAACGAAATTGCTGCCTACAAGGCGGCTGCAAAAGAAAAGGTCCCGGAACAAATCCGTGCAATCATGGCCCAATGCACCAGTGAAATAAAAGAATCGGGGATCGAGGGTCGTGCATTGAAAACCGGCGACAGAATGCCGGATTTCGAACTGCCGAATCAGCACAACGAATTGCGCCGTCTGTCCGACTATCTGGCGGTATCGCCGGTGGTGTTGAATATCTACCGGGGTGGCTGGTGCCCCTATTGCAATATGGAAATGAAGGCGTTGCATGGTGTGCTGAAGGAGATCGAGAGCCACGGCGCCAGGTTGGTCGGATTGGCGCCGGAGACGCCGGACAAAGCAATGGCCACTGCGGAACGTGCAGGCATATCCATCGACATACTCAGTGATGCCGGCAACCGGGTGGCGGAACAGATGGGCTTGGTCTTCGAGCTTCACCGGGCGTTGCGTCCGATCTACGAAAAGTTCGGCATCGACATTCCCGCTTTCAATGGTGACGAAAGTTTCAAGTTGCCCGTTCCCGCGACCTACATCATCGGACAGGATGGCGTGATTGCTTACGATTTCGTCAATGCCGACTACACCCTCAGACTGGAACCTGCCGAAATCGTTGCCATGCTGGCCAAGCTCAAGGTTTGAGCTTGCGGTCATGCAAAACTGAACTTTATTGGTTCTGGATGAACCAATTGATTGGTGGTTTTCCGGGCCGCACCAACACCGACTCTCGGTCATACAATAACCAACAAGGAGAACAATTTGTACACCCTGAATCAGCCCCTCCAAATCGGGGAACTGAATCTGCCCAACCGCATTGTGATGGCCCCCCTTACCAGATGCCGCGCAAGCCCGGGGCGCATACCCAATGCGCTGATGGCCAAGTACTACGCCCAGCGGGCCAGCGCCGGGCTGATTCTGAGCGAGGCAACGTCGGTTTCTCCACAGGGAGTGGGTTACCCGGACACGCCGGGAATCTGGTCGGATGAGCAGGTTCAGGGCTGGAAACTGGTAATCAATGCGGTGCATGCCGCCGGTGGGCGCATATTTTTGCAGCTCTGGCATGTGGGGCGGGTTTCCCATCCCGACCACCTCGGCGGTGAACTGCCTGTCGCGCCGAGCGCCATTGCTCCCCGGGGCCATGTCAGCCTGTTGCGGCCCAAGCGGGAATACGTGATCCCCCGCGCTTTGGAAACGGATGAAATCCCGGCTATCGTCGGTGCCTATCGCAAGGGTGCCGAAAATGCCAAGCTTGCCGGATTCGACGGCGTTGAAATTCATGGGGCCAATGGGTATTTTCTGGACCAGTTTCTGCAGGACAGCACCAACAAGCGCAACGATGCCTACGGCGGAGCCATAGAAAATCGTGCCCGTCTGTTGCTGGAAGTCACCGATGCCGCAATTTCGGTATGGGGCACCGGTCGGGTAGGGGTGCATCTGTCCCCCAGGGGTGATGCCCATACCATGGGTGATTCGAATCCCCTGGCCACTTTTGGATATGTAGCGGAACAATTGGGCAAACGAGGCATTGCCTTTATTTTCACCAGAGAGTCACTGGGGGAATACCGCATCAGTCCGGAACTGAAAAAGCGTTTCGGCGGCGTGCTTATCGCAAACGAGGGTTTCAACCGCGAGACAGCACGGCAGGTGCTCGCTGCTGGCGAGGCGGACGCGGTATCCTTTGGCAAGGACTTCATTTCCAATCCCGATCTGCCGCGCCGTTTGCAACTGAATTCCGATCTCAATCCGTTTCATACCGAAACTTTCTATGGGTATGGCCTGCAGGATCCGGCGGCGGGCTATACCGATTACCCGTATTTGGAAGCGGAGTTCGCCTAGTTCTGACAGATCAAGAAACGATGGCGCACCTTGCGTGGAAATGTAAACGCAGCATTCCGGATTTCCGGCAGGATGTTGCATGACCAATGGGAGAGCTCACATGACCAAATCGTATTCACGTATCGCAATCATTACCGGTGCAACTTCAGGCATCGGAGAGGCAACAGCAAGAACATTCGCAGCCAATGGCTATGGTGTCGTGGGCAATGGCCGCAACGCCGTAAAACTGCGCGCACTTGAACAGGAGATGGGGCCTGCATTTGTCGGCGTGGCAGGCGATGCCTCCGATGATGCAGTACTTGAAAGTCTGTTTGTTGCAGCAAACGAGCGCTTCGGAAAAGCAGCCGACATCGTTGTTGCCAATGCCGGTCGGGGCCTGGGCGGATCGGTCAAGGATGCCGATTTGTCCCAGTTTGAGGAAATGCTGAAACTTAACGTCACGGGCGCGTTGGTGTTGCTGCAAAAGTCAGCGAAAAAAATGGCCGATGAGCAGGCATCGAGCTACCCCAAGCAGGCCAGGGACATCGTGATTATCGGCTCGGTCGTGGGCAGGCACATATCGCCATTCAGCGCGGTTTATGGAGCCACCAAGTTTGCCGTTCATGCACTGGCCGAAGGGCTGCGCCGCGAACTGGGTCCGAAAGGAATACGCGTGTCGCTGGTTGAACCGGGCATCGTAGTCAGCGGATTTCAGGAAGGTGCCGGATACGGGGACGATATGGTGCGGAACTTCGACGAAAAATTCGGCCCCTTGTTGCATGGCGTAGATGTGGCAAACGCGATTAACTACATCGTGGCGCAACCGCCACATGTGCATATCAGCGACATCATGGTTCGTCCCACACGGCAGGATTATCCCTGAGCGAACCGGGACGGACGCTAAATTGCCATGACATGCTTGTTCGATTCAAATTTAAGAGAAGGAGGGCAGAATGCAACATCGTGAACTGGGCCGTTCAGGCCTGAAAGTGTCGGCGGTGGGTCTTGGGTGCATGGGCATGTCGGAATTCTACGGTGGCCAGAACGAGGCGGGCGCGATTGCCACGATCCACCGCGCGCTGGAACTCGGGGTAAATTTTCTTGACACGGCCGACATGTACGGCGTCGGACGCAACGAGGAACTGGTCGGCCGGGCCATCCGGGGCAAGCGCGACCAGGTCATCATCGCGACCAAGTTTGGCAATATGCGTGGGAACGAAGGCCAGTTTCTAGGTGTAAACGGTCGTCCCGACTATGTACGCGAATGCTGCGAGACCAGCCTGAAGCGTCTCGGCGTCGAAGTCATCGACCTCTATTACCAGCATCGCGTCGATCCCAATACGCCGATCGAAGATACGGTCGGTGCCATGGCCGAACTGGTGCAGCAAGGCAAGGTACGCTATCTGGGTTTGTCCGAGGCTGCTGCGCAGACAATACGGCGGGCTCATGCCGTGCATCCGATTGCCGCCCTGCAAACCGAGTATTCGTTGTGGAGCCGCGAACCGGAAGGCGAGCTCCTGGCCACGGTGCGCGAACTCGGCATCGGGTTCGTTCCGTACAGTCCATTGGGCAGGGGTTTCCTTACCGGTAAAATCAAACGTATCGAGGATCTTGAAGCAGATGATTACCGCCGCAATTCACCCCGCTTCCAGGGAGAAAATTTCCAGAAGAATCTGGATATGGTACGGGAAATCGAAGCAATGGCGAAGGCCAGACAGTGCACGGCCGCTCAGCTCGCGCTGGCCTGGGTGCTGGCGCAGGGTGAGGATATCGTTCCCATTCCCGGCACCAAGCGGCCAAAACTGCTGGAAGAAAATATCGGCGCGCTGGAAATCAAACTCGGCAAAGCGGACCTTGAGCGTCTCGAGCAAATCCTGCCGCCGGGAGCGGCCGCCGGCACGCGCTATGCGGCCCCGCAAATGCAGGCACTTAACCGCTAGGGGCAACGCAAAATATATTTTTCAGCCCGTTGCCACCATATGCTGGCGGAAAATAATGGCAGTTAGTTTATCAACCAGTGGGAGCGAGCGATGCGAATTGAAATCTGGTCGGACGTGATCTGCCCGTGGTGCTATATCGGCAAGCGGCATTTCGAAAAGGCGCTTGAACAGTTTGGGCAACACCAGGACATAAACGTGATATGGCGCAGTTTCGAACTCGACAGAAACGCCCCGCAGCAATATCCCGGCACATTGGAAGAAAGGCTTGCGAGCAAGTATGGCGTCAGTATGCTGGAGGCGGCGGCGATGAATGCCCGCGTGACAGCAGTCGCGAAGAAGGCGGGGCTTGAATATGATTTGGCCAATGCCCGCCCGGGCAACACCTTTGATGCACACCGCCTGCTGCATTTTGCAAAGTCCAAAAATCTGGGCGAACAGGCCACCGAGTGCATTATGCGGGCTTACTTTTCTGAATCGTTGCCGGTGGGCGATCGTGCTGCGCTGGCACGGCTGGCACCGAAATTCGGCTTGACTGAAGCGGAGGTGATGGCGATGCTGGAAAGTGATGATTATGCCGACGCGGTGCGTGCCGATGAATTACGTGCAGCTGAATTTGGTGTTACCGGCGTGCCGTTTTTTGTGTTCGATGAAAGATCCGGCATATCTGGTGCCCAACCGGTTGAGGTATTACTTGAAGCGCTACAACAATCAAGTCTCTGAACATGGGATAGCCCATATGTTTACCGACAGGCTGCAACGAAAAAAATATTTCCTTGCGACTGCTTGAGGAGATCGCGGATGTACGCAGAAATTCTGAAATTCTGGTTCGATGAAATCGATCCATCCCAATGGTGGGCGAAAGATGATAATTTTGACCGGTTGCTTACGGAGAAATTTTCAGCAGTTCATGCCCGGGCAACCCGTTGCGAGCTATTTGAATGGCGAGTCAATGCCAAAGGCAGGCTGGCTGAAATCATCGCTCTTGATCAGTTCTCGAGAAATATGTACAGGGACTTGCCGTCGGCTTTCGTTAACGATCCACTCGCGCTGGCGTTATCGCAGGAAGCGATTTCAGCAGGGGTCGAAAATCAGCTCACGGCGAAGGAACGAAACTTCCTCTATATGCCTTTTATGCACAGCGAATCACTGAAGATACATGAGGTCGCTATCGAGCTGTTCAAAAAAAATGGAATTAAGAACAATCTGGATTTTGAGGTTAAGCACAAACTTATCATCGAGCGGTTTGGCCGGTATCCACATCGAAATAGCATTTTGGGAAGGGTATCAACAGTTGAAGAAATCGAGTTTCTGAAAACGCCGGGCTCCGGATTTTAAAGTTGACAGAATGAATCATCTTTCATTTGTACCCGATTCACGATCGTCTGTTTTGCTCCTGCGTCTGCATCAGATGCCCAGAGCAATTTCCACATGTCAAGAATGCCGGCGCATACACAACTTGGATGGACAGCGGCATTTCGGGTATAGAATTGGCGCGATGAATTCTATTTGCAACAAAATCAAGGTGCGGGAACTGATGTGAATATGACATTCGCAGGTATCGGGCTCTACGTCTTTATTGCTTTGTTCTTCGCCATACATGTTGTCCGGACGGGGCAACCGATGTATTGGTTGATCATTTTGTTCATATTTCCCCTGCTTGGAAGCGCCGTTTATTTCTTTGCGGTCTATTTGCCGGGCTTTCGCCTCAATCACCGTACCAGAAGAGTTGTAGCCGCAGCAGCCAAGGCGCTCGATCCCCAACGCGAAATCCGTGAAGCCAAGGCCGCTTTCGATGAATTGCCGACAGCACAGAACCAGGTACATCTGGCGGAAGCCCAGCTTGAACTTGGTATGTCTGATGCGGCAGCGGAGAACTACGAAGCCTGCCTCAAAGGCCCTTTCCTGAGTTCACTGGAGATCAGGTTCGGTGCCGCACGTGCTTTCGTGGAGTGCAAAC
>Ga0307375_10006809_pt1 | contig 10525 bp, 8 predicted proteins | sample TR1MG_FD_202531 | JGI IMG/M metagenome (GOLD analysis project Ga0307375, IMG submission 202531) | Soil microbial communities from Risofladan, Vaasa, Finland - TR-1 | ecosystem: Environmental > Terrestrial > Soil > Coastal area > Acid sulfate soil | place: Finland: Risofladan, Vaasa | collected...
ATTTTCCGCTTTTGGCGACCAGGATGGAAGACCGTATCCGTGATCTGGGACCAACACATACCATTTCTTTGTACGCTATTGCACAGAAAATGATGGAGCAGATCGGGCACCACCCATTGGCGGTCCCCTCGTGACGATGTATGGGTATCGTGTCATAAGGCAATGCTGATGATATAGTGGCGTGCAGTATTGCGTTAGTTGCTGCCACTACAGGAAAGCACCATGAGCATGCATCTCACCTTTCGCCAGTTACAGGTGTTTACCGCTGTGGCGAAGCATCAGAGCTTTACGCGCGCGGCGCAGTCGCTTCATCTCAGCCAACCCGCCGTATCCATGCAGGTCCGACAGATGGAAGAGCAAGTCGGACTGCCGCTCTTTGAACAACTGGGCCGACAGATTTATCTCACTGAAGCGGGGCGGGAAATGGCGCGCTACAGTGCCGCCATCACCCAGCAGTTGGATGAGGCAGTGCAGGTGATCAATGACCTCAAGGGGTTGTCCGGGGGACATATTCATATCAGCGTGGCGACCACTGGAGCGTATGTCGCGCCTTATCTGCTGGCGGCTTTCAGTAAATTGCACCCGCAGGTGACGGTCAGTATGGATGTTACGAACCGGGAGACCCTGCTGCATCAGTTGGCGGAGAATGAAGTGGATGTCGCCATCATGGGACGGCCACCAGCGGGTTTGTCGCTGGAAGCGACGGCTTTTCTGGAAAACCCGCTGGTGATCATTGCCGCGCCCGATCATCCCTTGGCTCAGGTCAGGGCGATTACTCTGGCGGCGGTGGCGGCTTATCCCTTCATTATGCGGGAGTCGGGTTCGGGGACGCGGATCGCGGTGGAACAATTTTTCGAAAAGGCCGGAATTGCTCTGCATGCGAGCATTGAAGTCAGCAGCCACGAAGCGATCAAACATGCGGTGCGCGCCGGTATGGGGCTGGGCATCGCTTCTCTGCATACGGTGCGGGAAGAGTTGCAGGCTGGGCGTCTGGCGGTGCTGGATGTGCAAGGCTTACCCATTGAACGCCACTGGTATCTGGTGCATCGTCAGGGTAAGCGCCTTTCGGCGGCTACCCAGGCCTTCCGGGATTTTTTGCTGGATCAGGAAGCGGCACGCTTGTTGCCGGAGTAGGGGATCGTTATCTGGTCAGGGCGATAAATAGTTCCGGTAGTCTTTCCGGCAGCTTGGCAATGTGGTCGATGACCGTGTACTGACGACCGAAAATGTCGGCAACATAGGCGTCGGCCTGGGGATCAAGGCTGATGCAGTAGGTGAAGATGCCGTTGCGATCCAGTTCGTTGACCGCCTGACGGGCATCTTCAATGAGGAGACGCTCATCCTGCACGTCGATGTCAGAGGGCCGACCGTCGGTGAGTACCAGCATCAGTTTCTTGTCGGCCTGGCGTGCCGCCAAATAGTGTCCGGCATGGCGCAGGGCGGCACCCATCCGGGTTGAATAACCGGCTTGGAGTGCCGCCAGGCGGCCCTTGACGGTGTCTCCCCAGGGTTCGGAGAAACCCTTGATGTGCTGATAACGCACTGCATGGCGGGTATTGGAGTTGAAGCCGGCAATCGCCAGCGGATCGCCAATTTGTTCGATGGACCAGGCGAGCAACGATACCGCTTCCTGCGATAATTGCAGGACGGTCTGGCCGTCACTACTGCCTTTGACGGGCGCGTTCAGTGATTCGGAGAGGTCGAGGAGCAAAGTGACGGCGATGTCGCGGCCCGCCGTACGATGGCTCATGTTGATGCGTGGATCGGGGGGGCTGCTGCTCTTGAAATCGATCCAGGAACGCAAAGCGACATCCAGATCCAGTTCGCTGCCTTCTTCCTGATAACGGATGCGCACTTTGTCCTGCGGTTTGAGCAGGTCGAGCAGGCGTTTTAGCCGTCTGGCCAGGGCTGCATGCTTGAGGAGCAGTTGATCAATCGTTGCGGGTGACGCCGAGGCGTGCAACCCTTCGTAGAGGCTGACCCAGTCCGGTCGGTAACTCTGGCTTTGGTAATCCCACTCAGGATAGTGGCGTGGCGGCAGGCCCTGCGCTTCAGGATCCGGCGCCGTGCGCCGCTCCTCGTCGAAGGACTCTTCTTCGTCGCCCGCCTCAATGAAGCGCCACAGCCCGCGATTGTCGTCACGGTAGTTGATTTCGGTATCGGCGAAATGCATTTTGGCGAACTGATCGCTCTGGCGGCGCGTGGTGGTGACATAATCCAGTGCCAGCCGGGCCATGCTCGCCGTGTCGGCATTCCCGCCCACGATCTCCGCCTGGAAGCGCTCGACAAAGTCTTTGAGTACGGGGTTACGGTAGCCGTGTTCCGGGTCGAGCAGCGCTCGCGATAGCATCGTCAAGCGATGGCGCAGGCAGGAGGTGGTCTCTGGATCGCAGGCCTCTTCAGCAGGTTTGGGGTGCAGCGCGAGGAATAGCGCCCGCAGGCCGGGATAGGTCTGGATGAGCAGGGTGTCGATGCGGGCATCCTCGAAAAACTCCACTGCCAGGCGCTGGAACGGGCTCCAGTTATCCGCTATCTGCGGCGTTGACCAGCGCCGGTGGCCGACCATGTGCGCCAGCGTCGCGCGATAACGGTCCAGGGCACGGGCGCCCGGCAGATCGTCCAGCACATCCGGCAGCCGCATACCGAGTGAGTCATAGTAAGGCTGCGGCTTGCGCAGCGTCGCAAAAGCGGTGGAATAGGGTACCAGTACTTCGCTGTCCTGCCACAGTCCGCGCAGATAGAGATCCAGCTTGCGTTCGACATCCACCAGCAGGGTGCCATGCCGTTCGCGCTGCATCACCGCCCGGCTGTCAGCCGACTGTAGTGAGAAGAAATCTTTTTGGCGTTCAGGGTGCTGGAGATAATTACGCACGCCGTAGTTCACCCAGTTGCGCAAGCCATCCACCGTCAAGCACTGTAGTAAAGTGGGTGCCTGGCGCAGCAGGTCGGGTAGGCCGGGGCTGGGGTGGGTCTGATGATGGCCGTGGATGGAGCCGGTGGTCCGTTCCATCATGTCGCGTAGCGTATTCAGGTAATCTCTCAGCAACGTGCGGCTCTGCAGGGCGCGGGTGACCGGTGCCAGGGTTTGCAGAAATCCGCCAATGGCGTTGCCATTCGGCGAACGTTGCATGTGCTGCACCATCTGCATGACCGGCTCCAGCGCCGAATCGCCCAGCGCCGTGCCGATATCCGGCCACTCTTCGAGAAAAATCAGGACCGGTTCTTCACCCCGCCCGAGTTTGCAGAGCGTCCGCGCCGCATCGATATACGCGCTCATCCCCGCCGGGCTGAGGCTGGCGGCGGCTTTGGCGATACAATCGGGAAAGACCTCGCCGACCCGGGGAAAGCGGCAGTCGAGCTGGTCCCGGTAGGCCGCTGCCAATTGTGGCGGCAGAGCGGTGTTGTGCAGGTGGTCAGTCATGGGTATCCCGTACGGCGATGTTTCAGGCGAAAGTCATGTCGATGGCGTGTTCCAGTGTCGCACGAATGTCGGCATCGTCGGTGATGGGCTGAACCAAAGCCATGCGGCAGGCCGAACGCGGCGCTACTCCATCGTCAATCAGCAGCGCTGCATAGACCAGGAGCCGGGTGGAGATGCCCTCATCGAGGCCATGCCCCTTGAGACGGCGGGCAGTGGCGGCCACCGTGACCAGTTGGGCGGCTATGGTGCTTGCCACGCCGGTTTCCTTCACCAGAATCTCGCTTTCCAGTTCGGCGTTGGGATAGTCGAACTCGAAGCCGGTAAAGCGCTGCTTGGTAGATTGCTTGAGATCCTTCATCAGCGACTGGTAGCCGGGATTGTAGGAAATCACTATCTGAAAATCAGCGTGGGCGCTGATCAGCTCACCCTTTTTGTCCAGCGGCAAGGCGCGCCGATGATCGGTGAGCGGGTGGATCACTACGGTGGTATCCTGACGTGCTTCGACAATCTCATCTAGATAGCAAATGGCGCCGTAGCGCGCGGCCACCGTCAGCGGGCCGTCCTGCCAGCGGGTACCGTCTTTGTCCAGCAGCCAGCGGCCGACCAGATCGGCGGCGGTCATGTCCTCATTGCAGGCCACGGTGATCAGTGCTTTGCCCAGCCGCCAGGCCATGTATTCGACAAAGCGGGATTTGCCGCAGCCGGTCGGTCCCTTGACCATCACCGGCAAGCGCTTGCGATAAGCGGCCTCAAACAGGGCCACTTCGTCATGCTGAGCTTGGTAAAATGGCTCCTTGCCTACCCGATACTGATTGAGGATGGAGGAATCTGTTGCAGTCATGCGGTGCTCCGTTCTGGGTTCGGCGCCAGCGGCGTCAAACGGGAAAAGGTGGATTTTAAAACGGGCTGCGGGACCTCGCTTGCAATGAAAACGCCCCCGGATGGGAGCGTTTTCACCCGCTTTACCGCTTTATCGGAACCGGTCGAGGGCCTACTTGTGGACGCCCAGTTTTTCGCGCCAGCCTGGGTAGAGCTTGTCGGCATCACCGGGGAAGGACTCGAAGGCCCGTGCGAATTCCTGGTGCTCCCTGGCGTACGCAATGGGATCAGCTCCCGCCTTCCAGCATTCGTAAGCCTGCCGCAGGGAGACCGCGCCAGCCGCCGGGCTGTCGATATGACCGTAGGCGCCGCCACCTGCCGTGTTGATCACGTTGCCGTGGCCGAGATTCTCGAAGAAACCGGGCAGGCGCAGGGCATTCATGCCGCCGGAGATGATGGGCGTGGTGGGCTTCATGCCGTACCACTCCTGATGGTAGACGGGGCCGTCACAACTGTCGCGCTCGATCATGTAGGCGATGTTGCGGTCGTCAGCACCGCCCTCCATCTTGCCGTAGCCCATGGTGCCCACATGAATACCGGAGGCACCCTGCAGGCGGGCCATTTTAGCCAGCACGAAGGCGGTGTAGCCGCGATTGGCGCTGGGCGAGGTGATCATGCCATGCCCGGCGCGATGGTAGTGCAGGTACTGCCCGGGGTACTGGCGGCGCGCCGTAGTGATCATGCCGGGGCCACCCACGAAGCCGTCCACCAGAAAGGCCAGTTTGTCGGCATCGGGACCGAAGGTTTCCAGGGCGAAGTCAGCGCGGGCGCACATTTCGTAGTGGTCGTCGGCAGTGATGTTCATGGAAAACAGCTTGGCCGCACCGGTTTCGTCCATGGCGCGTTTCATGGCGTCATAGACCAGCGGGATGGTTTTTTTCACCGGGGCGAAGACCTGGTTGCCCTGGGGTTCGTCATTCTTGATAAAGTCGCCACCGAGCCAGAACTGGTAGGCCGCTGCGGCAAATGGTTCGGGGCGCAGACCCAGCTTGGGCTTGATGATCGTGCCGGCAATATAGCCGCCGTTCTGGACCGGGCGACCGAGGATACGCCACAGGTCAGAGATGTCCTTGGCCGGGCCGTCAAACAACTGGATGGCGCGCGGTGGCATGAAAAAGTCGATCATCTGACCGTGCTCGATGTCGCCCATGCCCTGGTTGTTGCCGATGACCAGAGTCAGGAAGGAGACGATCATCATGCGGCCATCGGTGACGTTGCGGTCGAACAGCTCCAGCGGATAGGCGATGCGCATATCATCGGCGGCTTCGTCGATGTGATAGACCAGTGCGTCCACGCCCTTGGTGAAGTCGTCGGTGGTCGATACTTCGACGTTGGTGCCGGTAGACGATTCTGCGGCAAAGTGGGCGGCAGCTTCGAGATAGCCGTGGCCCGCTTTGGGCTTCATTTTATAGGCTACCAGAATGTGTTTGCCATTGCTTATAAGATCGTTTTCTCGCAGAGAAAGATCGGCATAACGATTAGATTGATCCATGATTACTCCTTTTATGTGCATATTAAGATAGGAAAAATTGATTTTGTCGCCAACTGCACAGCTGATCCGGCTAACGGATATTTACAAGCAGAATATTTTTAATAAAAATAGGCCCGCCCATTTTAGCACTAACAATACTGCTGACATAAGCAGAAAAATATTATTAAACCAATAAGTAAAGCATTATGAATTGCTTCTGCCCGCGCTTTGCCGGGCTGTGCTCAACCTTTGAGCGTCAGGACAAGACCTCGTATCAGCGCTCTATCCGTTCCCCGGACACCTGCAAGAGTCCCCGCAGCAGGGCGTCAGGATCCGGCGGACAGCCTGGTATCTGCAGATCCACCGGCAAGACCTCTGCGACGCCGCCCATGACTGCATAACTGCCCTGGAACACGCCGCCGCAACCGGCGCAATCGCCAATGGCGATGACCTTCCGGGGTTCAGGCATGGCGTTGTGGCAGTCTTGTAAGGCGGCGACCATATGGCGGGTCACCGGTCCGCTCACGGTGAGTACGTCGGCATGCCGGGGCGAGGCGGTAAAGCGAAAGCCCGCCTGCTCCAAGCCATAGTGGGGGCCGTTCAGGGCATTGAGTTCCAACTCGCAGCCATTACAGGAGCCCGCATCCACATGACGGATGCTGAGACTGTGGTGAAAACCGCTGGGGCTGGCGGAGGACGGGTCACGCTGTGTCCGTGGTGGTGTCTCGCCCACCTTTCCCAGCCGCAGTGCCGCGCGCAATATCCGGTACATTACTGCCTCCTTCCGGGAGTCGCCCGGGCGTCGTGCTTAAAGATCATGGCCGCTGTAACTCAGATTGAAAGATTTATTGATGAGCGGGAAATCCGCGACGATATCGCGCAGAACGGCCTCTTCCAGGGCCGGCCAGAGCGTCCACGACGGATCCTGGGGATGACAGCGGCAAATATGCCCCTGTTCCATACGCAGCCAGAAAAATACCTCTCCCCGCCAGCCCTCCACCCAACCAATGCCTTCCCCCGCTGCATCCCGGAGATCCAGCGGGTGGTACACGCTTCCGCCAGGCAGTCGGCGGAGGATTTCCTCCTGCAGGCGCAGCGACTCGAAAATTTCCTGGAAACGTACAGCCATGCGCGCCGCGACATCGCCTTCTGCGGCGCTGGCCATCCGTACCTGGAGCTGGTCATAGGGGCTGGTGGGGAACTGCACCCGCAGGTCCCAGGCCTGGCCGCTGGCCCGTCCGGCGACTCCCATGAGTCCCAGTTGTGCCGCCCGTTTGGGGGAGATTATGCCGAGTTGCACCACCCGGTCGCGCAGGCCGCCGTGCTCGGCAAGGATTTCCTGCAGGCGCCCGACGGTGGTTTTCAGCGTCTGCCCGGTACGCTGCAGGGTTGCGACGGCCGCCACCGTGAGATCACCGTCCACCCCGCCCGGCAAGACTTGGTCCATGAGATAGCGATGCCCGAAATAGTGTTGATTCTCGCGCAGCAGGTCCTCTTTGAGGGCCTGAAACTGAGTTAGGGCGAAGGCCAGTCCGGCGTCGTTGCCGATGGCACCGAGATCACCGAGATGATTGGCCAGCCGCTCCCGTTCCAGGCAGAGGGCGCGCAGCCATTGGGCACGTTCTGGCACCGGCGCGTTGGTAATCTGCTCAATCGCCTGCGCATAACTCCAGGCATAAGCCACCGTACTGTCGCCGCTGATCCGTCCGGCCAGACGCGCGCCTGCTGCTACGTCCAGGCCCTGGAAGAGGCGCTCGACGCCCTTGTGCGTGTAGCCGAAGCGTTCCTCCAGGCGCAGGATTTCTTCCCCCAGGACCTGGAAATGGAAATGCCCCGGCTCGATAATGCCAGCGTGTATAGGCCCGACCGGAATCTCGTGGGTGTCCGGGCTGCTCGCGGCTAGGAAGGTGTAGTCGCGATCTGCGGCGATATCCAGACCTTCTCCAGAAAAATCGGTGCGCAGGGGAAATTGATCGGCTGGCCAGGCGGCATGCCGCAGCCAGGGGCGGGTATCGTTTGTCCCCGTCGCGCGGATGCCCAGCAGGTCATACAGGGTACGTTCCATGCGCAGAGCGCCCGGGAAAACGGTGGCCAGGCTCGGATAGGCTGCAATGGCGGGGTCCACGATCATTTCCGCGCGGATGATGCCGGTCTCGGACAGAAACGCTGCATGGACGAGATAGCCTGCTTCCGTGCTGCGGCGGTCCTCGCCCCAGAGCGCCAGCAGGCGTCCGCCTTGCGCACGGATGTTCTGGGCGGCGAGCGGCCAATACTCGTTGTAGAGGCGACCGGACCACACCGGTAACGGGGTGCCCCATCGTTTGAAATCCGTCAGTAGGCGCAGTGCTGGGTTGGGCATGATGGCGTCCTTATCCGTGGAGGAGCAGGGCGGCATGCTGCATCCACTGGACCAGCGTCCAGGGGATGAACACCCCGAGCAAAATGACCAGGGCCAGTTGGATGAAGACCGGGATGATGCCGGTGGTGGGTTGGCGGGCGATACCTTCCGGGGCGGGCCCGAAGACCATTCCCTGCAGGCGCGGAAAAATTCCGGCAAAGGCTACACCCAAGCCCAGCAGGAGCACCGGCGTGAGCCAGGGCTGGTTCTGCAAGGTGCTGGTGATAATGAGAAATTCACTCAGGAAGAGGCCGCTGGGTGGCATCCCCAGGATAAAGAGCACCGCCAGCATGAGTGCCCAGCCCAGGACGGGGCTGAATGCCAGCAGGCCGCGGATGCGCTGTATTTCCCGGCTGCCGACACTCTGTACCGCTTGTCCGACCGAGAAAAACACGGAGGACTTGGTCAGGCTATGGCTGATCATGTGCAGTAAGCCCGCAAAACTCGCCAGTGGTGCGCCGATCCCGAAGGCGAAGGTGGCCAATCCCATGTGTTCAATGGAGGAATAGGCGAAAAGCCGCTTCACATCGCGCTGCCGCAGCATGGAAAAGGCCGCCACCAGCAGGGAGAGTAAACCGAAGCCCATCAGCAGCCGACCGGCGAAGTCCGGACCGAGGGCACCGTCCACCAGCACTTTGGCGCGCAGCACGGCGTAGAGGGCCACATTGAGCAAGAGTCCGGAAAGTACCGCCGAAACCGAGCTGGGGCCGCTGGCGTGGGCGTCCGGCAGCCAGTTGTTGAGCGGGCTCAGGCCGATTTTGGTCCCGTAGCCCACCAGCATGAAGATGAAGGCGATGGCCATGACCTGCGGCTGTAATTGACCGCGCACGGCTTCCAGATGCGTCCACAGCAACGCATCCGCACCGTGCCCCAGCACTTTCTGGGCGGCGAAATACAGCAGGATCGTACCGAATAGCGCCATCGCCAGACCGACACCGCAGAGGATGAAATATTTCCAGGCGGCCTCCAGGCCCTCCGCCGTGCGGAAGAGACTCACCAGCAAGACCGTGGACAGGGTGGCGCCTTCCATGGCTACCCAGAGGATGCCCATATTGTTGGTCAGCAAGGCCAGCAGCATCGTCGTAAGGAAGGTTTGGAACATGGCGTGATAGAGGCGGACACGCCGGCGGGAGAGCGACCAGTGGACGATTTCCTGCCGCATATAGCTGCGGGAGAACCATGCCGTGCTGAGTCCCACCACGCCATCCACCAGTATCAGCAGGATACTGAGATCGTCCACCATGAATTGTCCGTTGCCCGCGGTAAATGCGCCGTCGCGCAACACCCGCACCGCCAGCGCCAGGATGGCCAGTAGGGTTAGCATATTGATGCCGATAAACAGGGCCGCACCCCGGCGTCCGTCCCCCCAGAGGGCGAGCAAGGGGATGCCTGTCGCCGCGCATATCAGCACCAGTAGAATCGGCATCATTCCTCCCGGATATGTTCCAGATGCTGGAGATCCATGCTGTCGAAGGTCTCCCGCATCTGAAAAAAGAACACGCCGAGAATGACGAAACCGATCAGGGCGTCCAGGGCTACGCCCAGTTCCACGATCAGCGGCATCCCCAGGGTGGCGCTGGTGGCGGCGAAGAAGAGGCCGTTATCGATAGCCAGGAAGCCCACCACCTGGGAAATGGCCTGGTGCCGGGTGATCATCATCAGGAACGCGAGCAGCACGGCAGCGAGGGCAATGCCGACCATACCGCGGGTCACCGCGCCGGTCAGGGCGGTAATGGGTGCAGCGAGGGAGAAAGCGAAGATGACCAGAGCGATGCCGGCGAGCAGGGTCAGGGGGATGTTGAGCACCACCTCGACATCGCCACGCACCTGAAGACGCCGCAATAGACGATGCAGGACCGTCGGGATCAGGATGGCTTTCAGGCTCAGGGTCAGGGCTGCGGAAAGCCATAATTCCGTTTGTCCGGTCAGCAACGCCACCAGCGCCGTACCGGCGGCCAGGACTACACCTTGCCAGGCGAGAAGATGAATCAGGGTGAGTAAGCGCCGTTGCGCCAGCATGGCGAAAGCCAGCAATAAGAGCAGGGCAGCGAGGAGCCTCAGCAGGGGGATGCCCCAGGTAAGCCCCTGTGCGGTAATCGTCATATTACGCCCCCAGCATGAAGAAGCTCAGGAGCCCGATGACCCCGAGCAGAAAAGCCGTGGCCATGAATTCCGGCGCCCGAAAGAGCCGCAGCTTGGCGAGCAGGGTTTCGACCAGTGCCAGGATAAGGGCAGCGGCCGCGAATTTCAGCAGCAGGAGCGGCAGGGTCAGGGGCAGGGCCGCAACTTCTGTGGCGGGCACGATACCCCAAGGCAGGAACAGGGCGATGCCGATGGACACATAGAGCACCAGCTT
>Ga0307375_10006812_pt1 | contig 10523 bp, 7 predicted proteins | sample TR1MG_FD_202531 | JGI IMG/M metagenome (GOLD analysis project Ga0307375, IMG submission 202531) | Soil microbial communities from Risofladan, Vaasa, Finland - TR-1 | ecosystem: Environmental > Terrestrial > Soil > Coastal area > Acid sulfate soil | place: Finland: Risofladan, Vaasa | collected...
CTTGCACGATACTGCCAGGAGACCCACGGCCAGTACGGCCAGTACGATCAGGACCATCGCCGTCACCCACGGGATCCACCGCTCGATCATCGCATCGTAGAATCGTTTCATTCCGTTACCTCCGTAGTAGGGGCGGACCTGCGTGTCCGCCCCTTTCCGGGCAGACACATCGGTCTGCCCCTACAGGTCATACAATCGCACTTAGGCGACCAGTATGTTGGCGATCCCGGCGGTGTGCGTGTTGGTCGACCGCGTGCCGTGTGCGCCGACCGCCTGGCGGAACGAGGTCACCATCAGGTACATCCGCCGCTGGACGTCGCGGTCCATCTCGATCAGCAGCTCGCGCAGGAACCCGGCGTACCACATCATCCGATTGAAGCAGCTCACGGACCCCAGCGTGTTGCTGGCCGCCGTGGTCGACACCTTGCCGTCCGCCTCGCCCAGCGGGTGCGACGCCGACGGGATGATCGGCACGCCCCGGTACGCGGCGAGTTGTCCGGTCACGATGACCGCATTCGGCCCGAACTTGTCGATCGTCTGCACCCCATCGAGGCCCAAAAAACCCTTGATATAGGTTGAGACGTCGCACACGATTCGGCACTGCTCCGGGTTGACGGCGTACTTGCCCATCAGGCCCAGCATGCTGAGCACGTCGGCGTCCGCCAGCGCGTCCCCGCCGGCGGCCACGGTTTGGGTCGCCTTGTCGACGATCCACTGGTGCCGGATTCCATCCTGCCCGTCCGACAGGTAGTAGCTGTCGGCATCCGGATCGGCGTCGTCCAGGTTGATGTTTCCGGTCGCGGCGTCGGTCGCGTCCGCGTTGAGCGCGAATGCGTCCATCTGCTCTGCCCCGCTGATCGCCAGCCGCTCGCGCAGGCCCGGCGCCATCGCGATCACCGCGTCCTCGTTCAGCGTGTACGACCAGTCCTGCTCGGTCACCTGCTCGGTCACCGTCAGCGTGCTCGAGGCCGTGGTCGGGTCACTGGCGCTGGTGGCCGTGTTTTCAGTCCCCTTGCGCCAGGTCACATCTCCCAGGCCCAGCGGCACGCCGAACGGGTTGGTCGGCATCGGGATCTGGATCATACTGGCTGTGACTCGGCTGGCCAGGAAAAAGTCCTGCCACAGCTCTGCCGCCATCTCGGTGGGCACCAGCTCGTCGCCCGTTCCGGTCCCGGTGCTGGTCAGTGCCTTGATCGCCGCCCGCAGCTCATCGCTCGGCCCGACCGCCTCGCCGGACATCCGGGCGTGCTTGAGATCCACCTGCGATTCAAGCACCCTCCCCGCCAGCCACAGATCGATCGCCTTGACCTTGGTATTCATCATCCGCGCGTGTCCGTCCCGCGCGATGCCCTTGACCAGCGGCAGGTAGCGGTTGCCCTTGAGCTGCGGCAGCGCCTGGTCGACGCCCTCCGCCCACACCGTGTCGCCCGACGGCAGCGTGCGCACCGGCGCTGCGGCCAGCCGCTCCTCGACCTGCGCCTTGACCAGCTCCTCAATCCGGGACGCAAACAGCGCCTTGATCCTGTCGTCGTCCATGCTGGCCGGGTCGCTCTTGTGGCTCAGGACCAGTTGCTGCAGGTCGTGGATTTCCTTGGTCAACATCTCGATGGTGATCGTTTGCTCACTCATCGCAAAACCTCCTTGAGTCGTTTCAACTCGCGCCGTAGCGCGTCCATATCCAATGATTGCCGCAGGACTGTGATCTCCCTGGCCAGTGCGTCTAGCTCCTCTGGCGGGATCCCTTCGTCGCCCTGCCCAACGTACAAAGCCGGGAATGCCTCCCGCAGCTCCGCCTCATCCATCTCGCGGAACTCGGGCGCCGGCTTGTCCCACTGCGCGTAATGTTTCGCCAGGTGGTTGTAGACTCCCCGGCGATCCCCCTCGTCTTCGATCCTCCCCCCGCGCGCGCCGAATACCAGGCTCCCCATCGCCGCGCTCACCCCGCGCCACACGGCGCGGAACGCCCCGCCCACGATGTCGTGGTGTGGCCCCTTGTAGCTGGTCAGCAGGTCCGGCTCGCCGTCCACGAAGGCGAACCCCTGCCGGTACCTGGCCGGGTCCCAGTCGTCCCCGCCCGCCCACTCGCGCAGCCTGGCCCGCGCCGCGCCCGCATCCCACGCCGTCCCCTCATCCGCCGGCGGCGTGCTGCTGTGCGCGCTGTACGGGATGACGCTCTTGCCCTGCGCCTTGCCGAGCCGCCGCGAGATCATCTCGCTCGCCACCCGCACCGAGCGCCGGGTCAGCTTGCAAAGCTCCATCCCGCCAACTCTATGGCCGCCCCACGCTTTGCTGGTCGGGACAGGCAGCGAGAGGAGAATGTCCGATAGCTCCAGGACCTCCCACTCGTCGTCCCACGGCGCGACCAGTTCGTCGTCCGGCTGCGCCTTGCCGCTCGTCGAGAAAACCGCGTCCTCCCCCCATCCCTCGTCGTAGAACGCCAGCGGAGGGACGAAATCGACGCTCTTGCGCGCCACCGTCTTGCCCGCGTCCCGGTGTGGCACCTCGACCAGCTCCCCGTCCTCATCGCAGTCCAGTTGCGTGGCGTCCTCCGGGATATCCAATGTATAGGCGTGAAAGCAGGCGAACAGCGTCTGCTCGCGGTCCAGGTTGCTGTACACCGTCAACTGCCGGATCCAGGCCACCAGATCGCTCCCTGCGCTGAGCGGAGTCGAAGCGCCAGAGCCCCCAGGAGCGTCTTTTTCGTCGTTTTCCTCGGGATCTCCAACATTGTTTCGCTCAGCGGCCTTCCTGGTGAGTCTTGCTGCCTCTCCACGATGTGTGCTGACCCATTCGACGCATTTTTCGCAAAACTGGACTGCCTGCCCCGTCAAAATCAGTGACGCCAGCGTCGCGCTGCTTTCATACGACGCTCCACACCCGATACAGTCCAGCGTGATCGTGCGGCTGCCTTCCGGCTCATCGCCAAATGCCTTTGCCGCCAGCCGCAGCGCCTCCTGGTTCGCCGGGATGGGCACCAGGCTCCATTCTAGCAGCTCCCACTCCTGGTAATCGCGTCCCCCGACGTCGTTCTCGCTCGACTCCAGGTTGATGAATCCCACGCTGGCCGCCTTGATCCAGCCGCCCTGCCACAGCAGCCGCACGATGTGCTGCGGATCCTGGTCGTTCGCCGCCGGCCGCAGCTCGAAATCCGCCACCAGTCCCTCGGGCCGCCGCTCGATCGAGAGCGTGCGCCCGATCGTGGCCCAGGGCTCGTGATAGTTGTGGCCCCACTGGACGACCGGATTTTTCATATAGTTGTCTGTCCGCACGCCGGCCGGCAGCACCCGGTCCCGGTCGCGGTCCACCGCCGCCGTATTGATCAGGATCTGCCCGCCGTTCTCGCGCAGCTCCCGCACCACGATGTCGAATTGTTTTCGCACGTCCATCTCACCCTCCGTCCAGGTCGTACAATGCCTGTTGTGTGACCACGTTTGCACGTTCCAACGTTCTCACGTTCCAACGTTTTCACGTTCCAACGTTCTCCCGCGCATAATACAGCGCCGCGCACCGGCAGTGGATATCCTCCTCCGGGCATCCCGTGTTGCCCGGAGACTGTCCCCGGCACATCCCCACCTCGAACTCCTGATCGCTCGGGATCGGGTTGTCATAGTAGGTGAAATGCGCCTCCCTGTGCGTCGGTCGCTCCCGACCGTCCAGCGCCGCCAGCCAGGCTTTGTACATCGTCAGCCCGGCTTCGCGCCCGGCCTGGCTCGCGCCCTCGTAATTGCCGATCTCGGACGCCTTGTGCATCTCAGTGCGCGCGATCCGCTCCCGCTCGTAAGCCGTCTTGCGCGTCTCGAACACGTCCGAGATCCGCGTCTTCATCTCGTCCTGCACCCGCGCCACCGCCCAGCCGCCCGCCTGATCCGCCTCGGATAGGATCTCGCGCAGCACCGTCGCGATCTGCTCCTGCGTCGTCTCGTTGATGTCCGCTGCGAATTTGATCCGCATCTCTAGAATCGCGCGCTGGACCTTCGGATCGCCCATGTCGAACGGCGTGTCGAGCCCGAAGCGCGCCAGCTCGGCCTGGCCCGAGGCCCGAACCACGTCCGTGTAGAACACCTCGTACATCAGCGCGAACCAGGAATCCCAGTTTTCCTTGTTGAACAGCTCGTCGACGTGGGTCGGGTACCCGGGCGGCGCCTGCTTCTGTTCGGCGTTCGCAGATTTGTATTCGTCCAGCTTTTCCAGGACCGCCGTTTCCTGCTTGCTGAAATCCTCCAGCAGCTTGGCCGCCATCCGCCGCTCGTGCGGCATATACCGCGCCGTCCGCTCCTTCCACATTGCCTTGTGCCGCGGCGAGCCGTATTCGGGCACAGTAGGGGCAGACCCACGTGTCTGCCCTTCCCCACGTGTCTGCCCTTCCCCACGTGTCTGCCCTTCCCCACGTGTCTGCCCTTCCCCACGTGTCTGCCCTTCCCCACGTGTCTGCCCGTCTGCCTGCGGCGCGCTGCCCCCGCCCACCGGGATCAGGTTGAATGGCACGTATCCCACGTCCCCGCCCTCCACCGGCCCGATCCCCAGCCCCAGCCGCTCGTCCAGCACGTTGAATGCGATGCCCATCGCCCACAGCGATTTAGCCTGCTCGATTTTGGGCGCCTTGTCCTCCTGGAGCACGCCCACGCCGCTGGTGTCCGTCGCGATCCTCTCGCCCGGCTTGAGCATCGCCCGCCGTTTGCGGAAAAAGCTGGTCAGGGTGCTGTCGCGGCGACGGGCCAGGCCCATCACCGTGAGCGACATGAACCAGCGGAATGCCTTCTCATAGTTCTCGTACGTGTCCCGCCCGTAGCCCATTACCTCATCCGGGACCCCATACAGCCCGCCCACCTCGTCGCGGCTCATCTCGCGCTGCTGCATCCACTCCACGTCTTTCGGCGGCCAGGAAAACAGCTTGATGTCGGTCACGCCATCCTCGAGCACGATCGGCTTGTGCCAGTTCTCGTATCCCCGGAATTTCTCGTACAGCTTGGCCTCGTAGCCTTCGCGCTCCGTCGGCGTCAATCCCGTCGGCGCGATCAGCGCATAGTCCGGCCTGGCCCCGCGCTGCAGGAACGTCTTGGACCAGCTCTGCGCGAAAATGTCGATCGTGATCCCGGCCCGGATCGCGTGCGCCGGGCTCAGCCCCCGGTACGGATTCAGCGGATTCGGGAATCGCGTGTGGCACATTTCCTCCCGCGCGATCTCCAGCGGCTTGCCATCGTACCCGCCGCGCGTCGGGTCGTACACGTACTGCGCCGCTCGCGGGTAATAGATCCCGCGCTCCTTGTCCGGCGTCACGCCCACCAGGTCGGGCCGCCGCAGCCACACCTCTGTCGGCGCGCCCCGCCCGTTCGACACGAAATGGAAAAAACTCTCGCCGCCGAGCAGCATGTGCACCAGCCACACGCCCCACAGGTCGGCCGGCGTCCACTCGTCGTTCACGTACCCGAACAGCTCGGTCAGTGGATGCGCGCTCTGTGTCTCGCCGTCGGCGTCGATCACCACCACCGGCAGCGGCGCGAGGGCCTCGGTGATCACCGAGACCGCCTTGTGTACCCACACGTAGACCTCGTACACCCGCGCGTAATCGACGAACCCCGACAGCTCGGCTTCCACCCGACTCGTGCCGCCTTGGCTCAGGATGTGCACCCTATCCCGCACCGGCACGGGCAGGTGCGTCTCCTTGCTCATCAGGTCCAGCACTCTACGCCACAGGCTGTCGCCCACTGCTCGCCTCCCGGTATCCCACCACCGCCGCCGTCCACATCAGGCGTGCCATCCGCACCACCCACCCTGCCGCGTACCCGATCCCGTAGCACGGGATCAGCGGGATGCTCAGCAAAAATTCGCGCGTTTCAGGTCCGACAAGCCTCATTGTATGTCCAGCACCGGATCGATTCCTGTCGCCAATTTGGTATCATCCTGTTACATATCCATCCGCACATATCGCAATGGAGCCGCATACATGATACGGCCATCCCTGGGCAATAATAACGATAGTTGGGCACACTGTCACGATGTCCAAGTATATCGGCATCAGCCACTCGCCAAAAAATAGCCCTTTTCCCTATTCAGTGCACATCACTACCCATTGTGGTCCACACGCCCCCAAAAGGGCCTTTTTTGGACTTTTACCCACTACGGGTAGTATGTCTCAAAAACTGCTTCCAGGAAGTCCTGAGAGCATCCCAGTGTGTACCGCGTTGGTATACAATTCGCACATCATCGGATGGGGCGCATTCTCCTCTAGAAAAAGTCGTTCCTGCTTCCCCCTTGCTTTTTTCGACAAACTATGATATAATAGTCATAGAGTCGGAATATAGAAAGGAGCTTCGTAAAATGTTGTATATCCCCAAAGGTCGCGCCAGGGAATATGCTCCCCTGGCCGTCAACCATTACCGGGGATGTGGGCATGGCTGCGTGTATTGCTATGTGCCCACCATCCCCCCCTACAAATTTGCAGAATGCCCCCGGGCTGCATTCCATAGCGACCCGGCCCCGCGCCGGAATGCCGTGGCGCAATTGGCCGCGGATTGCAGGAAATCCCCTGGGCAGGGAGAGCGGGTCCTGCTCAGTTTTACCTGCGATCCGTATCAGCCGATCGACGCGGAATATCGGCTGACCCGCCAGGTCATCGAGACGCTGCATCAGGCGGGCTACCAGGTCCAGGTCCTGACCAAAGGGGGCACCCGGGCCCTCTGCGATCTCGATCTGTTTGGTCCCGGCGATGCCTTCGCCGCGACCATGACGTTGCTGTCGCCTGAGCACAGCGAGAAATGGGAGCCCGGCGCGGCGCTGCCGGAGGATCGGATCGAAGCGCTGCGACAGTTCCATCATGCGGGTATCCCGACCTGGGTCAGCCTGGAGCCCGTGCTCAATCCGGCATCCGCGCTGGAGATCATCCGCCGGACGCACCCATTCGTCGATCTGTTCAAGGTTGGTACCCTCAACCATCATCCCCTCGCCCAGCGCATTGATTGGCGCCAGTTTGCCGTCGACGTCGTCCATCTTCTCGAATCCCTCGGAAAGGAGTTCTACATCAAGCGAGATCTGGCCGCATTCCTGTCTGGCTGATTCGCTCCAATGCCACAGCCAGGGTGGCAGGGTCGATCTCCATTCCGAAAAGAATTTTGGCCTGCTCCTCGCAGGCCAGCAATGAAGCCCCCGATCCCAGGAACGGATCGGCCCACTTCTCCCATCGAAAGCCGATCAGCATCTCCTGGAATAGTGCGACCGACTTGCCATAGGGCATGATGTGATCCACGTACTCCTCGGCTAGCTCGATCACGTCCCCAAAGTCTTTCCGCGGTCTCTTCCATCCCAATTTTTCATCCTGACGGCTCAACATCACAATATGATGATGATAGTGAATCGCAATGTAGGGCGACGGAGTAGAGCGCGGAGTACGATGACGCCAGATGAGATCCTTACAGAATTCCCAGTCATCGCCGCACAATTGGAAAGCCTGTGAACAGTCCGTCAATACGACTGCCCGTTTTGCAAATTTGGTCAGGCAGGTCCTGACAACAGAGCCTGCCATATCGTAGGGCGGATCGGTGATCACCGCATCTACTGTGGTCCCGGCCAGTAAATCGGCAATGGCCCCGTCGTCCGTATTGTCGGCGCACAAGATCCGGTGAGAGACCCCCGGCCGTAGCAGGCTGGGAACTTGCCACAATTGCCCGGCGGTCACTCCCCACTTTTCCCGCAGCCAGGCCGCCGGTGCATCATCGTGCGGTTTCGAGTCGTAGCGTTTTATCTCCAATCTTCTCTGCGCCTCTGCTGCCATCAGATCCAGCCGATCCCGCAGCCCCTCATCAAGCTGGTCTCCCACCTTGGCGGCTAGCGCCCGCAGCCGATCCACCGCCGTCCCTGCCATCATCGTCAGCGGATCCAGGCTCGCCAGCAACACGTCCGCCTCGCCATCATCCAGGTCGGTCACCAATACGGGCCATTCGCCCGAGTAGCTCTCCTTGCGCAGATGCCCATCGATCAGCGTCAGCGCGCCGCCGTTCCGCTCGCTGTAGTACGCGATCAATGCATCCGCGATCCCGACCTGCTCGATCAGCGACACCAACGCCTTATGCTGGGCCTGTGGGTGTATCCGCCAGTTCCCGGCATTGTCCAAAAGATCTGCCGTGTTCACTCGCCTCAGCTCCACAATCCGGTCCCGTATTCCCACTTCATACTCCCATCCTGGTCACACAACAAACGTTGTATGGCGTAGGGGCACACCCGCGTGTGCGCCCTCCTATCCCCGCCTCGCTCTCAGCCACGCCCAATATCGCAGCGCGTCCGGCCCGTGGTCGTCGGCCTTGACCGGCTGCTCGTCCGGGTCGCGTCCGGCCTTGCCCTCCGGGTACTGGTAGCCCTCCGTCATCTCGGCGATGAACCGCTTGCATCGCGGATGCACCCGCAGGTAGATCTCGCCCTCCGCCGTGCGAAACAGCCCCCGCACCACGTTGATCCCCTCGACCACCCCGCACTGGGCCCCTCTGGCCACCACGTCCCCCTGCCGCCAGGCCGCCGCCAGCGTCGCCGCGCTCGGGTCCCCGACCGCGATCTCGATCTGGTCAAGCGGCTCTCGTTCCTCGCCGGCGCGCCGCCGGTGGTTGGCCACCAGCGCCTTGGCCTCGCCGACGCACGTCGCCGGCTGGTGCCGTGGGTGATACAGCTCGTCGAATACGTCGATCGTCCGGTCCTTGCGCTGGATGAACAGGAACGCCCGCGGGTTCGTGAACCCATCGTCATACGCCACCTCGACCAGCCGCGTCTCCGGATCGTACTCGGCCTCCAGCGTGATATTCTCCGGCCCGAAGGTCTCGTAAACCAGCCCCTCGGTGAGCTGAATAATCTGTCCCTCGAGCTCCTGCAGCCGCAGCTTGCCCGTGTACGTGGCCATCATCGAGGCGTAGAACAGCGGGTCCAGGTTCGGGCGGTTGTCGTGGATGGAGGCAAAAAAGTGCGCGTACATCTCGCCTTCGTACCCCGCCTCGGCCAGCGCCTGGGCCACGTCCTCCGGGATGTCGTTCTCCACGAATAGCTTGTTGGTCCAGTTTCTCATCCCCCTGGGCGTGAATGTCGCCCACGCCTGCGGGCTCGGCCCGATGCGCACCCCGCCAATGGCCACCCGCCAGCCCATCCCGTTTTTGTCCCGGCTGCCCTCGTCGTACCACAGCCAGTTGATGTTGGGCCCCCTGGCGCTGTCCGGGTCCTTGAGCCCCTTGCAATAGGCCACCGCTCCGTTGTCAAAATGGATCGTGAACGCCTGGCTCGGCTCCCACTCGGCCATCGCCCGGTAGTGGTCGCGCGCCACCACGTGCTCCCACGGCAGCCAGCGCCGCATCTCGGGCCAGGTGCTCAGCTTGAAATTCTCGAAATCGGGATTGATCACCGCGCCTGGCTGCCCCATCCGGATCCGGCGCAGCGCCTCCTGCGCGCCGGCGACCGTCTTGCCCGAGCCGCGCCCGCCGAACAGGCCCCTGAACCGGGCCGTGCTGGCGTGGAACGCCTCCTGGCCGCGATGCGGGACGTACGGCTTGCCATCGTCGCGCGTGAACCACGGCGCGTCCCCCCGCCAGGCCCGCCGCCGCAGCTCACTCGCCGCTTGCGTCCGTAGGACCTGCAGCAGGGCCGCCCGCTGCTGCGCCCTCGTGCCCTGCAGCAGGGTACTCGTCGGCGTCATCGTCATCGAGCTCGAGTAGTCGAAGGAGCTGATCATTGCTCAATCCCGCCAGTACGTTGACTACCTGGTCGCCCCCGCCCAGAGCGCCAGGCGTCGGCTGCAGCCTGCTCGCCGTTTCCGGTTCCGCCCAACGCATCAGCGTGTCCGCCGCGCTGATCCGGTCCGCGCCCCGCTGCTCTTGCTCGCTCATCACGTTGGCCAGCGCCGCCGGCGCCACCGCCGCGTACTCGGCGATGCTCTGCCGCCGCTGCCGCCGGTAGTGCGCCTCGATCTGCGTCGTCTGCTCGTCCGCCCAGTTGAGCGCCCGCTGGTAGCACGCCTCGTATGCCGCCCGGATCTCGGGCCGGTGCCGCCACTTCTGGTACCAGATCGTCTCGCTGCACACGTCCTCCTGGGAGAATACCTGGCCCAGGGGCTGCTCGTTCGCCCGCGCGAACGCCAGCTTGATCACCGTCCGCCGCTTCTTCGCCGCGTGCGCCCCCCGGATCGCCCGCAGCAGCTCGCGGATCTCGTCCGTCAGCCACTGGTTGCACTCGTCCGGCAGGTCCATTTCCCTGCCCATCACTACAGCCTCTCATCATCGGCCCGCCCCAGGTACCGCGACCGCCGCACGCCCTTGTCCCGCCACCGCAGATACCGGTACCGGTGCCCCTTGATCGTCTTCACTTCCACCCACGCCCCCGCCGGCGCGTCCGTAGGGGCGGACCCACGTGCGCCTTGCGGCCCTTCTACTTTCTGGTCACACAACATCTCTTGTATGTCCTCCAACGTTCACACGTTCCAACGTTCACACGTTCCAACGTTTTAACGTCTTCCCTACGGCTCGCACTCCACGATCGCCTTTGCCTCCAGGTCGTTC
>Ga0307375_10006813_pt1 | contig 10522 bp, 2 predicted proteins | sample TR1MG_FD_202531 | JGI IMG/M metagenome (GOLD analysis project Ga0307375, IMG submission 202531) | Soil microbial communities from Risofladan, Vaasa, Finland - TR-1 | ecosystem: Environmental > Terrestrial > Soil > Coastal area > Acid sulfate soil | place: Finland: Risofladan, Vaasa | collected...
ACCTGGAATAAAACTTCTCTCCACTGTTCCCCCCCATCGGAAAATAAATAAAATAGATATGGGGACTGCAGATAAGGTTTGCAGTGCAGTTTTAGGGGTATTCGATCAATCAGTCTCTTTAGATATAAAATATTCAGATGTGTCTTTCATTATGGCAGAAATGGGAAGTGGATTTAACGCAGTTGTTGGAGTAGAAAACGGAAAAGTTATTGACGGCATTGGCGGAAGTCAAGGCTGCGCTGGATTCCTAGCTTGTGGTGGGATTGATGCTGAGCTAGCCTATTTACTTGAAATTATTCAAAAACGAACCATTTATAGCTCTGGAGCTGCCTATGTTGCAGGTTATAGGGATTTAAGCCCTGAAGAATTTACTATCTTGGCCAAGACTGACGATAAATTCAAAATAGCAATGGACTTTTTTATTGAGGAGCTTATTAAAGACATATATGCAATGCATGTCTCTGTTACTCAACCTAAAGAAATACTCCTCTCGGGAAGATTAGCGAAAATCGATGCTTTTGTTACCCCCTTAAAAGAAAAATTAGCGCATATTGCGCCAGTTCGTAAAATAAATGGGCTTCCAACAGTTAAACTTGCCAAAGAAGCGGCTCAGGGTGCTGCAATGATTGCCAATGGATTGGCCAATGGTAAATATAAATCACTTATAGATACTATGAAACTTAAAGAAGCGAAAGGAACTATATTTGATCATATTTATTTTAAAGAGATCGAAAAATACAAAAGTAAAATTTGATATCTACAAATTAATCGAAAAGTGGGACCTCTTTTTGATCCTTTTCTTTAGTTTTCTCTTTTGATTCCCTCTCAGTTTCAATAGGAACTGGTTTTGGTCTGATAATTGGACTAACTGGAGTTTTAGGCAATTGTTCTACTAATTCTTGAAGCCGTAATTCGATATCTCCCCCTAATTGTTGTTCCGGCTCCATCAAATTCAATAATGCCATTTTTTTACTCTCATGAATCCGTTGCATCATCAAATTCTTGATATCAGGGTCATTCTTAATTACATATACATCGAGATGAAGAATAAAATCAATGATTTGATCACAATAATCTCTTAGAAATTCTTCATCCTCAACTGAATCGATCTTAACAGCTTGAATCCTATCGGTCATTATATCATAATCATCCATCCAACGTTTATCCCAATGAATTGATGATAAATCTTCAATAGGGTAAAGTCGATTTTTCATTCGCCAAGTTTTCATTTTTTTAATTTTTTCTTCCTCTTCCTTCTTTCTTTCTTGCTCTGCTAATTTCGCTAATTTATCTTTTTCTGCTTTTATTTTAAGTTCTAACTCTTGTTTTCGTTTTTCTAAAAATTCTTCTTTCTTTTCTTCTTTGATCTTATTATCGAGCTGGATTTTTTCATCAATTAAATCAGTTAATCGTTTTATGATTTTTGGGGATGCTTTTATTTTAAAAGATTGGTTTAGGGAATCAAAAGTATTATTAAAATCATCTTTCTTCCATGCTGTTTTTGTTTTTATTAATAAACGTCCTGGAAATTGAGGTGATGGACCCATTTCGATATAAACCCGCCCTCCATATTTGATGGTTCCCCCATATAATAGAAGATTCTTCTCTATATTCCAAAGCTCGCTTCTGAGCATTGCATGGGCAAAATACCTTTTGATATCAATCGTCCTATATTTTTCCGAGCCAACATTGATTACTGACCCTGTAAAACTGAAATATTCAATAACCTTAAATAAATATGCCACTGCTTGCTCTACTGCCTTCTTTGGCGTAAGGTATTCAATGACCATACTCTTATTGTTAAATTGGATTTCTACTCTATTAAAGTTGAACTTTTTTGTTATTAGTTTATCCAATTTATCTTCGGTTTCGGTTTTTCCCATAATTTTTCTCTTCTCTTTTCTGTCAAAACTAGGTTTTATTGCTCTCATCTTATCTATGCTACTGACTCGATGAATCAACCAAGTTTTCGACGAACCAACACATTACTATTATACATTTACCATTTACTTAAATATAAGTAATTTTTTTTCCTTGAATACCTTTCCAAAATTACTTAGGTCCTCAAAACATATAATAATTATGATATATAGTTTTCATCGGACCCATTGGCTTCAATCTGGCGACTGACGCCCTCTATCCCGTCTGCTCCTCTGAGTTTTCGGGAGTGCTTTTGAGTGGTCTTTAAGTTAGCGAGGTGCTTTAATTCTGCAAAGGTTACAGAATACGGGACTAACCCGAGCCCCTCGATCCCGTCCGCGGCAATCGCTTCCGGGAATGCTTTTTGGAGGATATTATACGCGCCATTAACATCGCTGTTGATCACTCGCCCATCCGCCGCCTGAAACAAGCCATGATCGACCTTGTTATTCCCGCCGACCTTGGTCGATCGGTACACCCCCCGCTTCCCACAATAGGTCTCATGATGTTCGATGGGCTCATTATCCAGAAAACTGCACTTGGAGGTGTGGCTCTCATTCACCCGCACGACCTGGATCCCTTCGAGTTCGGCCTTGTAAGTGATCTTCTCGACCAACCGATAGAACGGAACGTGCTGGAAGTTTTGGTTATTAACCCGACCCATTCGACTGTTCTGTTTCCACTGGGCGTTATACCCCAGCACGATCGTCCCGATGGTATTTGCGGAGCAGTACCCTATAATGGCACGCGAGAGCTTATGGAACAGATCCTCAATCTTATTATTTCGTATTTTGTCTAATCGGTCCAACCGGGAGGGTTGCCCTTTTATCCCTTTACCCATTAGCCCCTGTTCTTTATAGAGCGTCTGGTACTTGGCGCGTTGTTTGTTGTAAAATTGATTCACACTTTTTACAGCGCCGCCCTTCAGGATCCATGGGCGCAAGCCACAATTGCTCACGATGCACACGGTATTTCGTACCCCGATATCGATCGCAATCATCCGTTTTTTCTGACTTTTTGATAATAGCGGAATTTCAACTTCTTTCTTATACACGATCTCGATAATACTAAATACGCCCCGAGGTACAATCCGAACTTGCTGTAACGTGCCCAGCCGCGCAGGATCGACTTTAATTGAGGGTAAATCCACTTTCGGAGGGAAGAAAAGGAAGTCCCCTTTAATCATGCACTGTTGATTGGTGAAGATGAGCAGATTTTGTGCATCCTGCTCCTTGAGATTCGGAGGTTGCGGGCGACCTTTATAGTTTTCTGGATGTACCTTCCAATCATCCAATGCTTCAAAAAAGGACTTCCAATTCCGTTCCAGTAACAGGAGGATTTGTTGGCTGGTCTGCGCCGGTAATGCCTGATATGCCGGGGCATCCTTGAGCTCCCGTTCGAGGACTCGGTACTGAATCAATTTCCCCATCTTCTGGGTCGACCGCCCCTTCGTGAGGACGAATTCGTGGGATCCCTTTATTAAATAGGTATTTGCAAGATTATAAAGGGTTCTCGAGCATTCATAAAGCAATCGCAGCTGCTTCGAGGTTTTTACCTGAATTCGCTCGGTTAAGACTTCTTTTTTTCGGATATATTTCTTTTCATCAGAACCCCGTAATTCCCTTTGTTGGTCCACCTTACTAGGTTCTATCAACGTTAATTGCTTGGTAATCTTGTTTGTACTCCCTTGTTCTTTCGGCTGGCGTCTCATTTTCCTCGCACTTGTTTTGACAGAACCCTTTATTTCATCCACGAAAACCATTCTTTTTCACCAAAAATTTATTCTCAAAATCATATATAAAGACCACTCCGCCAGTTTTCCGCATTCGGAGACAAGAGAATTTCATTTGAAAATATTACTTTCCTTTAAAACAATTTATCCTATCTAAATTTATCTAAAACTTTTATTAAACTTATAATATGATTTAAATAAAAAGAAAATTTCCGAATCTTTATTGAATTATGAAAAATCAGGTTTGTTATGAAATTTGATATGTTGAAATTTCACGATACAATTTTTTTTTAAGTTGTTACCTATCCAAAATAAGAAATTTTTAAATTTTCTAAAGGAAGAAAAAGTAGACAACCAGAAAAAAAATATCGATCAATTAAGAAAAGTTCGAAATAAATCTTTCAGGTGGCACCATGACACAGGTTGAGGGGGCAGCGCAGCATCCACTTGAATGGGTCCAAAAACCAGCTCAAATGCGCTTAAGCAAAGTGTTTGAGCTAGTTGTAGAAGATGCCGAACGCGACGGGTTCTCCTTCAATGAACTACGCCCCTTTCAGCTGGAGGGAATCTTGGAAATTGCGCAGAACCGCTCTATCTTTGTTATAAGTGGGACGGGGAGTGGAAAAACAACCCTTGCTAAACCCTGCATGGGAATGGCCCTTGTCAATGGACAGGTTGGGGTGTATCTGGTTCCTCATATCCGCCTCCTCGATGAAAAGGCGGAAGCCCTTCAGCAATTCTTTAAGAATGATGTGCATATCGTGAAACTCTCGGGAGAATGCAAGCCGACGCAGGCAGAAATACGAAAGTATCAGAATAAGTTCATCATTGTTGCGACATACGAGGCGTTCCGGGCGTTCCTATTCGAGGTCCAGAATCGCAAATATTTTGACCACAGGAAACCCTTTGGGGCGGTCATAGTCGATGAGATCCATATGTTGGGCGATAAAGAGCGGGGGTGGAAACTCGAAACATTGCTTTACAAATTAAAGGATGAGTATGACCCCCTCTTCTGCTGCCTGAGTGCTACTTTTGATCGAGAAGCCGCCAAGCGGTGGTGCGCGCTCTTAGGGTGCAAGCTCATTTATAACGAGGCGCAGCGGACCTTTGCCTATGAGGAAGTCATTAAAAAAGAGACGAAGAAGATCGGGCAGGATCCACAGGAGGCTCGGGCGGAGAAAACCGAATTAGTCCTAACGAAATTTCACGATTTCATGCAGACATATGTTAGTTTTGATTTTTTCCATTTAGAGCCCCATGAACCGCGGATTCCGCAAGTTCAATCAGCGAAAATGCTTATTTTTTGTGATTCGAGACATTATTCGGAGTCGCTGGCAAATCAAATAAACCAAGCTTTTTATCATGATAATAACTATAAGGATATCCAAAACAAATTCTATTGCCATTATATCCATGGCGGGATTTCTCGTACCAAACAGCCTGAGATCTTTCGTAAATTTAATCAAGGGGAAGGAATTCGGATTTTATGCGCCACCACGCTCCTAGAGAGCGGTATTGATGTGAATAACATTAAAACAATCATCGTTACGGATGCGGAAAAATATTCTGCGATTCAGCTGGCTCAGATGTGTGGGCGATCCCGTGAGAAAAAGCCCAAAATTATCTTTCTCGTGGCAAATGAAACCCCTCCTGAAATGAAGACCAAAGACCCATTTAAGTATAGAAGGCTCAAAGAAGAGAAGATATTTGATGTCTTTAAGACGTGTGAAGATTTTCTACATGCAAGTTTATACCAGACTGAAGATATGACCATTTACCATCCGCCACGAAGACTTTTAATAATTGCGGATTCACAAAAGATCTTGGAGGAACTGACAGAAAGAATTACAAGGTTATGCAGACATTTTTTTAAGGAAAAGAAACTTGAGGGGAATTTTCATGCAACTTACCTTCATGCTGAAATGAAACGTTCGCAACAGATTGAAATTCTCCACCAATTTGCAGAAGGAGAGGGCATCCAGATTTTAAATTGGTTTCCTGGCTGGGAAGGGACATTTGATGTGCCAGAACTCCAAATGGTACTCATCATGGACCCGAAGAGATTTGCCAGTTTTATAAAAATTTATTTCAGACAAGCTTGGGAAAAAGTGGAACGAATTGCCGTTCTTGATATAGAGAGAATTCTGGACCGACAAAGGGAATTAGTTTGGAAAGTACTAAATGGTTGGCTTTTTAGGCGAGAAATAGATGAACTTTCTTTCTATTTGAGGGAACAGCGACCAACGGCAAATATACAAGCTCTAAAGTCCGAATTAAAAAATTTATTACATTATTTAAATCGTCTTATGACTAATAGAGGCTATTTTAGCCCAAAAGATGTGCTAGCTGTTTTTCAAGATCTCCACTTTTTGGAAGAACATGTGTGGGAAAAACCTGTTCAACCTAAAATATCAGATGAGGCGCCAACTCTTTATTACCCAGTACCAGACTTGCATTATTATTCGCGTGAATGGTTCTATGAAACCAAACTTAATTTAAACAAGGACTTTGCAGAATTCGAAAATCAAGAAGTTAACGACCTCGAAATTCGCGGGTTCAAGTTGGAGCTCATCCCGCCGAGAGTGTATCCAAACCAGATGCCGCGCTTGGTTCTTGAGACTTTATTCCGGCGGCAGGTCACAAAAAAGCAACTTACCCATCTTTTGAAGCGGTTTAAATATTCGAAAGTTAAAAAAAATCGGTATAGTATAGATACCATTTTGCAGGACTTGAAGGAGTGGAATTTCATTCAGGAGATGAAGGGACGTTATACTGTGTCCTCCATTGGTCTTGTTGTCGTTGAGACTGGCATAGATTTGCCTTTAGCTCGCCATTGCATTCAATTATTTCAGCGCTGGGATATTCTTTCCGAAAATCTCCCGTTCTTTGTAGCACTTACCCAGCTGCTTAGAATTCTAGGTCGTGCCCCCCTCCAGAACAATATCTTAGAAATTAATGATAAGGCTTTCAACCACTTCTTTTCCCCCTTCCTTACCAACCTGATTTCCGAGACCGCTGACCTCCCGATCTCTAAAAGCCGTATTCGAAAATTTCTAGTATGCTACCATGCAAAGAAATTGGCGCAAAACAAATTCTATCGGCAAAAATATCAGATCTCCGAAGGGGATGAGGAACTGATCCGCCGAACGGGAGTCTGGCTTGCCAGCAGCTTCTATCAATTGTACAACAATTATAAAATAGAGGCGAATCTGAAAGATATTTCACCCAATACTCAGAACAATCCAGAAGAGCATCATAAGCAAATGTCTGTCATGCGTCTGCGGTTCTCCCGGATGATTCAGCGCTTCCAGCCATTGAATGAAATTGGACGGAAGAAACCGGCGATACGTCCCCACTCAACCTATACCCCGAAATCGCAATACCGGGAGGCAATTCTCAAGGTTTTAAGGGCGAAGAAAAAGGAGGGAGCGACGATCCGGGAAATTCAGCAGAGCCTCCAAAAGAATAAAGTCGCCCTCTCTTGTGCCGCGAGTTCTATCCATTCTACACTGAATCGCACGTTGAAAGATGATCTTTATAAACGAAAAGAATATAGCCCCGACCGGCAGCGCCCCTTAGACCGCTACTGGCTGAGATCGTACCAACCATCACCACTCACCGGGAAATATTGTCAAGATTGCGTTTTTTTCGTGAAGAATCCGCAAAAGCGGACCTCTGAAATGGGCAGGCTCCTGCATTGTAAGCAAGGAAAAAGCGGGCGTGTCGCTCAAAGCCCTGCCTGTGAGGCATTTCAGCACCGTCGCCAGAGCCGACTCTTCATCCCGGACTTTGAAGTTACAGAGGTACACGGCGTGAAAGTAATTCGCTGTCCAAGTTGTGGAACCTTTTCCGCGCTCCTCCCTACCCTTGAACGCATGAGCCTTTGCGAACAGTGCAACATCTTATTCTGGCGGACTCAGCAGCAACGCTATGTCGGGCAAAAATACGTGGATATCCCTGATACCCGTAAAGATTCGGATCAGGGATTCCCGTATGTCCCCGTCTCTCGACGTCCGTGCACTATCTTTTTGAGTGAGGACTGGACTCTTGCCGTCTCTCGAACAAAAAAATCGAAACTTCCGATAGTAAAAACCTACTATAAACAAGCATATCGGAAAAGTTACTTCTTAGATGAGATCAGACGAATTTTTATTTTAGGACCTACCAATCTTTCCCCCTCCGATCACCAATTTCTAATAAAGCAGGGCATTCCAATCACCCCCATTCCCGTGGAACAGATCGCTAAGGATCGGGAGAAGAATGAGCAGAGTGAGAAACTGCGCGAAGCCATTGCAAATTTAGATGGGCTCAAGCGGTTGAAGAAAGCGCAAGAATTAATTTTTGCCAAAATGAAATCAAACATTTACTATACCTTCCAACTGCAGGACTGGTTCGCACCTGCGCAGATTCCACCTCAAACCATTCAGGATCTCGTCCTCAAACAATTTGATCACATGACCCATGCCTTTTTTGCGATCCGGGAGTTGAATGCCAAGTTAGAACTCGTTTCCCTGATAACCCCCCTATTAAAAATGCTCGTTGGCATCCAATTGAATTATTTTACAAAAACCCATGAGATAGTCGTGAACGATGCTCAGCAGTTTACTTCAGTAACGCATAAAAGCACCCTCAATCCGACAACCCATTACTTAAACAAGCTCCGTTCACAAGAGGGCAATGCGGAACAGGCAATCTGGAAGCTGATTAAGCAGACACTCCCACCCGCATATCAATTCACGGGACGCAAAGCGCATCGATGGGTTCAGACTGCCCTATATTGGGGTGGGAAAGCGCTGGATCCATTTAACGCAGCGCTGAATTACCTTTACTTTCAGCTTGAAATAAAGGTCATGGAGCAGTTAGCCGCCGCAGGATTTTCCTATTTATGGCCCGGTCCGGGACTAATTCACCAGCGCCAGTATAAATCCCGAAAAGCCAACGCACACCAATCTTCAAAACCGCGTCATTGGGTTGAATCTAAGAAGAACCAAGAATTCATTTTTGATTTTATGGATTCCTACCGCCCACCGTTTCGCCATCATTTGTTCTTGAATTTCTTGGAGAGTTCTAAGCAGGAAAAAAAGAAGGTCTCTAGTGAATTGCTCACCCAACAAGACTTTGATTCCGGACTGGATGAATGGCATCGCCAGATCTATTGCCCGAATGAGCGAGGACAAAAGAAATTAGACAAACTCTTTGCTATGATCTGTGAAAAAGAGTTCTTGTATAAAGTTAAAGGGACATCGAGACCAGAAACTTTATCCTTCGACCGGATCATGGCAATCGAGGCGGTGGATTTTGCCGATTTTTTGATGGGGAAATCCAAGCGCCATACCCCTTTTATTGCATTTGAAAATCGCAAGTATATGCAATGGGTCGAGCATTATTATCGAGTGCTCAGGCATCTTGAAGGATATAAAGCCCCGATCCTACCTTATCAGCCGAAATATATCCCACAGAAGGAGGACACCCTGCCAGCTGTCCTTAAAGATCCTACCAACCCGCCACCCAAAAACATCATCATCGTAACACATAATGATTTGGATGGGTTTAATTCTGCCCTCTTGTTGATGATTTTCTACTATCAACACTGGCCCAACGTGCATGTGCTCGTGGCAGATAATCATCCCCACCATCACGCCAATATTCGGAGGGTTTTGAAGGAGAATGTTCCCAACTTGCTGGTAGATCTCGCGCAGAACATCGTGATCGTCGCAGACTTCGCAATTCAACATCCCATCAAGTTTTTCCGGGATATCAGACGAATATATCTAGAGGAAGTCGGCGGATTTAACGAGTTACTGTCAATCCAGTGGTACGATCACCACCCAAATCCGCGTGTCCCCCCTGCGACCTTGCAGCACGTGGGCGACCTAGAAGTGTATCATAATACAAGGAAGGAGACCCACGAAATCATCCGATCCGGAGTACAACAGGAGTTCAAAGCGCTGGATCTTTCCAAAGCATCGAAATCGCCATGGGATTTCTATGAGAGCTTGGAGAACTCCACGAACCATGGGCTACTCCAAACCACGGGTGCCCCGGAGTACCTACAGAACTGGTTCAATTGGTTCCGCGCCTACTGGAAGAAAAAAAGCCGACGTTCTAAGAATTGGAGCAAACTCTTCAAGAAAATCTGCGATCTGACACCTCCGCCAAAAGCACCCAGTGAATTACTGGAAGAGAAACCCCCTCAAGAAAGCTTGATGCATGCCTCCATTAGCGCGACGAAAATCAATCAAACTTTTGCCACTCTAATTTTCAAATATCCATTCCCCATTCACGAAGTTAGGTCCTTGATCCTCAAAGAAACGGAGAAACTCTACGAAAAAGGACGGCTTCCAGATTTTGCGGTCTGTGATTGGCATGATCGCACCCGCAGCGTTCGCAGTTATAACAATTCGAAAGCCCCAGTCGAGGCGTTGCTCCTGAGCCAGGGGATCCGGGCACATGCCATGACCGGTCCGCTCTATACCCCACGGCGCCCCGCCTGTTCTCTTCAGCTGGATAGATTCCGACAGGATTTATACCAGTATTGGTCCATTGATGAGATGTGCAAATGGCTCCAAGAGAATCAACTGAGTGAAAATAGAGCCGAGATGCTGCCCACTGCTAATAGCACTCTTCAGGATTTTATCGATCAATTACCCCAAAATCGCCAAGATCTGTCCACCCGCGATAGGGAGGAACTGATCCTCGCCTTTCCTCATAAAGAAGTTTCTAAACCTTTAAGCATTTTACGATTGGGCGTAACCCTCCTATTTGCGGAGAAAAAAGATGCCACCTACCTCTCCTCCTTCCTCCATTATTTAATCCATACCTACCTCGTAAATACACGCCCCACGGATCCTGCTCTTTCCGCCCGCATCC
>Ga0307375_10006814_pt1 | contig 10520 bp, 13 predicted proteins | sample TR1MG_FD_202531 | JGI IMG/M metagenome (GOLD analysis project Ga0307375, IMG submission 202531) | Soil microbial communities from Risofladan, Vaasa, Finland - TR-1 | ecosystem: Environmental > Terrestrial > Soil > Coastal area > Acid sulfate soil | place: Finland: Risofladan, Vaasa | collected...
TAGACTATGTTATTCTTATATATTACGTGGTTTACTCGGTTGTGATGGAGTCGACTTCAACGTCTCTTACGCAGGACTTCAGCTTGTTGGCTCTTACTGGGTGCCGTAGCTTGGCAAGTATTCCCTGTGCTATCTGGTCTACTCTTTCGCGTGATATGCCAAACTTATCACCACACTCTTGCAGTGTATATTCAGGACTATCACCTAACCCGTAACGCATTGTTATGATATCTCGCTCACGCGGGGGTAGCTCATTCACAATCTCTGCTAGTACTTTAGATATGTTTGATATTTCTTCTATATCGTCAGGCGCTGGTAAGATCATCCTTGAATTGAAACGGGCTGCATAATCCAGTATTGCATTTACATTTACATCCTTTGTCATACACGCCTCTGCTACGATGTTTTCTTCCATATCTGGGGGTAGTACTGCATCAGGGGGTAGCGCAAGGACTACAGCTATCTTTAGGGCGGCTTCACGTGTTGATACCTGCTTAAACTGCATACGCTCTACATCTGACACGTTATGTTGCGTAATTTTTGCTTCCGCGGCTAACCTAGCCTGACTCCATTTACGGGCTTTCCTTGCACGCAATACTGCTGCATTACGTAGTCGTAACTCTGCTCGGATCTCCATTACTCACCTTAATTATTGCCGCATCTATTAGACAATTACGTATATTCCCTACGACTTGATTCAAATGCGCTACTTCTCTTTGTAATTCATCCTGATCTGCTACTTTCCATTCCATTACACTACTCACTGGGTACAGTACTGTCCAAGGCTGTCTTCGTATATTTATCGAAGACAACCTACTAGCTCAACGCTCGGCACGAGGACGCGGCTATGCCACGTCAAAGCCTTTAGTGCGTAAGCTACTTCTCAGTGATTTGCTAATTTCAATGTTCCCATTATTTGGCATGCAGTGCTTCACAATGTACTCGATACCTTTTTTAGACGCGTCGAATAATGTTATCTTTACGTTACCGTGCGTTATTTTTGTCCACCGTTTCATTGCTAGCTCAGTTGTCACAGTACCCTTACCTAAGGCTCCAACTATCGCGTGAAAGTGTATATCTCCTCGTTCTTGGCGTTCGTATCCACGAGCCCATATAACCCCAATATTCGGGTGTTTCCAGTAATGGTGCCCAAACTCCTTACGGTTCAAATCATGGATCCAAACGTCAAAAGCTTTATCAGCGGCCATTTGAACGGAACACTTGGGGAAAGTAAGATGGCAATATAGGTTCCACTCATATGTACTCAGAAAAGCTATCCAAGCATTCTGTAGCGCTAATCTCTGCAAATCATCTTCGTTGAAATCATAAACCAACTCAGGGTTGCCCCCGCGTCAGATTTATTCCGCTGTCATTGTTTATAGCCTGTAGCCCATTACCTGTCAAGAAATTCCGTCCCAATCTGCCGCGGATGCGAGAAGGTATTTGGCAACATCAGTACCTATGACTTCGGTGTAGTGATTGCTGGTCAATACATACCATTTTGAGGCATATCGCCTGAGAACATCAGTACGCTGCATCTCAACCATGACGATATACTCATTTGTGCCAAGTAGAGGTTTCCAGCATAGGAATAGATCATCAAGCTCCATCGGCATCCCACTACCAAGAATACTGATTGACCCTGGTGTGTCACATGTCCAGTCACACCCTAATGCTGCCCCTTCAGGTAATGGGAACTCATTAAGAACATCGCGCATCTCTTCCCACTTATTAAAGTAAGAACAGTCTGCTAATTGCACCCACCATAAGAGGTCAGTCATGTCTGGCATTTTAACTCCCATTCAAGAATACCCGACCATAGCTACTATTTCTGGTAGCTATGGCCGGGTATTTACTTATCAACCTTGTCATCTTTTTGAACAGTCCGTCAGCCTATATTTTTTGATCCAACGAGTTACAAACGATACTGGTGATTTACCGCTTGTAAATGCATCTGTCATTGCTTTAGCATCTACACGAAGCTTGATACAGGTGCATAATGTGCGAATACGAAACTGACGGTCTACTTCATATTTCCACTCCTCAAATTTGTCATACGCCAAGCCTCCCTCCTAACGTATTCCTGGAACACCCACACTGTGGACAGAGTAGCTCTGACAGCAGCATTGGAGCACCACACGAACATGTTGTGAGCTTGACGTTTACGGGCTTCTGTTCCGTATCTGTTGATGGAAGGAGTCGATACACCTCCTCTTCCGACAGCAATAAATCTTTGATTGCAATACGGGCCTTTCCAGCCAGCGCGTCTGCTTTCGTGTGAAGTGCATTGCTGTTACGAGGAAGCCACCGCCAACGTAAACGGTAACCTCTCGTTTCGAACCAGTCGATGACCGCCCATAAATCGAGGTTAGCCTTACGTCCATACTCGCGGTTACCACATTTTACCGTGTATTCTGAATCTGAAAAGATCCAAACCCGATACGGTGGCTTATGTATTTTACCGTCGAGTAACTCGTTATAGTGTACGCCCAACGCATCAACATACGCACGGAGTTCCATGCGATTCACCGTTGCGCGTGATTGAGCGCTGATCAGACACGTACGTACATGATGCCGATTGTCGATTATAAATGCACAACAACCACCACCATCCTTCCACTGCGCCCCCGATCCATCCCCAAAGATCAGGAGATCCCATTGACTACTGGAGATCTCCTGATCCTTTAGAAACTTACCGAGGGCCATTACACTAGGATTCATCCTCGTAATTCTGAATCATCATCGCAGCGAAGATGTTGTACAGGATATCCTTGTCAATCAGGATACCCCGTGCCCATTTACTGAACTGCCCCACCATCATCGCTGCCGCCATATTAGCGCAGTAGATGGTGGTCTTGGCCGTACAGCTTTGCTGCAAACCGTCTTCCGCATTGAACAACGTGCGTGGATAGTACATCTTGCCTTCTATATGCGAGACGACAAGAACTCGTGCAACCTCAGCACCCATACGAGCATCGACAAAGAGAGCCAACGGATCGCCTGGCTCGCCTTCTGGCAAGAATCGCCCTTCAAATGCTTGCCAGATCGACTTGCGTGCTTTCATATCATCAACACAAGAGAAGATTGCGAAGTATTTTTCTGCTTCAGCTTCCCCCTCCCGAACCAGATCCATCACGAATTCTTTGCGAAACTTCGTTTTGGATGTCTTGATGATCACATCAGGATTAATGCGTGTGCACAATTTTGCCACAGCCTCAACCTTGGGTATATTCATGTCATCCATGAAGAATCCCTGTGCACCAAGGTTCTCGATCTCCACATCTTCAGGATCGATAATCCAGATATTCTTTACGCCAATGGCTGCCAACTGCAACGTAAGCTGACGACCAATAGCACCAACGCCAACCACCATGGCCTGCGTTTTCTCCAGAACCTCTGGCTTAAGGATATCCTTGAACCGTGTGTTTCGCTCCGGCGTAGGTTCCTCGTTACGGTCCTTTGATGGCGCAGCACTCATCTCCGTCTCCGCCTGTTCCGTCACTATCTGTAACATCTCCTCGTGCGTCACTACTTCCATCTGTTGCAGGGCCGAATCCGGGCTCATCGTTACCTTTCAAGGTAGCAGCCGCTACCACTTGTTCAATAGTGACAATCTCAGTTTCCCTTTTTGAGGAACGACGGGGAACATCAAGCCAACCGCTCTTGTCCAACACGCATCCCACGTGTGCCCGTTCTCCAGGTTTGATTGTTCCGCAGCCATCCTTAACCAAGTATGAGTTTGATAGATCAATCTCTAGATGGCATATGCCACAGAAGCGTGATATCGGGATAAGACTTTGAGACCCGCGTGGAGTTGTGTTGGTCTCTTTGTCGTCTTCCACTTTGATCTCCGTCACGTCTACCGATTCATCTGTTGTAGCAGTTGAGGCTGGAGCAAAACCTGCTGTACTCTCAACAGTGCCACCGCTAGCCCCAGTTACCTGCAACAACTCAGCGGCAGCCACAGCCTCGTCAGAACGCAGATCAATAACCTGCCCACTACTGAGGACACGTGTGATCTTCATTGGTACAAGCCTGCCATCACCATTGACACGCCACGAGACTTCTCCACAAGCGATTGGCGCTTCGTCGGAGATGTCGCAGATGCTGTCAATATCGTCACCAATATCAGCATTGATCTTGGCCTTCGGACTGAAGGAATACCACGCCAGATCAGTTATGACTGTCTTGGTATCATCATCATTTGCGTCGCACTGCCAGACCTGCTCTACGCAATCGTTGATGAGTCTCATTTTCTCGGCTGTTTCTCTGGTGGCAAGCCGGTGTATTCCACCGTACGGGGGAATTTCGAACTGGTCAGCCAGTCGAGTACGCGGATGACTGATGTCACTGCTAGACTGTGCCCGGTTATAAGAAGCTGGACTAGCCGTTTTAGGAGGCAAACCAGAATTCGTGGAGCCGGCATTGTGAAACCCGGCAGTCTCATCATTCTGATCCTCGTTCCACCATCCGCTATAGTTCCCATCGTAAGCCCCATAGCCTGGATAGCGCGCTCCACGACCTGGGTAATGTGTGACACTATGTCCCGTTGGGCTGGAAAAACTCCGCGTACGAACGTTTGCGAGGTACTCTTCTTCCCACTTTACATAATCCTCACCTGACACACCCGCAAATGGAGGATGCAGATCGACCTGTGGTGTCAGTTCCAGTTCTGCGCCAGGCCCGTTGGTGTAGCGCAATCTCGCCTTGCACTCACCACCTTTGGCAAGAATCACCATGATAGCCCAGTCGGAGTTACCGAACACATCGTGAAACGTATTTATATCTTGTCCACTTGGCGATGCGCTGGAGCCAGGATGTGTATGCAACCACACACGTAGCACCTCATCTGGCGTATAGCCTTTACGATCCATGTCATCGAGCAGCTTAGCTACAGCATCATCGTCGAATTCAACGTGTGCTGCTGTGCATTGCTGCCCAACCGTCAGGAAATCGTGGACATACAACGGCTCTTCTTTCATACTGATACCGAAGCCACCGATCTCCGTGGATCCTCTATCTCGGAACCACTGAAGCTTCGACCACGCGTTTGGTGAAAATCGCAGCGTGTTCACGGGATTCGGCCGACCTTCGAGTTGCTTCTTTGCCGGAGCAGTCCACGCCCCAACAGTATGGGTTGTCTTAGGCGCGGATACTGCACCATTTACTATAAGTGCACCAGTTGTCTGTCCATTGGAAGTACTTCCCAATCTTCCACGGACGAAATGCTCAGCTTGCGACGTACTCTGAAGCGTGGAGATAGCGACCCCCTTTTCTCTCTGTGCTTGGTCTCTACGTAGCCTTCTACGTCTATTTCTTCCTCTACCCACTAACTTGATCCTTTAGACGAATGTTAAAAAGTAATCGATTCCGTTCCAGCAGTAATCCTAAACGTTCCGTTATCAGTCCTAGTGTTTACAGCAGGGGCAAAGCCACCTACTCCATCATCGGGTGCAGTATCGATAAACCCTTCTCTTCGTACCGGTTCTGGACGATCTGCATCACTGTCTTGAATTGGGCGCATATCTTCGGCTGTGCCTTCTGGGGCATGTGAGAGCCGAGACAACAGCATACAGGTTGGCGTTGTTGTCCATCCGGGACAACACGCCCTCTGCTCGCGTGCACGTGAATTATAACAGTTACGGCACATGTATCTGGCTCGTGCACTACAGTACATAAGTTCTGTCGATGGTAGTCTCACACCGCAGTCCTGGCAGACTTGTCGTACTCCGATGACACAACCGGAAATCCCTAGGTCGGAACAGTTGGGACATCCTACCCCATCTGATCTCAGTCTATCTCTGCAGCGCCCGCAAATAGTGGTTTCATGTGTGCTACAGTAGCTATTGCACTCCTCACAGACTGTATCACCACATAGGGTACAGTTATATGGATCACCTACCTCATCTTCGCAGATTGGACAAATTGAATCAGAGGATTCGTCAATACCAAAGTCGGCATGCGGTCGAGGATGTGGCCCACGTGGGAGGTTCTTCGACCAGTGTTCCAATCTGAGGTATGGCGAAGCAGGATTGTATGTACTGAGGATTTGACTGACGATGATCAAGAACGACTGGATATCGCCAACCTGGAGTGCTTTTCGTATCATGGACTCGCCAGTACCTTCGCACAGAACATTTGTGCGAATATGCGGATGTGTATGATTTTCACTCAAATTCGGCTCTAGTGCAGTGATTATATACGGCTTACTCACTCCGCGTGCGAGTTGACTTAGTATCAGTTCGATGTTGAATGGTCCGAAGTTAACGACCACATCATAGCGAGGATCTGCAATCTTCACTGGATGTGTCTCGACAACCAACACCCAACCGTTAGTCCTGCGTTCAACACGCCAATCACGAAAGTCTGCTTTAATCCCATTGAGCCCTTGTGCAATCATGCTCACTGGAAGCAACGGTAACCTATTATTCGGTTTGTGTGTATACTTCTCATTTGACAACCGTGTTCCGTTTACCCCATGTAGACAATAGTCTGCCTGTGATATGAGGAAACCAAACTGGTTCTTAAACGTGGTGATTGCCATCATCACTTCGTCCATCAAAATACTAGCTTCTTTTTTGTCATTCTTCTCACGCAGAAGGAAGTCTGCACTGTGACACGCATCCACGGAGCACAACAGCTCCGCTGCGATCTCGCTGATCAAGTCAGCCAGATCATCCGGAAACTCAACGCGCTGCCGCCGGATATATTTGTGAATCAACTCCGCGCTTTTTGTCGCGTCAGTGATTGTCTCAAACGATTGAGCCTTTACCATATTACCCTTTCCGAACAAAAAAGAAGATAAATATGGCGCCCGCCCGCATTACGCGAGCGGGCGCCATAGGGACAACTAGGTACTTATGGTGTTAGGACTAGGCGCCCTGCACCTTGTGCGGCGTGATCGTGATTCGATCACCTTCGACGAGAACGAAGTCGGCAGGAAGACGACCCGTGGGCGACTCGTCGTTCTCCCGGTTGATCCGGATGACGAACTTCGACGGATCCGAGGTGCCCATCTGCTGCTGCCAGAGGGCCTGGATTGTCGCGCCAACGGGGAGACGGACGAAGTCCGCGAAGCCGGTCTCGGCGGAAGACATGAGGTATACGCGAATGGTTCCGGCTTCTTCGGAGTTCGGTGCACCAACGACAGGAGCTTGATCAGTCATGGATTTAAAACCTTTCCGGAAAGTTGTAGTTGTTAGTGAGAACATTGTGCCCTCACAAAATGCGGCGGTACCTCGTATCGGAAAGATTTGTAATTTAGGAATGGTCACGTTTGACGGTAACAGCTGTTCCCCATGGAGCGATATTCTGCTTAAATTCCACGGGGCTCATGCACCCTTCAGGAAGTACCCATAACGTAGGTATTCCATCTGGGCTCGTCTCCTGATGAGAAGCTACGTAGTCGTCCCACCATGAAGCATTCCTTTCAGTTATGATTATCTGTTTGTAGCGTTCTATGCCACCATAGCCATCGGTGAAACCAACCAAAAAACTAGGCATTGGATTCATCGTACGAATATATACCAATGCATCGCTGTAGTCAGTTCCGCCACGACCATGAAAGTTTTCGAGCCCGACATATGGATTATACTCATCCACTTTCGTAACAGCAGCATCACAATGAATCACGGTGATATGTGCGCCACGAGCATGTAATCCACGAAGCTCTGGATCGACAAGCTTCAACTCTGAACTTTCCATGGATCCCGAAGTATCTACGAGAAAGACAACGTCAAGACCAGACTTCCGAATACGACCCATATGGGCCGAATGCCGCCTAGACGGTCTGCGTCGGGTGGGTACAACGAAGTCATCTCGGTTACGTGTTTCCATAGCTCTTAAGTACATACTCCAAGGCACCTCAGCCTCTCGTTGTGAGGCTTGAATAAGTTGTGCCTGGTCAGCACCAAAGAATCCACGACTCCACGCCTTTTTCTCTGCTTCGAGAGCTGCAGTAACACTTTGTATCAGTTGAGTCATCTTCTCATAAGCAAGAGGTGCTTCACTAGGGTCAAGACGGATCACTCCGCTTGCAACACCCTTAACCCCTTTTCCTGTGAAATCCTCGCCCGGATTGCCAGCCGTACCAGCTAGCGGATCTTGCAAATCGTTAGTCTCGTCCGAATATATAATATCCGGAAGATCTATTACGAGTCCCTGCAACAATTCGGCATATGCCTGTGAGCTGAGTTTTGGCGGAAAACCAAACTGGTTGAGGGTGCATCCAGGTAAGCCTTCAGCAGCGAGTTGTTTACGGTCGATTAGCTGATTCACATAGATGTCCATTGCCATTCCAGCAATCTTTCGACCGTAACCTTGCATTAGATCAAGCCCATGTTGCGACATGTGTCCTTCTATTATATGTAGTATTTCGTGCTTGATCAGTTGTACTCTTGCTTTGAAGCTGAGCCGACTAATAATTGGCCAATACAACAGAATACAGATTTGGCCTGTGCTACTGTCCAACGTTACCATTGCTGGGGTTGGATATGGGCCATTGAACGCAAACGGTTGCTTTACGGCTAACACCTCTACCCCATGTAACGCGTAACAGTAGTCAAACTGTTCCTTGTTAAGTAAGTAGTAAAGGAGTTCTTCGAGCCACTTACGATCTGTGGCCTCAGCTATATCAACAAGCTTCATTTGCTGTCGACTTTAGCCGTAAGCTCTTTAAGTTCGTGATACTTTTTTGTCATTTTGGCTAGAACTGGTGCGTTCCCAACAAGAGGTAATACAATTTCTGCAATATGTTCTCTTGTATAGATCACATCGAAAACGTTCTTAGCCATGTCATGGCATTTCCCATCAACAAGGATATTAATAAACTTGACGATATTGGGACCAAAGTTGGGTAGTGCCTGAACTTCTGCTTTTGTCAGTTGAGTCAGTACGCGGAGCAAGTCGTTCTTACTGGCCCCAACAAATCCGCGCAACTTGTTATTGCTGAGCCACCCCTGTATTCGTTTTTCGTATTCCACCATCTGGTCGGGTAATGCGGTGATAAGCTCTCGTCCAAGGATAATCATAAGCTCTGGATTATCACCGACTAACAGATATTGTTGTAACGGTGGAAGGATGTTGGTTGCGTTTACAAACGATGAGCGAATATCTTGCACGATAACACCAGCAGGTTCGCCAACGTTTCTCAAATTCTCTACTTTCTCCGCAATCATCATCCAGTGACGTGGGCTCAAACCTTGATGTCCCACTGCAGCCTCACCAGTTATCACATTACTGATGAACGTTGGATGTTCTGATAAAAATCGGTAGATTGTAGGAAACATGATTCGCGACCAGATCGTCAAGAGTTCATCTGGGAGTGGCACAACAATATACGGATCTAGCCTATCTTCGATTGCTTCATCGATTTGATTCCCGGTTGTAAATCGAGCTTCAGGGGGGTTTCCAGTAGCAACCATTAAACAAAATGGACTAACTGGTTTCCCGATAAACAACCCATCAATGATCTCACGAATTTGATTTTGGACATTTGGGGGCGCAGTAGGTACTTCGCCAATCTCTAACAATGTCGGCTCAGAAGCAAACGTAGGAAGATATTCAGACGGTGCTGTCTTTGCTATCTTCTCTCCATTAGCTCCTTCTGCGAGGTATGGTAGCCCCGCATTATCCTCAAAACCTTGAGCGTTAACATCCCATCTTGCAAAATTCCAGCCTAGCGTCTCAGCTATGCAAGATAGTGTTTTCGACTTTCCGATTCCGGGGTCACCGATCAGTATTGGCAGGTAGTTCGTCCGCGCCTTGGGCGGTCTCAATGCCCTCTGCGTCAGGTGTTGCGTGATGCGGCGGCTCATTGCAGTCAGGCTTAACTGTGTGTTCCGCCTGTCCGCCCAAGCCTTCGCTATGATTCCTTTCATATCTCCCCAATGCGCGTACTAAAAGACCTGTATGTTGCGTAAGACGTTCAACTGACTCAAGGATTGTACTAGCATCTCGAAATGCTTCATCATAGATAATAGCACCAAGTGGAATCCCTTCGTCACCAACAAACGTTACACAGACTGCTCGAATTCCAGGGATCTTGATGATCCGTTGTCCTGCATCATTGGCAAGCTGCTGTGCTAGTTCGTTTAACGATTTTCGTTCGTCCATGAATTAATTCCGTACCAACGCTAGAACAAGGACCAATACCATGATTGTTCCGCCCAACAAAAACAATAACGATTTTTCTAAGATTGTAACAACCACCACAGCGAATAACGCGCTGCCAGCGATTAGAGAAATACCAGTATCACTTGGTCGCAAACTCATATCTACATCCAATACACGCTAAGGACGCTTGATTTAATATAGGGCAGATGATAGCTTGTGTGGTGCCAATGCTCTATACAATTATCACTGCAGCCCTGTATTAACCGAGGAACCAGAATAGGCTACGAAAGATACCCGTGACTACATTACCTAGTTCATCGATCATATCAGCGATTTCATCCCACATTATTGTACCTCCGATTTGTAAGAGCGGAGGTGACTGTTGAAGAACGATGCGTCAAAGCTCA
>Ga0307375_10006817_pt1 | contig 10518 bp, 15 predicted proteins | sample TR1MG_FD_202531 | JGI IMG/M metagenome (GOLD analysis project Ga0307375, IMG submission 202531) | Soil microbial communities from Risofladan, Vaasa, Finland - TR-1 | ecosystem: Environmental > Terrestrial > Soil > Coastal area > Acid sulfate soil | place: Finland: Risofladan, Vaasa | collected...
CCATGGAACCGCCGGTCTCCTTCGACGCCGATGAGGTGCGAAACAGGAAGGTCGACGTGCTTCATGCGATGCGCCGGTACCAGCACGACGAAGTAGGTGAGTACGCGGTCCGCGGACAGTACGGTTCCGGGTGGGTTGCCGGCTCGAATCGGGTCGCATATCGCGAAGAACCCGGCGTCAACCCCAATTCACCGACCGAAACGTTCGCGGCGCTGAAGCTGTTCGTCGACAACTGGCGGTGGCAGGATGTGCCATTTTACCTGCGAACCGGCAAGAGCCTGCCCTCCAAGGCATCTGTGATAACGATCCAGTTTGAAGCGGTACCGCACCGCTCATTTCCGTCAAAGGCCACCGCGAGCTGGCAGCCCAACCGGCTGATCATCAGTATTCAGCCACAGGCCGGCATCCGGCTTCGTTTTCAGGGAAAGCAGCCCGGACTGGAGATGCTCCTGAGTCCCGTCGACATGACGTTCAACTACAGTGACGCCTACACGATTGACCCGCCGGAAGCGTATGAAACACTTCTGATTGATGTCATGCTCGGAGATGTCACCCTTTTTATGCGTGAGGATCAGGTTCACGCCGCCTGGGAGGTCATCACCCCCGTTCTCGAAGCGTGGGAGAACGCTTCCCCGGTCGATTTTCCGAATTACGCAACCGGATCCTGGGGCCCCGAAGACGCGGAGGCACTCATCGCTCGTGACGGTCGCAACTGGGTCATGCTTCCGCTCACGCGGGAAAGAAAAACCTGATACCGAGGCTGTCCCCGTTCACTACCCGCGCCCGCGTTGCGGTCGCTCGCCGACAGGGTGCCTAAGGGTTATCTTCTGTCACATGATTTTCATGCTTAATGGAGGCGTTCATGAACTGGTTCTGGCCCGTGCTTGGGCTCATCGTCATCTACTTACTCGTTTCCTACTTTCGCAGGCGGGCCGGCAGCAACGGACTGGGAACTTACGAAAAACTTCGTGCGCTTCTGGAGACCGGTGAACGGCCATTCACGCTCGTCGATGTCCGTACTCCCGACGAATACCGGGCCGGCCACATTCCAGGCGCCATCAATATTCCGCACGACCGCATCGGCTCAAAACCGCCGAAGGCGGACAGAACTGCACTCGTAGTTCTCTACTGCCACACCGGCTCCCGGTCGGTATTTGCCCGTGCAGCTCTCAAACAGAACGGTTTTACCGAAGTTTCCAATTTCGGCCGGATCGGCAAATGGAGAGGCCCCGTCGTCGAGGGGAGCAAACCGGGATCGATAGCGACGGCCCCGTAGCTTCTTCGCCGCGAACTTTTATTTTGGAGGAGATCATGAAGAAAATGATGCCGGTAGGCCCCATGATGATCGAGCATCGTCTCATCGAGCGGATGATCGGCGAAATCGGGAAAGAGGCCGACAGACTTGAAGCAGGTGGCACCCCGGATCCGGACTTCGTCGACCAGGCGGTCGATTTCATCCGTTCCTATGCCGACGAATGTCATCACGGCAAGGAGGAGGACATCCTCTTTCGAGAGCTCGGCAAGAAGAATCTCTCGCCAGAGGATGACAAGTTGATGCGGGAGCTTGTCGCCGACCATGCGAAGGGACGGGCCTTAACGCGAAAGATCGTGGAAGCTAATCAGCGCTATCGAAGCGGCGATCGGAACAGTATTTCGGTGATCGTCGATTGCATGAAAGAGCTGCGGGAATTCTACCCCGTGCACATAGCGAAGGAAGATCGACACTTTTTTCAGCCCGCAATGCGCTATTTCACCGAAGAGGAACGCGACGAAATGCTCGAGGAAGGCTTCGCATACGACCAGCGGCTGATACACCGGCGCTACGAGAATATCGTCAAGATCGCCGAAACGCGTCACCAGAAATAGACGATCGGCCGCGCGGTCCGTGAGGACTGCCACGCAGATTGTTGAACCGTGTCGGGCTCGAAATCAGCGCGTTGACCCAATCGGCTGATCCATTCCCAACCCCCTTCATGTGAACGAGAAACCCGACACTGACGATTCTTTCTCCACCCTGTTGACAAACGTCATGACTTATGTTAAAGTCTGCCAATCACGTGCGAATTGAGTTTGATCCGCTGCTACCGTCTCGCGGTGGGCGCAAGGAACAAGCGGGAGAGGAGGACGCATGGCAGAAACGATGTTTGACGCCCTCGGTATGATCGAAACGAGGGGATTCGCTGCAATGACCGAGGCGGCGGATGCAATGGTAAAGGCAGCCAGAGTCGATCTGGTCGGATACGAACAGATCGGGGGCGGATACGTCACAGCGATCGTCCGGGGCGACGTTGCCGCCTGTCGGGCAGCGGTTGACGCCGGAGCGCGCGCCGCCGAGAAGATCGGCGAGATTGTGTCGACCCACGTCATTCCTCGGCCTCACGCGTCCGTGGACGGCGCCCTGCCGCTTGGCCGAAACGGTCGGAAGGAGTAACGAAGATGGCAATCGATTTGCGAACCTATGTCGTTCTCGATTCCCTGCAGCCGCAGATGGCCTCTTACCTGTCGACGATATCCCGAGGGTATTTCCCGGTTGCGTATCAGGCATGCTGCGTAATCGAAATTGCACCGGGGATCGAGATCAACCGGTTGATGGACATTGCGCTGAAGGCCACCAATGTGACGCCCGGACTGCAGGTGGTTGAGCGCTCCTATGGAATGATGGAAGTGCACTCCGACAGTCAGGGTGATACCCGGATGGCCGGAGAATCGGTTCTCAAAGCACTTTCCAAGAATGAAGAGGACAGTCTGAAACCGCGGCTCCTGACCAGTCAGCTGATCAAGAACATGTCCGATCACCACTGCCAGCTCATAAACAAGACCCGATATGGGAACATGCTGCTGCGAGGCGAGACGCTCTACGTGCTCGAACTCGAGCCCGCCGGATACGCCTATTTCGCATCCAACGAGGCAGAAAAGACCGCCAAGATCAAAATCATCGACGTCCAGGGATTCGGTCGCTTCGGCCGAGTGTATATATCGGGTGACGAAGCCGAAGTATTGGAGGCCCGGAAGGTTGTCGAAGCACGGCTCGAAGGGCTGCCGGGACGATCAATACCGGCAAACCGGGATGACTCATAAAGAGGAGATGTAGGGAATGGCTGAACAGAACAACGATGCCCTGGGGATGATTGAAACACGTGGTTTTACCGCGATGGTCGAGGCTGCCGACGCGATGGTCAAAGCCGCCAAAGTTGATCTCATTGGTTTCGAAAAGATCGGCGGAGGATACGTGACGGCAATTGTGCGCGGTGACGTGGCGGCTTGCCGCGCGGCGGTCGACGCCGGAACCCGTGCCGCCGAAAAGGTCGGGGAAATTGTATCGACGCATGTAATTCCTCGTCCGCACGGAAACGTTGACGCGGCACTTCCGCTGGGAAGAAAACCGTCCGGCGCGAAAAAGTAGCAGGGGTAAACGAGATGGTACTCGCACGCGTGAAAGGCACTGTGGTCTCCACCCAGAAAGCCGAGCAGCTTGCCGGCCTCAAGCTCCTGCTCATAGAGAAGATCGATCCGGTCACGCTCAAAGGGAAAGGCGACTGGTCTGTGGCGATCGATAGTGTGGGTGCGAATGCGGGGGAAATCGTCTTCTACGTTACCGGGAGCTCGGCGCGCATGACTGAGACCACAAAGGGCAAGCCATCCGATGCGACCATTATCGCGATAGTCGATGAAATCGAGAAAGACGGCGAGCTTGTGTACAACAAGAGTTCGAGCGAAGGATAAAGAAGTGAACTTCGCGCGGGTTTCCGGAACAGTAGTGGCAGAAACGCGGGCACACAGCATTCCAAACGCCCGCTATCTCCTGGTTGAGGAGTGCGATCAAATGGGGCAGGGCCGGGGTGAATACCTGGTGGCGTTCGACATTATTGGCGCAAACAGGGGCGAAATGGTGATGCTGACCCAGGGGAGCTCCTGTCGATGGGCCCGTGATACCGAGGATCGGCCGATTGACACCCTGGTGGTGGCGACGGTTGAAACCATCGATCAATCCGGAAGGATTGTCTACGCAGCGGGAGAGAAAGAATGAGCGGAGCGACCGAGGAGATCCGCGCCATCATCCAGGAAGTGATGTCAAACTACGACATCGCGTCTCTGATCGACGACGGAAAAACTGCAGATGCACCGCCGCGAAATCCGGTCGCCACTCCGGGGATCTTCGCTACCATAGACTCTGCGGTCTCCGCCGCCGGGACGGCCCAGCGCGAGCTGGTTCAACTTCCGCTGGAGACGCGGCGCAGGATGATTGAGTCGATCAGAGCAGCGGTAATGGCGGAGAATGAATCCCTCTCGCAGGATGCGGTTGGGGAGACCGGTCTTGGAAACGTTGCAGACAAGGTAGTGAAGAACCGTGTCGCCGCAATGAAGACTCCCGGAGTTGAAGATGTGGAGTCGGCAGTGGTGACCGACGAGCACGGCCTGACCCTGACCGAACGGGCACCCTATGGGGTCATCGGCGCGATCACGCCCACGACAAACCCCATTTCGACCATCACCTCCAACTGTATCGGCATGATCGCCGCCGGGAACAGCGTAGTATTCAACGTGCACCCTGCGGCAAAGCGAGTCTCCTGCAGGCTCGTGTCTCTCATCAACAGTGCGGTTGTCCGATCCGGTGGGCCCGCGAATCTGGTGTCCGCGATCGAATCGCCGACCATCGATTCGGCAAACGAGCTGATGAGACACCGAGGCGTCGCGCTGCTCGTAGTGACCGGTGGCCCGGCGGTAGTCAAGGCGGCGATGAACAGCGGGAAGAAGGCAATTTGTGCCGGTCCGGGCAATCCGCCGTGCGTGGTCGACGAGACGGCCGACCTTTCGAGAGCCGGGCGCGACATCGTGGCCGGGGCGGGATTCGATCACAACATCGTCTGCATCTGCGAGAAGGAAATCCTCGCGGTAGAGACAATTGCCGATCGCTTGAAAGATGAGCTGAAGAGGAACGGGGCGTATGAACTCTCGGCCGAGCAGACCGCACGTCTTACTCCGCTGATCATAGCCGAACCGGGCGGGGCTGACCGGGAAGGGGCACCGAACAAGGCTTTCGTTGGAAAGAGTCCCGCAGAGATTGCGCGTGCGATCAGTCTGGACGTGCCGGTCGGGACGCGCATTCTGCTCTGCGAGGTCGGACGTGAGCATCCCCTTGTCTGGACCGAACAGCTCATGCCGGTCATTCCGCTTGTTCGGATGAAAAACGTGGACGAAGCGATCACTTTTTCCGTACAGGTTGAACATGGCTTTCGCCACACAGCGATGATGCACTCGCATAACATCGAGAAGCTCTCGAAGATGGCAAAGGTGATGAACTGCTCCCTTTTTGTGAAGAATGGTCCCTGTTATGCCGGGCTCGGAGAGGGCGGCGCGGGTCACACTTCGTTCACGATCGCGAGTCCGACCGGCGAGGGGATAACGCGTGCGCGAACTTTCACCAGGGAGCGACGCTGCACGCTTGTCGATTCGTTCCGGATCATCTAGGGGGCGGTATGAAACTTGGTCGCGTTATCGGCAGGGTGGTGAGCGCGCACAAAGTCGAAAGCATGGACGGTCTCGCGATCCTCCTCGTCCAGCCGGTGGACGAGCAAAACCACGACGTGGGTCCGGCGATCGCGGCCTTTGACACCGCCCGCGCCGGCGAAGGCGATCTCGTCTGTTTCGAAAGTGGCAAGGAAGCCGCGCAGGCGAATCCCAACGGCTGGTTCAACCCGCTCGACGCGGCGATTCTCGGAGTAGTCGATGCGGTAAACAGGGAGGACCCGAGATGACGCTTGCACGCGTGGTTGCGACTGTGGTCTCCACGGAAAAGCATCCGCACTATGCGGGTTTGAAGATAATGGTGGTCCAGCCGCTCGATCCTGCCGGTCTGCCAAAGGGCAAGCAGCTGCTTGCGGTCGACGGTGTCCAGGCCGGAATAGGTGACCGCGTGCTTGTCGTGGACGAGGGAGGATCCGCCCGCCTCGTCATTGGCGACGCCGAGGCAGTGACTGTCCGCACGGCAATATGTGGAATCGTCGACCGTGTAGATGTCGACTCGTGACCCCAGGGAGAACGTTGTGAACGAAACGGACAATGTCAGACATGTCGCGCTGGGATCTGACCATTCGAGCTTTGCGCAAAAAGAGGCATTGCGGCGCTATCTGGAGACCGTCGGCTATCGCGTGGAGGATGTCGGTTGTTTCGGTCCGGAGAGGGTCGACTACCCCGACGTCGCGGTGGCGGTATGTCGCAAAGTGGTCAGCGGTGCCTGTGAACGAGGCATTGTGCTCGACGGTGCGGGTATCGGCTCGGCGATTGCCTGCAACAAGATAAAAGGAATCCGGGCAGCCACCTGTTACGACCTGCGTAGCGTAGTGAACAGCCGCGAGCACAATAATGCCAATGTCCTTGCAATGGGTGGGCCGTTGCACGGCGTGGACCAGCTCTGTGACATGGCAAAGACGTGGCTGCTGACGCGGTTTGCCGGCGGCCGCCATATGGTTCGGGTAAACAAGATTATGGAAATAGAGAGAGGAGGCTTTCGAGACTCATGGAACAGAACCAACTCATAGACAGAATCGTTTCTGAAGTCGTTGCCAGGATCAATCAGCAGGCCGGGAAATCGACGGGCGGATCAGGTTTTTCGCAGAAGGGCCTGGAGGCGGGGGCAACGAGTGCCGGTAACCTCCCATCTCTTCTGCCTTCGGACGTGGCGAAGTACATCGATCACACTATGCTGCGCCCGGAGGCGGCTACCGCAGCGTTCGATAAGCTTTGCCAGGAGGCGCTCCAATATCGTTTCTTCGGGGTCTGCGTCAATTCCAGCAGAGTTGCCTATGTTGCGCGCAAACTCCAGGGCACCGGCGTCAAAGTCTGTTCGGTAGTCGGGTTTCCGCTCGGCGCCATGACCCCTCGAAGCAAGGCGTTCGAAACTCGAGAAGCAATCGCAGACGGCGCTCAGGAGATCGACATGGTGATCAACATCGGGCTTCTCAAGTCCGGCGATTACCGTGGTGTCGAGGAGGATATCCGTTCCGTGCGCCGGGCGACTCGATCGAATACCATTCTCAAAGTGATTATCGAAACGGCGCTGCTCACGCAGGACGACAAGGTGATGGCGTGCGAGCTTTCGAAAAAAGCTGGTGCCGATTTCGTGAAGACCTGTACCGGATTCGCCGGGGGCGGAGCCACGCCCGAGGATATCGCGCTGATGCGGCGGGTCGTGGGAACCGAGATGGGCGTCAAAGCGTCCGGCGGCGTTCGTACCTATGCGAATGCGGTAGCGGTAATCGCGGCCGGGGCCACGCGGATCGGCGCCGTTTCGAGCGTCGCGATCGTTTCAGGCGGCGCCGGAAGCGGCAGCTACTGAACGGTCAATTCGGAGCCTTCTATGGGTTTTGTCATCGAAAACGCGCGCTTCCGCGCGGAAATCGCACCGCTCGGGGCAGAGCTGAAGAGCCTGGTAGATCTTTCCACAGGCCAGGAGTACATGTGGCAGGCGGACCCCGCATGGTGGAAAGGGACCGCGCCGATCCTTTTCCCCATAGTCGGCGGCCTGAAGGGTGAAACCTACACCTATGAGGGCCGGGAGTACCGTCTTCCCCAGCACGGATTCGCCCGGTCCCGTGAGTTTACGGCCGTCGCAACCTGCTCCGATGCGGTGGAGCTCGAACTTACCGCATGCGACGAGACCCGTTCGCTGTATCCATTCGACTTTGTGCTGCGGGTCGGATTTTCCCTCGAACGTGGGGGTCTTGCGGTGCGCTATCGAGTGACGAACCGGGGCACCGGGCAGATGTATTTTTCCATCGGATCGCATCCGGCATTCAACGTTCCGTTTCGTTCAGCTTCGCCGGGAACTGCCGGAGCACTTGAAAACTACTATATCCTCTTCGAACGCGAGGAGAATCTCGAGCGCTATTTTTTCAAGGACGGGATGATTGTCCCCGGCAAGACAGCCGAGGTTCTTGACTCGAGCCGAACTCTGACGCTGTCTCGAAATTTGTTCGACGCGGGACCGGTAATATTCAAGAATCCTGCATCGCGTGAGTTCACCATCGCAAGCAGCCGCGATCCCCACGCAATCCGAGTTGCCACCGACGGAGTTCCGTTTGTCGCTATCTGGTCCAAACCCGGCGGTGCCCCCTTCGTCTGTATCGAGCCCTGGCACGGACTGCCCGATGCCGGCGATGCGTCAGGCAGCCTGGTTGAAAAGGAGGGGATTGTATCCCTTCCGCAGTACGACACGTTCTCCACCGGATACCGGATCGAAATCCTCTGAATCTTCCGTTTCACACGCCAATACAGGACAAAGTGTTTGACAATTGTCATGTCATATGTTAGAATGACAAACGTCAGAACAAAAATCAAGACTCTGGAGGCTGGTATGGCTGATTCTTTAGCAGGGAAGGTGGCGGTGATTTCCGGCGTTGGATCCGGATTCGCAAAAGCAACGGCGGAACTTTTTGCCGCAAAGGACAAGTGCGGGCTGGTAATATTCGACATCAACGAGAAGGCACTGTCCGACACCGTAGCAAATTGTAAGGCATCCGGATCCAAAGTCGTTTCATTTGTCGGTGACGCGACAAAGCCGGAGACCTACGAAAGGGCATTGAAAGAGTGTGTTTCGGCGTTCGGAAAGGTAGACTTCCTCCTCAACTACGCCGGCGGCGCGGTCAAGGTTGCTCCTATTGAAGAAATGGATGACGTGGTGAACAAGAAGATCCTCGACCTCAATCTGAATAGCGCGATATGGAGCTGCAGGACCTTTACGCCACAGTTCAAGAAACAGAAATTCGGAAAGATCATCAACGTTTCGAGTGTCTGTGACCGTCGTTCCTGGCCGGGATGGACCGTTTATTCTGCGGCGAAGGCGGGGGTCAACGCATTCACGAAGTGCCTCTACACCGAGCTTCGTCCGCACGGAATCTCGGTATCGCTGCTGGTTCCCGGAGGGTCGAACACCGGCTTCCAGACGGCGGCGCAGGGTGTCCCCAAATTCGAGTGGGATGAAAGTCTCGCTGTGCGACCTGAACACTTCGCCGACATGGCATACCAGATCTGCGCTCTGAGCAAAGGCGCCTGTGTTTCTGAGTACGCTCTGTTCGGTCTGGCACAGGACATAAGCGGGTTCTAGCATGAAAACAGTCGAGTACGAAAAACTGTCGACCGATGCATTCGCCCGATTCGGATCCTACGCCGGGATGATCAACCCGACGACGGAACGCATCGGCGCCGAACCGATTGAATTCTTCAGGGACATTGTCCAGTCCTCGCTCGGGACGAGCACAACCGCGTCCTTCGGCGTCTGCCGAGTGGGGACTCGCCCCTTCGTGATCGATGTGTCTGAATACCACGACGGGTGCTGCGAAACACTCATGCCGATAGACGGCGATGTTCTCATCCACGTCGCCCCGGCTGTCCCGGCTGCCGAGTTTCCGTTCGGGAACGTTCGGGTATTCCTCGTGCCGCAGGGGACTCTCGTCTGCCTGCGGCCCGGGGTCTGGCATCATGGGCCCTACACGCTATCCGGGAAGCCGGTGAATTGCCTGGTCGCGCTACCGGAACGAACCTACATGGTTGACTGCAAGACCTTCGAATTCCCCCGGGCTCAGTGGATAACGATCACCGGTGTGGGGATCGAAAAGCGGTAGCGTCGGACGTGGACGATGAACTCCGAAGAACGGATCATACAGACGCTGCACCGATCGGAAACTGACCGCATCCCGTCTTTCGAGTGGGTCATCGACCGTCAGGTCATCAACGCGATGCGACCCGGAGCGTCTGAAGAGGGGTTCATCTACCAGGAGGACCTGGACGCCGTCTGCGTCGATCTCGACTACACGCGAGAAGAGATCGAGCCGGGACTTTTTCGCGACGAGTGGGGGCGAGTCACACGACACTCCGCAGAGGCGCATCCCTATCCGCTTCGCGGACCCATAAGCTGCATGGAAGAGCTGCGTCGATACGAATACCCGGATCCGGCAAATCCCGCGCGGTACGCATCGCTGGAACGCTCGCTTTCCGGCAATGCTGGGAAGAAGGCGGTGATTCTGCACCTCAACGACGTCTTCTCGTTACCGTCGCGGTTGATGAAATTCGAGGACTTCATGATGTGTATTGTTCTCGACCCGAAACTCGCGCGCGCACTGGTAGATCTCTCGGTGGAAGCGAATCTCGCGTTTGCGCGTGAGGCCCGTGGTCGGGGCGTCAAGATTATCTACACGGGCGACGACTACGCCTACAATAGTGGTCCGATGGTATCTCCGGCGGCGTTCAGGGAAATCTTTTTTCCCGGGCTCAAACGGGTGGTTGCCGGGTACAAAGAGCTCGGTCTGCTGGTGATCAAGCACACCGACGGGGACATCATGCCAATAATAGACATGATTGTGGATGCGGGTTTTGACTGTCTCGACCCCATCGATCCTGTTGCGGGAATGGATCTGGAGACGGTGAAAGAGCGATTCGGCAATCGAATCGCAATCAAGGGCAACGTCGATTGCGCGAACCTTTTGACATTCGGCTCACCGGAGGAGGTGCGGAGGGCGGCCG
>Ga0307375_10006819_pt1 | contig 10517 bp, 6 predicted proteins | sample TR1MG_FD_202531 | JGI IMG/M metagenome (GOLD analysis project Ga0307375, IMG submission 202531) | Soil microbial communities from Risofladan, Vaasa, Finland - TR-1 | ecosystem: Environmental > Terrestrial > Soil > Coastal area > Acid sulfate soil | place: Finland: Risofladan, Vaasa | collected...
GCATCGCGATGATGTCCTTGAGGTCGTCGTATTGCGCGAGCGTACTCCTGATTTTCTGGGCCAGCGCATAGTGCCTGTCCCCGACGATGCCGGGTGTGGCCATTTTGGAATTGGATTGCAGCGGGTCAATGGCCGGATACAGCCCTTCGCTGGCGCGCTTGCGCGACAACACGATGGAAGCCGACAGATGCGAGAAGGTATGCACCGCGGCCGGATCGGTGAAATCGTCGGCCGGCACATACACCGCCTGTATCGAAGTAATCGCGCCGGTATCGGTGTTGGCGATGCGCTCCTCCAGCCCGGACAATTCGGTACCCATGGTCGGCTGGTAACCGAGCCGCGAGGGCATCTGCCCCATCATGCCGGAGATCTCGGAACCGGCCTGGATGAAACGGAAGATGTTGTCGATCAGCAACAGCACGTCGCGGTGTTCGTCATCGCGGAAATATTCCGCCATGGTCAGTGCCGCGTGGCCGACGCGGAAGCGGCTGCCCGGCGGTTCGTTCATCTGGCCGAATACCATCACCATGTTGGGCAGCACGCCGGCCTGTTTCATCTCGCGATACAGTTCCTCGCCTTCGCGGCAGCGCTCGCCTATGCCGCAAAAGATGCTCACCCCTTCGTGATGCCCGACCATGTTGTGGATCATCTCGGTGAGCAGCACGGTCTTGCCCACGCCCGCGCCGCCGAACAGGCCCGCCTTGCCGCCGCGTTCCAGCGGCGCCAGCACATCGATCACCTTGATGCCGGTTTCGAATATCTCGGATTTGGTGGAACGCCGCGCCAATGGCGGCGGGTCCCGGTGCACGCTGCGCCATTCGACTTCGGACGGTTCCGGCATGCGGTCGATGGCCTTGCCGAACACATCGAACATGCGCGACAGGATAGACTTGCCCACCGGCGCCTTCAACGGCCCGCCGCTGTCTGCCACGATCATGCCGCGCGCCAGACCCTGCGTCGGCGTCAGCGCGACCGCGCGCACCAGGTGCGCATCGAGCTGTGACATGACCTCGATCGAAATCCGGTCATCCGCCCCGGCATGCAGCAATGTATGTATGGGCGGCAGGTGTTTTTCAAAACGGATATCCACGACACTGCCCCGCACCGACACGACTGTGCCCTGATTCATGAAACCGGATGGACTATTCATATTCTCCCTGGAGATACGCTAGCAGTCGTGATTCATCTGTGGGTGCGTCACTAATATGCATTGTAGCGCCTTACCATTTCCAATTGCGAATCTCCGGATGAATCCCGACTGTTGGCCCCCGTAATAGTAGGGTTACGATGCCGGTCCGGCCCGCTGCTACTCCCCGCTTTTTTCTTGCGCGCCCAACTTTCCCACCGGAGTATGCCCATCGACGGGTTCTGCGTTTGTGTTTTGCCTGGCGTTCGCGTCCGTTTCCGCGGATTCGAGACGCAACAACTGCGCGTCGATATCCGCAAGCAGCTGATCCTGAATGGCCTGGCTGACAAGTCCGCGCTGAAAGGCATCAATCACCGCTCCTTTTTCCACCGACTGCAGATGCCGCCGGGCCCGTTGCAATTCTTCGGCAAAAAGTTGCTGTCTGTCGAGGTGCAACTCGTCCAGAGTTGCACTATCGTGTTCAACCCTTTGTTCATATTCACTGCGGAGTCTGGCTAGCACCTCCGGATTGGTGTTATAGAGATGCGACATTTTGCCGATCTCATTCAGCGCGGCATTGGCCGCCTGTAATTTTCCGCGTGTCAACTCGTACGCCGTGTGTGCCTGGTGTCCACTCACAATGCCCAGCCATCCGAGCAGTGGTGACATCGTCAACCCGTGGACCAGGATTGAAAGAATGACCACCCCGAAAGTCATCGAGACCAATAACTCCTGGTGCGGAAAATCCCGCGGAAGACTGAGCACCAGCACCATGGGCAACGCACCGCGCAACCCGCCCCAGGTCAGGATTGCGCTCCACGCCCAGGGAATTCGCTCGCGGGTCCCGCGAAACAGCGCGGATGCCCCGAAAATGATCAGCGCCCTGCCCCCTGTGACCACGAGATAGGCGACCAGAATCGCCTGCCAGGAATCCATCAGTGTCTGGAAATTCACTTCGAGTCCAATCAGCAGGAAGACGATCGAGTTCAGGGCAAAAGCGATGTATTGCCAGAACGTCTCCACGGCGATCCGGGTCGATGGCGACATGCCGACACGCGCCACATAGTTTCCACAGAACATACCGGCCGCCACGGTTGCAATCACGCCGGAATAATGAAAGTGCTCGGCAACAAGGAAGGAACCGTACGCGGCAATCGTCGTCAGCGTGATTTCGATCATCGGGTCATCCACCTGCCTGATGATTTGCGAAACAGCCAGGCCGACTCCCATACCGACGAGGCCGCCAAAACCGACAATCTTGATAAAGTCAAAGATGAGCCCGCCGGGTGTCACCACTGCTCCTGTCACGAGCGCAATGCTGAGCGTGAAGAAAACAATTGCGGTACCGTCATTGAGCAGGCTCTCTCCTTCGAGCAGCATGGTCAGCCGTTTCGGCACACCCAGATTCTTGAAGATCGCGACAACGGCGATCGGGTCGGTGGCTGAAATGATCGCGCCAAAGACCAATGCGTGTTTCCAGGTGAAGCCCTGCACGAAATGCAAGGTATTGGCGACTGCCGGCAAAATCAGGGCGGTCAGCACGATCGCTGCCGCAACGCCCGGTAGCGCCAGCGCAGAAATGGTGAGGCGGTTGCGCCAGAATTGTTTAATATCAATATGGAACGCGGCATCGAACAGCAGCCCCGGCAGAAAAATGCCGAACAGCAGCGCCTTGGTCAGGTGCGGCGCTTCAAATGCATGCAACAACCCAAGCACGAGGCCGGTAAGAACCAGGGCCACCGTGTACGGAATGGCCAGGCGTTGTACTGCGATGGCCACGGCCGTGGCCACGACGAACAGCAAGATTAAAATGGTTTCCGATTCCATTGCGGTGCGTTATCTCCGTTCATCATTCATGGTCGCGCGGCCTGCCACTCGCGTTGAAATTCATCCTCATGTTTTTCGATGCATGCAGCGCGATTCGTATCGGCTCATTTTGCGGATTCATCTTCCCGAATCTCGCGTTCCGCCTGCAGCCAGTCGCGGTCTGCCTGACCATTGCGGCGTCCTCGCTGCTCGTAGATTTCATAGGCGCGCTTGGCGATCTGCTGTGTCACATCAGCCTTTTTTCTTTCCAATAGCGGTGCATCCGTTGGGTCGAACACCCGGTACGCCAGCAGTTTCACGCGGTCATTCACGAGGAACCACAGCAGCGCATAGCCCCATACAAACAGTGCCCAACCCCAGCCGAGCGGCGTCATGAACAACCCGTAAACCGCGATCAGCGTCGCGATTATTTGGGTACCGAGCACTGCTACCCACAAAATCCGCGCGGGACGAATCGTCCAGAACGGGCCGCGCGTGCGCGTCAGGAAGATCGTCAGATGACCCGCCACGGAAAGCTTCAAATACATCAGCGTCTGGATATGCGCCCGGTCGAGATGGAATACCCGTTCACCGAGATAAAACAGGATGAAGGCGGAGACGACCCCGATGACACCCAGCACCGTGGAGACGCCAAGGACCATATGCATGTTCCAGGACTCCGGCTTGTCCTTGTAATGCACGTTGTCATAGGCGATGGACAGGATTGCCCCGTCGTTGAGCAATGCCAGCATCACGATCATCACCGCGGTCACCGGATAAAAATTGAACACCAGAATCGACAATGTCATGAACAACAGCACGCGCAGCGTCTCGGCAATGCGGTAGATCGCGTAACTGTTCATGCGCTGGAATATCTTCCGGCTCTCCTTGATCGCGTCTATGATCACCGTCAGACCTGGCGTCATCAGCACGATGTCCGCCGCCGCGCGCGCCGCGTCGGTCGCGCCGGAAACGGCGATGCCGCAATCGGCCTTCTTCAGCGCCGGGGCATCGTTCACCCCGTCGCCGGTCATGCCGACGATGTGGCCGCGTTGTTGCAGCACATCGATGATGTGAAACTTGTGTTCGGGGAACACCTGGGCGAAGCCGTCCGCTTTCTCGATGGATTCCGCCAGTTGCCCCGTCTCGTGATGTCTGGTGTCACCAAAACCGCTGGCATCGAGGATATTGCTACCCAGTCCGAGTTTGCTGGCGGTTTCGCGCGCGATCGCAATCGCATCGCCGGTTACCATCTTGACGCTTACACCCATCTGGCGGGCGGTTGCGATGGTCGCCCTGGCCTGCTCGCGCGGCGGATCGAACAGGGGCAGCACACCGACAAACTGCCATGGGCCGTCCCCATCGGCCCGCGCCACGCCCAGTGAACGGAAGCCCCGCGCTGCAAATTCATTGACAGCCTGATCAACAGCGGCGACCACTTCATCCGCATTGGCAGCCAATTCCAGGATCACCTGCGGTGCGCCCTTGGTGACCCTGAACTGGTTCCCGTCAGGGCCCTTCACTGTGGCCTCGGTACGCTTGTGCACCGGATCGAACGGCATGAAATGCACCACCTGGTAGCCTTTCAAAGCCTGATCATCTTTCAGGCCGCCCAGCACGGCCAGATCTATGGTGTCCTTGTTGTCCGCTCGCGATGCCAGCGCACCGTTGAGGATGACCTGGTCGGCGTGGATACCGTTCACACTGAACGGATCGCCCAGCGTCAGCTTGTTCTGGGTCAGCGTACCGGTCTTGTCCGAGCACAGGATGTCCACACCCGCCAATTCCTCGATGGCCGCCAGGCGGGTCACGATCGCTTCCTTCCTGGCCAGCAGGCGCGCGCCGACCGCCATGGTCACCGAAAGCACCGTGGGCATCGCCACCGGAATCGCGGCCACGGTCAACACCAATGCAAACTGCAGGGTAGTGAGTATCGGGTCGCCGCGGAACAGCGCAACGGTAATGATCACCGCCACCAGAGCCACCGCAAGGATAATCAAATAATTGCCGATCTTCAGCACTGCACGCTGAAAATGGCTGGCTGTCTGCGCGCCCTGCACCAGCTGCGCGGTCTTGCCGAAATAGGTGTTCGACCCCGTGGCGTACACCAGCGCGTCGATTTCGCCAGTGCGAATAATGGAACCCGAAAACACCGCCTCGCCGGATTTGTGCATGACAGGCAGTGATTCCCCGGTCAGCGCAGACTGATCCACTTCGATCGGGTCACCCTCGAGCAAGCGCGCATCCGCCGGCACAATGTCGCCCAGACGCATATGGATCACATCTCCAGGCACCAGTTCACGCGCCGCCGGATTGGTCCAGTTGCCATCGCGTTTCACCTGGGTCTTGATCGCAAGTTTGGCTTTGAGTGCCTCGATGGCATTACCCGCCTGGTGCTCTTCCCAGAATCCGACCACCGCGTTGGCAACAAGCAGTGTGAGGATGATGCCAAAGTCCGGCCAATGGCTGTCCACCGCCGAAAGAATCACGGCCGCTTCTATCATCCACGGAATAGGCCCCCAGAAATAGCTTAGGAATTTCAGGAAGGGATTGGTTTTCTTTTCTTCCAGTTCGTTGGGTCCGTACTGGGCCAGCCTTTTCTGTGCCTCGGCTTGTGTCAGACCATCGGGAGACGATCCCAGCTTTTTCTCCACTTCCTCAAGCGGCAGAGATTTAAGATCATTGTTCGCATCGGGCCGATCGGTATTGTTTGCCATGATGATTGCTCCCTTGTCCAGCTTTGTTGCCGAAGATCAGGGGGATACGCAATGGATGCCGTCATGCTCCTGATCTCACTGCATTGAATTAACTTGCGACCGGAATCGCTACACCTCGTCCAGCCACGCCCGTGCCACAGCGGCATCCGCGTGTTCAAAATATTTGACTGCGGCTTTCGTAAACGGCTGGCAGAATATCGCCATGCCCTGCTGCCACTTTTTTTCCCCGACCATCGCCAGCCGCTCGATATCGGCGAAATGTTCGATGCCGAACTTGAAATCCTCCCAGGCCGCACTCGCTTCCCAGCCGTGGAAGCCGGTCATGTCGAACAACAGGCGTAATTTCCCGTGTTGACGGACGAGCCGTTCGAACTCGGGCACGAAGTGTTCGTAATCCGCTTTTACCAGCTTACCGCTGACGTGAACGGCGAGTGTTTTTCCGCCGTTTTCTTCACTGAGTTGAATGGTCATCCTGGGCGCCTTTGATTTGATTCAGGTTATGAAAACTCCGGGGAGCGAGTGCCAACTCGGGGGAGGATTTCTTTACGTCGAGCATACGCGAAAGAATGTCCTTGCCGGCAGGCGCCGGTAATGGCCCGCCAGTGTCTCTCACCAGCATGCCGCGGGCGAGGCCTTGCGTGGGCGTCAGCGCAATCCCGCGCACGCGATGCGCATCGGGCTGGGACAGTACTTCGACGACGATCTGTTTTTCCGCTCCTGTACGCAGCTCCTTGTATATCGGCGGCAATTGTCCAACGAACCGCACATCCACGACACTGCCACATACCGAGACGACTGCGCCGGAATTTGCTAAACGGGCTTTACGTGGCGTTCCTCTGTTCGGTTTCATAAAACCATGCCTTCTCTTTTTCGTTATGAATTTGGTTCTTTCGTCTGTTTCTCGGCGACGGTTGCGGAAGCACCCGGCAAGAGATTCTCCCCTTCCTTCAGCGGTTGTGCCTGCCGTGCCTGTTCCTCGATGACGGTGGCCTCGCTGTATAAACCGGCTTCCGCTTTCGTGGACACCACATCAAGTTCTTCATGCTGCGCTTCAGCGGAGAACCGTTTCCCCTTTGCAGTAGCGTGCGCTTCTGCTGGTTTCCCCTCGAGCATGGTGATGGGGATACCTTTCGGGAAGACAACCTCCCTGGCCTCGTCGGGCATCGAGATGCCATGTTCCTGAAATGCACGTTTCACCAGCCGGATCACCGAAGAACGCACCTTCAACCAACTGTGTTCGCGGCCGTTGATCCAAAAGTAGACGCGCAGGTTGACTGTAGACGCCCCCAGACTGTCCGCCAACACTGCGGGTTCCGGATCGTTCAGAACGGCCGGGTGGTCTGCCAAGACCCCTCGTGCAATCTCCTGTGCCTCGTTGATCGCATCGTCGTAGCCGATGCCGACGACAAAGTTCTCGCGCCGGTTGGCATTGGTAGTGAAGTTGCTGAGGGTGCTCTTGTAAACGCTGGCGTTCGGGATCTGCACGAGATTTCCATCGAGGGTCATCAAGATTGTGGTGCGCATGTTCAACTGCTGCACGTAGCCGGTCACACCGGAAATCTCGACCAAGTCGCCGGTCTCAAACGGTGGCTGCATACTGAGGAAGATGCTCGCCAGAAAATTCTCGGTGATGTCCCGGAATGCGATACCAATGATCAGGCCGACCAGACCGGTGCCGCCGACCAGCGTCAAAGCCAGTTGCGTCAGGCCGGAGATTCTCAGAATGAGATAGACGCCACAGATGAGAACGAGTCCGCCCGCCGTACGCGCGATCACATTTTGCAGGAGTTTGGTCCGAATCCGTGGGCGCAGCAGCGCTTGGACGCCGCGAATTGTCAGCAGGGCACTGCCCACCGACAGAGCCAGAATGAGCAGTGCAAAAACAAGGAATGGCAGCGCGCGGATGAAGTCGCGCCATAATCGCATTACGCCACTCCACGCTTGGCGGAAATCCCATACCGACTGCTGGGCCACCTGTAACCGGTTGACCACGGCGACAACGTCCTGCGTGTTGCGCGCCAGGTCGCCGGCCCATATCTTCAGCTCATCGGACCCCACCTTGCCATTGAGAAAGACGACGCCTTCCTCGACCCGGACTTGTGGGTCGGTGAACCAGTCGGTGGCATCCAGAACACGCTGGAGTCTCTTGCGGATATCTTCATCATGTGCAACGGGTTTTACGTCCACCTTTGAGGGTGCCAAGGAGAGCTCTTGTTTGGCGGGTGCGGTTAGCTTCTGCGCTTCGCCGGCCTTGCCGACGGGTTCCTGCGCCATAACCGTCAATGGCAGCATGCAGCACACTGAACCGAGCAACACTGCCCTCAGAAACAGGTTATGACAACTGCGAGGCAATCGTTGCGCGGAAACACTCTCGCTCGGAACCGCAGGATCGCGGTTCCTGCTTCGGTACTTGCCGACCAAACTCTCGATGTAAGCACCGAGCTCGAACCGCATCGCAGACAACCGCTGACTGGTAAACTCCGCCGCAACACAAAGAAGCTGCGCCTTCCCACCTTGCACTGTAACCACCACACCGGTATTTATTAAAGATTTGTCGTTAGGTATTGTCGGATTCGTCTCCATAAAGCTATCCCTTTTCTTCCCCTGTGCACAAATCAGGCTCGGCTTCGATCGCTTCGCGCACAAGCACCAGCCGCCGTTCGATCCGCGCGCGCTCATGGCTGGATTCGATGGTGCGATCGGCCAACTCGGCAATCCACTGCACCTGTTCGAGGAGCGCCTGCCTGCGGCGCTGGTCGGTCGTCAGGCTGCCGATGGTATGAAGTGCGCCGAGCATGCGCGCCATGACGGCGACATTGTCCGCTACGCTGCCGCGGATTTGATCGAACGCCTCGGCCAACATATCTTCAAAGGTCGGAACGATGGCGATTACACGCAGCGTTTCTCCCTCGTAAAGGTGCGATAACGGGAATGGCCGACAGGCCAGCCGAGCCAGAATCGACGTCAAGTAATCCACGCACATCACTGCCGTCGAAGTGTCATTGACACCGGGCGAAAGTGCCTTCAATGCAATATCCACGATCTGCCTGATACCGAAGGCGGGGTCCTCTTCGATCGTGCGATGGCGGCTGATGCTATAAGCCTCATTCAGGGCGGAAATCGTCTTTTGATCCGGCGGGTACGTCAGGGCAAGCGATACCAGCGCGGTATTCTGGACAACGAACGCGCCGACGCCGCGTTCCATCGTCACGATTGTCTTCCCGCCCCGCGCCAGGCGCAACAGCGCACCATTATCTATGCTCTGTATGTAGCCGCTAACCTCTGCCGGCACCGCGTACCATGTCCTCTCATCCAGAGACTGGAGCTCCCGGTCTTGGTTCTGGCCTCCATCTTCCTCGGACCCGTGACCCGGCTTTTCCGGAAATAGCCGATCAATCGACACGATAGTTTCCTGCGCGATCGAGGCGATGATGTTGGAAGCCTGGATCGACGAAGCGATGTGATGAATGAAATAAATGAGGACGACAACGCCGCTGAGCGCCAGGATAAATGCGAAGGAAACCGCCAGGCTTGGCACGAATTCGGTTTCACCGCTGCGAATGGTGCGCAACACGATCAGGCAATAGACAAAAATTCCGGCGAAGATCCCGAGTGTGAACTGCGTGACGCGGCTGCGCATGAAGTTCCGCAGGATGCGCGAGGTGTACTGGCCCGAAGCCAGCGCCAATGCCAGCAAAGTCATGGAGAACGTGATACCCATAACGGATATCATCGAACCGGCAAGCGTAGCCAACATCTGGCGCGCGCCATCCGACCCGACCCCAAATATCCGTGGCCACTGGTTCATCCATGGTGCACTTCCGGCTGAGTCTATTTCGATCAACGCTGCCGCCAAGGCAATACTGCCCGTGACCATCAGCGATGGCATAAACCAAAAGCTTGAGCGCAGATCGCCCCAAATTTGTCTCAATCTATTCATGGATAAGGTCCCATTTCCAGTCGCGTATCTCCGGCATGTCCTGTCCGTGTTTGTCGATGTATTGCCTGTGCTCGATCAGCTTGTCCTTGAGCTGCTGCTTGAGATAGATGCCCTTGTCGCCAGTCTGCGGCAGGCGGTCGATGGTGTCCATCACAAGATGGAAGCGATCCAAATCATTCAGTACCGTCATATCAAAGGGTGTAGTGATGGTGCCTTCCTCCTTGTAACCACGCACGTGGATATTGTCGTGATTGGTGCGGCGGTAGGTGAGCCGGTGGATCAACCATGGGTAAGCGTGGTAGGCAAAGATCACCGGTTTATCTTTGGTGAACAGCTCGTCGAAATCCATGTCGCTCAAACCGTGCGGATGCTCGCTGGGTGTCTGCAGTTTCATCAGGTCGACGACGTTGACCACGCGGATCTTAAGCTCGGGCAGGTGCTCGCGCAGGATCGAAACGGCGGCGAGTGTTTCCAGCGTGGGCACGTCGCCGCAGCAGGCCATCACCACGTCGGGCGACTGTGCCTGGTCGTTGCTGGCCCACTGCCAGATGCCGATGCCCTCGCTGCAGTGCTTGACCGCGGCGTCCATGGTCAGCCACTGCGGCGCCGGATGCTTGCCCGCAACCACCACATTGACGTAATGGCGGCTGCGCAGGCAGTGGTCCATCACCGACAGCAGGCAGTTTGCATCCGGCGGAAAATAGACCCGCACGACCTCGGCCTTCTTGTTCACCACATGGTCGATGAAACCGGGATCCTGGTGGGTGAAGCCGTTGTGGTCCTGGCGCCACACATGCGAGGCGAGCAGGTAATTCAGCGACGCGATCTTGCGCCGCCACGGCAGGTGCGCGGTGACCTTCAACCACTTCGCGTGCTGGTTGAACATCGAATCGATGATGTGGATGAACGCCTCGTAGCAGTTGAACAT
>Ga0307375_10006821_pt1 | contig 10517 bp, 11 predicted proteins | sample TR1MG_FD_202531 | JGI IMG/M metagenome (GOLD analysis project Ga0307375, IMG submission 202531) | Soil microbial communities from Risofladan, Vaasa, Finland - TR-1 | ecosystem: Environmental > Terrestrial > Soil > Coastal area > Acid sulfate soil | place: Finland: Risofladan, Vaasa | collected...
CTGTCACCGACGGCGCCGGACGGCGACTGGTCGGGGTCGATGATCGACTACAACGTGCGCGCCGAACGCATGGGCTGGCTGCCGTCGGCGCCGCAGCTCAAGCAGAACCCGCTCACCATCGCGGCACGCGCCAAGGCGGCGGGTCTGGCGGCGAAGGACTATGTGGCCACGGCCCTGCGCTCGGGCGAACTGGAGATGTCCTGCCACGATCCGGATGATCCGGCGAACTGGCCGCGCAACATGTTCGTATGGCGCTCGAACCTGCTGGGATCGTCGGGCAAGGGGCACGAGTATTTCCTCAAGCACCTGCTGGGCACCAGCAATGGCGTACTGGGCAAGGATCTCGGTGTCGAGGGTCGCGAGAAGCCTCAGGAGGTCGCCTGGCACGACATGGCGCCCGAGGGAAAGCTCGATCTTCTGGTGACCTTGGATTTCCGCATGTCCACCACCTGCGTCTATTCCGACATCGTTCTGCCGACCGCCACCTGGTACGAAAAGAACGACATGAATACGTCGGATATGCATCCGTTCATCCACCCGCTGACCGCAGCGGTGGACCCGGCCTGGGAGTCGCGCACCGACTGGGACATATACAAGGGCCTGGCGCGCGCATTCTCCGACATCTGTCCCGAGGTGCTGGGCCGAGAAACCGATGTCGTGCTGACGCCGATGCAGCACGATACGCCGGGCGAACTGGCGCAGCCCTATGGCGTGACCGACTGGATGCGCGACGGCATCGACCCGGTGCCCGGCCGCACGATGCCATCGGTGGCGGTGGTCGAGCGTGACTATCCGAACCTGCATGCGCAATTCACCGCCATCGGGCCGATGCTGAAGGCGTCCGGCAACGGCGGCAAGGGGATCTCCTGGGATACGGCGCATGAAATCGACTTCCTTGCCGCCCTCAACGGCACGGTACGCTCCGGTCCGGCATTGGGGCAACCGCGGCTTGAGACCGACGTGGATGCCATCGAGGCGATCCTGAGCCTTGCGCCGGAGACCAATGGCGAAGTTGCCGTGAAGGCATGGGAAGCGCTTGGCCGGATGACGGGGCGCGACCATACCCATCTCGCCCGGTCGAAGGAGGACGAGAAGATCCGCTTCCGCGACATCGTCGCCCAGCCGCGCAAGATCATCTCCTCGCCGACCTGGTCGGGGATCGAGAGCGAGAAGGTCTGCTACAACGCCGGCTACACCAATGTCCACGAGCTGATCCCCTGGCGAACCCTAACCGGGCGCCAGCAGCTCTACCAGGACCATCTCTGGATGCGCGCATTCGGCGAGGCGCTGGTCACCTGGCGGCCGCCGGTGGACACCAAGGGAACGGCGGCACTCAAGGGCAAGTACGGCAACGGCAATCCGGAGATCGTGCTGAACTTCATCACCCCGCACCAGAAATGGGGCATCCACAGCACCTACACCGACAACCTGCTGATGCTGACCTTGAGCCGCGGCGGCCCGTGCATCTGGATCAGCGAGACGGATGCGCGGCAGGTCGGCATTGTCGATAACGACTGGGTCGAGGCCTACAACACGAATGGCGCGCTGGTCGCGCGCGCGGTGGTCTCGCAGCGGGTCAATCCCGGCATGGTGATGATGTACCACGCGCAGGAGAAGATCGTGAACATGCCGGGCAGCGAGGTGACCGGCCAGCGTGGCGGCATCCACAACTCGGTCACCCGCGTGGTGCTGAAGCCCACGCATATGATCGGCGGCTATGCGCAACTGAGCTTCGGCTTGAACTACTACGGCACGGTCGGCTCCAACCGCGACGAGTTCATCATCATCCGGCGCATGGACAAGATGGACTGGCTGGACGGCACCACCGTCACCCGGCAGTCGCCGCGCGAGAAGGAGGTCGTGTCATGAAAGTCCGCGCCCAGATCGCGATGGTGCTGAACCTCGACAAATGCATCGGTTGCCACACCTGCTCGGTCACCTGCAAGAACGTGTGGACCAGCCGCGAGGGAGTGGAATACGCCTGGTTCAACAATGTCGAGACCAAGCCCGGTGTCGGCTACCCCAAGGATTGGGAAAACCAGAAGCGCTGGAAAGGCGGCTGGGTCCGCAGGAAGAACGGCAGGATCGAGCCGCGCATCGGCGGCAAATGGCGGATCCTGTCCAACATCTTCGCCAACCCCGACCTGCCCGAGATCGACGACTACTACGAGCCGTTCACCTTCGACTACGGGCACCTGCAGACCGCGCCCGAAGGCAAGGTCATGCCGACCGCGCGCCCACGTTCGCTGATCACCGGCGAGCGGATGGAGAAGATCGAATGGGGTCCGAACTGGGAGGAAATCCTGGGCGGCGAATTCGCCAATCGTTCGAAGGACAGCAATTTCGAAGGGGTGCAGAAGGAAATCTACGGCGCCTTCGAGAACACCTTTATGATGTACCTGCCGCGGCTGTGCGAACACTGCCTCAATCCGGCCTGCGCGGCCGTCTGCCCGTCCGGGGCCATCTACAAGCGTGAGGAGGACGGCATCGTCCTGATCGATCAGGACAAGTGCCGCGGCTGGCGCATGTGCGTTTCCGGCTGCCCCTACAAGAAGATCTATTACAACTGGTCCTCGGGAAAATCCGAGAAATGCATCTTCTGCTATCCGCGTATCGAAGCGGGTCAGCCGACCGTGTGTTCGGAAACCTGTGTCGGTCGGATTCGCTACCTGGGCGTCATTCTCTACGATGCCGACCGTATCGCGGAAGCCGCCTCGGTGCCGGACGAGGGTGACCTCTACGCAGCACAGCTCAAGGTGTTTCTCGATCCGCACGATCCCGCCGTGCAGGCGCAGGCCCGGCTGGACGGCATCCCGGAGGCGTGGCTGGAGGGGGCGCGAAAGTCGCCGATCTGGAAAATGGCGATGGAGTGGAAGATCGCCTTCCCGCTGCATCCCGAATACCGCACCCTGCCGATGGTCTGGTATGTGCCCCCGCTGTCGCCGATCCAGGCCGCCGCGGCAAAGGGGGATCTGGGTACCATCGGCGGCATGCCGGATGTGAAGTCGCTGCGCATCCCGGTCGAATACCTGGCCAACCTGCTGACCGCCGGCCGCACGGAGCCAATCACGGCCGCCCTGGAGCGGATGCTGGCGATGCGCGCCTACATGCGCGCCAAGACGGTGGACGGCGTGATCGTCGATGCGATCGCCGAGCGTGTCGGGCTGTCAGGCCAGGACATCGAAGACATGTATCAGCTCATGGCCATCGCCAACTACGAGGACCGATTCGTCATCCCGACCGCCCATCGTGAGACCGGCGAGGACACGTTCCAGATGCGCGGATCGTGCGGCTTCTCGTTCGGCGAGGGCTGTTCGGGCAAGACGGGCTTCGGCCTGTTCGATGCGAAGAAGCCGAAGACACCGATGGAGGTGGTATGATGGCCGGCACCTACCGTGCCCTCGCCGCATTGATCTCCTATCCTACGCCGGCGCTGCAAGCTGCGACGGGCGAGATCGCCGCGGTGTTGGCCGACGAAGACCTGGTGCCGGCACCGCAGCGCGCCGCCATCGATGATCTGCTGGCCGAGCTGGCCGGGTGCGACATCTACGACCTGCAGGAGCGCTACTTCGCGCTGTTCGATCGCAGCCGCACGCTGTCGCTGCACCTGTTCGAGCACGTGCACGGGGAAAGTCGCGATCGTGGGCAGGCGATGGCCGATCTGATCGCATTGTATCGTAGCCATGACCTTGAACCCACCGCCGGCGAGTTGCCCGACTTCCTGCCGCTATTCCTGGAGTTCGTCTCGCTGCTGCCGGGCAACGAAGCCCAGGCGCTGCTGGCCGAGCCGGCGGGAATTCTCCTGGTTCTCGCGGAGCGGCTTGCCACGCGCGAGAGCGCCTACGCGGCGGTGTTCGAGGCGCTCGCCACGCTGGCAAACGCCACCGCGATCGACGTGTCGGATACGAGCGTCGAGGATCCCGATGATCTCGCGGCACTGGATGCGGCATGGGAGGAAGCAGCGGTGCATTTCGGCCCCGGTGAACAGATCGACAGTTGCGGAACCGATCGTCTGCGGACCCGCCTCCGCGCCGCCACCCGCGACGCCGCGTCCGTCTGAGGATATGGAACGATGAGCTTCTATCTGAACAGCATCCTGTATGGCTGGTACCCCTATGTCTGCCTGACGGTATTCGCCCTCGGCAGCCTGGTGCGCTTCGATACCGCGCAATACACCTGGCGCAGCGGATCGAGCCAGTTGCTGCGGAAGCGACAGTTCCGCTGGGGCTCCAATCTGTTCCATGTCGGTATCCTGATCGTCATCGGGGGCCATTTTGCCGGCTTCCTGATGCCGGACTGGGCCGTAGACTGGCTGATCAGCCCGGCCCAGCACGAGCTGCTCGCCATGGTCGTGGGCGGTCTCGCCGGCCTGATCGCGATCCTCGGGCTGTCGTTGCTGATCCATCGGCGATTGACCGATCCGCGCATCCGGGCTACCAGCCGGCGATGGGATATCGCGATCATCCTGATATTGTGGGCGCAGCTTGCCCTCGGCCTGCTGACCGTCCCGGTTTCGGCGCTGCACATGGATGGCGCGCTGTTCGTGACGTTGGTCGCCTATATCAAGGGTATCGTGCTGTTGCACCCGGGCGTGGCCGATCTGTTGGTCGGTACGCCGTTGATCTACCGGCTGCATATCCTGCTCGGGTTCACCATCTTCCTGGTCTCGCCTTTCACCCGCATGGTGCATGTGTGGAGCGCACCGGTCTGGTATCTCGGCCGCACCGGATTCCAGGTCGTGCGCAGCCGCCGCCCGGCGGGGAATCGGGCGCTCGCGGTGGCCGATCTTGCGGCCCGAACCGGACTGACGAAACCAGGTCACAGGACGTTTCCGCACTCCGGGACAGGGGATTGAGCCATGCAGACCGTGACGGTCAACGATGTTGCCATCCCGCACGCGATCATCGCGCGGGAGGTGCAGAACCACCAGGCCGCATCGCCCGCTGGCGCGTGGGAACAGGCAACCCGGGCTCTGGTGATCCGGGAATTGCTGCTCCAACGCGCGCGTGCGCTCGACCTCGCAGCCGATCCGCGCACCGAAGACGGGGCGCGCGAGACGGACGAGGAATCCCTGATCCGGTTGCTGCTGGAACGCGAGGTCGTGACGCCGAAGGCCGATGAGGAGGTCTGCCGCCGATACTACGACAGCAACCCGGCGCGCTTCCGCAGTCCCGATCTGTTCGAACCGGTGCATATCCTGCTCAAGGCCCGCCGCGGCGATCCCGATGCTTATGCCAAAGCCGAAGCCCAGGCCGTCGCCGTGCTCGCGGAAGTCCAACAGCACCCGGACAGGCTCGAACACCTCGCACGGAGCCTTTCCGATTGCGCGTCGGCGACAGAGGGCGGGCGGCTGGGACAGGTCGTGCGCGGCGAGACCACCCCCGAGTTCGAGACCGTTCTGGTCGCGATGCAGCCGGGCCAGATCTGCCCGACACCGGTGTGCACGCGCTACGGCGTCCACGTGCTCCGTTTGGATCGCAGGATCGCAGGTGAGACCTTGCCGTTCGAAGCCGTCCGCACCCGGATCGCCACCTATCTGGAAGAACGCACATGGCGCCGTGGGGTCGCGCAATATATCGCGTTGGTAGCTGGGCAGGCGCGGATCGCTGGTTTCGATCTGCCGGCCGCCACGTCACCGCTGGTGCAATAGGAGGCGGCCATGCTCGGCAACATCCTGAGTGCACTGACGGACTCCGTCTCCGCCGAAGAGGCCCTGGCCGCAGTCGGGGATCCCGCCGTCGTGGCGCGAGTCCGGCGGGATGCCGCGGCTGAAGGCGTCGGCGTTGGCACATTCGTGGCGTGCACGGTCTGCCATGTTCTCGACCATGCGGGGGAAGAGGTCTGGCTGGGTCTTCTCGGCCGTATGTCCGGCTCACTGCGACCCGGCGTAACCGCATTGGAAGTCATGCTGGCCCGCGCCTTTCCGCAACCGCTCGCCACCGGCGTCAAACCGCATCGGTCGTGAACCCGTTCACCTTCGCGGGTGGCTGCCCGGCAGAAGGGCCGAGGCGAAGTCGATGCGTGCCCTTTCCTCGCCTGCCTCCTCCTGGCCAGCGCCGTGGTCGCGCAGCTTCAACCGCCGCATCGTGACCGGACCAATTCTGGTCTGGATCGCCCGGTCCGGTCCGTTCCCCTGCCCCACCACCCGCTCGCGCCCATGAGCCTGGCGCAGACCCGCCATCTCCGCCAGGAACGCCTCCGGTTCCGCCTCCAGCGCCTGGGCCAGGATTGTAGCGGCAGAGGCCGCCGCCTCCACGGAGATCGGTATTTGGTCCCCGTCTTCCAGATCTTCCCAACCGTCCGCTAACGGCTTCGCGGCGGCGAAGCAACGGCGCAGCAGTGCGAGTTCGTCAGTAGAAAGTGCAATCGCAGGCACATCTGTCTCCCCGGCCGGTAGCGCGCCATAATGGAATTGCGACGGCGCTGCGCAAGCCGAATATCGCATGGTGAACTGCGCATCGGCCGAATTAGCGGCGAGCTCACGCGAGGGAGACCGCCGCCGTCACGCCGTTCACCTCCGAATGCCGATCGGCAGACCCGAACAGAGGTGCCGGGGGAACTCGGACAGTTCGATAAGTGGAAAATCTGCCTGACCGCGGCCAGGATGGCGCGGATCGGGAGAGACCATGACGAGACGAGCACGACGGACGCACAGTCCGGCCTTCAAGGCCAAGGTGGCATTGGCGGCCCTCAAGGGCGAGAAGACGTTGGCCGACCTAGCGCAGCACTATGACGTGCACCGGAACCAGATCACGGCGTGGAAGGCCCAACTGGCAGAGGGTGCCGCCGGGGTATTCGGCTCCGGTCCTGCGAACAGCTCGGCGGCGCCGGCGGTGGACCTCAAGGGGCCTTTCTCAGATAGGGACTGGCCCCGTCAGAAAAACGCCCGCTCCACGGCATTGCCGGAGCGGGCGTTTCGTATAGGGAGTGGGATTCGAACCCACGGTACCTTCGCGGTACTACCGCTTTTCAGGCGGCTGCCTTTGGCCACTCGGCCACCCCTTCCACAAGGAAACCTACAGCTGGGAATGGTCAGCGCTGTATGCAAGGGGTACGAAATGTATCGCTCGCCGGACCCGGTCAATTAGCGCGTGGTAATCCGGTTTATCGGGCGCTAGGGGCGGGGAGTGCCATGTCTAATTGCGGCCCTTTTGAAGGGGGGCGCGTCCGGCCCTAGGCCTCTGCCCGTAGCGAGACCCACAGCCGGCACGGCCACGCCCTCGACGTGCCGAGTGGGAGGTCTATGCGACGACCGTTGCGTCCGGCACGTCGTAGTTGTTTTGGGAGAACAGCGATGACAGCCGATGATCCAGCAGCGCTCGGATAATATCCGCGCAATTCTCCGGCGTGGGAACGAGACGCCCCTGCTGGTCAAAGGTCAGGTTGAGCCCGCACTCGGCGTACCGCTGGCGAAGCCTGTTCATGAAATCGGCGTCGCGATAGTGCCCCTTTTGACGGATTGCGCAGGACCGGCGCAGGTGAAGCTTGTTCGTGCCTACGAATGAAATGAGCGGATCGAGAGTGCTGAAGAGAGACAAAAAAGGCGCCTCAGCCTGCAGCATTTGAAAGTCATGGGCGTGGGCCTCCTTATAGTTCAGCACGGACTCGAACGCGGGCTTGTTCGTGATAACAACGTCGTCGCCGATGATAAAGAAATCTATGTCGCGCGAGATGTTGAACCCGGGATTCTGGTTGAGGCCCAGCTGATCATCGACGAAAAAGACCGAGAGATAGTTGCGCGCCTTCCGTGACTGCCAAGAGTCATCGGTTTTGCGGACAGCGTGCAGGACCTGGTCGCCGTTGACCAGCTTGACCACGTAGAATTTGGTGTTCTGGACCTCCTTCAGTTTGGTCACCTTCCGCCCCGGAACCGGGTTGGCCGCTTCAGCTGTAATCGCGCCAGCGTGGGTTTCGAGAGCATCGATTTGCAAAGCGATGCCGTCATTGGTGGCGGCAAGAAGACTGTAGGTATTCACTTCGAGGATGCTGTCTCGTTTATCCACGACGGCCTGCCTCAGGGCTTGATCCAGCTCCGCGTCGGTATCGATCCACCGCCCGGCGAAGCGGATTCCGCCTTCAGGCTGGACGGACTTTCTGTAGAGCCAGACCTGGACCGTGGCATTGGCAATGTCAAAGTCCTGCAATCCTTGCGGCAAGGGCATCCGCTAACCTCCCACCAGATCCATGTTTTTAATAATGAGGACGTCTTGGACCGATTGCTGTCGGTACCGCTGACCAGCTTCGATCCTTCCTTTCACCAAGGCGTTCCCGGTCTGCGGATCGGTGCTGCCAGCGAAAGTGTAGGATACCTCATATAGCCGCCATCCCAAGACGATGAGCAGAGGATTCAAGATGATCTGGCCCGATTTATAGGTGATCCAGAACATCCATCCGAGGAAGATGAGGAACCCGACGAACTTACCGGACTCCTGATAGCCGATGCTCATGAAGGAGACGATGTACGGAAGGGTGTAGTTCATCAGATCGGCGGGCGTATGTTTGGCTTCCGTGACGCGGATTTCCTGCTTGGGGCGGACAGCAGCGAGGCTTCCAAGCGTAATGACGAAGCAGACGGCGCACGTGGCGAGGATCCCGATCGCGAAGGCCGGGTTCTTCAAGGGCAACGAACAACACCGCCTCCACAACGCCCAACAGAAGGACGGGCGCGACGCGCCGTAATCATAATCCTGCGCAAGCAGTATCAGACTCAAGGGCAGATACGAGCCCAAAAATACCGCCGCCGCAACCAGAACCCTAAACCGCATACTCCCCCCGGCCGGTCACCTAAATCCGCAACCGTTCTCGTGAACTCTCATGGAAATACCCATCCCTACGCTGAACTCGGCCAATGCCCGGCACGGCAGGCACTCCTACTACACTGGAACGCCTCCGCTTCCGCAATGTACACCATTCTAACCGGTCTTGCCCCTCTCCTACCACGAGTCTCACGCATGATAACGTCCTTTATCATGCGTGAGATTCGTGGTAGGGAAGGGGGCATGACACCCCCCGACCAGCTCCCCGCGCTCCTCAAGCCCGGCCAGCTCGCGACCCCGATCGACACCCGCGTGGTGCCGGCACTGATCGCCGACGCCGGCGAGCAAGCCGGCTGGCGCTACGTCGAATTCTTCACCGCCAACATCCGCAACCCGCACACGCGCAGGGCCTACGCCCGCGCGTGCGCCAAGTTCTTCGCCTGGTGCGAGGACCGCGGCCTGACGCTGACGACGATCCGGCCGTTCGACGTGGCGGCCTGGGTCGAGAGCTTGCAGGAGCATCACTCGGCGCCCGGCGTGAAGCAGCAGCTCGCCGCCGTGCGGATGTTGTTTGACTGGCTGATCACCGGTCAGGTGGTGCCGGCGAACCCGGCCTCGGCCGTCCGCGGTCCGAAGCATGTGGTGAAGACCGGCAAGACGCCGGTGCTGGAGGGCGCGGAGTGGCGCAAGCTGCTCGACGCCATCCTGACCGACACCGTGCGGGATCTGCGGGACCGCGCGCTGATCGCCACCCTCACCTATTCCTTCGCGCGCATCGGCGCGGCGCTGAAGATGAAGGTCGAGGACCTCCGGCCAAAGGGTGCCGGCTGGCAAATCCGGCTGCACGAGAAAGGCGGCAAGCAGCATGCCATGCCCTGTCACCATGCGCTTGCCGAGACGCTGCACGCCTACATCGCCGCCGCCGGCATCGCCGAGGACCGCAAGGGCTACCTGTTCCGCACGTCCCGCGGCCACGCCGCGACGGTGCTGTCCGAGCAGCCGATGAGCCAGCCCGACGCCTGGCGTATGATCCGACGCCGCGCCGCGGCGGCCGGCATCATGGCGCCGATCGGTAACCACAGCTTCCGCGCAACCGGCATCACGGCCTACCTCGCCAATGGCGGGGCACTGGAACACGCGCAGGAAATGGCTGCGCATGAAAGTCCGCGCACGACGAAGCTATATGACCGCACGAAGGAGCGGCTCACGCAGGACGAAGTGGAGCGGATACGGCTATGAGCAGCGCCGCCATCATTGCCTATGGGATGCGACGTGTCGCGCGGATAGAGTTGCCCGACGACCAGACGTTCTCGATTGTACTCGAACAAGCAGATGCCGCATGCTGGGAAAAGGCCATCTACGCGTTCCTGGTGGGCGACGAGATCAAACGGATCGGATCGTCAAAAGGGCCGCTTGGTGGTCGCTTCAAGAGCTGGAGCCGTGACGTCACGAATGCTGTAAGCGTCCGGTCAGCCCCGCCTTTCTGACCGTGCGCCGGCCCGCCATGATCTACGTCAGGCGGCGTTGCGCTGATCGAGCCTGATGCGGTTGTCGGAGAGGTTCCACGGCAACAATTCGTGGACCCGCTTGACCGGATGAGCGGCGATTCGCTCCAGTACCTGGCGAAGGTAATCGCGGGGATCGAGGGCGTTGAGCTTCGCGGTTTATGCCGCCCGCCGAACTATGCCGAATGGTTCCCGAATAACGCGTGATTGTCGAGGTGCTGTCGGCTGTCGCGTGGCCGTTGGCTCCGTACCATTC
>Ga0307375_10006822_pt1 | contig 10512 bp, 20 predicted proteins | sample TR1MG_FD_202531 | JGI IMG/M metagenome (GOLD analysis project Ga0307375, IMG submission 202531) | Soil microbial communities from Risofladan, Vaasa, Finland - TR-1 | ecosystem: Environmental > Terrestrial > Soil > Coastal area > Acid sulfate soil | place: Finland: Risofladan, Vaasa | collected...
ATTTACCTTACTAATGTGTTTCCAATTATTGTGCCTGTCAGAACCTTCCTCTGCTCACGCTTTTTATGGTTGCCCATGCTATCGTTACACTCAAATCTTTCACACACTTTCCAATAAACTTTTATATCGGTCTTCGCTTCGCTTTCAAATTATAAATGTTTTTCAAAGAACTTATCCATTTCTAAACGTTTTTCACGGGTAATAAACGTTTTTCACAAAATATTTTGGTTTATACCTATTTTTCATGGGTAATATCTATTTTTCATGAAAACAGTCAAAATATACCTGTTTTTCTACAACAATATGTGATTTTATGCAAACAAAAAAACCCCGACTCTTGCGAATCGGGGTCTCTTGGTGCTATAAAGTCATTACTTTTATACCATTCCTTTAGACACAGTTATCCCGATTCCTGTAAGCATCTGCTTATAAGATTTATAAAGATAATATGTGCTAAAAGTTGTCATCATTTCTATTTGTTAAAAATTTGAGTTACAAAACTATGATATAAATACGAAATAAACAAGGAAATGTTACAATTTTTTATAATTATTTTTAATTTATTATGTAACATACTCATAACCATCCTTGAATGGCTTGCTGTAAACTGGTCTAATCATCTTCCAGATAATATCAGCGTATGGTCTTTTATCATATAGTTTGAATATTATTGAACGATATTCTGATAACTTTGCTTGTTCAGCAAACTGACCACGTTCAGTAATTTCATTCACATGATAAATTCTCACAAAATCCAATAATGCACGCTGTTCAATGACATCATACTTACGCTGAAGACCGCTTGCGGTTTTCTGTAACCAGTCGTAGAATTCGTCTGGAACTCTGTCCAGTAATTCATCGAACTCATAATTATCTCTCATGTGTTCCCAAACAGTTAAGTTAGAAACGTTTGTTAAGATGCCATGTAATCTCACGTATTCGCTGAACTTCCACTTAAATCTAAAATTTCCGTCACGAAAAACATATCCTTCTTTGTTCTCCACTTCTTCAAGTGCCTGAAGGTCTTTCATGGTCTTGATATTCTTGAAATCGAATACTTTGACAATAGTAAAAATGTTAGAATAAAGTTTCACCAATGTGTCATGTGGTAATTCTTCACCAGTTGCTGTGATTATGTTTGTAAGCAATACTAATTCTCTTCTATCACCGTAATCAACAACTATTCTGTTTTCAGGATAAAGAATTTCAAATAAATAAGTACATTCGGTATTGAGTTTTGAATGCTTCAATCCCAACATCTTCTTAGCCTCAATAGACTGTTCAGAAATAAATGAACCTCTTGAAGCCACAATCCATTCCATACGTGGTTCGTAGTAGAACACAATGATAAGCGAACCATCCATTTTTTCGTAAATCACGTATGGTCTGGTCAAATCTATTTCCTTTGGGTCGTGTTCTTGATAATTCTTAAACTTCTGGAAAGGACGAGCCAGAATCTTACCATCAGCATCAATCACCATTCCACGACAAGACATAGTGTACTCGTCCCAGAAACGCTTTGACTGTGCTTTAGGTGAATAGTTAAGAATCCAGATATTGTACTCTGGGTGCTTATTCGCAACTATAAGACTTTCTTCGATGTAAGTGTTCAACACTTTCCAATCGATTCTTTCCAGCATTTTCATTTTATAAATATATATATCGGTTCATACTTGAACTTTTTGGCTTTATCTCTTAAATTTACATTACTTAAAGCCAACTTTGCTTTCTTTACCATTCTGAAGCCAACTTGTTCTGCTGTCTTAACCATGTCGGCTTCCAATTCATTTCCTTTAATATCTGCAATGTTAATTATCATGACACCATGTTTCTTTAAACAATAGTGACAGTTAAGAAACGTCTCCTTCAAATAATATTCTATCCACGCATCTTTTGCAGGGTATTTGATATAGCTCTGAGTGTCTTCAATACTGTACTTCTCTAAGTCAAAATATGGTGGAGACGTAAAACATAAATCCACAGTCTCCGCATCAGGTAAATATTCTTCGCTTCCACAACATTCGATATCATATTCCATGTTACCAGCAAAGTCCTTGGCAATGCCCATTAAACCATCATATGCCAGTGTCGATGGCTCTGTTGCCATATACATTTTAACGCCACTGGCGATTGCTCCAAGCAATCTACCACCCCAACCACCTGACATATCCCAAACTACACCATCCTTGGCAAATGCATCGTAAATCGCTGCTGCTGCCGTTGGTCTGAAGTTCGACACGCCCTGCACGCCTGTGTATATCTTCAACATCTTTCTAATCCCAGAGTCACTGATATACGTACCCATCTTCAAACGCTTCCTAATTACACCCATGAAAATATCATCATCCATAAATGCCCGATATGGTGTCATTTTATTCCCACACTTTACATCAAACGCATGTGGGAAATATGACCAAGCCAGTCCCAAGGCATGCATACTTTGTTTCACAACATCGTCTTCAAATAACATACTTCTATCGTATGCCATCAACTTGTCGAAATCCTTTTGTCTGGATTCCATATCAATTGGGTAATACGGGAAACCTTCCTGACGATAATAATCGAAAACCAGTTGAGCGAAGTCTTGCAACTGCACTTCGTCCATTCCACGCCAATGTCTTTCATTGACAAATACCTGTTCCTTATCTATATGCTTTAACTTCACAATCATTTAAAATTTTCATTCGTTTCGCCAAGAACCATAACCCGCCTTGGTTTTCGGGTCTCTTAAACTTGGTATGGTCTTCAATTAATACCTTCTTCCAAACTCTCTTTTCCCCTGATTTCAATTCCATCTTGAGATGCGGAGCATTTGGTTGCGCTGTGCAATGCCAACCGGGTCTTTCAGCAAAACCAGACGTTGGGTAATTCTCTGAATTCATCCACTCACCAACTGGAAGTGTTCTGGTTTTATTGATAAAGAGAGATGTTATTGTACCATCTTTCCTCAACCTAACTAACTTATACGCAATTATTGCCATAAATGTTACACTTTTTATGTTTTATTTTGTAAGACAAAGATATAAAAGAATTTTAGAATTCATAGAGTATTTATATGAAATTACAGTTTTAATGGAAATTAAGGACATTATTAAGGAAGAACTACAGAATTTACTCAAAGAAGGTTACGTGATGGAACACGATAACTTTAAATTCCGTCATGAAATCAAAAACAGTAGTTTTTATAATTTCCAATCGTTTTCAAATGACTTTGATGTTGATGTCAATGAAAGCGATATTATTATTAACTGGCGTATTGGGTTTTGGTTGAACGACATGGGCGTTGAGAACTTCTTGGTTCAAGTCGATAGTGTTGAAGGTACGTATCATGTTGAATATTTCAATAAGCAAAGCGATGAAGTCGAACAAGAAGATGATAAGAACATCGCAGAAATTCCTTGGAAATTCCGTGTAGATGAAGCCAACCTGACATTGGGTGGTGGTCTATACGTGCAAAGTCTTGATTTCGATTTCGAAACAAAAATCTGTGCAGTCGATTTCGTTCCGAGCGAATATTAACGTATTGGAATTAGTTGCGGGTGAGGGATTTGAACCCTCTACCTTTGGGTTATGACTCCAATGCTCTACCAATTGAGCTAACCCGCAATAAAAATCGGCATCACCATTTGATGCCGATATAAATGTTGTTGTTCCAAGGTGTTTTTTCTTTCGTAACCACCATTGGTTTTACCATCCATTGTTTCCTATTCTTTGAAACAAGTTTCCAATTTGGAAATCTGGTGTTTGTTCCTTTTCTTTTACCACGACAGGTTTCCATGTCGTCATAAACGATACCACCGTACCATTTAGAGGTTTTGTTCTCGTTTTTGTGATAACCACAATAAGAACAATGGATTTTACCTGTTTTTTCAAGGTAGTGCTTGTAAGCACGATTAAATTCTCCACGATTAGCGGAGTTGTCTACGATTTGTTTTGCTTTCATTTACCTGAACGCACCATTTGAGTTGCGTTACAGGACTTCAAATTTTTCTTTCATCTCGTTTTTATGTTTTTGTTTTCTATTATATTTCTCACCACTACATGCAGCACAACTACATGGACTTCCAGTTGTACGAAAAGCGGTCATATTACCATCCTCTTCGCTTAAACAGTATTTCTTCAGTCTTTTGCGATAATGACTGAACATTTTTTTTACTCGTTCTCTGCTAATCATAATTTAATCAAGCCAAATATCTCGTTCAACACACCAATAATCAAGGCTAAGACCTTGCCACATCCAATAATCAAATTGTTGTTGGTTATGCATGTTGATTTCCAACATGAGGTAAATGAAATCAGCCACTTTTTGTAATAGTCGTTTCCTTCTTTTTAGAAATTTTTCTCTCATATCTGTTAATAAATACTTGGTTGTGGCTCAATCACCACTAAAATACTGCTCAAATATAGTAAAAAATGAGCCGTATTCCTAATAGTTTTGAGCAGAATGAGCCATTTGTCTCTAAGGTGGGAATCGAACCCACAATCCTCTCGGCATTGGTTTTTGAAACCAACGTGTATACCATTCCACCACTTAGAGTTATTTTCTTTTTCGTATTCTTCTTTTAGGAACTATTTTCTTCCTTTCAGTTTTTTTCACCCGCTTACCGCAATTACAATCATCCTTTTGGGGTTTAACTGCTTTAATCTTCCTAACCATCGAGTTTCTTTTCAATTTTAGCTAAGTCTTTTGACACACTTTTTAATATGTTAAACCAACTACACCACATCAAAACAGTATATCTTCCTTCCCATTCATTGTCATTATATCCAGCATATTCAACAACTTCAACCTCAAAATTAATCATACCATATTTTAATATGGCTTTCACGACAGCGTTTAAATATTTTTTATTTTTACAAATCACCTCAAGTTCCCAACTCTGTGCATTTGATTGTTCGTCAGTATTAATCATATCTTATTTTTTTATGGTATCATCGTCTTCAAATAATGGATGACCAAAGTGGTCGTCTTCATTTAGTGTCATTTTACCTTCCATAATCAGGTATTGTTTTGCTCTATCAAGAACCAAGCAACAAATATTGCCTTGGTCTTTCTTATGGTATTCAAGAAAATCTTTGCGATGCCAATCCGTGGTTAACCTCAGAATTTCTTTGGCTTCTTCACGTGCCTCCTTTCGGATTTCCTTATCAACGGCTTTGTAAAGTTCTTCCATATCGTTTTTATTTAAAAAGTCTGGTGGTGAGACTCGAACTCACGTCACCGATGTTTCCACCGATGTTGGGATACCGCACCCGCCTTTGTTTATTTGTGACGATACCACCAGATTTTTCCAATCAATTTTAATTTTTCCACGTAAACCGGGTGGAATATAACAATCCCGAAATGCCAGTTGTTTGGCGAGTATAAGACCTTGGTTTTCCATCATCCAATAACTTTTGTTTCGTCTTTTTCTCTACTTCGAACATAGTTTCTGATTTCAGAACCTAATTCTGAATCATTAGGTGTTCTTTTAACCAATTCCAAAATATAAACAGTGTCTATTTCTTTGGATAGTTCGTACAATTCTTTTTTTACTTCTTCCATGATATTATTCTTTTATTGTTACATATTTTCCTTTAATATCCAAGATAACTTCACCCTCACCATCATCAAAACTGACCTCACCCTCGTAATTAAATTCGTTCTTCAAAATCCTAAACAACCCAATTGGTGTATTGTCTTGAGAGTTGCGATAAGAAACAATTCCCTTGGGGTCTGTCACCTTGTCAATGATTGGTTGCCAAAAGATTACCAAACCAATGTCATCTGTAAACAGTCTACCGTCTTTAATAAGTTCTAATTTTTTCATTTTTCAAATTTTTAGTAGCGAAGATGGGAGTCGAACCCACACGAACATTACTGCCCACTGGATTTTAAGTCCAGCGTGTCTACCAATTCCACCACTTCGCCATAATAGCTACTATAATAGCTAAAAGTACTCATTTTTGACCATTATAGCTACTATGATAGCTATTTTGTTCCACTTGTTTTAAAATTCTTTGTAAGTTTTTTATCATCAATATTTATGTGAACATGACTTCCATCTCTTTCCAGTTTTGGTTCTGTGGCTTCAACTAATACGATTCTATCACTAAACCCTCCACGGTTTTTCTTCTTACTTATTTTCGCAACTTTAATTTCATCAAGACTAATGTTTTTCAGTTTCGCAATTGTTTCAACCACTTCAAGCACATCAGCAACTTCTTCAGCACAAGGATTTGTGATAAATTCTTCAACTTCTTCACGTAATTTATCATGTAGTAAACCCAAGAATTCTTGTTTCATCGCAACACGAAATTCACATTTCCCGCCATTTTCTCTGATAACAGTAGGAATGTTATCCCTTACAAGTTTGTTATGATTAATCACCCCGTTCTCATCCGCTACACCAAATACTTTTCTTACGTGTGAAATGTCTTTTAATTGTGATATGAATTCCAAAACATCATCATGAGGACCGTCACAGATATATGACTTTCCCATAAGGTCTCTGCTGTTGTTTGCTTGTTCCAGAACAGCACCACAATCTGGACATCTTATTTCAAATTTTTTCATAGTTGCAATAATAATTTGTTATCGTCTTTATTATATAATCTAAATATTGTTCCCTGCCCATAGATGTGTTGAATATAATAACCTTTGAATTGCCAGATATCGTTAGGAAAATCAGAATCTAACTCGCTGACTTTGATTGATTCGTGGTTATCGATAATATATCCAATCACGAAATTAAGTTTCCTATTTGGAAACGGCATGCAACCGTTGTGGTAGCAGTTGTCAATATAGTCATCACCGTGTTCCAGAATCAAGCGATACATGAGCTTATCGATGTCATTGTCTTCCAACCACTTCTCAAATCGCTGGTATCTACCTTTTGTTATTTCTCGCTTTTCAGCCTCTCCTTTGAAAAATTCCTGACCCTTTTCTGAGTTTGCCCACTCGTTAAACTCTTTCTTCATCAATTCAATGTCCATCACTTTCAGTTATTTATATTTACAATATTAGTGGAGTAGGGGGGAGTCGAACCCCCGTCCAAACATGCGATTAATCAGTCTTCTACAAGTTTAGGATAAGGTTTTCTAACCTTCCAAATTATCGGCACTTTTTAGCCTATGCTGCCGAATTATAGACTCAGTTTACCCTACTGAGAAAGGGGTTCTTTGCTGTTTTTTCTGCTTCCTATGCTGCTACTGCAAGTTCAGCGTTACTTGCAAATACGCTTTCACCTCTCGTAAGAGATGTTGGAATAGACATTATGTCTTCTGCATTTATTGTTTTGAACCTTTTTTAAGTTGTCTGATTCAACAACTACTTGCTTCTCTCACCAGCCATCACGCTGTCAAATCCAAGCTACCCCATTATTTTAAAAGAACGCTCCACTTTTCGTGGTATAAATTTTCAAATTCGCTTCCATCGGCAATTGTTAACGTCATCGTGTTAAGACCTGTCTTAATCCCAAGAAGTAAATACTTGGGATTCTCCATATTCTTGAACATTCTGGGTTCAAATGCTCTATCAACAGTGCCTTTACCTTGAAGACACTTGAGAAGAACATTCCCATCTTCTCTATATTTTACAAATATTGCTGGTACAATATCAATTTTCTCTACCAGTTCTTCCATTTAAAACGTTTTTGCTGTCAAAGTGTCGCCATTCAAAGCAATATGGTCTTCTTTGATTAAATACATTCTTTTTTTCTCTGGAAAATGTTTCTCAAGTTTTGCTGCCAATTTTAAATTAGTGAATGTATTTGCTAACTTATCTTTCCCCAATAAAATCTGAACTGCGTCAGACCTATGCATTTCGTAGAACGTTTCCTTCATTTTGTTGTTGTTTTATTTAAAAGTTATTTATGTCTTAAGCCAGTTAATAAATTTTTGATATATGTTACCACCAGACTTTCCGATACTACTAAATACTTCTGTCACCGAATCCCGTTTTGCTTTTTTCTTTGTCAAAACTTCGTTTTCTGCTTTCAGTTTACGATATGCTTCAACCAAAATATTTGCTTTCTTTACTAAATCAGCATATTGTTTTTTCAGTTTTTCATTTTCTTCAGTCAAAACACTGATTTTGATTTCATCATCAGTTTTCCTTGATGGTGGGGTGTATGCTGTGCGATGCGCATAATCAGAAACAGGATTTACTTGTGCACAAGTTCGTTGTTCCATAATCAATCTTCTTATTCTTTCCTCTTTTGATTCTTCCATAATATTACTATTAAATGCCATAATCACTTCTTTTTACTTGGTTCTCTTCTAAAACTCCATTTATCAAAACCATGTTGTCCGATTTTGTATTTATCTTCGATTTCAACGATTTCTTTCTCCCCGACACCCAACACGCCACCTATGAACATTTGAAGCTCTGTGAACGCTGTAAACGCATCCACAACCTTATAAAACTCATAGTCTTTGAGAATTGGGTTAATGATGAATGCGTCATCCTTTCTATAAGTATCATAAACAAAAATAGGTGTTTTAAATTCTCTAAACAAATCAATTGGGTTGTAATTCAAAACATATTTGATGTCATCATCTAAATTACTTCTCCAATAATCTGATTTTAGAAATTCTTTTGCATTATTATAATCATAAATGATATTTGTTTTGGTGACATCGACATATCCTAACTCACCCCATTCATTTTCTTTATATTCAAACTTCCATCCCAAATAAAGTTTACCACAGAACCCAACAATAAAACCACGAACATCTTCATAATGTTTGGTTTTCTTATGGTCTACATTGGCATGACAAACACTCAAAAAGGGATTCTTATCATCCCATGAATATCTTTTGTGTTTGAATTGTTTGGGCATTTTGGGATTTTCAGTAATTTCAATGACCTCACGTTCATAGACAAGAGTTTTGTCCATTCCAACGCTGCCGACAACACCGTCATAATAATCTTTATTTTTGGCTATGATGTACATTAATACAAATATGTTATTTTATAATTCACTCTACTCCAAGTATCATCAGTATAATTCCAAATCCAGACTTGTATACCATGTTCTACTGCAACTGCCATGAGTCTGTCAAGAAATCTGATTTCATCTTCACCACTTATAACCAGCAAAACACCTGCTTGTTTTTCAAGTTGAATTGCATAACTTAGTGACTGACCAATACTTTCTGCCCATTTTGCTCCGAAGTCAACTTCAATTGCATATTTATCTGTTACGATGTCAGCACGTGTGCCGTCATCAAGTCTGACTTCAGTTTCACCATTCACAATTTTTGCGAACTCATCCTGATAATAACTTTCTTTTTGTTTTGTCTGTGAAAACACTGATACTGAGAACAATATCAACACAATCAATAGTAAAATTTTCTTCATATTTTTATTTTACCATAAATACTGGCACTAAAGTAGATAATTATACGAAGAAAAGCAAGAAATGTTACAAATATATCTGACTTTCTGAAGCGGTGACAAACCACTAACCGATATTGCTCTTGGGTACATTTCTGCCCTCGGTGGTAGTCGGTGTAGATTTGGACTCTACGATGACCTGTGGTTTGTACCTGCGATTTTTACCAACCGCTTCATTGCACGCAAGGTAGGATTCGAACCCACGAAAGACTATGCTGATGGGTTTGGAATCCACCGCCTTTGACCGCTCGGCAACTTGCGTATGTTGCACGCCCAGAGGGACTCGAACCCCCAACCTCTGGTTTTGGAGACCAGCATTCTACCAATTGAACTACGGACGTATTTAGGTTACTTTATCAACACATCGATGCGAACCACCACACCTTGTTTATATCAATTTCGCCAAAGTCGGCTTCGCTTCACTGGTTAGGATTCACTCGTACCAACTTTAGTACCCTGTCTCAGATTCGAACTGAGAAAATTTGGCTTTTAAGACCAACACGGTTGCCGATTACGTCAACAGGGCAAATTGTTGCCGTTTTCGGCAACTTAAAAAAAGAAAATTCCTAAGACTATACTAATTGCAGTGAAAACTATAAGTTCTGTCCACCACATCGCATGTTTTTTATCGAGAAGCAATGCAAGCAATGCAAGTACACCAACAATAGGGACTATGTACCACATATGATATTGGAATATCATTGCGAGACAAGCCAGAATCATTCCACCAATTGCTCCAGCAAGATGAACCGCTCTGGTTGGAAAAGTGTGCATTGCTGCTGCTGCACCCACAAAAACAATTCCACCACCAGCGAATAACATCCAATAACTACCCCCAAGAATCATTGCGGGAAATGCAAACAGCCAACAGAATGCCACGAAGAGCCAGTTCCATTTTTTTGGTAACACGTAATAACTTTCAGAAATACTTTTTTGAACACCGAATTTTGACCAAATGAATGTCACATAAGAAAGAAAAACGGTTACCATTAAAGCGAAAAGGATTGTTGATAATACCATAATTTTACATTTATTATAAATACAAAGCAATCGATTGAAGGACGTGATTGGGACTACCAACTTATCCCCACGCACGCACGGACACGCTACCCTTCAACCACGGGATTAATTAC
>Ga0307375_10006823_pt1 | contig 10511 bp, 12 predicted proteins | sample TR1MG_FD_202531 | JGI IMG/M metagenome (GOLD analysis project Ga0307375, IMG submission 202531) | Soil microbial communities from Risofladan, Vaasa, Finland - TR-1 | ecosystem: Environmental > Terrestrial > Soil > Coastal area > Acid sulfate soil | place: Finland: Risofladan, Vaasa | collected...
CAGCCATCGCAGGAATCTGTACGAAAGTGCTCGGATCGAGGACTAGTCGAAAGTCACTCGTGGGTGGTCTCTGCCCGTCGCAGCTTGCGCGGTCGTCGTAGAGCCCGCAACGGCTCTCATCGGCCAACAGCAGACCTTCGTGGAGAGCAGTACATGGTGTTGAGCCAGAGTGGGCCGCAGCGCCCTTTGCGCTGCGCCGGCCGGTTCCGCGACAGGCACACTTTGGGCGTATATTCGGGTGCACATAACTCTTTCAAAGGGGGCGACCGTGGGAACACGGGTGGTAGAACGATTTGCCGCTGAGGGCGGTAAACGGCTGATCGAGGCGTTGTCGGAATTCCGACTCTTGGCGGGATTGGGCGGAGTCCCTGCGCACCTCGCCGAGGTAGGTGAGCTCTTGGAAGTTGCAGTGGGCGAGTCGTTTATTACCCAAAATGATTCACAGACTGATGTTTTTTTTATTGTCGCAGGGTCGGTAAACGTCATCGTCAACGGCAAGGTGGTCAATACCCGCAGGGTCGGGGATCATGTGGGCGAGATGGCTGTCATCGAACCTGCACAGCTCCGCTCGGCGACTATCACCGCACGGGAATCGTGCGTTCTCCTGAAAATCTCTGACAGCGACTTCATCAAATTCGCCGATGCGAACCCTGTGATCTGGCGACGCATGGCCGCAACGCTGTCACGGCGGCTCTTAGAGCGCAACTCAATGATCGCCTATGCGCGAGAGCAGGTGCGGGTATTCGTGATGTCGTCCGTTGAGGCCTTGCCCGTAACGCGTCTGCTTGTTCAGCACTTCGAGCACGATCCCTTCCTAACCGTGGTTTGGGATCAGGGGGTTTTTCGAGCTTCGAACTACACTCTAGAAGAACTCGAGCGCCAGTTGGAACAGGCTGATTTCGCCATTGCGGTAGCGCATGCTGACGACATGGTAATCAGCCGCGGCGACGAATGGCCAGCGATGCGCGACAACGTAGTCTTTGAATTGGGCATGTTCATTGGTTTCTTAGGCCGCAAGCGCGCCTTCCTGATGGAGCCGCGCGAGGATAAGTTAAAGCTACCGAGCGACTTGGCGGGGTTGACCACTGTGCCGTATCGCTACGTGAAAGGCCCCGACGCCCGTGCCTTTCTGGCACCCGCCTGCGAACAGATACGGGCACGAATCCTGGAAGCTGGTCCGAGAGATTGACGATGTCGCTATTGGATGACATGAAGGACTCCGTGCAGACCATTGCGCGGAGCGCTTGGAACAAGCGACAAGGTCAAGTCGTTCCCGATCCCGAGGACCTAAGGCTCGGCAATGATGCCGTCGAATTCGATCGAGCGACCGTTCTCTACTCAGACCTTCAAGGATCGACGAACATGGTCGACACGGAGAACTGGCAGCTTAGTGCAGAAGTCTACAAGGCCTTCCTACATTGCGCGGCGACCATCATTGGAGCAGAAGGTGGCAAGATCACATCTTATGATGGCGATCGCGTCATGGGGATTTGGATCGGTAGCCGCCAAACTACGCCCGCCGCGATTGCGGGTTTGAAGATCAACTATGCAGTCCAGAAGATCGTCAACCCTGCACTACACCAGCAATACCCTGGATGGGGTGGTGAGGTGAAGCAGGTAGTAGGGATCGACACCAGCCCCATCCGGGCTGCACGTACGGGTGTTCGTGGTGGCAATGACATCGTATGGGTAGGGCGTGCGGCGAACTATGCTGCGAAACTCACCGACCTGAATTTGACGGAACGGACTTGGATCACGGATGAAGCATTTGCACGTCTGCACGATGAAGCGAAATTTGGCGGTGATCCGAAGCAGTTAATGTGGAAGCGCTACCGCTGGTCTAAGCAGGGCGACCGCATCATTCACGGTTCAACATGGCATTGGGCCATATAGCTTCCGAATATGCTCAACCGCATCGGCTGGACGCCCGATGAGGGTCGGTCAGCGACCATCGGGCAACTGCCGCCAACCGACCAGCAGTCGGCGCCCTCCAACCAAAGGTCGCTATCCGGCCAGGAACGGACGGTCAAGGTGACTGCTGTTCTTCCCAGAACATAACAACCAATTAGCTGTGCAGCTTTACGAGAAGCTTTTCGTGGATATGAATGAGATGCCGCACACACAGATCCGCTACGAACGCCATGGATGCGTACCTGTCGATTTCTGCAGGGGAGCTTACGTCAAGTGTCCCCTGATCCGTTGCGAAATGAGCCACTGCATTACGAAATTGACTCGCAAGCACGTTGTCATAGAGCCACTTGATCGTTTTCCCTACGTGTTTTTTGAGATGCGTAGGGAAATACGGGTCATCTGGAACGAGATCGTTCACAGTGTTAATCACAACTCCTTTGGCTTTCAGTTGTCTGACAAGGCGCCCTCGCGTCTTGCCAAAGAGCTCCTCCATTATTTTGTACAAACAAAGAAAGCGGTAGAACTCGCTCGTTGCGTTTTTGGCTTCCCGATACATCGCATAGATCGATTTCATTTCGATATAGAGTGTTGCGCCATGGTCTCTAACAACGCCACCCTTGTAGGGCGAACTAAATGCGATGTAGGTCGACTGGTGCTTAGGATCAAAGACCCTTACCGTCGCGACAACCATGGGCACGTTGTAGATATAAGAAAGATGGTCCAGTCCGAGACTCACTACCTCCACAAACTTTTTCTTGGCTTCGCGCGCATTGGTTGTATCACACTCAAACTCCAACAAACCCATCTCACCCGACTTCGTTGGCTTACCCATGAAGGAACCCAGCGGTGTATCAAAACGCTGTGCGGTCGCGCCAGAACTAGTTTTCAAGTAGGACGCGCCATCGTCAGGAGCAAAGTCACCATCCACTCGTCCTGCGTGCCCAACAATTATGGGTTGCTTCGACAGCAATCCTGTGACGATGAAGTGGCGAATCGACTGGTCGTTGACAGCATCGGCTGAATCGTCACTCTTTTCCCCAAAGATGGGAACGATGTGAAAAAAAAGCGGCGACCCCGGTGCGTAGCCTTCCTCAAGACGCATCTCTACGTGGGGGGCTTGCGTGATCGCTACCAGCTTGGGTTGTTCGTCGTTGGACACGTTCTTAGCTCATCCGTCTCGTGCGTTTGATGTAGTTCAGTCTGAATCGTCTAAAAATCCGGAGCAAACCTCGACAGATATGGTCCTACACCAAGCCTCACGTGTCGTCATTCATCGACTTCGCGACTGGCTGAATAGGGCGATATCTGTATCTTGCAGCTTGCACGGCCGTCATCGAGCCTGCAAGGGCTCATAACGGCCAAAAAAAGACATTCAAAGCCTGAATTATTGGCTTTCAGCTGCCAAGTGTCGTGAGAGGTTGCCCAGCTTGGACCGCAGCGAAGACTTTAGATCTTCGCTGGCTGCAAGCCGCCCCAATGCAGCCATCTCGTAGTCCTCGCGATTTCGAAATCGCAGGTTAGTCGCCAGTGCCTTGAGGATGCCCGATTCGCGAACTGGATATCTTGCGATGATTTCGTGGAGGGACCGACTAGAAATAAGACTGCGAAGCTTCGCAAGTTCCTTTGGATAAGGCGAGGGGATATTGATTGAGATGGTGTCTTGCGCGAGTTCCGACAGTTCTTTCCTCCGCGGCAGGCAAGCGAGTGCTTCATCGTGAATGATTCGCTCAGCAAGACGTGCCGCCAGGTGCTGCACGACGTCTTCTTTCTCGAGTGTCGTCATGGCTCCAGCGATCGCCTCAGCAAGGTAGACACTATGGTCTTCGCGCCGAATTTCAGCCTGGATCGTTGCGACCGCCTCAAGGACTTCTTTGCAATAGTAAAGACTTTCCACTGAAAAAACGGACATTGGGTAAATGCCCTTTGACTCCAAGTCCGCAATTTGTCCGCCATCCATCGCGTCGTTATCCACCAGTCCGATCGCCTCCATGCGGTGCATACCTTCGATCGCACGTACGCCGAGTACAGCCTGGGTCACTTGGCGACAGCCTTTACGGAAGCTGACGGAAAGCTCTGGAAAGAGAAGCGCGTACATTGGCGTATCGAGACTGTCACCGTCGCCCTCCACAAGTAGCATCTTTCTTCGCGATCCTAGGATGTCGACGTAGAGTGATTCTGGAACGTCGTCTATGTGCGGCAGGATATCAATGTCCCATGAATGAGCTACTCCGTTTTGCCACGAGACGCTTCTGACCAGGAGAAGCGACCCAGTAGAAAGTGTTCGTGGAAGTTCCAACTCATGCGTGCTCACAACGAATCCGCAGTCTTGGCGCATATTGATCAGTGCGGCGAGGAGCGGGATAACGATTGCCCGATGCAAATGAAGTTCTGGCTCGTCAATCAAAAAAATCGTCTGCGCCGGGGCGGCCACCAGTTCGGCGGCAAGAATTAGGGCCGTACGTTCGCCGTCGGACATTCGCGCAATGCTAAAGATCTCCTCACCACGGCTTGCCTTGATGTCTTCCTTTAGGACAAGCGTGATTGGGAGGTTAGCCTGTTTCAGAAGTGAGTTGATCTGGTCAAGCGGAGAGCGCGCCAACTGAAGCAAGGGAATGGCCGGCGAATTACTGCCAAGGCGCTGTATGTCGTTAGCCGCGTCAACTTTGTACTGCGTCTCGCGAACCTGCAGGTCGTGTATTGCCTTTTCATTTCGCTGAGTCCCTGAAATAGCATGCCAACGGATATCGGGAGATCGATCCCAACTCATGGAGTTCTGCGCATACTGCACTCTGCTCGCCGGCGTCATCGAAAGGGATTCTTGATCAAAGTAGCTTGGCCGCGAACCAGGAATGTAGACCATGCGATTCAAGAGCGAACTAACGAAATGCTGTACTAGCGCAGACTTACCAGTGCCGTTTCGCCCCAGAATAAAGATGGGCTTACCGGCCTCGATCGCTATTTTTTGATCATCGGCACTGCCAAAGGTGAGAACGGCGGGAATAAAAGCGGCTGCAGCCGCATCGCGCGGTTCCAAATTCGTCTCAGCTAACTGCATCGCAAGCTCCTTGATAGATCATTTCTACGGGCGTGTACTCAATGCCGCCGGATTGTGGCGGATGCAACTCATTTTCTCTCAATCAATGTTCCATGCGACGAGACTATAGAACAGGGGCTTATAGCGCTTCCTGATTCGCGCTGATCCTCAGCTGGAAAAGTTGGTGGCCTGACGTAGAAATGGCTCAGGAGAAGGTGCGCAGAGCACCATCGCGCGCAACAGTCGCGGCACGAACTCAGGCAGGCGAAAACGGCGGTTGAAACGGTAGGCTGCTTCGGCCAGATAGCGGCGTGCGTACTTGTGCTGTTTGAAGGCGTGGTACGCCCCGCCGATGGAGCGCTTCAGGTTCGAAAGCAGCACATTGACCCAGCGAGCGCCGTCGATCTCGGTGGCCGCCCGGCCGCCTCCGCTCTCGAGCACGGTATGGGCATGGCCGGTGGTCTCGAAGCGGCGAAAGGCGCCGAGGCCGTCGCTGAAGACTTCGGCTTCCGGTGCCAGCCGGCGCTGGGCCCAGTCGGTGATCGCGTCGTTGTCGAAGGTGCGCACCGGTTCGATGGCCGCGAAGCGCGGATGCTCGAGGTTGGCATCGGTCTCTACCGCGATCACGAAGGCCTGCTTGTTCTCCGAGCCGCGTCCCGGCTTGCCGCCGTTGCGTTCGCCGCCGAGGTAGGCGTCGTCGATCTGCACGAAACCGTGGAGTTGGCGCGGTTCCTCGCGCCGCATCATCGCTTCCATGACTTTGTGCTTCAGGCGCCAAGCCGTGCGGTAGCTCACCCCCAGATGCCGTTTCAGTTCCAGAGCGGCCATGTTGGTCTTGGTCGAGGTCAGCAGGTGAATGGCCAGGAACCAGGCCGTCAACGGCAGCTTGGTCGCCTCAAACACGGTGCCGCTCAACAGCGTCGTCTGGTGCCGGCACGTTCGGCACTGGTAGTAGAGCTGACCCGCGCGCCGGAACCGCGAAGACAACCGCCCTTCGCATGCCGGGCAGCGATACCCCTTCGGCCAGCGCGAGCGGAACAGCGCACGTCGGCACTTCGCTTCGGTGCCGTACTGCGCCATGAACTGTGTCATCGACAGGCCCTGCTGGAACTGCACTCGATTCATGACCCACCTCCGCCTCGAACGTGGGCGTACCATCGCTCCCGGACGTCTCAAATCACGCGACGGCTGGCTGAGGATCAGCGCGAATCAGGTAGCGCTTTACTGGGCCTTAAAGCATAGCTTCAGGGGGAGCTTGCATGGCTTGCCACTTTTTAACCGTCACAATCGCTACGTCTGCTTTGGGTCGGTCTCTGCCCGACGCAGCTTGCCCGGCCGTCGTCGCGCCTGCAAGGGCTGTCATCGGCCAGGAGCTGCTGTTCGTTAGGCGCGCGACGAGCAACAACATGCAGTCCACGGTTCTTATGAAGGCGTGCGCAGATCCGAGGTCAAACCTAAGACGTCTCCCGAGAGCATGGCCGCGCCCTCGTCCACCGATACCCACGATGGGCCATAATTCTAAAAAGTAGAAACAGGGGAAGTGGCATGCGGCAAATCACGGAATGGTTCGAAAAGCACAAGGTCTTCCGCTGGCTGCTCGGCGGAGTCGCCGTTATTGGTGGCATGCAGGCGGTGGGGTACTGGCTCATGGCCCAAGCCAACCCCAACACATCAACTGCTCACATTTTTTGCTCGATCGTGGCAACCAGACCAGACGGTCGATTTGATGCCGTGAAGGCAAACCAGGAGCTGGCGCTCTCGAAGCAACTGGCCTACGAACAAGGCGGCGAGGCAGGGGTCCGAAAGGCCCGTGATCTTGTAGGAAACGTGGCCGCCGAATACCGTTTCTCATTTGGACAAAGGTGACCTGGCCGACCTGCGACAGCATTACCGAGACAAGTGTCTGGGCTATTGATGAAAGCCGGGTCCCCACACACACTTGACACTTGAGTTAAAAGGCGGCGAGGCAGGATGTTGGCCGACATGCTGCACATTGACCCGCGTGATATCGCAAAAAATGGCCTGACGCACACCTCTGGAGGGCTGGACCCAACCTGCCGCCCAGTTTCAGGAGCGTCCAGGAGCGGCGCCGGCGGAACCATCGCACCGACGCCAGCGCAACGACTGAATACCCCCAGCGTGCGGGCGCCGCCGCGGCTGGTGGCCGTCTGGGGTAATAAGGCCCCGTGCCAGCAGTTGTTCCAAGGCACGATAGACCGTGGACGGGGAAAGCGTTAGAAGCTGGATCAAAAAGGGAGGATCGAGAGGCATCAAGTCCAATGCCTCACAGACGCGGCGCCTGGTGGGGTGGGGTTTCATTCGCTGCTGCCCCTGCGCAGTACCGCCTCGATTTTCTTGATGTTCTCGCTCGCGACGGCCGCCCGCCGGGCTTTTTCTTCATCGCTGGGGGCGAGTAACGCCGCCGGCCTCCGCGGCTGGCGCTCGATGATTTCCCGGTCCGGATGTTTGATGGCGTCGGAAAGCGCTGCCCGCCATTCGTCTTCCAGCACCACGGCTCCGGGCCCGACCTCGTCCCGTCGATGAATCCTTGCGGACCCGCCGGCAAACGAGTGGAGCGCCTGCCAGACCTGCGGTAAAAGCTTCCACCAGGAGCCCGTCGCCGCTGCCCGATCAACGTCTCTCATGGCGGCCCTGGCTTCCTCCGGCGTCAACACCTCCTCCATTTTCGCGACCTGCGCGATCACCGCGCCCACGCTGGGCGGGTAGGGGCGGCTCGACAGCGTGCCAAGGGCCATCAACAAAGCCGGCCATGCCGGTGGCCGGTTTTGTTCGGCGAGCGCACGCCCCCACGCATCAATGTAGGCCTCATCCTTGGCCCACTGGGCTTGCCCTGGCCAACGCAGCGAAATTTCCAAAAGAAGACGGCGCGCCAGCCCCTTCGCCTGAGCGATTACCGCCACCGCGTGTTCTGGATTAGTCCCGGTAGTAGGGGTCAATTTGATTGATGGGGAGCTGGGATTCGTCGCAAGCGCTTGGGTGATGGCTTGATGCAGGGTTTCCATGGCGGGCTTCCGAGTGGGTTGAAGAAAGTGCTTTCAAAATTTCACTCGGCAGGGGCTGCAGCCGTTGCCGAGTTTTCTTGTTTTCGAGCGGGCCCGGGCGCCACTGGGCGACCGCGGCGTGGACGGCGGGGCCGCCGTAACTCGTCACCAAGTCCCGCACGCGTTCGCGGTCGGCCGCGTCCCAGCACAGGATTCCCATCACCAGGCGTGGCGGGTCTTTCTTTGCATGCAAAGAAAGAGCTTTTAAAGCAAAGCTTTTGCTTTTATCCCCGGGCTGGCCGTCCCCGGCCGCACCATCCCCGGGTGATCCGGGGGCGGTGCGGCCGATGAGGGGGGTGTCAGTAAAATGCAGGGTCCAGACCCACCGCCCAAGGGAGGAGCGGTGGCAATCGGCGCCGAGAAAATACCCGCAGCGCCTCAGACATTTTTTTGCCGACCGCCACCCGTCCTCGCCGACCTGGCAAATTTTCATCAGGTCGGCGACGGTGACTTTGCCGTCTTCCCGTACCCTCGACAATGCGAAGGCAAGGGCTCGGAACGCGGTATTGGTGAGCCTCGCGTCCAAAAAAATCTCAGAGCGAATCGAGCGGGTCAGATCACATCGATGAACCTGAATATCGGATGCGTCCAGAGCTTTGGCTGGGATCGGGGAAGGAGGGGACGCCGCGGCCTTTTTGCGCCTCATGCGTCATCCGCCAGAAGCCGCGCGCGCAGGCGCGCCTTGTACACCTCGTCAAGGCCGGGGATTCCGGGGATGGCCCGCTGTCCCGCTTGCTCGGCCTGCCGGCGACGGCGCATCCCCTCCTGCACGTTCCTGATGCCGCGATGGGCGCGCCGCGCCGCGTCGATCACGGACATGGCCGCATCGGCGCTGTCCCCCAGGCTGCAAGGGGGGCGCACCCAGGCCCGGGCGATCTGGTGCGCGGCGATCACCTCGAGCGGGTCATCGCCGCCAGCGAGCTCCGTCTCGCTGACGTCGTCCGCGCGGCCTGCCCGCCGCATATCTTGGCGATCACGCCGGATCGCGCTGCGCAGGCGGCGGCTGATTTCGTCCGCGTTGTAGCCATCATGGCTGAGGATCCACGCGTGATTGACCAGTGCGATTTGGCCGTCCACATCGCGGACGAATTCGAACAGCGGCAGGACGGCCGCGCGCTCATCGGCTCCCAGTTCCGCCAGCCCCGTGGCGAGGTGGTGGCGGGTGCTCATGGCCGAGCTCCCGTGTGCTGGACAGGATCTTTCTTTTTGGGATTGCGGCGCCGCCCGCGGACCGGTCCCCGGGCGGGTGGCGCGCCGGCGAGGTCGACCGCCAGGCCCTCGATGTAGGCCTGGATGTCGCTGACGCGGACCATGCGGCGGCCACCCACCATCACGGTGGCGACGGGGAAGGTGCCACGCGCGAGGCGCAGACGCGCGGCGGCGTCCGGCTTTTCCGGCCGCGGCTGGCCCAGAAATTCCGGGCGATAGAGCGTTTCCGCCGGTGTGACGAGCAGTGGCTGCGGGGTGGTGTGACCAACGGTGCGAGCGATCGCCGCCGCGATCGGGTTGTGCGGTGTTGCCATGATGTGACCTCATTGGATGAGGTCATCGCGCGCTGCGCGGGCGCATGAAAAAGGGTCGCCGCGCGGAGCGCAGCGGTGACCCTGAAACGATAAAAGAAGTGGGGTTACGCCGCGCTGGAAAGCGCGGCAGCCGGCGCGGCGACGATGCGCGGGGCGAGGTTCAGATCACACAGGTGCAAGCGGCTGGTGGCCGCTTGCAGGTCAAGGTCAGGCGGCGGCGAATCGCCGCGAGGCGCCAGGCCCGCCGGCGACATCACGGCCGGCAGGAGCGGGCCAGCGGCCAGCGACTCGGCGTCGTGCGCCGTCAGCTCGAGCACGGCCGCGCAGCGCCGTGCCAGCGCGCCGCTGAGCACAAAGTTCTTCATCTGCCAGTCCAGAGCCGCCACCTCATCGAGGTGCAGCCGCGCGCCGCGTCCACTTACACATTCGCGTCCACCCACAAAGGAGCGACCGCTTTCGCGATCAGCGTAAACCGCACGGCGGAATGCGGTGGGCGAGGGAATGGCGTCGGCACCGAAGCGGCTAAGGCCGCACGCCATGAGGCGTTGGCGGTGGGTGAGAAAGGGGCGGGGCGGGGTCATGGACACGGCCGCAGCGTCGCACGGCCTTTCGGCAGTGTCAAGACATTCATAGCCCCAGTATCCATGCTACTGCAAACATCCCCCGCAATCAAATGTTTTGTTGTCCGACCACGGAAGCGTGGGGCGGGCGCCGCGCCGATGACAAATTTGGGGATCGCTCGCCGACCTCATGGCGAGTGGTCCTCGCCATAGCAGTGACAAATTAGTGACACTCGGGCACAAAAAAGGCCCGGTTTTCAGGCCGGGCCTTTCAGGCAACAATGACGTAAGTCATTGATTTATTGGTCGGGGAGACAGGATTCGAACCTGCGACTTCTACGTCCCGAACGTAGCGCTCTACCAGGCTGAGCTACACCCCGTGGGAAGCCGCGTATCTTAATCGCCGTGTCCGGTCTTGGCA
>Ga0307375_10006824_pt1 | contig 10510 bp, 24 predicted proteins | sample TR1MG_FD_202531 | JGI IMG/M metagenome (GOLD analysis project Ga0307375, IMG submission 202531) | Soil microbial communities from Risofladan, Vaasa, Finland - TR-1 | ecosystem: Environmental > Terrestrial > Soil > Coastal area > Acid sulfate soil | place: Finland: Risofladan, Vaasa | collected...
ATCAATAGTAAAGTTTTTTGTTTCATTATTTGTAGTTACATCAGTACCAATTAACTTATCTGTTGCTGTTGGTGTTGATAAAACTGAATATGTACTTATTTTTCCCATTTTGTTTTATTGTTTTTTTGTTATTTCTCCTGTCTGAATATTGACAACTGAATCAGACCCATATTTTTCAATTAATAATTTCTCATGCACAGCAAATTCTTTTTTTAAAACTTCTATATGACTAAAAATGTTTTGTTTTTGAATTTCTACATCCCCAATAGCCATTTTTGCTTTGTTAAACTCTGAAGTTAATTCTTGAATTTTAGTAAGTTCTTCTTGTGTTATTCTTTGAACTTTGTCTTGAGTGAATTTGTTTTTGTTTACGACTTTCATTTTAATTTGATTTAATTGTTATGATACAAATATATGTAATTTAAAGTAAATACTTTTTAAGAGCTTTTCTTGTAAAAAAAACTATTACTATTAGAATTAAAATCCACCACAAATAAGGTAAAAAACTTTCTTTTCTATCAACCTCTTTTACTTTTGTTTTTTGCTCTTTAACTTCTTTAGATTCTACTTTTTGTATTTCTTTTTTTACCTCATCTTTTTTAGTGGTATCCACTACAGACGATTTAGTTTTTTTTGTTTTTATCTTAGCATTAAAATACTTTTTGTCTCCAATAATAATTGGTTTTTCAGGGTCTATTGGAGTAATTTCTACTTCATCAATATTAGTATTTATACTTATATTGTTTTGAGTAGTAATAACCTCATCTTTTTTTATTTCAGACTTGCCCTCTACTTTTATAACTGTGTCAGTTTTTTGCATATTAACTTTTCTTGAGCCGCAAGACACAAGCACAGCAAATAAAAATATCAGACTATATCTTAACATAAGTGTATGTTTTTCCATTAATTACTTCTGTAAAAGTATTTCCGGAATTAAGTTCTTTTTGTAAAGTTCTCCAAGTGTGTCCAAAAGTCATTTCAAAATGAGGTCTGTCTTTAAATTTCCAATCTCCTCCCCAAACAAATCCAATAGACTTAAAGTAATTTACAACTTCTGTCCAATCAGCAATTCCGTCTTTGTCAAAATCCAAAACAGTATCCCAACTTGCAGATTCAAAAACTCCATCATTGTTTCTATCAAGCAACAAAACAATATCAAATGCTAAATGATAATTATGTATGCTTTGACCTCCTCTTGCCTTAGTAACTATACCTAATCTTCTACCTTTTTTATCAAACAATTTCGTTCTTCCTTGAGCAAATAATTCATTTTGCTCTTCGATTGTTCTTGTGGTATGCGCAAAACGCAAACGGACCCCTTTTCCGAGGAGTCTGTTGTTTACGTGAGTGTAGGCATCTAAAACTTGCTTTCGTATTTTAGGATGCAAAGTACCTATTCGGTCAATTGTAATCTTGTCCATTATACAATGTCATCAATATTACCTTTAACTTCTTTTGCTCTAAGAAATGCTTTTTTAAGAATATCCCAAATTTTAATATTATAGGATTCTTCTATATTTTCTTTTATAGAAACTAACTCAATAAATATAAGCAGTATTCCACAAATCTTGGTAAACATAAAATCTATGCTTAACCAACGAAAAATAAATTCGTTTAATATAAATTTATCAATTACGAATAATAACAAAATACATATTTCATACAATAACATTTTAGAAATTATATGAGATAGCTTTTTGCTTCTAATACTTCTCCATCCTTTTAATTTTACACTTTTAAATACTCCCGTAAAAGTATCTAAAAGTATTGATGCTCCGACTGATATTAATATTCCTTGTATCGGAACGAACATTAATAATATAGATGTTACTAAGTAGTTTAAATATTTCATTACTTTCCTTGACCTTTATATGATTTCTTATACAGCTTACTACCCTTGTTAGTGCTCGTTTTATTTTTTGCAGCTACTCCTTTTTTCTTAGCCTTCTTAACATAATTTCCTACGGGTAATATCTTTGCCATTTTTTTCTTAAATTTACCAAAGTGCTACAAATAAAAGTATGCTAAATAGTTTCTTCATCTTGTGTTAATGTTATGCCACCCTCTAATAATTTAGCCTCCCATACCGCCTTATCGGTGTAGGTGTCAACTATTGGTTGCCCTGATTTCATTACTTGGTCAGGATTTATTTCGCCATACGCTGTAATTGTAAACGTTTCATCTTCTCTGCAAATGAAGTACGTTAATTCCTGTGGTTTGTTTATCTCTGTCATATTATATAATTTATGCTGTTACTGTTATAGTCCAACCCTTAGATACTAAGTTATCCCTTGCCGTTAACCCTGTTGCACTCGGTGCTTGTCCGCCACTTTGTAAAAACGTTCCGTTAGTAACACCGTTAGTGTCTAAACTAACAAGTATATCGTCTATTGATTGCGTTGTTAGGTTGGTTGCTGTGAAAGCACTTCCGTAATTAGTTGCTATGTTAATATCGAATGCGTTGGCAGGGTAGTTAGCAAGGCTTAAGCAATTATTCCAAGCTTGAAAGAAAGTAATACCACTACTTGTATCTAGCAAAGGAAATGATGTTAGACTTGAGCAACCACTCCAAACAAAACCAAAATTAACACCACTACTTGTATCTATTAATGGGAATGATGTTAGGCTTAAGCAATTATTCCAAGCACCCACGAAATCAGTACCACTACTTGTATCTAACAATGGAAATGATGTTAGGCTTGTGCAACTATACCAAGTCTCATTAAAAATAACACCACTACTTGTATCTATTAATGGGAATGATGTTAGGCTTGTGCAAAATCTCCAAGAAAAAGAAAAATTAGTACCACTACTTGTGTCTAACAATGGAAATGATGTAAGGCTTGAGCAATTTCGCCAAGCACTTTGAAAATTAATTCCACTACTTGTATCTAACAATGGAAATGATGTTAGGTTAAAGCAATTATTCCAAGCACCCAAGAAATCAGCACCATTACTTGTATCTAACAATGGGAATGATGTAAGACTTGAGCAATTTCGCCAAGTTTCTCTAAAATTAGTAACACTTCCAAAATTACCACTATCTGTTGCTGTTATTGTCATATTAGAACAACCTCTAAAAGCAGCACCTTGATTTGTAGCACCTAAAGCATAAATACCAAAGTTAGATATATCTAACATCTTTAACCTATCGCCACTATTACTAAAAAACATATAAGGAAATGAGCCACTTATTCTCACCTCATACGTTCCTGCTGTTGGAAAGGTTATAGTGTGGTCGCCTGTTAAACCTGTTATAGTCTGCCCATCTGACGTTTCAATATCGTATAGAAACGCTTGTGTTATACCTGTTGTGCTTGTAGGTATAGTAAATTGATTATCGTTAGATGTACCTGCGTTGTCTGTTTTGACTTCAAAAATAAAGCGTGTTTCAATAGGTGGTGTGCCACCCGAAGATGGCAGTGCACCATTAATTGTATTTGATATGGATATTTGGAGACCTGTCATTACCAAAGAGCTACAATGTTTGAAGCTGTTGTTCCTGTTGATAAAACTCTTAAAACCTGAACAGGTATAAATGAACCACCTTGTACATTAACAAAAGTTACTTCATCCTGCCCTGTTGTTATTACCTTCAAATCTCCTGTTGTACCAACGTACAAAACACACCCATCGTTTACACCTCCGCTTATAGACGGAATATTTACTGTGTCTGATGGAGTTACCGCTGCAGCTCTTCCTGCTTGTAATTTTTGATAAGCCATTGTTTTATATTTTTTATTGATTAATCGTTTTTATAAGGAAACATTCTATTAAGAGAATTTTTTCTAGCTCCACATCCACAATCTTTACCTGTAGCTTTAGACACCCTTTCAACTACCTTTTTAATTCCTGTAGCAGTTGTGATTTTCTCTATAGTATCTCCTAATCCTTTACTTTTCATTTTTTTTAGGTTTTTTTGAAACGTTGCCTTTTAAAAATTTCATTTTTCCATCAAGAGATTTTTTAGACTCATACATGGCTGCTTTTTTAATTGTTTTTTTCATTGGGTAAAGATATTAAAAAATTTAAACTTTTTTTACACGTTTACCCATCCCTACTCTTGACTTCTCAGCTTTTTTAGCTGCAAGTTTTGATGGGCTTATTTCTGAAATAGTCTTTGGTGTCTTTGAAGACACTCTAACTTTTGGTCTGCAATATTCGTTTTTGCCTCCGGCTCCGCACGCTTTACCTGTACGAGTGTCGGTCCATTTTTCTTTTTCCCATCTCTTTAGAGATGTTCCTTCTGAACTTTTTCTCACACTGCCTGACGCTTTTCTACATTTAGCAATCGCTTGAGAAGCTCTTGCTGATGGAAAAACTTTATAGCTTGCTTTTACTTTTTTGTAACACGCATCTTTTGGCATACTATTTTTTTAATATTTACCTCTTACATTTTTTGTACTTTCTTCCTATTAAACCTTTACAGCTCATTTTGTTTTGTTTTAAATTATTTATTTTTTCTTATCTTACCTTGGGAAAGTAAAGAACCTAAAATATTTTTACTTTTCCGTTCTTGTATTCTAATTTTTCGATTTTCAACCCTAGCAGCTCTTCCAAGAAGTCTATCAGCTTTTCTGTCTCTGCCTTCATCAACAGCTTTGTTACCTCTTCTAACAAGTCTATCCTCTTTTTTTTCTAACCTTGCTACTCTTTTCTTTGTATGTATCATCTTTTTAGTTTTTAATATTTACCTCTTATATTTTTTGGACTCGAAGCAGTTGACCCTCCTTTACCTGCCCATAATTTTTTACACGCCCAATATCTTGGCGTTAGCTTGTCATTTGCAGTATCGCACTTATGCCTTGCTTTAAAACTTTTACGAGCTGCAGCAGAGTAATTATGACCATAACCTTTAGCTCCAAAATGGAGAAGTTTTTCCTCTCCATTCGAGCAAGCTTTTACCATCATCTTCTTTCCTGCTCTATTTGAAGAAACAGGACTGTTGCATTTCATTTTAGATTTATTGGTCATGTTATTTCTAAAAAATCATGTGATTGAAAAAATATTGATTTTGAACTTTTAATTTCTTCTTCTGTTCCTAATTCCCAATCATTCCATTTGCTATCAAGAAGTTCTATTTTATAGTTTAATTTTGTCAATGCAATCATTAAAGCCCACTCATCGTATTCATACTTTGAAGTGCCTTTATCTACATCATACAGCTTTTCTCTTTCCAAATACTCGTACTGCCATTGGTTGCATATTTTCTTAGCAATCTCTAAGTTTTTAAAATACATAAAACCACTATTGATTTTATGTCCATGAAATTCAAAAGCACTCTGCCTAATCGCATCAGGAAGATACCACTTGCCTTTATAAGGAACATAAGCAAAGTCTGTTGATTTTTTAACCTTAAATGTCTTAAAAGGATTTTCTGTTAATGTAAACATATCAGCATCCATAAAAACAACTGCTTCATCTGCTTCATCTATATAATTAGCAAAATTACATTTATGCCACAAACCATTAATTAAAGGGTCAGGATTAACCTCAACATAATTATCACTTGCTTTAGTGAAAACTTCTATTAGAAGGTTGACAGTACGCTGTAAACGTACTGCTTCCTTCTCATATTTTTCCCCTATTGCTACTGAGAATAGTTTCATAATATTATTTTATTTTTATACAACTACAGTGTATCCTTTTGCAGTTGCTATTGTTGGGTCACACGTTGCAGCACCTGAACAGTTAGTTACTCTAATTGTTGCAGTATTAAGTGTTATAGGTAATTGAGTAAAAAGGTCATCTAATACAACTGCGGAAACATCAATTGTAGGCCCCGGAGAACCTACATCTAACGCTTTCCTTGTTCCAATATCTTTTAACGAAACTAATAAATTAATATTTCTAAATTTAGATATTCCACCGCTTGCTGCTTCTTTAATATAAGTAACACTTTGCAGTGAAGTTGCAATTATTCCTAACCCTAAAGCATCAAATTCTGTAACTGCATCTGTAAATATACTAGCAAGTTGGTCAGTAAAAAAATTACCAACACCTAAAATGTTTGGAATTGGAGATGGACCTACAACATTATTTAGTACTATATAATTTAAAATTTTATATACAGGTGCAGGAAATCCAACACTTACTAATCCTGTCCATCCTGTGCTGTCAATTTCAGCCTGTGTCATATAATGCCATTCATTCCCCTTGTACCAAAACTTTTTACCTGCTTCTGCGGCATTAGTTACGGGATAGGTTGTTTCTACAGGCAAAGCTGTCATTTCATCAATAGTGTAATAAGCTGCAACTGAGTTATTTAGTTCGTCTTTTTTCTCTATTAAATTAACCTTGGTTGAATCAATTCCCAAAAATCTTGTGTTGTTGTTAATCATTTTGTTTTGTTTTAAATTATTTTTTTTTGTAAAAGTAATAAATATTTTTTATATTTTTTATTTACAATTATCTTGTAAGTTCAAAATGTAATCTTCTAATTTTTTTTTCGGAAACCATCCCAATCTATCAAGAGCATCATTATTTTTCCTTATCGTTTCTTTATAGTTTCCTTGCTGATTTAATACATGAACTTTTTTTATGTTATTATATCGTTTTTTAAAAAATTCAAATACCTCATTTATTGAATAATTTACACCTGAACCTAATTCCCAAGCGTCATCATGTCTTTCGTTTTTAATCGCTATCATATAAAGTCCATCTACTATATCGTCAACGTGAGTAAAATCTCTTTTTTGCTCTCCATCTCCAACAATAATTATAGGTTTTCCTTGACGTATTAAACCTCTCCAACTTCCAATAACTGCTGCCCATTTACCGTCAATAAACTCAGATGGTCCATACACATTATAAAACCTACATATTTCAAAATCACAATCATAAACAGTTTTATACATCTTAAAAATATCTTCTCCTATTTTTTTAGAATTTGCATAAGGAGATAAAAATGAATTACTCCATTTTGAAGAGGAGCCTGAGTAAATAACTTTTACTTTATTTATACGTGCCCACTCAGCAACTATCTGACAACCTTCTACATTAACCGTAAACGTTCTCATTGGATTTTCAAATGAAGGCTGAATCCTTGATAATGCCGCTAAATGATAACAAATATCAAAAGAAAAATTATCAAAAGACCATAATGAAGTAATGTCTGAATAAAAATATTTACAACCACTAACCTCGTATTCTTTTGAACCTATTGATAAGTCGTCTAACGATACAACACTATGACCTTCGGTTAATAGTTTTTTAATTAAATTAAATCCAATAAAACCATTTCCCCCCGTAACTAATATGTTCAATTATTTTTTCTTTTTTTGGTTTTTCATAGCTGCTTGAGCGTTCATTGCATAATGCTTTCTAGCACTCGCTTTTAATTTCGGATTACTTGCCTCCTTGATGTTGTAGGCGGTTTTTGCACTTACTTTTTTCATAATGTTAAATTTAATAACTTTGTATTAGCAAATGTAATAAAAAAAATTAAATGAAATCTAATTCAAACGACTACTTAAAATATTGGAGAGTAATACGCCAATACATGAAAATTAAATATGGTCTAACTCAATCAGACCTAGATATACTTTTGTTTTTATACTCAGAAAAGTATTTTAGCAGAGACAAATTCTTGGAATTTGATGCTATCTTAGGTTGGGATAAACAACGTTTTGAAAAACTAAGACAAGCAGGTTGGATAGAAGTTTTTAGAAAAAGAGCAGGGATTCACAAGGCATTATATCAATTGTCATCAAAAACAAATGCAATGATTCGCTCTATGTACAAAAAACTAAACGGGGAAGAAATCCCCGTTAGTCAATCGCAAAATAGAATGTTTGCAAAAAATATATCATACTCTGATAAAAAATACAAAGAGATGATTATCAAAATGAACACCGTTATAAAACAGCAACGACATGGTACTCTTGAATAACAGTAAGCGGATTATTCTCAAATAACAAAGTAAATCCATGTGATTTATCGTAGTATATCACATCGTCTTTCTTTATGAATTCAACATCTGTTCCGGGTTCTATCACAACTCCTTTCTTGTAACGCATAGCGTCAATGTCTTTGCCTGACAAAAATAATCCTGAATCAGTTTTTACTTCTTCAGAGATTTCTCTAACAATAATATTTTTACCGATTGGTTTCATAATTTAAGGTTATATGTTTAAAATTTATTTTTAATTTAAGGTTATATGCTTAAAATTTATTCTTGTTTAATAAATTAATAAGAAGTTCTAAATCTTCTTTGGTTGTAAATCTAATAGTATCCTCTTCAAATATCTCTACATACCATTTACTATCTACCGGCTCATCATTAGCATTTGATATTAAAGATAATCCTCTACCAAAGTCATAAACGTAATAATAATATTTCCCAATACTATCGTGTTCAATTTCCTTCTTAAATCCTAAATCAATTATATCTTGTTCTTTCATAATTCTTCTAAATTTTTCCATCTATTATTATACATATATGTATGTAATATCAATCAAAATGTATAGTTATATGTACACGCACTAATCTTATACAAACCGTTATTCTTCAAGTTTCCAATAATAATCACAATCTAACCCTTTGTTTGGTGCTGTAAAAAAATAACTCTGCATAAACTCACTAGGAGTTGCTTTGTATCTATAACATATTTCTTTTATCTCGCAACCTACTCCGTTGCACATTGTGATGTCTGTCATATTAATTTAATTTTATATTTTAATTATACTTCAAAGTATTTAAAGTGATTTAAACAAGCAAACAGAACATCAATTTCATCTGTGTGTAATGATATTGTTTTTGTATTTTGTACGTCTCTATCAAAACTAATGTCATATCCCTCTCCACTAACCCATTCGGTTAATTTGCAATGAGAATTAAAAAGTCCATCAATTGAATACTCAACTGTTCTACCCTCTCCAAATAATTTAGCACGATAAAAATCGTTAGCTTTAATATCTTCATCTGTAATCTTTAGCCATTTAGCTATTATTTTTTTAATTTTACTCATAATTCTATATTGTTTTCGTTCATTAATTCAATTAGTTTTTCTTTGCATTCTATAAATGCTTCATAAGTATCTTCGCTAATATTATCTGCACAATATTTTGTTTCTTTTCTTAACCATTGTTGCATTTCCCACAATACATTTTGCATTTTAGAAGCGTCAATGAACATTTGATATTCTTCTTGCTCTTCAGGTAAATTAAATTTAAAAACTGCTTTCATAATTAATCGTTTTTTGTTTTATAGTTTTTAGACTCATCCCTCCAATTTAACCAAAAACCAATCCCAACAATTACGTTCATACCAAAAGAACTTATTACCTCAATGATGTCATGGTAACTATTTATGCTCAGATGGACGTGACCTACCACCCAAAAAGGAATCGATAGGTTACACGCCACCCAAACAACAGAAAAATGGATAAAATTTTTAATTTGTTGACTGCTCATAACTTCTAGCCATGGTTACAATAGCGTTTGTACTTAAAATTGTTACAGCAACAGAAATTGCGTTCTGAAGTGCAGACCTAGTTACTTTCAATGGGTCAATAACTCCCATTTTTATCAAATCTCCCATCTGATTTGTTTTCAAATTATAGCCAACACCCGATTTCATAGGCTCTTTCCCATAAACATCCTCAGGTTTCAACCCTGCGTTTCGTAAAATTTGAATAAATGGAGCTTGAAGTGCCTCTGTTACTATCTGATAAGCTGCATTATGCTCATCAACATTCCTATCAATCTCAATAAAACTTTCCTCAAACAAAGCTTTTCCTGCTCCCGGCAAAATTCCTTCCTCCAAAGCAGACCTTACAGCACAAACAGCATCATCAACTCTATCATGTAACTCTTTCTGCTCCAAGTCTGTTTGACCACCAACATAAATCACACCAATCCCACCTGTAAGCGAAGCAATTCTCTCCAAAATGAAGTCTTTATCAGCTTTTTTAGTAGCTATTGAATGAGCTTCCCACAACTGTTTTACTTTTTCCTCCAAATTACTTTCATCTACCCTAGCATCTGAGCGTATAATCACAGTTTTGTCTCTGCCAACAATAACCCTTGAAGCATGACCAAGGTCAGCGTAAGTAATCAAACTTAAATCATCTCCCGTTTTTTCACTAAAATAAGTAGCACCTACCGTAAGTGCAATATCTTGCATCAACTCATGCTGCTTATATCCAAAACTAGGAGGTGGCACAGCACATACTTTTAAATTCCCCTTAACAGTGTTTGCCGCCAAAGTATTAATCACATTTGTCGAACAAGGAGAAATAATCAATAACTTTTTCCCTTCAGTAATAATTGGCTTTAACACACTTTCGATTTGCAAAATATTCGCAATCTCCATGTCAGCAACCAATACCATAACATCCTCAAAAACACACTCGTCTTTTTTTTGGTCATTCACAAACATACTGCTCAAATAACCTCTATCGAATTTCAAACCTTTAGTAGTCTCTGCATACGTATCGTCAGTCTGACTACGCTCAACAGTTACAATACCCGTTTTCCCAACATCCTTGTAAACCTCAGCAATAATACG
>Ga0307375_10006825_pt1 | contig 10509 bp, 7 predicted proteins | sample TR1MG_FD_202531 | JGI IMG/M metagenome (GOLD analysis project Ga0307375, IMG submission 202531) | Soil microbial communities from Risofladan, Vaasa, Finland - TR-1 | ecosystem: Environmental > Terrestrial > Soil > Coastal area > Acid sulfate soil | place: Finland: Risofladan, Vaasa | collected...
GCCTGAACCGTGTAGTCGGCATGCATCGTAACGGTAGTGCTTGCTGAGCCGGGGCCGGCAACCTTGCCTGCCGTTACGGCGGTTCCCGTCCAGCTCACGAAGTGGTAGTTCGGGTCGGCCTGCGCGATTATCGAGGCGCTTTCGCCGTAGCTGTACGGGTATGGACCTGCCTCGCCGGGCGTCGTGACCGAGCCTCCGGCGGTCGAGGAGACCGACAATGTGTGTATCACGACACCTGCGGTAGTAAACGTATTAGGCTCGCTGATGGATTCGTTCTCAGCGGCATCTTTTGATTTTACGCGGTAGTAATAGAGCGTTTCCGAAACCAGGTCAGTGAGCGCCACCGAATGAGAAGTAACGAGATTGGCATCAAGTTCGGTAGTGTTTCCGTAGTTGGGGTCCAGTCCATATTCGACCTGGCTATTAGAGTTCTCGTCGGTCACCCAGGTGATAGTTGCTCCGACACTGGTTATGTTCGATGATTGCACGCTCGATATGACCGGACCGTTTGTATCGGGCGGGCTGGCTTGGTTGTAAAGATTCAGGACTTCGGCCGCGTTTAGACCACGGCTATACACCCGTACCTCATCGATTACACCTTTGAGAGGCCTGGATGCGGTGGTGCTGCTTATCCTGGCCACAGGGCAAGATATACCGGTTGAGACTGCGTCAGCCGAAGTTCCGTTTACATAGAGCCTTGTCTCTGCCTGGCTCCCCACAAAGACCAAATGGACCCAGGTACCCGTAGGGGCTTCATAATTGAAAGTATAATCAGCCACGCCGTATGCTGTGAAGCCAACCTTGTTTGTACTGGGGTACTGCTCAAGTTTTAAAGAATAGTTTATCGAATCAAGCAGGGCGGCATTAGTGTTCGAAGAGTCCTCTCTTTTGACCCAGAAAGACGCGGTCCAGGGAAAGGAGACATCCTGTGCTCCTATTTCGACATAGTCATTGGCGCCGTCGAAGCCCAAGGCGCCCCCAACCTTGCCGGTAGTCCAGTATGGGCCATTAACCAAGGTTCCGTGGTTACCTCTACCGGATGAATCTACAGCCTGGGTTCCGGCTCCGTCATCAAACTTCCAGTAGCCGACCAAGCCGTAGACGTACTGGACGGCAGTTTGGCTCATAGTATTTCCGCCGGCATCCTTGACATTGGTAATCGTCAGCGTGTACGCATCGTCGGCATGGGAGGAGGTTGTCAGCGTGACCGTGACGAGGTCTGCGCCAAGGGAGGCGGCGTTTACAGATATGCCCTTGTTAATACTATAATTGTCTGAGTTTTCTGCGGAGGATTGGTCCATCGCCTCATTGAAGACAATCTCGACAGAAGTCTGGTTAGCACTTACTGAAACGACAGACGGCGGGTTGTCGTCCGCCGCAGTTGAGAAAGTTCCAGTCGCGCCGGACACACTCTCGTTGCCGACGTCATCGAGGCTGTTGACGTCGTAGTTATAGGTGGTTTGTGCAGCCAGCCCCGTATCCTGGAAGGAGTTGGTCAACGCCGTGCCGACGTGTGTTCCATTTCGATATATTTTGTAACCAGAGGCAAGGTCTCCGTCAGAGGCTGCCGCGGGCGCGGTCCAGGATAAAGTGATTGAGGATTCTGTTTGTCCCGTAGTGGCCAGATTGGCAGGGGCCAAGGGTGGGACGCTATCGAGATCACAAGGATTATAACCGTTCGAATATATATCGCTCGGATTGTCACGGGTCCAGACACAGCCGTAACCTGCACGGTACGTGTCCCACATTTCTTCAGCGAACCGGGAGTACTGCCGTTTCCACCCCCCCACGCCGTGGCCGTCTCCGCTTAACTGTGCTTCGACGTCCATGTAGCGGTCCTGGTAGTCAAAAAGCGCCTTGTGGTTCCACAAGGTCTTCGCAGAAGCAGTTCCTTCCATAATATGAGCGGACAGGACGATTCCCCCAAATGCGGTTGCGTGGCAACAGCATCGATAATATCCCGGGGCATCCCATTCTTTGTTTTCCCAGGAAGAGGCGTAAATCGTATTATGCCATTTTCCATATTCCGCAAGGCCGACATCGCCTGCTGAATAACCTCCCAAGCCGTTGTTGTATACCCCGGGGCTGGTTTCTTCCACATAGAACGTCGTGTGGTCTTCCCCAAAATAAGGGTCGTTGTAAGCCCTTGAACCTATTGCTTTCATATTGGGGTCATCGAGCATCAATCCGGCAAAGAGAATAGGCCACTTTCGGCCGCCACCGTGGCCTCCATCCTGCCACCACATCGTCGTTGCGCCGCTTTCAACAACGCCGTAGAGGTCAATTCCGTATTGTACTAACCCGATAAGAAGCGTCTCTTTTTGTGGGTCTGTAAAATTCAGCTGCAGAATCAAAGAGGCCTCTCCAATTCTTGTAGCCATATCCCTGCCATAGCCGTTATCAACCATATTGTCTCTTGGGTGCTGAAGGCGGCCGTCGGCACTGCCCACATAATCTATCCAGGGCCGCTCAAACCACGTGTTGAACTCGCTTGAAGAAGGCGTAGTTGCTACCGGGGCCAGTTTGGCCAACAATGAATAATTTAACTGACTCTTGTTGAATCGAATGGTTTTATCGGTTCCCACGTAAGGCGGCCTGAAGCTGCCTGAAGAGGCGGGAGCATCAAGAACAGTTAAGACCGCTGCCGTTTGAATCCAGGGATTGGGAGATGCAGGGTTTTCCACACTGATAGTAGATATAATTGATGAACCCGGTTGAACGGTCAGCGTATTGCTGGGCGAGAGAGGCATCCCGTTTTTGCGGGCAACGTTCAGACTTTCTATATATGGATTACTGTTACTGCCAAGCTCCCCATCCAGGTCGGAATCATACCCCTGGTCATCGCCTCGAGTGGGGTCGGGATTCAGCATGGAGCCGTTTTTTATTCTCCCGCCCACATTCTCACTCGGCGGGTTAATCCCTGCAATAGTCACAGGCCCGACGACCCAGTAGTCTCCGGTTGCAAACTGGCCGACAGTATAATCCCTGTCGAACGTCCATGTTATTCCGTATTGACTTAGTTGGGTAGCACCATAAGCATACTGCCCCAGCAGGGTCACAATCTCAGCCAAAAGTAGTATTCTTAAGGGTGGATACCGCTTGCCGTCCGCTGATTTGTATCGTGTTTTTTTCTTCATAGAACAATCCAATCTGACATGTTATGGGCCCGGGTTCGCATCTTTATTCAAAACCGAACCCTGTTCCCGCAATAAATATACAAAACAAATTAGTGCCGGACAAATGCACGAAAATGCTCCAATGTCTGCAAAAAATGCCTTGACTGGTTCACAAGTCAGCGAAATGGCGTCTTTCTCCACAACGAGGGTTGGCATTTTAGTCATAAGACGCTCCCTGTCTGATTGTCTCACTACCAAGAAAATGGACTCAGTTCCGGCGAGGCGACAGGCCCAGAGTCCGTTCCGTATGTTTCCGACGGTGTGTTTTGTTGAAGCGTGCCAGGGGCTGATAACTTCGTCCGCTTCGATAACAGATGGGTGTTACTCGGAAGCAAAACAACGGACTTCGGCGGCATATGGGATTCAGAAAGATCCCACCCCTCTGGCGTAATGAAAAATGCTCGCTTCCCACACCACATAAACTCATCACCCGGTTATTTGTTATTAGTGGGTCTGCAATTCTAACTTACACAATTACTTGCTGAAGTCAACTACCGTCCTCCGACCATCGTGCTTTTCGAGTGTCTGACTGCAACCGCCTCAATTTTTGAATGATAGCGTTTATTATAAGCTATGGTCGCATTCAGACAGTCGGTGCCAGGACCAAAAAAGAAAAACAGAAATCTTTGCCACTTCCATGTTGATGCATTTTGCTAAAAAGGAATTTCGAAAACAATGACTCTATATATATGTATTTTCGGCAGCAATGTTCAATTCTTTGCAGAAAAAATTTAAAATCTTACTATTTCTGTCGCTTTGCGCTCTTCGGTTTCAGGTAGATGGCCAGGCTTGAGTCCCGATAGTTGCACCTGCAAGCCTAAGAGCCTATTCCCAGTGACATAGGAATACAGATTACGGTATACAGAGCAGTTTACCTGAGAGTAAAAAGAGGTTTATCGCCGATTTACATGAGTTCGTGTGTCAGTTATTCTGCCCCCCATAAACTTGGGAAGTCTCGAAAATGTGGTGTAACATTAAAGAAGTAAAGAAGAAACTCTTGCCTGAGAGGAATTTGGCACAACTGTACCAAATCATTTCCTTAGGTTTAAAGTATTGTGCTATAAATAGTAGGCTTTTCGGCGCGGCAAGGCTTGACAGAAGGCGCAGCCTAATGGTGTACTGCTATGACCTGGTAGCATTTTGCTACGACAAGTACGCCTTCAGTGCCGCTAGGGAGGAGGGCACCTACACCCGGGTTTGCAGGACGTCCGCACTCAACTATCAGTTGGGAGGAAGGGGTGTGCGCCCAGGTTTACCTTCAGCCCAGGAAGATGGCGCAAGTCACACTCAGATTTGTCTGAACAGGGCCTTTGTTCCCTGTCAGGTGTTTCCCAGTTTGCTTGTGGCGAGTGAAGATGAAGTAGAAAGCCGATCGAGACCGTTGTAAAAGGTTTTTGGTGGTACCACTTTATTCGTATGCCGATGGATGTAATGTCGGGATAAACTTTGTTCTGAAAAAGACCTGACGGCGTATCGGTGGGGTGAATAACGGGCGGTTTCAGAGAATCAAAAAAGGGGGTTGTTTTCAGATATTAGCTACCACTTAAGAAGCAAGCAGATAAAGGCATTTATATAAGCGTAGCGTCAAGTTTTATATCCAAAAGTTGTATGGGGATGCGGCAAGTTGGTTGGTAAGAATAGCACAGTATGGTATAGCATACGGTACTGGTCCGTTTGTATTCTCGCCTTTGTGCTGCTGATAGTGTCCGGAGCAGCGTACCGGGTTATAGCATCCCACTTGAAGGTTATTACGAGCACTCCCATAGGTTTGCCGGTTGCCTTGAGCGGCCTTCCTTTCGGGGTTTCGAATTGGGCCGGTAAAGATGTACCGATTCCTCAGAATATTCAACGTTCCGCCGGTAATGATGATTTTGTAAACCGGTTATACGTGAACAAATCGAACAACGAATGGGCGAACCTTTATATTGCTTATACTGCTCGACCGCGCACGATGCTTGGTCACCAGCCTCGGGCCTGTTATGTGGGCGGCGGCTGGGTACATGACAGCACGTACGCCTCGGAAGTTAATTCCAACAAGGGCAGACGAATCCCCTGTTTGATACACCTGTTCCACATTCCGGCTCCGCACTACGAGGAAAGAATAGTTCTGAATTTTTACATTGTCAACGGCCGGATTACGGCGGACGAAAGCGTTTTTACCGGCGTTGGGTGGCGAACGCCGAATATCGCCGGCGACCCTGCGCGTTACGTGGCGCAAATACAGATAAGCTCCGTGCTGGAAAACTCTGTCAGAGAAGCTGCAAAGGATATGGTTGAACTGGTACTCGATTTCTTCCCGGACGAGAACGGAAACGTCAGAGCAACCGAATTTGTTCATATTGCAAGTGAAGTTGTTGAATAGATGCGACCTGCATCGGCGAAAGCCGATACAAGGAAGCTTAACTTAAGTGCTTTTAGTACAAACGGTTAGACTGATTTTTTAATGTAACCGACAGGGACGGAGTGTATCCTGCCCAGGCTAAGAATTGACACAAAAGCAATCGTATCTTCGGTGTGGCCGGCCATAGTCTTTTTGTTTGTGCCGGTCGTGAGCCGGGCCAATAGCTACGTGGTTTTTCGCTATGATGATTTCGCCGGCGACAGACCCGGTATCAGGAGCACAAATGAGCAGAGGCAGCAACTATGGCAAGCCGAGCAAGAGATTGATGAACATTTCGCAAGGCGCAGAATGAGCTACGTTGTTGCCATTATTCCTTATCCGAGGTCTTGCGACAGGATTAGTGTGGGCCCGTTAGGTGAGAAGGTCTCATTTGGGGAGGATGCGGAGAAGGTAGAATTCATAAGACGGGCAGTTCAAGCCGGCAGGATAGAAGTAGCTCAACACGGACTTTCACATATCAATAAGGTTCACGAAGTAAATCCAAAGCACAGACACGGAGAGTTTCGTGAGCGGGATTATGATTCTCAGCTTGGGGATATTGAGCAAGGCAGAAAGATTCTCACCGAAACCTGTCAGTTGGCCAATATCGAGACGTTTGTGCCACCGTGGAATGGATGGGACCGTAACACGGCTGAAGCATTGAAGAAGGCTGGTTTTGGCGTTCTTTCAGCGAACCGTAATTACTACTCCAAATCGGTAACCGGCTTGAAGGTCATTCCAAGCACGGCGAGCCTGTTCGAGCTGGAGAAGATGGTGGAACAAGGGAATCTTCCTGACGATGGCATAATCGTTGTGCTATATCACCCGTGGGATATTGCTGCAATTGGGGGGACTGAACATTGTTTCGGTACCGAGCGATTTGGAAAGCTTTTGCGGAATCTATCATTGGCTGAGGATGTTGAGGTAGTAACATTTGCACAACTTGTGCGAAAACTTCCGGATTTGACAACCGTGCGATACAGGAGGGCAGTGAGCGTGCGTGCACTACAGGATTTCTGGTCAAGTCTTCTGCCTAAGCATCTGTTGCACATGGGAGAGAACCATTTGGTCTATCTCCGGGCCGAAGAATATGGTGCGGTTCTGCTCCGCTGGCAAATCCTGACGGCTATACTAATCGTCGGCCTGCTATTGTTGGGGGCTCTTTCGAGGTTCTTATTAGGTCCGTCGTTGAGTAAAAAGGGTCGCTTGCTCTTGAATGTGTTGGCCGTTGCTGTTTTTTGCCTCTTTGTGTTAAGTGAATTTCATCTGTTGTATAAAGGGTATGCCGCAAAGGCAACGAGGGCTATCCCGGCCTGCATCGCTGCGGGCTTCCTGATTAGTTCCGGATTGAGCAAGGTAAGAAAAAGGATGCGCCGTACCGCTGAGGATTCGGGCACGTGTTAAGGCCTGCGGCTCGAAACAGGCGATTTTAGCCGTGTAGGATTCTTAAGGCAAACAGCTTAAGGTGAAGCTTCCTCAAAGAGAATTAGTTCTTCCCTGCGATTACTCCTCAAATGGCAGAAAAACCGGTTAATAATGACTCGCCAGTGAATGACCGCCGTCCGTCTCTGAAGCTTAATGCACTGAGCACATGGGGTCCGTTGGTGGTCAATGTCTTGATAGGGTTCCTGCTTACCCCCTATCTTATGGGCCGTATCGGTAAAGAAAGTTACGGCATATGGGCGTTGGTAGGTTCCTTTCTGGGTTACTACGGCTTGCTCAGACTGGGTGTTGGTGCGGGGCTGACACGATATTTGCCTTTTTATATGGGCCGTTCGGATTTCGAGTCGGCCAGCGGAATCGCGAGCACGGGTTTCGCAATCTACTCCTTTGTGGGGGTGCTGATCATTGCGATTTCGTTTCTGTCGGCCGGGCCAATTGCCGATTTTTACGATGGGGGAGCTGAATTTGTTTTGCTCATCCGCATAATGGGTTTGGCTGCAGCAATTGAATGTCCGATGCGTATACTCGAAGCAGCCGTAAACGCCAGAGAGAGGTGGGTACTGGCTAATTTCATTACCGTGGGCACCTCAGTAATCCGGGCCCTGGGCCTAGCCGGCTGCGCTTATCTGGGGTACGGAATTGTGGAGATGGGCTACGTGATTTTAGCGGTTACGGTATTCTCTACCGTTCTATTTGTCATTACCTTTGTTAAAGTATGTCCCCAAATTCACTTGCGGCCCGGGATGGTCGGTGTTTCTCATACGAGGGCGCTCATTTCTTTTGGGCTGTTAACCACGATAGTTACTTTGGCGTGGTCGTTGACCTTGCAGGGCCACAACCTGATAATCGGCAAACTCGTATCGCTCGAAGCCGTTGCTATCTATGCTGTAGCCGAGTTGATTATGAAAAATGCAAGAGCAGCGGTCGTAAGCCCAAATCGTGTGCTTTGGCCTCGTTTTGCCTATTTGGACGGGGAGAATAGTCAAGGTCAAATGAGAACGCTGTTTCGTCGTGCCACGCAGTATAATACGTTATTTTCGTCCGGTTTGATCCTGTTGATTTTCGTATCGGGGCCAGCGTTTATTCGGCTTTGGATGGGAAAGGGCTTTGAAACCGCTTGTACGGTGTTGATTATTTTGGCTGTCGGTTACCTGGTAGAGACTTCGCTGGCCGTAACAACTCCTTTGATGGGCGGCATCGGGCGCCAAAAAGTGCAGGCGGCACTGGCTGTTACCGAGGGGACGCTGGGTTTCGGTTTAAGCATACTGCTGACCATGAGAATGGGATTGGCAGGGACGGCCCTGGGGTTTGCAATTTCGGTCGCTTTAATACGAGGCATGGTCTCTCCGTGGTACATTTGTCGGTTATTCAAAACGAGTCTCGCGAGGTATTATCTTGATGCTATTTTAAGGCCGTGGTTAATTACGTTGACCCTTGCGCTTACGATGCATTATTTGAGACTGGCTGAATACATGGATAACTGGCATTCTCTGATATTGGGGACGTTCGTTACCGGGGCTTTATTTTCGACGCTTGCTTATGGTATATGTTTGAATTCCGCCCAGAAACAAAGTCTGGTGAAATTTGTCGGCAAAGGATTGGAGAGAACGGCACTGATTATGAACAGGCTCGTTCTCAAACGGCCGACTTGACGGTGACCTTGGCAGAAGATTGTGGAGACGCTCCCACTGCTTTATCGCAAAGTAAAACGAAAACTCGAAAGAATTCTCCTTGCCCGGCACAGGCAAAGGATTTTGCAGCGCATCAACGGCGGAGAAGGGTTGCACCTGGAGGGTAGAATTATGGTGGTTTACGGAGAAAACCTGACGCTCGGACGGAACGTGCATATCGGCGCCGGCGCGTATATAAACTGCAGAGGAGGCGTCAGCATAGGGGACCATACAATTCTGAGCCGGCACGTAACAATTTACTCCTATGACCATAATTTCAAGACTCCCAGTTGCCTGCCTTTTGACGGGGATGTCGTCCTCAAACCTGTTCATATCGGACAGTATGTATGGATAGGCATGAATGTGACAATCGCACCCGGCACTAATATTGGAAACGGTGCGGTTATAGGGATGGGCAGTGTAGTGAGCGGGGAAATACCGGAAAATGCCATAGTTGTCAGCCCGAAGGCACAGATTGTAGGATACCGAGACGCGGAACATGCGAGTAAGCTTGCTGTGGAGAATCGCTTCTACCAAGCGTTCTGGGCGAAAAACCCCTGATTCGACATGCGTGAGAGTGGCGGCGCAGGCATTGACTTGTTGGCATTTGGTGCATGCTTATGGCCGCCTTTACACCACGCGATAATCGGTTGCGAGGCGAGGCGGTGATTCATCTTGTATTTGTGACATTTAACCGGCTGGACTATACGAAATTGGCATTGGCTTCGGTGTTGGCAGACCCTGCCGAGCAATTTTCGCTGACTATTTGGGACAACGCCTCAACGGACGGGACCGTGGAGTACCTCAGGAATGAGGTAAATGACCAACGAGTAGATGATATTGTCTTTTCAGAGAAGAACATGGGTCATACTGCTGCAATAAACGAAGTATGGGGAAAATCGAAAGCCGACCTCTTGGGAAAACTCGACAATGATTGTTTGGTTACGCCTGGCTGGACGCGCACTCTGGCCCAAGCGCATTACGACATCCCCAACCTCGGCGTTATCGCCTGCTGGCATTTTTTCCCTGAAGATTTTGACTACGAACAAGCCAGACATAAGATACAGACCTTTGGGAAACATCGGATTTTCAGGCACCCCTGGACGTGCGGAACCGGCCTGCTGGTTAAGCGAAGAACATTTGAGAGGTTCGGCCCCATCCAGAGCAGAGGCAGAGGCACCACTCAATACTGGCTGCAAATGGCCAGGGCCGGTTACATCAACGGATGGTATTATCCTCTGGTGTTTCAGGAGCACATGGACGACCCGCGTTCGCAGCACAGCAGGGTCAACAGGATGCCTTTTGAGAGGGCCTACGAACATACGTTCGCTTACCGAACAGGGTTTGTAACAAATATGGAAATGTATAAGAAGCTGCATGAAGACATACTGCAAAACCTGCTGAGCGGACCTTACGACCCGAAGTACTACTGCGGATGGCGGGCCAAGTTCAGGCGGGCATTAGGCAGAATCAACAGGGCAATAAAGCAAGCACAGTAAGTTCCTTGCTATGCGAAACACGGTAAGCTGCATAATAAGAACATATAATGAGGCGAAATACGCCGGTAAACTCATTGAGGCGCTGCACTCACAAAACGGAGCTTGTGAACATCTGGAAATTGTTGTGGTCGACAGCGGGTCGACGGACGCCACGGTGGAAATTGCCAGGAATTGTGGGGCGAGACTCATCGAGATACCCAAGAAGGATTTCAATTATTCCAAAGCCCTTAACCTTGGCATCGAAAACAGTATGGGGGATTTGATTTTGATACTCTCGGCTCATTCAATGCCTTGCGAAAACGACTGGCTCCTGAGAATGGTAAGGCACTTCGAAAATGGGA
>Ga0307375_10006826_pt1 | contig 10508 bp, 8 predicted proteins | sample TR1MG_FD_202531 | JGI IMG/M metagenome (GOLD analysis project Ga0307375, IMG submission 202531) | Soil microbial communities from Risofladan, Vaasa, Finland - TR-1 | ecosystem: Environmental > Terrestrial > Soil > Coastal area > Acid sulfate soil | place: Finland: Risofladan, Vaasa | collected...
GCGCATCAAGGCGGAACATCCCGACATGCTGCTGTTCTACCGCATGGGCGATTTTTACGAGCTGTTCCATGACGATGCGGTGCGCGCGGCCAAGCTGCTCGATATCACGCTGACCCAGCGCGGCGCGTCCAACGGGGCGCCGATCAAGATGGCCGGCGTGCCCTACCACGCCGCGGAGCAATACCTCGCTCGGCTGGTAAAGCTGGGCCAATCGGTGGCGATCTGCGAGCAGATCGGCGACCCCGCCACCAGCAAGGGGCCGGTGGATCGCAAGGTGGTGCGCATCGTCACGCCCGGCACCGTCACCGATTCAGCACTGCTGGAAGAAAAACGCGACAGCCTGTTGCTGGCGCTGCACGAGCATCAGGGCAAGCTCGGCCTGGCGTGGCTGAACCTGGCTTCGGGGCAATTATTCGTCTGCGAAACGAAGCCTGAAAACCTGCCCGCCGAACTGGAACGACTGCAACCTTCCGAGATACTGCATGCGGAGAATTCGGCCTCCCCGCAAATCAACGTGCCGAAAAAGACCCTGCCGGACTGGCATTTCGAACTGGAAACTTCGCGGCGCGCGCTGTGCCAGCAATTCGCCACGCTCGACCTGGCCGGATTCGGCTGCGACGAATTCAGCGCGGGTTTGGAAGCAGCCGGAGCGTTGCTCGGTTACGCCAGGCTCACCCAGGGGCAGGCCATCAGCCACATCCGCAGCGTGCAGGTGTACAGCGCGGACCGCTACGTGCGCATGGATGCCTCGACACGGCGCAACCTGGAAATCACCCAGACCCTGCGCGGCGAAGCTGCCCCCACCCTGCTGTCGCAGCTCGACCGCTGCGCGACCAACATGGGCAGCCGTTTGCTGCACCACTGGCTGCATCACCCGTTGCGCGAGCGGACTATCTTGCGGGCAAGGCTGGACGCGGTGGCCAGTTTCGGCGATCTTCATCACAAGGTGCACGAACAGCTGAAACCCTGCGTGGATGTGGAGCGCATCACCGCGCGCATCGCGCTGCGCAGTGCGCGTCCGCGCGACCTGTCGGGCCTGCGCGACACCTTTGCGCAACTGCCGCAACTGCATGGCACGCTGGCCGCTTGCAATGCGCCGCTGGTGGACACGCTGACCGGTGCACTGCAAGCCGAAGCGCGGCTGGTTGCCATTTTGCAGGACTCGCTGCGTGCCGAACCTTCCAGTGTGCTGAGAGAAGGCGGCGTGATCGCGGACGGCCACGATGCCGAACTGGACGAGTTGCGCGGCATCCAGACCAACTGCGGCGATTTCCTGCTGGCGCTGGAAGCGCGTGAACGCGCGCGCACCGGCATCGCGACGCTGAAGGTGGAATACAACCGCGTGCACGGTTTTTATATCGAGGTGAGCCAGGCGCAAAGCGTCAACGTGCCGGACGATTACCGCCGCCGCCAGACCCTGAAGAATGCCGAACGCTACATCACGCCGGAACTGAAGACTTTCGAGGACAAGGCGCTGTCCGCGAACGAACGCGCGCTGGCGCGCGAGAAGTTCCTCTACGAACAACTGCTCGACAAACTTGCCCCGTTCATTCCGCAACTGCAGCGCATCGCCGCCGCGCTCGCCGAACTCGATGTGCTCGCCACGTTCGCCGAGCGCGCCGCCACGCTGAATTTCAGCGCACCGCAATTTTCCGATGAGTCGCAGATCGGCATCAGCCAGGGCCGGCATCCCGTCGTCGAGGCACAGGTCCTGGAAAATAATCATGAGCCCTTCACGCCGAACGACACCACGCTCAACAAGAAGCGCCGCATGCTGCTGATCACCGGCCCGAACATGGGCGGCAAATCAACCTACATGCGCCAGGTCGCATTGATCGCGCTGCTCGCGCACTGCGGCAGTTTCGTTCCGGCACAAGCTGCGACACTAGGCGAGATCGACCAGATATTCACCCGCATTGGTGCATCAGATGACCTCGCCAGCGGGCGCTCCACCTTCATGGTCGAGATGACCGAGGCCGCCAACATCCTGCACAACGCCACCGAAAAAAGCCTGGTGCTGGTGGACGAAATCGGGCGCGGCACCAGCACCTTCGACGGCCTCGCCCTTGCCTACGCGATCGCGCGCCACCTGCTGGAGAAGAACCGCAGCTACACCCTGTTCGCGACGCACTATTTTGAACTGACCCGACTGTCGGATGAATTTTCGCAACTGTCCAACGTCCACCTGACCGCCATCGAACACCAGCATAGCATCGTGTTCCTGCACAGCGTCAACGAAGGTGCCGCCAGCCAGAGCTACGGTCTGCAGGTCGCCGCACTGGCCGGTGTACCCAACGACGTAATCCGCGCCGCAAAGAAACAACTGCTCAAGCTGGAACAGAACAGCGCCGCACAGAACCCGCAGGGCGACCTGTTCGATCACAAGGCAGTGATTGAACCGGAAGAGCCGGAACAACATCCGGTATTGCAATCGCTGCGCGATTTGCAGCCGGATGAATTGAGTCCGAAGGAAGCGCTGGAGAGGTTGTATCAGTTGAAAAATCTGGTGTAGGAAAATTAACCACAACGTCGCGGGACCGCACACCGCTGCGGTACTCGAACATACCCAGCTACTTGGCTGGCGGCTTTTGCCGGCCTGGTCGAATGGTTAGTTGTTACACCAGTGCCCGCCTAAACCTTCGCTCAGTTGCTTCTGATCAAGGCGGCACGCAGGGCAAAAAAACGAAGCATAAAACTACCGGTTGAGCGCCTGGCTTTTCCAGCCAAGCCATCCGCTTCAAATGGCCGGCTTGCATTGTCTACACATTAACAAGTGTCACTGTTTTTCCAGCATATAGCCCAAACCGCGCAGGGTACGAATATTAATGCCCCCCGGTTTAAGATGTTTGCGCAAGCGATACATGTATACCTCAATCGCATTTTCGCTTACCAATTCGCCAAGACCGGAAATCTGCTCGCTCAATCGTTCCTTGCTGACTACCCGGCCGGCATTAAGCACTAATATTTCCAGCACATTCAACTCGCGCGCCGACAAATCCAGCGTTTCGCCATCCAGGGTGGCAAGATGGCCAACCGTATCCAGGCAAAGCGAACCGACTTGTAATTGCGCTCCACTGGCCGAGTGCCCCCGCCGAATCAGGGACCTTACTCGCGCTTCCAATTCATGCATGTCAAACGGCTTAACCAGGTAATCGTCCGCACCTATATCCAGTCCATGCACTCGATCCTGTACATCATCGCGGGCGGTCAGAATCAACACTGGCACATTATTTTTGCGATGGCGCAAACGGCGAAGAATATCAGCCCCATCCATACCCGGCAGACCCATATCCAGAATAACGACATCAAATTCATGCACGGCCAGCAAATGGTCGGCCCGTTTGCCATCATTCTCGTGCATGACTGTATATCCCGGCTTGTTAAACGCATGGAACAGAACATCGGCCTGCAACGGATCATCTTCAACAACAAGAATGCGCATATTCGTAACTTATTCAGGTTGGCGTAAGGAAGCGAATCTATTATCCATATTGTGGCAGGTTTGCACATAACAGTTGAATCAATAGCCAAGGCTTGTTGGAGCTCATAACTGTAATGTGATGATCAATATGGTTCGCCACGAACGGGTAATTTTACACATTCACTAGGAGATCACAATCATGAAAACAAACCGTGAAACAACTGTAACAGCTGCCTCGCAACAGAGAGTGGGGGAGCAGCAATCCGAATCGAATATTTTCGAATCAAATGCCGAAGAAAATGAAACACTGTCGGGGGACGACATTGAGTTTATCGGTGAACTCGGCTGGCTTACCGCAGCAGCAGTGTTAGTAGTCAGTTTAGCTGCCGGCGTATAGGGAAATTGATACCACTACGGTTTCATTTTCGCAGTGATTACGGTGAAAATGAAACGGGTTGGAATGGTGCATTTCCGACATCTCTCATTATTGGCACGATAAAGTAACTATCGTGGGAGCGGAATCACCACAAAAATCTGATGAAGGAAAGTACGCACGGTTTTCCTGCCGAACGGCTTGCCACCTTGTCAGTGGCAATTTTCCCTATTGCTGTTGATTGCGTGTAATGGACAACTTTTCCGGCATTGCACAAGGCCCGCTTTGTTTGCGTTAGCAGCTATTTGCGAAGTTCTGTAAAGCGGGGGATCAATCTATTGCTTCCGCTTGTGCCTTTTTTGTTTTCAAATTTTTCTCCCCTGAGCGCCGCCAATTAGCGCAGACTGATCAGGGGATTTCGGCGTGGACTGATGAAATAACCAGTCAATCGACCAAGCTGGGAAACGATGCCAACCAAGTCGCTGGTTTTGTCTGAGCATGTGGATGGGTAGCGGATCATGCGGTTTCGCCGCCTGACCAGGCGAGCAATGCTGGGAAACCAACAGTGGCGCCAAACCGGTGGGCAATTTCTTTTGGTTACCCTTCTTGGCAAGACAAAAATATAGCCAACTGCCGTGGCACCCCCCGATGGTGTTGATTTGCTTTTTGTTCTACATAACAATGAAGAAAAACTAACCTCGACTAGCGGTACCAACGAAATGACCGATCGTTACTTCACCAAACAAACCTTCAATTTCCTTTCGACCCTTGCCGAAAACAACACCCGCGAGTGGTTCGCGGAACACAAACAGGAATACGAAGTCCACATTCGCGAACCTGCACTGGATTTCATCAGCGACATGGATGAAGAACTCCGAGCTATTACCAAACATTTCCACGCTGTGCCGAAGAAGGTGGGCGGATCGCTGATGCGCATCTACCGCGACACGCGTTTCAGCAGGGACAAGACGCCATACAAAATCAACATCGGCATCCAGTTCCGCCACGAGGCGGGCAAGGATATTCATGCACCCGGCTATTACGTGCACATTGAACCGGACGAATGTTTTGTCGGCGCGGGGCTGTGGCATCCCGATGCCGATGCCTTGTTAAAGATACGCGAGAGCATCGCGCAGAACCCGGCGGCATGGGTTAAGGCACGTGATGAACAGGCCTTCAGCAGTCATTTTGAACTGGTCGGCGATGCGCTGGCCAATGCACCGCGCGGTTTTTCCAGGGATCATCCGCTCGTCGAGGAGCTGAAGCGCAAGGATTTCATCGGGCTTGCGGGATTAAGCGTGGCGAACGTAACCTCGGGAAATTTCCGCAGTCTGGTCGCAGAGCGTTTCAAACAGGCCGATCCGATCATGCGTTTCCTGTGCGGGGCGCTGGAGCTGCGATTCTAGTTATTTCTTTTAACTACAATCCCGACAATACTTGAATTCCGGACCAGCCCACCATGCCCCTGCTCCCCTCCCAGCGTCATCTATTCGACATCCCCGACGACATCGCCTATTTCAATTGCGCGTCCAGCTCACCCCAGCTGAACGAATCACAACGCCGTTTGCACGCCGGCGTACGCAGCAAGAGTCACCCATGGGAGCGCACGACGCTGAGTTTTTTCGACGATGCGGAAACGATACGCGGCCTGTCGGCAGCGATTTTCGGCGGGGATACGGATGGCTATGCGGTGGTGCCCGCCGCAAGTTACGGGATGAGCACGGCAGCGCGTGCGGTGGAGCCGCACCTGAAAACGGGCGACCAGATTCTGCTGATCACCGATGAGTTCCCCAGCGTGGTTCTGCCGTGGCGCAGGACCGCGCGGGAAACCGGCGCGCTTCTGGTCACGGTGGCTACCCCTGAAGACGGCGACTGGACGCGGGCCATTCTGGAAAATATCGGCACAGGAGTAAAGGTGGTCGCGGTATCGTCCTGCCACTGGACCAACGGCGCTTATATCGATTTGCGCCTGATCAGCCAGGCATGCCGCAAGGCCGGGGCTGTGCTGGTGGTGGATGCGACGCAGACTTTGGGAGCGATGCCGTTTCCGATGGCAGAGGTTCAGCCGGACTTTCTGGTCGCGGCGGGTTACAAGTGGCTGCTGTGTCCGTACGGCTTCGGACTGTTGTATGTTTCGGCGCGCTGGCGCGATGCCCGCCCGCTAGAGGAGACCTGGCTGGCGCGCGACAACGCGGGGGATTTCACCGCGCTGTTGAAGTATTCCGATACCTATATGCCCGGCGCGCGCCGCTTCGACGTTGGCGAGAAATGTACTGCCACCATCCTGCCTGGCGCTGTCGCGGCGCTGGAACAGATCAAAATGTGGGGGGTGGAAAATATCGCCGCATCGCTCGCGGCCATCAATGCGAAGATCGCGGTGCATCTGGAGCAACTGGGGTGCCGTTTGCCTGCCAATACCCAACGCTGCCCGCACCTGCTCGGCGCAGAATTGCCGAGGACTTACACGGGAAATCTGGTGGACGGCCTCAAGTCCAGAAACATCTTCATCAGCCAGCGCGGCAACTCACTGCGCTTTGCACCGCATCTGCATGTGAACGGACATGATGTGGACCGGCTGATTTATGCGCTGGGCGAATTGATGAATTGATGTTTGAAATGCTTAAAGTGGCGGCGCGGACCGCAGGGATGAAATGGTTTGCTTGCGGGCACTTTGCACCCGCAAAAATACTGTTGCTAACCGACTTTCCCCAAGGTAACGATACCTGAAATCTTGCTGAGCACCTCGGATAACTCCTTGACTCTGGCCTCCAGCTCGGCCACCTTTTTGACGTTGGTTTCCTGCGCGGCAAGTTCTTTAAGCTGGGCTTCCAGTCCGGCCACCATCTTTTCCATTTCAGCTGCTCTTGCCTGCTCCTGCCGGAGACTTTCCTGCAGAAGCCCGATCGCTTTTAAATGTTCAAGCGATTTGTTCCTTTCTTCCTGAAGCTGCGCAGCCCTCTTTACCAGTTCCAAAGCATTATTCTGCTCTGCGCTCAGATTGCTCTGCGCATCATCGCCTGTCGCTTTGCCGGCATAGGCGCGAATCTTGATAGTCGTCCGGTCTGATTTTGACATTGCCCACCTCTTGTCGCCGCAACACCCGCCAAATACCTCACCATCTATAACCGCACATTCCGCAGAAAAAATATGTTGCACTGATCAGGCCAAGCCAAAGGCAAAAGGCCCGCCTAAGTCACGGCAAAAACAGCGGCGTTTACCTCGATCAATCCTGCGCCCTGGACGGGTCCGGCGGCTGGTCATTTCCTGCTGGCGACGCTGTCGCAGCGCCTCCCTTGACCAACGGATCAGCTACCTGAACCGGCTCGGCTGGCTGGTTTACCGAAGGCTGCGAAGGAGCATTCGCCACTGTTTTTGCTGCCGTCTGTATCGCCGCCGATCGATTGTCAGGTTTGCCCGATTTGTCCACCGATGCAGTCTTCGTTGCCTCAGCTTCAACCGCCAGCGGCTTGTTTTTTATCATCGACTCGGATGCAATCCGCTCTTCAGCAATTATTGATTTTGCTTTCAACCCCGGTGGAGGGTGCCGCGGAAGCGGGCCCGAAAGCATGCTGTTGATTTCGGATTGAATCAGCGATTCCGGCTTCCGCTTCGACTGGTACGGATCAGGGGCGATGTGTGCAGGCCGGAATACCGGCGGGCTTACCCAGATCCGCTGGCTCAACGGAACCGGCGGCGGCTTGTGCCCCACCCGCTGAAAAATTACCCACCCCTCCCATGCGGTGGCGGCAGCCGCTGCCGCAAACAGAACTGCCAATAACCATGCGCGGCGTTTCCTGTCCTGATCGCGCATCACCCTGACCTTGGCCCTGCCGAAAAGCGTACGGCTGACTTTGGCCTCGCCGATGTCCCATGCCTTACCCGAACCCGGCTGCTGGTTGCTTGCCGTCAATTGACGATTCAGTATTTCGAATTGACTGATTTCATATCCCATCTATACAGTCCTCTGAATTTTGCAGTTGCTCTGTTTTCCGACAGGCAGCCTGTTCCGGTTACTCGATCGCCAGCTGGATTTTCTCCTGCTGCAGCACCGGTTGCTGCGGAATTTCCGCCTTCGCCTGTTCCAGCTGTTGCATTTCCTGTTGCAGTTTGGCGAGTTGCTCAGCCTCGAACAGGCGCTTTTTCTCTTCCTGGGCCGCCAATTCCTTTTTCCGTTCCGCTTCCATTTCTTCCGGGGTCTTGTATTCGTGCAAGGTAAGCGTCGTCTCCCCTGCTACCGAACCCGGTTCGCCCCGCTTGCTCTTGAGCTTGATGTTGAGGCGCAGTTCATTTGCCGAATCGGCATTGCGTATCGCCTCTTCATAGGCGATATGGCCATCGTTATACAACTCGAACAATGACCAGTCAAAGGTGCGCATGCCGAGTTCGCGCGACTTTTCCATCACGCCCTTGATCTCGTGGAATTCGCCCTTGAATATCTTGTCGGCTATGGTCGGGGTGTTGAGCAATATCTCGATGGCGGCTCTGCGTCCCTTGCCATCCGGGGTGCGTACCAACCGCTGCGATACCAACGCGCGCAGGTTGGCGGAAAGGTCCATCAGCAGCTGGTTGCGCCGCTCTTCAGGGAAAAAGTTGATGATGCGGTCCAGGGTCTGGTTGGTGCTGTTGGCATGCAGCGTGCCCAGGCACAGATGGCCGGTCTCGGCAAAGGCAATCGCATGCTCCATGGTTTCCGCATCGCGTATTTCACCGATCAGGATCACATCCGGCGCCTGGCGCAGGGTATTCTTCAAAGCGTGATGCCAGCTGTGCGTGTCGACACCGACTTCGCGGTGGGTGATCAGGGATTTCTGGGACTGGTGCACATATTCCACCGGGTCTTCGACCGTAATGATATGCCCTTTGGAAGTGCGGTTGCGGTGGTCGATCATCGCGGCCAGCGAGGTGGATTTGCCGGAACCGGTGCCGCCAACCACCAGCACCAGCCCGCGTTTGTTCATCACGACATCCTTGAGAATTTCCGGCAGGGCAAGCTTCTCGAAGTTGGGTATCTCGGCGGCAATGGTGCGGATGACCATGCCGACATTCTGCTGCTGGACGAAGACGTTGACGCGGAAGCGGGAAACGCCCGGAACGGAAATGGCGAAATTGCATTCCATTTCCTTGGCGAACTCCGCGCGCTGCGTTTCATTCATCAGCGCATGAGCCAGCTGACGGGTGATCTCGCCGGTAAGCTTTTGCGAGGTCATCGGCTGCATTTCACCGTGCGACTTCATGCTGGGCGGAAAATCACTGGCGATGAACAGGTCGGAGCCACCGGCCTTGCTCATCGCGGTGAGCAGTTTAATGATGTATTCGTAGGCTTGCTGATCGGTAAGAGCTGGCATCTGATTTCCTAGCAACGGCAATTTAGGTGGAGAATTATAGCGGTTTATTCCAGCGGCAGGCAGTGCGGGCAGGCGGACGGGGCAGTTTCGCATGTGTTTTTCCGCCGGGACAGTAACCGTATTCGCGCGCCCGGCAATTTTGGGATAATGTCCGTCTCTCCGAATGAGGTGACATGATGAAGAAACGCGTATTGATCCTGGGCTATGGCGAAATGGGCCACGCAATGGAACATCTGCTCACGGCACGGCACGATGTCCGCATCTGGAACCTCGGCACAGTGGTGAAGGGCTGCCATACCACGCTGGAGCAGGAAGTCGCCGAGGCGCAAGTGATCCTGTTCTGCCTGCCGGTGAATCCGCACCGCGAGATAGCCGGCCGCATCGCACCCCATCTGTTGAAGGACAGCCTGTGCCTGACCATTGCAAAGGGACTGGATGAAACCGGACAGACGGCCGCACAAATATTCGGCGATGTATTCGGCGACAGGCATCACTACGGGGTGGTATACGGCCCGATGATCTCGGAGGAGCTCAGGGCGGGGCAGCACGGCTTTGCCGATGCAGTGCTGTGCGAAAGCGCGGATTTCACGACAATACAAAGCCTGTTTCTCGGCAGCAGGCTGGTCTGCCAGCAGGCGTCGGACATGCACGGCAGGAGCTGGTCGGTGATCCTGAAAAATGTGTATGCCATCATGTTTGGCGTGGCTGATGAACTGGGGCTGGGCAAAAATATGCGCGGACATCTGATGGTCACCGCGATTGCCGAATTGTCCGGCATCGTGCAGTCGTTTGGCGGAAAGGCGCGCACACCCGACGGCTATGCCGGGCTGGGCGACCTGGTGACAACCGGCACCAGCGACGATTCGCATCACCATACGCTGGGGCGACAACTGGTGCTCGGGGATTGGTCCGACATCTCCGGCGAAGGGGTGCATACGCTGCGCATGGTTGAAAAATTTCACCTGTTCGGGTGGCGTGCCTATCCGCTGTTCTCGCTGGCGCATGACATCGTCAGCGCGCCGGAGATGCTGCACGAACGGGTTGAGGACTATCTGAAACAACTGCGGGAGACGGTCAGTTGTGCGATATAGGTCCGCAATAAAATACTGAATGGCCCATCTCGTCGTCTCGATTTCCGGCCATGGATTCGGCCATGCCGCACAGACAGCACCAATCCTGAATCAGCTTCACCAGCTTGTTCCGGAACTGCGCTTGACGGTGCGTTCCGCCGTGCCCCTGGTCCATCTGCGCTCGCGCATCCACGTACCGTTCGTTCATCTGCCCAGTAATGGCGACATCGGCATGATGATGTCTTCGGCGCTGGATGTACTGGTCGAAGAAAGTCGCGCGGCCTATCGCGCCTTCCATC
>Ga0307375_10006827_pt1 | contig 10507 bp, 12 predicted proteins | sample TR1MG_FD_202531 | JGI IMG/M metagenome (GOLD analysis project Ga0307375, IMG submission 202531) | Soil microbial communities from Risofladan, Vaasa, Finland - TR-1 | ecosystem: Environmental > Terrestrial > Soil > Coastal area > Acid sulfate soil | place: Finland: Risofladan, Vaasa | collected...
GCTGCTGGTAGAGCTGCCAGTCGTCGGAGCTCATGTATCCCTGGTCGAACAGCCCGCGGGCGAACACCTCGGCGTCCTCGTACCACGTGCGGTCGAGCACCCAGCTGCCGCCGGCGCCGATCATCCGTCGCATGGCAGAGAAGCGGGTGGCGAGGAAGTGGAGCTGCAGATGGAGGCCGAACGCGCGCATCCCCTCGGGCCCATCGTAGAACCGTTCGAGCCACGGGTTCTCATCGCCTACGCTCTCGAGGGCGAGTTGCAGCCCGAACCGCGTCGCGAGGGCGCGCGAGAGCGTTGTCTTGCCAGAGCCCACCATGCCTGCGACGCCGAGCAACATGGGGGAAAGGTAGCGCGGCGGGAGACCGGGCGGAGGAGGCCCGCCGCGCCGGCTCAGAGCGTGATGAACGCCGCCTTCCAGAGCGCCGGGTCGTCATCCTCGCGGTACAGCTGGTCGAGGTTGACGACGAGATTCCCGCCGGTGTGCTGCACGGCGAACCGGTCCATGCTGCGCGTGGCCCGCCCGTCAATGAACACGCCGTCGGCGGTGTAGGTGGAGTGGTGCTTAGGGCAGCGGAATTCCTGATCCTGCGCGTCCCACCGGAGCGCCGTGTTCTGGTGCGGGCAGGCGAGGGAGAACGCGAACACCTTGCCCTGGAACCGCGCGACGATCACCGACTGGTTATCGTCGATGTTCACGCCGTCCACGGCGGGAATGGCGTACGTCTTGAGGTCGCCCGACGAGCGGAGCGCGCGGACGAACCGCGTCTCGAGCGCGGCCGCCGAGACCGGAGCGGCGCTGAGCGCGGCGAGCGAGCCGGCGACCATCAGCGCCGCGTCGCGCAGAAACCGACGCCGGCTGGCGACAGCGACGGCGCATTCCCCGCACGCGGCATCGGTACCGCGCGGTGTGTGTTTCGCATCCATCGGTCCTTCTCCCGATTTCCGTTAAGCGACGTTGACGAGCATGATGCCGGCGAGCGCGATCGTGAACCAGAGCGCGATGCTGGCGATCGCCGTGCGCCGCAGGACGTTCCAGCGCGCGTCGGCGCTCCCCGTAGTACCCCGGATCCCGCGCTCGGTGCGGGTCATCACGTAGCCGTTGGCGAGCAGGGCGAGGATGAGCAGCATCTTTGTCCAGAAAATCCAGGACCCGAAGAACGTTTTGAGGTCCGCGGTGAACAGCAAGACGCCGGAGATGGCCGATAGCGCCAACCCGCCCACGATCCAGGCATGTACGCTGCCCAGATCGTCGAGTTGTTGCGCACGGACCGCCTCGGTGCCGCGGGCCGCGCGGAATGTATCGCGATCGGTGGCCAGCGCGAACCCGCCGGCGACGATCAGTGCCCCGACGTGCAGGAACGTCACCACCGTGGGCGCGACCTTGGAGTTGTTGTAGAACTCGGCCCACGGCTTCACCAGATGGACGAGCGCTTCAGGGGCAGTCAGTATCATCAATCGGCGTTCCCGGAGTGCGGTGAAATTCAGCGGCGACCCCGCCGGGGGCCGGCCGGCACGCTGCAAAGTAACGCGCGAGCGGCGTCATTCGTTCGGCGGGCGCCGGGGTGGCCGGATGCCCGCCGGAGCCCTATGTGGCCCCGTGCGCCGACCACGCGGTCCTCATCCGATGGTCAGTTGGTCGGTCGTCGCGTCGTACGACGTGGGGATGGTCGAGAGGGAACGCGACGCGGGCCCCCGGGTCACGCGGCCGTTGCTGTCGAACTGCGCGCCGTGGCAGGGACAGAGGAACGCGTTGTTGCTCAGCCAGGTGAGGCACCCCTGGTGCGTGCACACCATGGAATACGCCACGAACGTCGTAGCGCCGAGACGCTTCACGGCCTGCCAGTTGTTGATCTGTACCAGCGTGCCGACGTTGGCGAGCGCCGGGTAGTTAGCCACGACGAACGCGTTCGAGTTGCCCCCGCCGTTCCCCTGTGGGTTCGCCGCCGTAGGGCCGATCTGCCCGTTGCCGCAACCCGCGGCGAGCGCGACGGCGGCGGCGGCCATGGCGGACTGCGCGAGAAACTTCCGCCGGCTGACACATTCCTCGCACCCCGCATCTGCATCTGGCTTCATACGATTTCCGTGACGTGAAGGTTGGCGCGCCGGGATTCCGCCGCGTTCACCGGTTGAAGAAGGACATCATGAGCGCGCTGGCCGTGGTGACCGCCATGGCGGAGATCGTGATCGTGATGTGCTCGCGCCGCTTCACCAGACTGTTCTGGGCCTGCGTGGCGAGCGTGCTGCCCGCATACGTGAACGCGGCATCGGCCGCGAGCATGGTGAGGGCGTGCACCGTGCGCAGCGTGCGACCGTCGGGATCGTCACGCGCGTCCCACAGGTTCCAGAGTCCCGTGACGGTGTTCACCCCGAACACGCCCACGAGCGCGGTGGCGAACACGCGATGTCCGGTCTTGGCCCACGTCGGGGCGTCCCGGCTCTTGTTCCACAGTTCGCGCCCGAACACGTACTGGCCGGCGAACAGCGGATAGATCGCGTAGCTCATGTAGCGGTGCACGGTCAGCCGCGAGTAGTACGCGTCGTCATATTCGACGGCGCGCACGCGGGGCCGGCGCCGAATGGTATCGGCCGGATCCTGAACCACCACGGGAACCGCCGGTACCGTCAGCGGAATCGCCAGCGGGCGCGGCGCGGTGGTGTCGGCCGGCGTACCGGCGGCCATGACTGCGGCAAGGATGGCGTGGACGATCATTTGGCGTGCCGGGCGGGAGTGGCGGGGCAGGGGACGCGATTCCGGGGCCTGCGGGCTCGACTACGAACCGCGATTGGATACACCCGGCAAAATTAATTGATCCATCATGTAATTTGCGTCATCCCGGGGTCCGGCCGCCCCACCCTCCCCCGACGCCCGGCGGCGGATACCCCTGGGACGGCCCTGGGATCAGGTCTCAGGTCCCCGCGGTGGCACCGTGCGCCGACCCGCGCAGACGGGCATGTTTCGACACTGATGCAGATCGCCCTTTCAGGATCGACAGGATTTCTTGGCGGGTTTCTCGCCCATCGCTTGGCGAGGGCGGGTCACACGGTGCGGCCACTAACCAGAACCGGAGCGGCCCCGTTGCCCGCTGAGGCGATTGCGTGGGACCCGGAGCGAGGCACGCTCGATCCTGGGGACCTCGCCGATATCGACGCCGTGATCCACCTGGCGGGGGAGCCCATCGCGCAACGGTGGACCCGAGAGCGCAAGCGGCGCATCCGGGAGAGTCGTGTCCGCGGGACGGAAGCCATCGCCCGGGCCATCGCGGCGTCGCGCAAGGCCGGGATCGTGTTGCTCTCGGGCTCGGCCATCGGGATCTACGGCGACCGCGGCGACGAGGTGCTCGACGAGCGGAGTGGCACGGGGCAGGATTTTCTGGCAGGGGTGGCTGCGGAGTGGGAGCGGGCAACGGATCCTGCCCGGGACGCCGGAGCACGGGTTGTCCTGCTGCGAACGGGGCTCGTGCTCGCCGACGACGGCGGGGCCCTGGCGAAAATGCTGCCGGCCTTCCGCCTAGGGGCCGGGGGACCGCTCGGGTCGGGGCGGCAGTGGATGAGCTGGATTGCCCGCGAGGATTTCGGGCGGGCCGTGCTCTTCCTGCTCGGGGCGGCGGAGGCCACGGGCCCGTTCAACCTGGTGGCGCCGCACCCGGCGCGGAACGCGGAGTTCGCCCGCGCGCTGGGGGCCGTGCTCCACCGCCCGGCCCTGGTGCCGGTGCCGGCCGTGGCGCTGCGGCTGCTGTTCGGCGAGATGGCCGACCGCACGCTTCTCGCCAGTCAGCGGGTGCTGCCGCGCCGCCTTGGCGAGTACGGGTTCCAATTCCGGTGTCCGCTGCTCGCCGAAGCGCTGGCGCTCGAACTCCGCGGCGCGGTCTAGTCGATCAGCGCGTCGAGCCGGTCGCTGAACACGCGGCTGGCGGAGAGGCGGGTACCGTCGTCGAGAATCACGACGTACTCGCCGTGCAGCCATGGTTGGAGTTCCCGGATGTGCTCGACGTTGACGATGGCCGAGCGGTGGATACGCACGAACATCTGCGGGTCGAGGCGCGTTTCCATGTTCTTCATGCTCTGGCGCAGGACGTGCGCCGAGCCGCGCACATGGAGGCGGACGTAGTTGCCGGCGGCCTCGACCCAGTCGATCTCATCCTGGCGGAGGAAGAGCAGCCGGCGTTCCGACCGCACGACGATGCGGGAGCGTTTGCGCTCGGCGCGGAGGAGGTCGAACACCGTGTGGGCAATGGCGTCGATGCGCGACGTCGCCACGATGTCGTGGACATCGGGGGCCAATCCGGCGTCTGGGGTCTCGATCTGCTCGTCATCCTCGGCGAGCGTCAGCATTCGGGTGGATTCGATCATGGCTCACTTCCACGAGGTATAAGGGGTCGCTCTGCGAGATACCACTCACTGAGTCTTAGACACCCCTCCATACGCTTTTGTACCCTCCGCGGTGTCCGTAAACTGTAAAGACCCTGCGAACTCTTGACGGCCGCGCCGACGACGCGCGGAGTGGAGGGCGGTGGATACACGAACGCCCGCGACCGAAGTCGCGGGCGTTCGCGGCGTTGGGCGTGCCCGGGCGGTCAGCTGCCAGGCGTCAGGCTCTTGAACAGCTGAACGACGTTGAAGCCGACCGGGTCGAGTTCGAAGTACCGGTTGGCGGTGAACCGTCCGGTGGTGGGGAAGTACGGCGGCGGGTTGACGGCCGCGCAGCGGTCGTACGAATACCGCTTCACGTAACCCTCGCCGCTGCTCATGCCCACTGGACCGCGGGAATCCTGAATGATGCCGCCGGTTTCGTAAAGGCAGCCGCGCCCATCGGTGTTGCCGGCACAGTTGAGGGCGTTGGTCGGCCCACTGGAATAGTTCTCGACGGTGAACGAGGTGTTGAGGGCCATGAGCACGGCCTGGATGTACATGTCCTGGGTGTCGTCGAGCGATTTCCAGGTCGTGCCGGATCCGGTGTTCACGTCCTGCGGCGTATTGATGGCGTTGTCGGCCACGACGACGTTGTCGTCGCTGAGCAGGCCAAGGATGTCAGCGCACACGCCGAGCGACGGATCGTCGGCGTAGCGGACGTCGTCAATGACGAGGATGTTGCCGTTCTGGGCGTACATGGTGACGCGGCCGCGGACGGTGCCGCTCACGGCGACGTTGCCGTTGAAGGTGACGACGCCCTTGACGTTGGAGTTGTACCCGCGATAGAGGGGGAACAGGTATTTGGCGACGTCGGGGCGCTTGGCGGCGACCGTGGCGTTCGGCGTATCCGAGTACTTGACCCACGATCCGTAGGCGTCCACCGGGGTGAACGTAGTGTCGGTGCCGCCCTTCTGGATGGCGGCCGTGGTGTAGTGGGCGCCGGTGGCGGGGTCGTTGATCGACGTCGTGCGGGCCACGGCCACGAGGTGGGGATCTCCGCCCGGATAGCAGCGGGCGCCGGCGTGGGACAGAATGGTCTGCACGGACGCCGTGGCTTCAGAGTTGGCCTGGCTCGAGTTCATGCCGTTGGCCATCATCAGCGTCTTGAACCAACTCGTATTGTGGATGGCGACCGGGAAGAACTGCGCCTGGCCGCCGATCGTGTGCCAGTCGCCGCAGTTGATGTAATTCGAGGTCGTGGAGCCGCCGGGCCAGTTGCCGCGAAGCCAGTTGTAGTTGCCTGAATTGGCGTTGTACACGCGGAAGAATCCATCGCGGATGTCGAGCGAGTCGCCGGTGCCGGCGATGTCGGTGGCGATGAATTCGATGCGGGTGCGGACGTTCGAGATACTGGTGGAACTGGCGCTGGTGAAGTCGTAGCCGGCGAGATGCGCGTACGCCGGCAGGTTCGTGAGGATGGAGGTGGAGGGCAGATTGATCGGCGTGGCGTGCTGGTGATAGCCCTTGAGAAAGGTCCCGTAGTTGATGCCGCTGATGGTCTGCGACGTGCTGACGTCGTCGTGGAACTTGGCGCCGCCGCTGCCGATGTGGATGATGTCGTTGGAGTACACCGGACCCCAGAGTTCGTCACCGCTGTTGAAATAGATGACGGTCGATCCGATCTTCTCGCTGTTGGTCCAGTACGCGAACTTGGCGAAGCTCTCCTGGACGAGTTCAAGGCGGCGCACGAAGCCGTAGCCGCGGCTGTCCACGGCCTGGGCGACGACGCTGGCGAAGCGTCCGAACTGTCCCGTGGTGGAGCCCGTGGGCCCGACCCACACGTTCACCTTCACGTTGGGCAGCGTGGTGCCGTCGGCCGCGTACACCGGCGAGTTGGTGATGATCTGCGACTCGTTACTGTCGGGGAGCGCGGCGGGGTCGAAGTTCAGCTGGCTCTTGCCGATCTGCAGGGCGGCCTCGGCGGCATAGCTGAGCTCGCGCTGCCGGTCCACGGCCTTGGCCATCAGCGTGGCGTTGGACGTGAGCACGATGGCCGACGTGGCGAGCGCGCCAATGGCCAGGGTGAACATGAGGGCCATGGCGAGCGCGAATCCGCGCCGGTTGCGGAGCCGCCGCACGCGGGGGCCGGCGTCGAGCCGGCGACGTCGAGCGGAGTACGATACCGAGCGAAATGAGCGCATAGGATCCTCGACTGCTTATGGAACGACGACCGGGGCGGTCTGGGTGATGGGCGAACTGCTGGGTGTGCAATCCTGCGCCGACACACCGTAGATCCAGTGGTCGCCGGAGGCCACGTTGTTGTCGGTGAACGTGTAGGTGGAGGAGCCGGCCGGAATGCTGGCGAATGGCTGGTCGAACGTCGTGGCCCCGAGGGCCTTGCGGTAAATGGCATAGGTCTCGACGTCTCGCTCGCCGCCGCCGTCATCGGTGGACGCCGACCAGGACAGCGTGACGAACGGCACCGGGGCGCCGACCACCGAGGTCACGGCCGTGGGCGTGACACCCAGGGGCGGATTGCCGCAGGTCGTGCGGTTGATGAGACCGGCGTTCATGATGCGAATGGTGCTGATGATGGGTCGCTGCACGACGTTGGTCTTGGTGGGATCGTTGTAGATCGCCTGGAGCCGCACCGTGACGCGCACGATGCTGTCGAGCATCGCATACTTGCCGGTGTCGGCCGCCGAGCCGTGGATCATGGCCTTGTGATAGAGCGGGAGCGTGCTCATCGGAATCGCCGTCATCCGGCCGGTCGTGTCTTCCTTCCAGTACTGGAAGACCGTATCCCCGGTGCTGTACTGGATACCGCGCGCGATGACGGACGGCGCCGTGGCGTTGACACGCCGGTAAAGCAGGTATTCGTTGCTGAGGGAGCTCGTGGTGTCGCGCGAGAGGTAGTACGCGATGGTCTCGGCGCCGCTCCGGACACCCCCCGCCTGCGTATACGTGGAGTCGGGGTAGTAGACCGACAGGCCCGGGAGCAACAGTTTGTTCGAGGACTTCATCACCGTCACCGCGTTGGAATCGGCGCTGGTGTCCACGTAAACGGAGCCGACGTCACCCAACACCCGGGAGACGATATCGGCGTTGAACACGATGGCGGTGTTCGAGGCCTCGACGAGCAGCGGCTGCCCGTCCACCACCCCGACGCCGGCGACGCGGAGGTCGCGATCGAGCGTGGTGACGGCGAAACGGGCGTTCTGCTGGGCCTCGAGGCGGCCGGCCTGGGCGGCGAGGAGCGACGAGCTCTTGCGAAACGTCTGGACGGTGGTCGCGATCACCACCAGCAACAGCATCATCGAGATCATGACCTCGATGAGTGTGAATCCGCGACGGGCACGAATGCGTGGCATGAGCGCTATCCTAGAAGGCGGCGATCGCGGTTGTCTTCGTCACCGGCGCGGACATCACGGGGTTGGTGACGACGACGGTGATGATGCGGTAGTCCACGGAGTCGGTGACGGCACCGCCCACATGCTTGACGAGAGTCTTGCGCGTGAAGCCGGCGTACGTCGGCGATCCCGGAATGGACGTCTCGGTGACGGCGAAGGTGTCGATGGACGCATAGTCCGTGGAGCTCTTGATGTCTTCGATGCGGTTGACGGCGAGTTCACTGGCGGTGCCGAGCAACCGGGCGTCGGACGTCGTGTGCGCCATGCGCGACACGAACAGGGCAAGGCCGAGCAGCGCCGCCGTGAGAATGCCCAGGGCAACGATGACCTCGACGAGCGAGAAGCCGGGGCGTGCCCGCACGGCCACTCGCCGGCTGATGTCAGAACGCGCCGCGTCGCCGCGGGGGATGGCCCCCGCGCGAACGGATGCGCATTTTCGGTTGAGTACAGGCATGATGAGAAACCAAATCGAGGAGCCGGCAGTCCTGAGTGAAAGACGGAGTCCGGTCACACTGGCAACGAAGCTGGATATCGATGGTAACGCACCGCGTGACGCCGTGTATCACACTGGAGGCATCTATCATCACATTGTACCAAAGTCAGCCTTGCCGGTGATGGTAAACTCTCATACCGTTGCGTACGCCGTGCCCAGAGAGGCGGACGAAACAAACATTTTCACTTCCGCGTAGCCACCGCATGGGCGTCATCGCCACCTTGTTGCCTAGTGCCGGACAATTGCAGCGTTTGCGCGCGGCAATTCGTGATCGTCACGAACTCGTTCCCTGCGCGACGTGGGAGGCGCTGGAAGAGGTCTGTCAATCGCAGCCCGTGCGCATCGCCGTGGTGGATCTCTACGCGACGGGCCAGGCGGATTTCGAGCACGTCCGGCGGCTCAAGCAGCAGTCCCCGGGGCTGTCACTGCTCACGTATTCGGCGATCACGCTCGACCGGGTGCACGACGTATTCGATGCCGGGCGCATCGGCATGGACGCTCTGATCGTGATGGACGAGGACGATAGTCCGCGGCAGTTGCTGGCGCGCATCGAGCGCGCCGAGTCGCGCAGCCTGGGGGGCGAAGTGAAGCTCGCGCTGGGCGAAGTGGACAGCAGTGTGCGCGATGCGGTGTTGCTGGTCATCACGCGAGCGCATGAGCGGCTGTCGCCAGAGGGGCTGGCCCGACTGCTGGCGCTTCCGCGGCGGACGATGAGCCACCGGCTGGCGACGGCGGGGTATCCGCCGCCGCGCCGCCTGCTCACGTGGGGCCGGTTGATCGTTGCCGCGCGGATGTTGGAAGACCCGCACCGGACGGCCGACCGCGTGGCGGCCAGCCTGGGCTTTCCATCGGGGAGCGCGTTCCGGAACGTCTGCCAGCGGTATCTCCACTCGACGCCCGGAGAAATTCGGCGGCGCGGCGGGGCCGCCTTCGTGCTGCGGGCGCTGTTGCGCCAGGTGCGGCAGGCGGCAACACCGGCGCGGCCGGCCCGGACGGGGCTGCGAAATCCGGCGCTCGCCATATGATCCGACCATTCGTGAGATTCTCACTTCACCAACAGGAGCCGCACCGCATGTCACGCCGCGTTCATCGAATCACGTTTCTTCTCGCGAGCGCTACTGTAATGGCTGCGTTCGGTTGTCGCGACGCCAACCCGGCGGCGTCGGTCGTTGCCCCCGCGGCGCGCTCCCTTGCCGGCGTCCCCAGCCGTGACGAGGCGCACTCGGCGGGCGAGTCCTCAGACGGCAACGCGCACCTGCTCGCGTGCGACGCGCACGCGTCGGCGACGACAAGCGCGATGGTCGGCCCACATGGGGCGATGATCGCCGTTGGCAACGACCGCCTCGTGATTCCCGGCGGTGCGCTGTCCGACTCGGTGCTGATCACGGCAACGATCCCGGCCGACACGCTGGCGTCCATCCAGTTCGCGCCCCATGGGCTGCAGTTCGCCAAGGGCGTGACGCTGTTGCTGAGCACCGCCGGATGCGCGGTGGGGGGCCAGACGCCTGGGCATGTGGTGTACCTGGACGGCGCGGGCGACGTGCTCGAGACGCTCGACGCAATGTTCAATGCGCAGGCGGGGACGGTGGTGACCCACATCGAGCATTTTTCCTCTTACGCGATCGCGTTTTGACTTGAGGCCGGACCACTCCCACCAAGCGCAGCCGATGATGGCATCCAACCGTACCCACGACCCGGAATCGTCACTCGCCGCCGGCGAAGCCGCGGAGGAGCGTGGCGATTACGTGCAAGCGATCGCGGCGTACACCCGCGTGGCGGAAGCGGGCGGCGCGGCCGCCGAGGCCGAAGGGTACTTTCGTCTGGGACGCGTGGCATGGCGGCAGGGCCGATACGAGCATGCGCTCGAGATGTATGAGCGGGCGTTGGTCGCTGCGCGCACGGCGACACGGGTGGACCTCGAGGCGCGCGTCGAGAACGGGATCGGCGCCGTGCACTACGCCCGGGGCGAGTACGCCCAGGCGCGTGCGTCGTACCAGGTGGCCATGGAACGCACCGACGACCCCGTGCTCCAGGGCCGCTTCATGCTGAACCTCGGCGTGATCGCGAACATCGAGGGTGATCTGGAGGCCGCCCTGTGGCAGTATCTGCGGGCGCGGGCGCTGTTCCGGGAGCATGGGGATCGGCCGAGCGAAGCGCTGGCGCTTCAGAACCTCGGCATGATCCACGCCGACCGGGAAGAGTGGGAGGCGGCGGCCGACAGCTACGATCAGTGCCTCGGGTTGTGCGAGTGGCT
>Ga0307375_10006830_pt1 | contig 10502 bp, 7 predicted proteins | sample TR1MG_FD_202531 | JGI IMG/M metagenome (GOLD analysis project Ga0307375, IMG submission 202531) | Soil microbial communities from Risofladan, Vaasa, Finland - TR-1 | ecosystem: Environmental > Terrestrial > Soil > Coastal area > Acid sulfate soil | place: Finland: Risofladan, Vaasa | collected...
CCCTTGGCCTCCAGGGAAGGTTTTCGAGATCGATGCGGTCCGTCTCCACCTTGGATAGGTCGAGCACGTCGTTGACGAGGGAGAGGAGGATGTTGCCGCTCTGGCGAATGACCGCGATTTCCTCGGCCTGTCGGCGATCGAGACCGCCTTTGGAGAGGAGCTCCGCCACGCCGATGATGCCGTTGAGGGAATTCCTGATCTCGTGGCTTATCATCGCTATGAAGTCGCTCTTGGCCTTCGTCGCCGCGCCGGCCTCATCCGCCAGGCGCTGGGCGTCCGCGCTGGCCTTTTGCAGCTGGCCGCGCGTTTCGGTGAGTTCCCTCACCTTGGCCGCGAGGAGGCGGTTGGATCTGAGCGTGGCGAAGCCGTAGCCGAGGAGGGCGATGAGGAGGAGATAGAGGAGGAGGGCCGCCGGCGACTTCCATACCGGGTTCTCCACGGTGAAGCGGATGGCCGCTCCCCTGTCGTTCCAGAGCCCGTCGTTGTTCGAGGCCTTGACGCGGAACACGTAGCTGCCGCCGTCCAGATTCGTGTAGGAGGCGAAATGCCGCGTCGAGGAGATGGTCCAGTTCTTGTCGAAACCCTCGAGCTTCCAGGCGAAGCTGTTTTGCGTCGGGTCCCGGAAATCCAGGGCCGAGAAGCGGAACTCGACGGAATTTTCCCAGGACGCGAGATGGAGGGCGGGGCCGCCGCTTTCGGGTTGGACGATCTTCGGCTGGTTGGCGGCGATGAAATCGGTGACGAACACCGGCGGCACATGGGTGTTGGTGGCGTAGCGCGCCGGATCGAAGGCGGTGACGAGGCCGACGGAGCCGAAATAGAGACGGCCGTCCGGTCCGACGGCGGCCCCCTGGTTGTAGGTGGCGCCGTCGAGGCTCTTGCCGAGCGTCACCACCTTTATCGTTCCGGTGGATTTGTCGCGTCTGGCGATGCCCGTCTGGGTCAAAATCCAGAGATCGCCCGAGAAGTCCTCGATGACGCAGTAGACATTGTTGTTCGGAAGACCATCCTCCCTCGTGTAGTGGGAAAAGGTCCCCTCGTCCGTTTCGAGGCGATCGAGGCCACCCGAACGCGTCGAGAGCCACATGGCGCCTCGCGAATCGACGAGGATGCTCAGGATCGCCGAGCTCGAAAGGCCCTTGCGGTTGGCGGGATCATAATAGTATTTAACGAATTTTCCGTCCTCGAATCGGTCGAGGCCGTTGTTCGTCCCGATCCAGAGCCGGCCATGCCTGTCCCAGGCGAGGGTGTTCACGAGATTGTCCGAGAGGGAGTCTTGGTCCTTGGGATCGTGGCTCCACCTGGTCCAGGTACCGTCCCGTCGATCCCAGCGGTAGAGCCCCTTGGTGTAGGTCCCTATCCAGTAGACTCCCGAGGTCTTTCGGTCCTCAAGGATCGAATAGACGATATCGGCGTCGGGCGAGTCGATGCCGCCGAAGTGCGGGATCTTCTCGAAGCGCTGGTGGGCCCTGTCGAAAAGACAGAGACCCGAATTGGTGGCCACCCAGAGATTTGCCTCCCTGTCTTCGTAGAGGTAGGGGCAGGTGTCGTCGGCGAGGCCGCTGGGGTCGGCGGAGTTGTGGCGGAAGTGCTTCCAGGTTCCGGTCGATGGATCGAGGCGCTGTATGCCTCCCGAATATACCGAAACCCAGAGCGACTTTTTCGAATCGATGAGGATGGAGAGGATCTTGCCATTGGGCAGGGCGTTCGGATTGTCGGGATCCGCGGTCCAGGTCGTGTAGGCCTCGCTGTCCCTGTCCAGCCGCGCGACCCCGCCCCCATTGGTGCCGATCCAGAGTTCGCCCGAGGCATCCTGGAGCATCGAGTACACGACATCGTGCGGAAGGGTCCCAAATGCCTTGGAATGCCTGTAGGCGGTGATGCTGCCGCTCGTTTTGTCGAGGATGAAGAGGCCGCCGCCCCAGGTCCCCACGCGGACCAGGGCGGGATCGGCGGTATTGACCACGTATACTCGTTCGTCGGGAAGACGGTAGGTCCGAGTGTCGCCTGTCGTGGGATCGTAGCGAACGAGGCCGGTACCCCATTCGCCAAGCCAGAGGATGCCGTCGGTATCCTCCGCGATCGCCTGCATGGCGAGGGAAGGGGGCGGTCCCTTTGTCCCGCCAGGAGGGGGAGCTGTCTTTTCGGGAGAGCCCGCGAGCACGGTGAAGTCGTCGCTGGCCGGGTTGTAGAGGGCGAAGCCCCCGCCCGCGGTACCGATCCAGAGGCGGCCCGACCTATCTGAGTGGATGGCCCTGATCGTATTGTGGGGGATGGAGCGCGGGTTGCCCGGCTGGTTGAAATAGCGGACGAAGCTGCCCGTTTTTTCATCGAGACGATCGAGTCCGTTGGCGGTGCCGACCCACAAGCTCCCCTCCGCGTCTCTTTCGATGGCGATGACGAGGTTGGCCGAGAGGGAATCGGGGCGACCCGCCTCGGTCTTGAATATCTTGAAGCTGCCCGTCGCGGGGTCGAAACGGTCGAGACCGTAGTAGGTGCCGGCCCATATGGTGTCATCCTTGTCGATGTAGAGGGTCTGGACGAGGTCGGTCGAAAGGGAGTTGGGGTTGAAGGGCTGGTTTTGCCAGGTTTTAAACGTGGAGCCATCGTAGCGTACGAGGCCGCCCTGGGTTCCCATCCAGATGAATCCCTTCGAATCCTGGGCAATGCCCGACACGGAGGTATTGGACAGGCCGTCCTTCGAGCCAAGAACGGTAAAGGAGCTCGAGTCGTTTTGTATGACCAGCGGCTCCGATCCCGCCGCCGCGCAGGCCCCGCGGGCGAATAGGGCGAGGGCCACGAGGGCCAACCTGCTATTCCTGGACATGAACGAGCCTCCCTACAGGATCGTTTTATCAATCATGCTGGCGACTATAATCCCCCCTTATCGATGGCGCTATGTCAATTGAAGAAATTTGTCCCGATCCTCTCCCTTGACCCCCGCTGCCCCCCCGACTACTCTGGTGCGCGACCGGTTCGCGTCCCTGGCGGCCGGCACCGAGCGACATCTACCGCCATTCCCGACCCAGGAGGATACCCAATGCCCGAAACAAGGGTTGTCGTCAATCTCTCGAATCACCATATCCATCTTTCCCGCGAGGATCTGGAAGTCCTTTTTGGAGCGGGTTACAGCCTCACCAAGACCAAGGATCTCGGCCAACCCGGGCAGTTCGCCTGCGCGGAAACCCTTACCATCAAAGGCCCGAAGGGACAGATCGAGGGTGTGCGCATCCTGGGGCCAGAGCGCAAGGAAACCCAGTGCGAGATCCTCGCCTCCGACGTCTTCAAGCTCGGCGTGGCCGGCTGCCCCACGAGGGAGTCGGGCCAGCTCGAGGGATCCTTCCCGATGGAGATCATCGGGCCGAAGGCCAGCCTCAAGAAGGACAAGGGGCTCATCATCGCCAAGCGACACATCCATTTCGACCCCGAGGCCGCCAAACGTTTCGATGTCGCCGACAAGGAAATCGTGTCGGTGCGGGCCGGCGCCGAGCGCTCGGCGATCTTCGAGGGGGTCGTCTGCCGCGTGCACCCGACCTACGCCCTCGAATGCCACCTCGATTTCGACGAGGGCAACGCGGTGGGCATCGGTTCGGGCACGATGGGCGAGGTCATCCGCGGCGCCTCGGAGGCGCGGCGGCGATGAACAAGGTAGTGCTGAAGGCCGAGGATCTCGACGGTTACCTCAGCCAGGCCGACAAGGAGATCCTCGACCGAATGGACGCCCTCTATCGACAGGCGATGGTCTCCTTCAACATCCTCTCGCACGGGGGCGACGCCGCCCTGCGAAAGAGGGAGGAATCCTCCCTCATCGAGCTCTATAACCAGATGGGCGCCCTCATGCAGGACATCTGCCGCGCCGAACCGCGAATCCAGGTCTATTCCTTCGTCACCGCGAGGGAGAACCATGGCGAGGCGAGCCGCCTCATCGCCAAGCTCCGCGATGTCCGCACCGGCCGCGAGGAATTCACCTACTACATACAACGCGCCTTCGAGCTCCTCTTCAACCTCGCCTTCGCCGGTCCGGGAGACGGCGGTTCGCCCCAGAAAAACCACCTCATCGTGAAGACGCCGGTCACGATCCCCATGCAGAACTACGCGGTTCACAAGATCCCCGACCTCGACGACAGGATCGAGGGTACGGTGATGTGCGTCATGTTGCGCGGGGCCCTCCTGCCCTCGATGATCCTCTCGAAGGAAATCCAGGAATACTCGTCGCGCGGCTACGTGACTCCCTTCGCCCTCTTCAAGATCAAGCGCGACGACACCAAAAACGAGTCGGATATGGAGTACGTCCTCGATCTCGACCGCTCCTATTTCCGGCCCGAGGACCTCGACGGGAAGGATCTCGTCTTCGCCGATCCCATGAACGCGACGGGGGGCAGCCTCGTCACCGTCGTGAAATACCTCCTCGACCTCGGGGTCAAGCCGAAGTCGGTGCGCTTCCTCAACGTGATCTCGGCCCTCAAGGGCGCCCTCCGCATCGTGCGCGCCATCGACACGGCCACGGTCAACACCCTGTGGATGGATCCCGTACTCAACGACCGCGCCTACATCCTTCCGGGGCTCGGCGACGCCGGCGATCGCATCAACGGCAGGGACGAGGACGAGTGCCCCCGCGACATGTTGCAGCTCATCGCCGACTACGGCTCCAATATCGCCAACCTCTATCGCTCGCAGATCCGCACCATCGAAGAGACGGTGCTGAGGCGCTGATGCCGAGCGAGGCCGTCCTCCGCCGTCCTCCGCGCTCCGATGGCCGGGCGAGCTCGGCCTCGGGGAAGACCGGGGCCTTCTGGAAGACCAGGGCCCAGAGCTTGGCCGGGGTGGCCCTCAGGTTGGCCGGAGCCCTCGCCCTGGTCCTGGCTTCCCTCGCCGGCCTCTCCTCCTGCGCGACGAGTCCCGCCCGGAAGGCCCTCGCGGTCGAATGGTACGGGGTGGGCAACGCCTGGCTCCAAGCGGGCAAATTCGCCGAGGCCGGCAAGGCCTACGACAGGGCCCTCTCCCTCGACCCGGGCCTGGTGGCCGCCTCGTATAACGCGGCCCATGCCCTCGTCGAGGCCGGTAGCTACGACAGGGCCCTCGCCATCGCCAAGGGACTCCTGTCCGGCGAACCCAAGAATGTGCGCTACATTTCCCTGGAAGCCTGGACCTACTGGAAGGCGGGGAGGATGGCCGAGGCCGCGGCCGCCTATGAGGCGGCCTATGTCCTCGATCCCTGGGCGGAGGATGTCGTGTACAACTCGAGTCTTCTCCTCCTGGAAGCCGCCGGAAGCGACGACGTCGAAAAGGCGGTAGATCGCCTCGGACTCCTCGTGAAGGCGCGGCCCGACTCCAAGGCCGATCTCGCTCTTTACGCCAGGGCCCTCTTGGCAGCGGGTAGGGACGAGGAGGCCATCGCCGCCTGGGAAGACCTCAGATCGATGGACGGGGCCGACGCCGCCGGCCTCGACAGCCTCGCCGCCCTCTACGAAAAGCGAGGCGATATGGCCACCGCCCTCGATGTCTACGAGGCCGCCACCAAGAAGGATCCGGCCTCGGCCACCTCCTGGTTCGATCTCGCGAGGCTGAGGCTCACCCTCGCCGCCGACGGTCCCGGAGGCCTCGAGGCCCTCGGCAAGGCCCTCGCCTCCGGTTTCAAGGACAAGGTCGCGGCGACCGCCCTCCTCGCCTCGCCGGGGCTCTCGTCGCGGGAGGCCGTGGCCAAGGCCCTCGTCGCCGCGGGCCTTGTCGAAGCCGCCGGTACGGGGCTGCCTGCCACCTCCCCCAATCCACCTACTCCGGGAGCGGGCTCAGGGCCCGACTCGGGCACGACATCCGAGGCCCCTGGAGGGACGCAATGAGGGGACAGGCGCGACGCCGCTATATTCCTCGCAATCCCCGCTGGTTCAACCGCCTCCTCAGGTGGAGCTTCGGGGAGTGGATAGTCAGAGCCTACGGGGTCACGACGAAGGGGCGGGAGCTCTTCAAGGAACTCAAGCCCCCCTACGTGATAGTCGGCAACCACGTGAGCACCCGCGACGTATTCATCGTCTCGAAGCTCGTGCCCGAGCCCGTGTGGTGGGTGGCGACGGACGCCCACCTCCGCGGCAGGGCCTTAAGGGCCCTCCTTGGCATGGTCGGCACCATTCCCAAGTCGAAGGCCATCCCGGACATCGTCACGGTCGACACGATCGTGAAGGTCATCCGGAAGAATCGGGGCGTCGTGGGCTTTTATCCCGAGGGACAGCAGTGCTGGGATGGGCGGACGCAGCCCCACTTCCAGGCGACGGCAAAGCTTTTCAAGCTCCTTCAGGTGCCGGTCGTCGTAGCCAAGATCAGGGGCGGCTGGGCCTCCCTCCCGCGTTGGACCTGGAAGCGCCGCAGGGGCGGCGTGGAGGTCGAGTTCTCGAGGCTCCTCGATTCCAAGGAGCTCGGGACCATGGACAGCTCCGCGATCGAGGCCGCCCTGACGGAAGCCATCCGCCATGACGAGCTGGCCTGGCTCGAGGCCGAGGGGCGGCGCTATTTTTCGCGACGCCGAGCCGAAAAGCTCGAGCTCGCCCTTTTCATGTGCCCGAGCTGTTCCGCCATCGGCACGATGCGGAGCGAGGGAAACGAATTCCGATGTCTCGCCTGCGGGGCCGCTCAGCGCCTCGATGGGGCCTATCGTTTCAGGAGGCTCGGCCGGGCGGAACCCCGTTTCGCCGACCTTCGCGAGTGGGCGGAATGGCAGGCCGCGGCGATAGGCATGCTGGCCTTCGAGGCCGCGGCCGAAAAGCGCCAGAAGCCCCTCTTCTCCGATTCGGAGGTCCGGCTCTTCCGCGGAAGCAGGATGAGTCCCCTCCTTCCCCTCGCGCGCGGACGTCTCGATCTCTACTTCGACCGTTTGGAGCTCGTGGTCCGGGGCGAGACCCACCTCGTATTCCACGTCGCCGACATCGATGGCACGGGCGTGCTCACCCGGCAGACCTTCGAGTTCTACGTCGGCCGACACCTGTATCGCATGACTTTTTCCGACAAGGGCGTTTCCGCGCTGAAATGGCAGCTCGCCGTCGAGGCGCTCAAACGGGAGGTACCGTGAGCATAGAGAAGCGGGACATCGCCATTCTCGCGACCTCGCCGCTCTTCGCCGGCGTTGAGGTCACCGAACTCGCCCAGGCGCTTATTCCGTCGCCCGTCCAGGTCCATACCTTCGGCTCGGGCAGGGTCGTCCTTCTGGCGGGTTGCGCCTACGCCGATCTCCGCATCGTGCTCGAGGGCGAATGCACGGCCGAGATGACGAGCGGGGAGGGCAAGACGGTCATCATCGAGACCCTCGGGGCGGGGGCGGCCGTGGCGACGGCCGTGCTCTTCTCACCCAACCGGAGGCTGCCGGTGACCCTGGTCGCCAAGAGCGAGCTCAGGCTCGCCTCCGTTCCGAAGGAATTCTTCCTCCGCCTCTGCGGGCGCTTTCCGCCCCTCCTCGCCTCCCTCCTGGACGACATGGGCAACAGGGTGGCCTTCCTCACCGACAAATATCGGAGCCTCTCCTTCGCCTCGCTCCGCGAGCGGATAGCGGATTGGCTCCTCAGGAGCGCTGAGCGGCGGCCGGAGGGCCTCGAGGTGCGCCTCGCCACCTCGAAGGAAAGGCTGGCGGCCGTCTTCGGCGTCGCCCGGCCGAGTCTGTCGCGCGAGTTGGGCGAACTCGTCTCGCGCGGCCTCATCGATATGCGGGGGCGAAGGATCAAGATTCTCGACGAGGCGGGGCTGATGGCCCTCAGGCCTCGCTGACAGGGGGCATTTGTGGGATCGACTGAAGGGGAGAGGGCGGTTCTGTTCGCCGAGGCGGCGCGGATCGCCGGGGCCTACACAGCCGAGATGGGCAAGCGCCTGGTCGGAAGGGACGAACTCGTCCGGGGCATACTGGCCGGCGTCGTCGCGGGGGGACACGTCCTCCTCGAAGGGGTACCGGGCCTGGCCAAGACCCTGGCCGTGAGGACCTTCGCCGACGTGGCGGGCCTGTCATTCAACCGTATCCAGTTCACGCCGGACCTCCTTCCCGCCGATATCACGGGAGCCCTCGCCTGGGAGCAGGCGACGGGCAAATTCATCCCGAGAAAGGGCCCCGTCTTCGCCAACGTCATCCTCGCCGACGAGCTCAACCGCGCCCCGGCCAAGGTGCAGTCGGCCCTCCTCGAGGCCATGGAGGAGGGGCAGGTGACGATGGGCGACGCGAGTCACCGCCTTCCCGAGCCCTTCTTCGTCCTCGCGACCCAGAATCCGATCGAGCACGAGGGTACCTGGCCCCTCCCCGAGGCCGAACTCGACCGCTTCGCGATGAAGCTCGTGGCAGCCTACCCCTCGGCCGCCGAGGAGGAATTGATCGTGAAGACGGCAGGCGAGGCCCAGGCCAGGCCGGTCGCGAAGGTCCTCGACGCAGCCTCGATAGGCCTTCTCCGTCGCGCGGCCGAGGCCGTGCGTTTCGACGAGGCCATTCTTTCGTATGTCGTGCGTCTCGTGCGCGCGACCCGCCCCGGGGACGACCAGGCCGCCCTCGGCAAGGACGTGGCGCGTTACGTGGAGTTCGGCGCCTCCCCGCGCGCCTCGATCTACCTCTTCCGCCTCGCCCGCATCGAGGCCCTTCTTTCCGGCCGCGACCACGCCCTGCCCCAGGACGTGAAGGCCGTGGCCAAACCAGTGCTGCGCCACCGCCTCGTGCTCGGCTACCACGCGGAGGCCGACGGGGTGTCGGCCGATGCCGTCGTGGGCCGCCTCCTTCAGGGCCTTCCCCTTCCCTGAACCATGGACCGCGAAGAGCTCAACGAGAGGGCGAGGAGGCTCGTCTTCGCCTCGCCGGCCATCTCGGCCGCCTGGAGCCGCGGCGATTTCCGCTCGCTCTTCCGCGGCCGCGGCCTCGATTTCGACTCGCTCAGGGACTATGGCCCGGGCGAGGACGCCCGTCTCATCGACTGGAACGCGACCGCGAGGCAGGGCAGGCCCTATGTCAGGGCCTGGCGGGACGATCGCTCCCTCACCCTGTTTCTCCTCGTCGACCGTTCCGCCTCGATGGAGGAGGGCTCGGGCGAGTACTCCAAGCTCGACATGGCCCTTCTTTCCGCCGCCCTCCTCGGCAGGGCCGCGAGTTTGCGCGACATGCCGGTCGGCGGCATCCAGTTCGATCGGGATATCATCGGCAGCCTGGCCCCCCGCCGGGGCAGGTCCGCCGACCTCGTCTTCGCCACGATGACCGCCCCTCCCTCCGACCTGGCGCGGGGCGAGGCGGTCGCCGAAGGGCGAAGCCCTGGCCCCGAAGTCACGGGCAAGGAAGCCGCGGGCAAAGAAGCCACTGAGCCCGAGGGCGGGCCCGCGGGTCTCGCGAAGGCAATCGAATCCGCCGCCAGACTCCTCAAGCGCCGCAGCCTCGTCGTCATCCTCTCCGACTGGCGATCCCCGCTCTGGCGCGATCCGCTGGCCCTACTCGGAGGACGGCACGATGTCGTGGCGGTCCGGATTCGCGATCGTCTCGAGGAGGAGCTGCCCTCTCCAGGCTCCTTCGGCGCCGTCGATGCCGAGAAGGGCTTCCGCCTCTTCCTCTCTCCCGGCAGCGCGAAGCAGCGCAAGGAATGGAAGGCCTTCTGGGCCCGCGATGCCGAGCGCATCAGAAGGAGCTTCGCCGAGTGCCGCGTAGCCGGTCTCGAACTCGACACGAGAGACGATCCGGCCCTCCGCTTCCTCGATTTCTTCGACAGTCGCCGAAGGAAGATCGGCTGATGCGCCACGATTTTTTCGGCGGATCGAGGGCCCGGGCCCAGCTACGGCCACTGGTCCTCGTCTCCCTCCTTGCCTTGGCAGCCGCCTCCGTTGGGGCCGCTGGGGCCACGGCCCCTCCTTCGATTCCTGGCGCCTCGCTCCGGATTCGGTCGCTGAGTTTCGAACCCAGGGGCTTCCATGCCGGTGAGGCGGTCGTCGCCCGGGCACTCCTCGAGACGGCCGGCACGGATCTCGAACCCTTTTCGCTTGGCGCAACCGCGATGAAGGGGATACTCGAGGCGGCCCCAGAGCTCGAGATCGTTTCGGCCTCCCTTTCGAAAAACGGCTCGGCTTGGGTCTATTCGGTCGGCTTCATTTCCTGGGCGCCCGGCGCCGGTCTCATCCCTCCCCTTTCGATCGGTGGCCGGCTCTTCCCCACCCTGGATTTCGTCGCCCAGCCGACTAGCGGGGCCGGCGATCGTCTGCCCGGCCCTCGAAGGCCACAGGCCGATCCACCCGGCTCCGCGCTGTACCTCTATGCCTCCGTCGCCATCCTCGCCGCCCTCGCCCTCCTTTCGCTCGCCTTCGTCTTCTGGGTCCTGCCGGGAGCCCTCGCCCTCCTTGAATCCTGGCGTTCGAGGGAGGCCCTGCGAAGGCTCCAAAAGACCCTCGACTGGCTCGAGGAAAACGCCGAGGGGAGCGAGGGTAGGGCCTGGTTCGCCCTTCTCTCGCGTTCACTGAGGGTTTATCTGGCCCGTCGCCTCATTCCCGCCGCCGAGGCCCTGACGCCGGGG